>WNGB01023079.1_pt1 | contig 15378 bp, 16 predicted proteins | sample 5400681 | NCBI WGS metagenome assembly WNGB01 (sample SAMN13153367, study PRJNA577476) | soil metagenome | isolation source: 115 cm soil or saprolite under grassland replicate 2 | place: USA:California | collected 2016-06-15
AGCGGCACACCCCTGCCTCGATGCGGGTCCAGGTCAACGGCACGGTCATCGTGGTCACCCGGCGATCAGGTAGAGGTCTTCCGGGTTGACCGTGCCGGCGGCCCGGATCCGGCTCTTGACCGGATTCGGCGCCAGCCCGACGGTGCCCAACGCCGCGGTGACGCGCCCAAGGGCGGCGCGGGCCTCGGCTGGCCCGACGGTGAACACCGTGTAGTCGTCAGCGAAGCGGACCACACGCAGCCCATCCAGTTGACCGTCCACTTTGGACAGCCGGAGCTGGAACACCACGGGCCACAGCCCGGTACCCGGCACCAGCGGGGACGGAAGCGCGGTCAGCGCGGTACGAAACCGGTCCAGGAACGTGCCGTCGTGCACGTAGGCGGCCAGCCAATCGACGAGCTGCTTGACCATGCCGCCGGCGGAGGCGCCAGCCACGTCGACGTCGACCACCCACCGGTAGCCGGCGGCCAGGTGGGCGGCGGCCTGGCGGACCGCGGTGATCCGGTTGCGACCGGGCCGGTACCCCGACACCCACTCGGCGAGGGCGTACGCGTCGAGAACCGGGTCCAGGGCCGCCCGCATCGCCCGGTGCACGATGCGGTCCTCGACGGTCGGCACAACCGCGGCGAACACCTTGCCGGTGTAGGCGGTGATCTCCACCGGCCGAAGCGGCCCGGGTCGCCAGGTACCGGCCCTGAGACGGCCGGCGAGGTCAGCCAGCCGCTCGCGCAGTCCCTGCCGATACTGCGCCCAGCTCGTCCCGTCGGCCCCGGCCGCGGAGGAGCGCCGCATACAGGCGCGGGCCGCGCGGTGCAGGTGCACCACGCCGACCAGGTACGGCATGAGGGAATGCGCTGCGAAAGCGCGAACCGGTAAGGTGGTCGATGTCTGGGCGGCAGGAACGATCCCGGCGCCAGCCGAAACTGGACCGCTACCCCACACGCGCGGTCCCTGGCGGTGGGAACGACGGCCCCGTCCAGGCCCGACCTGCGCGATATCAGCGGCCACGGGCGTCTCCCCACAGCAGGATGTGCAGCCGGGTCGACAGGTTCCATCCCCGGTCGATCACCGGCTGTGCGAGCAGCCGCATCCGCCGGAGGACCACCTCCGCCGTGACGCCTTCCGGCATCACCCACACCGGCTCCACCCAGCCGTCGGTGCTGTCGATCGCCGCTTCCAGCGCCCGGATCTCGTCCAGGTCGGCAAGGTCGGTGGCGACGAACTTCCAAACGGCCTTTCCGGTGCCGTACAACGCGCGTAGGGCGTCGAGCCGGATCCGCCGGTGCTCGGGCAGGCCGGAGGAGGACAGCTTCGGGGAGACGTTGAATGCGGTGACCGCCTCGCTCAGCGCGGGGAGCGGCGCGATGGTGCCCGACGTTTCGACCTCGATGCGGTAGCCGTCGCTGGCCAGCGCGGTCGCCAGCGGGATGAGCGCCTGCTGCTGCAGCAGCGGCTCCCCGCCGGTGATCACGACGAGGTCGGTCCAGGCGTTCTTGACCCAGACCAGTAGCTCGTCCACGGTGGCGGGGCGCCGCTCGGCGGTCAGGTCGTAGCGGTTGGCGTCCCAGGTGTACGCGGTGTCGCACCAGGAGCAGGACAGGTGGCAGCCGGCCAGCCGGATGAACATGGCGTGTTGGCCGGTGCTTGGACCCTCGCCCTGCACGGTGGGCCCGAACGTCTCGGCCACCCAGAGGGCGCCTGGTGGCAGGGCGGGCTGGGCGGTCACGACGTCGCCTCCGGCCGGTACACGGCCCAGGTGGATCCGGTCTCCGCCACCCGCACCGCCTCGACCTGCGCCCCGTGTCGCAGGGTGAGGTTCGCGGCGCACCAGTCGTACAGGTGGCGGGCGAGCCGTTCGCTAGAGGGCGGCTCGTCGAGCACCTCGTTGAGGTCGCGGTGGTCGAACCGATCGTCCAGGTATCGGTGGACTGGTGCCAGCTCCGCGAAGTCGATGACGAAGCCGGGCGGGACGAGATCCGCGGCCGCGACGATGACCTCGACCTGGTAGCCGTGTCCGTGGGGGCGGGCACACTTGTGGCCGGTCGGCAGATCGGGCAGGTGGTGCGCGGCCTGGAAGGTGAAGCGCTTGCCGATGCGGTACACCTAGCCCACCTCCTCGCGGCCGGATCCGGCGTAGACGGTGGGGTCGGGCACGCCGGCGAGGGTGAACGCCTCGGCCCGCTCGACGCACGTCCCGCAGGTGCCGCAGTGCACCTCCAGGCCGCGGTAGCACGACCAGGTGGCCTCGAACGGGACACCGACCCGGTCGCCGCGCAGCACAATCTCCCGCTTCGTCAACGTCATGAATGGGGCGAGGACGTCGAACCCGGTGGCGAGCAGGCCGTCGTTGGCCGTGAACACCATCCGCCGGTACGCCTGCAGGAACTCCGGGCGGCAGTCCGGGTAGACCGGGTGGTCCCCGGTGTGGGCACCGAACGCCACCGCGTCGGCGCCGACCGCGACCGCCAGGCCCACCCCGATGTCGAGCATCAACGCGTTGCGGTTGGGCACGATCGTGGCCCGCATCGAGGCGTCGGTGTAGTGCCCGTCGGGCACAGCGACCTTCGGGTCGGTCAGCGCCGACCCGTCCAGTAGCCGGCCCACGCTGGTGAGGTTCGCGACGTGATGATCGACGCCAAGCCGCTCGGCGGTGGCCCGGGCGTAGTGCAGCTCGACCCGGTGCCGCTGGCCGTAGTCGACCGACAGCAAGGTGAGCCGGGCACCTTGCGCACGCAGCCAGTACGCCAGCACGGTGCTGTCCAGCCCACCGGACACGATCACCACCGCGTGCGCGGGCGCCTCAGTTCGAGCCTGCTCTGCGGCGGTCATGACGCGCCCGCCGTCACGCCAGCCAGAGCCAGGAACTCGGTTCGCACAGCGGGCTGGGCCATCCGGCCGCGGGTGACGATCGTGACCGCTGACGCGGCGACCGCACAGACCCCGCGCAGCGTCATGCAGCCATGCGCGGCGACCAGGATCACGCCGACGCCTTCCGGGGCGATGTGCTCCTCCAGCCAGTCGGCGACCTGGACGGTCAGCTCCTCCTGGACCTGCGGCGCGGCGGCACACCATCGGATGGCCCGGGCCAACTTGGACAGGCCCAGCAGCCGCTGCCCAGGTAGGTATCCGATGTGGGCGAGTCCGCCGAACGGCAGCATGTGGTGGGCGCACACGCTGCGGAACTCCACATCGCGGGCCAGGACCATGTCCCTGTAGCCGGCGCTGTTGTCGAACGTGGTCGGCTCGAACGGTTCGGCGGTGAGCAGCTCGGCGTAGGCGGCGGTCATCCGCGCCGCCGTGCGGGCGGTGGCCGCGGTGGGGGTCGGTATCGATGCGGTGAGGGGCAAGGGTGGGCGCCGCAGCCATCGAGTCCTCCGTGGGTCGGGTCTTGCGGGATGAAGGCGCGCTGAGTGGAGGCATCGAACGCGCCGTATGCAGGCCGGTGTTCGTCTTGTGGGATCGGCCCGTCCCGACCGGGGGATGGCCGGGACGGGCCGGGCTGGCGCCGCTACACGCCGTCAGCCCAGTGGTAGGAACGGATGGGCGCCGGGGGCGTGGTGCCGTCAGTGGCGCTGGTGCGCGGGGGGACGGTGCCGGTTCGCATGACCTGGTAGATCCAGTCCCGCCAGTACGTCAGGTCCGTGTAGACCGCCGCGCCGGTCCCACAGAAGGCGGTGGTCTCGCGGCTGGCGCCGCCGACGACCTGCCACCGGTTACGGGTGATCCGTTGCAGGGCCGGGCCGCCGCTGTCGCCGAAGCAGGCGCCATCGGTGCCGTTCGGGTTGCCGACGCAGATTTCCCCGGCGGTGATGCCCGCCGCGGCGCACCGCTCGGCGCGGACCACCCGGGTGTCCAGCTCCTGCGGCATCAGCGGTAGCGGTCCCTCCCCGGAGGGCTCGGTCACGCCCCAGCCGAGCAGCCGCGTTGCGGCCGGCCGGCGCAGCCGTGGGGCGATCTCGATGTGCTGGACCTGCACGTAGGTGTCCAGCCGCAGCAGCGCGATGTCGGCCACCCGGTCGGTCCCGGCGGCCCAGTCCCATTCGGCGTGGGGCAGGACCTTGGTAACGCCGACGACCACGCCACCGCTGGTGCGGTCGTGTGAGCCGATCCGCAGGTGGAACGTCTCGGGTGCCTTCGCGGACCCGTCCGGGAAGTTGGTCACGCAGTGGGCGTTGACGGCGACGTAGCGGCGCGAGACCAGGACCGCGCCGCAGATGTGCCAGTTCGGGTCGCCGCGGTGGTCGATCTGCAGGGACGCCATCGCCGGGTACGGCTCAGTCGCTTCGTGGCCGCCGACGATGAACGGCGAGATGTCGTCGCCGGGGGACGGTTCCGCGGCTGCGGGGGTGGCGCCGGCCAGCAGGCTCAACAGGAGCGTGCCTGCGATGGTCAGCCTTGTGGAGGTGCGCAAGTGGATCCTCTCTCGTGGTGGTCCCACAGCGAATCCGCTGCGGGTCGGAACATTGGTGGTGCCGTGCGAAGGCGTCGATGGCCTTCGAGGAGGCGCCGCCGCATCCGTTCGCGGGGGGATGCGGGGAGGCGGCGGCGCCTGCTGGTGGGCCCGGTTAGGGATGCCGGGCTCGGGATGACGTTGGTTAGTTGGCTGCTTCGCACTGCGGGCGTCAGTGGGGACGCGCCGGCGGGGCGACGCCGGCACGTGGTGAACGACCACGGCTGGCGTAGACGGTTCGGGCGTTCATGTACGGGGTGCGGACGCCGAGTTGCTGGCCGTTGCGCAGCAGCACCTGCTCGTAGGCGAGCACCGCACCGGTCCTGGGGTCGAGCACGAGAACGTCGCGCCAGTCGCCGCTGTCGACAGTGACGGCGATGCTGCCTGGGTAGCCGGCGGCGGTGCCCCGGTAGACCAGCCGGTGGACGTCGGCCAGGACCAGCAGGACCGCCCGCCGGGCGGCCTGGTTGGTGTAGTGCCATCCGTTGAGGTCCGCGACCGCACGCACCCGGGCGGCGGCACCGGTGTGCCGGACCTGACGCACATTCTCGGCCGCGCGTAGCGGGCGGACCTGGGCGGCGGCGACGTCGACGGGCGGGTAGGCGGCATCGAGCGCGGCGGCCAACGTGGCGGGGTCGGTCGGCACTGGCCCAGCGACCACGCCGGGCAGTTCCCCGGCCCGGTAGATGGTCGTTTCGACCGCGGGCGGGTGGGTAGGCTCGGTGTGCCAGGGCGTTCCCGTGACCTGCCCGGAACTGTCGTCGGCCCGCCAGCGCTGCTCGTCGGCGTGCGCGGTGACCGTCACCACGCACGGACCCTCGAATGTGGAGTCCGCGGCCTGCATCCGCAGCCGGGCGTAGGCGAACCGGCCGGTGTGGGTGTCCGATGGCATCGGCCGCAGCCGGTTGGCGAGGCGGCGGAGCAACCGCCGGGCCGGCAGCGCCTGGTCGGGGTAATGCAGTACCAGCGGCGGCGCCGAGGCCAGCTCGCAGGACGATTCGCTCCGGCCAGACGTAGTCGCATCGGCAGAGCCGACACCGACAGCAAGGAGCGCGGCTACGAGGACGGCCGCGGCGGCTGTCAGCACCGGCCGGCGAGTGCGCTGGGCGCGGGTGTGGGCGGAAATGTTCATCGGGTAGGAGGTGCCTTTCTCCCGCTGCGTGCGGGGGTGAGGGGATGCAGACCCGTGGTCGGGCCGAGCGCAGGCGAAGGAAAGGCGCGGCGGGCGCCGATAGCGACGGCCGATACGGTGGTCGCGGGGCGTACCCGGGTCATCGGCACCCCTGCCCGCTGACGGCCGAGTTGAGCGGGGCGAACGCCTCTGGTATGTCGGCAGCCGCGTCGGTTACCGAGTCACCCTGCTGCCGCGCGTAGGCACGGGCCGTGGCGATGCGCTCCACAATGGACGGATGGCTAGCCGACAGCAGGTACCGCAGGCGACCCGGGGACGCGTCGGCCAGGTTGACCTCGACGACGTGCCGCCAGGCACCCTCAAAGGAGGCTGGGTCACCGGTCAGGTCCAGCGCGTGCCGGTCGGCGCGGGATTCAAACCGGCGTGACATCAGCTTGCCGAGCGGGCGGAGGAGCGCCCCGATTGCCCCGAGGACGACGACGAACAGCCCCAGCGCGCGGGGGTCGGTGAGCGTGTCGACCCCGGCCAGGCGCAGCAGGGCGGTCCAGCCGTCCAGCAGGTACAGCCCGCACATGAGCGCGGTGAGCCGCACGGCGCCTAGCACGGTGCGGCTGGCCATGTCGTGATACTTGGCGTGCGCCAGCTCGTGGGCGACGATGACGGCGATCTGGTCGTCGGTGGCGCCGCGGAGGAGTTCGTCACTCATCGCCTTCGCGGCCTCGCCGTCCTTGGTCGGGCTGCCCTGCGTTGCTTCGGCCGGCCGGAGCAGGTTGTCGAAGAGGATGATGCGGCGGGTGGCGCCGAGCCCGCCCACGGCGGCGTTGACCGCTCTGGTGCGCCGGGACGCGTCGGCCACGTACACCTCTCGCACCGCCACGCCGTCGGCGGCGGCGAGGGCGAGCAGCCGGTCGCGCAGTGGCCCCGGCTCCAGCGGGGTGAACTTGTTGAAGATCGGGGCGATGAGTACGGGGAACACGAAGGTCAGCAGCACTGAAACCGCGGTGAGGAATACGGCTGCCCATACCCACCACCACTGCGGCGAGGCGCGGCCGGCGCCGTAGAAGCCAAGCAGCACGATCGAGATCAGGACCAGCCCGAGCGCGAGCGCTTTGACCCCGTCGATGGCCCAGGCACGCCAGGTCTGCGTGGACAGGCCGTGGCGGACCAGGATCGTGTGCGCCCAAGCGGCGAACGGGAGGGTGAACACCTGGTTGAGCAGCGCGATGGCCACCGCGCCGGCGAGCACCTGCGCCACCCAGGATCCGCCCAGCACTCCGCCGGCCCAGGTGACGAGGGCAGTGCCGGCCGGGGTCAGCCCGAGGCCGACCGCGGCAGCGAGCGTGACGGCTCTGCCGCCGTAGGCGGAGGGCCGCAGCTCGGCATGCAGCCGCTCGCCGCGGGCCACCTGCTCGGCGGGCAGGTCCGCGAGGGCGGCCACCCGGTCGGCGTGTGGAGCCGGTAGGCGGCGCCACGGGACGAGCACCACCGCGAGCACGAGCATCGCTACGACGAGCAGCCCGAACGCGACCGCAGCGGCCTGGCGTGGGCTGGTGGCGAGACGGTCCACGGCGATGACCGCGGCAATAAGCCCGATAGCCCCCACCGCCGCAGCTTCACCATGCGGGCTGTGCCGTAACACGGCTAAGACCTTCAATGTTTCCTCCACGCTGAGGTTTGGTCCGGCCACCGGGTTGCCGGAGATCAGGGCCCCGCCGCGCAACGCGGTGCGGCGATAGCGCCGTTGATGTCGCTGAGGACAGCCAGAACCGGGGCTTCACGAACCGAGGTGCAGTCCGGTGCGAGCGACCGTCCGGGTTGGCTACTGCGGCCCGGTGCCGCGTGCCAGCCGGGCGAGCGCGATCACGATCAGCAGCAGCGCAAGGCCGGCGGTGAGCAACCGGGAAAGGCGCAGCCGAAACAGCCACCAGGTCACCGACGAGGCGCCGGCCCTGACCAGTGCGGCGCAGAGCAGCGCAACGCCTACCCCGACCGCGATCAGCTCTGTCACCGCGACCGCCGCCCCCGGCCGGCTATCACCCTGTTGATCATCGGACTGCCTGCCTTCCGAATCAGGAGTTCATGTCGTGTGGCGCGGCGACTGCTGCACCGCGCCGCCGCTGGTGCGACGGGGCGTTGTCCGCGAGCACGTACACGCCGGCGGCGACCAGGGCCTGCCGGGCGGTTCGGCGTACCGCGCAGGTGTTGGTGGGGCAGGTCAGGTGGTCCTGCATCGCTGCGTGGGCCGCCTCGACGGTCACGGTCTGCGGCGCGGTGGCGCAGATCTCTGCTGTGGTGAGTGCTGGCGGCATGTTGTTGTCCTTCCTGGGCAAACGGTCGATCTGAAGGGCATTTCGTGCGATGGGCCTCGGCACCGCAGGCTGGCCGTGGGCGGCCTCGACCGACCGGCCGCGGTGCCGCCGTTGGACGTAAGCGAGCGCAGCGCCGACGGCTGGTTTGGCGGCGCCTGGGCCGGCCGGCGGCCGGCGTACGCTCTGCAGGGTCATCGGGTGGATGCCCCTGGGAAGCGAGGCGGCCAGGACAGTCGCAGCCGCGGCGCGCAGGCGACGCCGGACAGCGCAGGCGCGAGTGGTAGACAGCGCCATCGCTACAGTTCGATCTCTGCGGTGACTAGGCGGTGGTCAGATGGAGGCCGATACCGTTCGTCGGGAATGTGCACCTTGTAGCTTTCCGGGATGACGTGTTTCTTCATGGCCTCGTTGACCAATATCCAGTCGATGAGCAGCCCGCCGCCGGCATCTACTTTCTCGTTCACGGTTGGCAGGATTGGTTGGCTGGGATCGGCGCGCCACGCCATTTCGGCTACGGCGTGAAAGCCGCAGCCGTCCGTCCGGTCGCTCGTTTCCTCGTCCCATTTCCCGATGAGGTAGTCGAGTGCGCGGGTGTCTGGCCCCCACCTGCCGTCACGCTCGATGCCTTTGTGGGAGCGTGAGCTGAAATTGGCTGCCATCCAGTCCCGCTGCGGCATGTGGGGGCCACTCGCAGTCGCGTTCAGATCACCACCGCCGATCGCCGGTAACGGCTGGGCATCGCCGTACCGACTGACTCGTCTGGCCTCTTCCAGGCGGACGTCACCGGAAAGCGGCTCGAAGTGATGGACAAACGCCAAGAATTCAGTGCGTTCTTCGGCAACACGGCCGCTGGAACGGATGGCGAACCTGGCGACGTTGCGCTGGTCGTCGTAGATCCCCGGATCGTCCTGGTTCCACCAACGCCGCAAAATCAAAATGTCAGGGTTGTAGAAGAGGGCCGGCGGCAGCGGTCCCCGCATCATCGAACCCAACTCGACCGAGTACGGCACCCCCAGCTCATCCGAAAGCGCCTCGGCCGCCGCATACTTTGCCTCGCCGGCGCGGTCGCGGTAGTTCTTTGCCTCGCAGAACAGGATCAGCGCTGGGATCACCTCGGCTTGGGCGAAGGCGTATTGCAGCGGGCGAAAGTTATAGCCGCCGCCGGGCTGCAATCCGCCGTTCTCGTAATTGAACAGAGCAACGGGCAGGCGGGTTGCCATTAGTTCTCCTTCTCAGGACAATGTCGGTGGTGGGGAAAGGTTCGGTCAGAGCCGCCGCCAGCGCAGGGGTTTCTCGCGTCGCCTCTTCGTCTTCGTCCAACCCGGGTGGAACGTATTCGGTGGCCGACTGCCGTAGCGTCATCGACTGATCCCGCTCCACGCCAATACAGGCCGCATGGACGATGCCATAGCACTCGTAATCGCCGAGATCGACATGAACCGTGATCGATAGATCGGGCGGAACCTCACCGAGATAGCCGTGCAGGCGCCCCGCGGTCTCAGTCCGCGCACCGGCTCGTCGCCAGGAGGTGTCATGCACCCGTCCGTTCGCAGCGCAGCAACGACAGGTGCTCGCGGACCGCCAGGTAGAACAGGCGGGTCGGGCACGGAAAGGGCTCTTGCCATCCGAGCCGGTTGCAGCCGTTGCGGCAGTAGCCGCCGGCATCGCCGTGGGCGTCGATGCGCTGCGCCAACTCGGAAAGCACCACTGTGGCCGGGCGGTCGGCGGCGAGCAACGACGCGGCGTACTGCTCGACGTTCCGCCCCGCCGGCTGCGCGCGACGGTCATGCGTCGTCAAGGACCTACGGTCGTACGTCCGCCTCGACGGGCCGGCGGGCGAGGAGAGTCTTGGCATATCCACAGTGCTCGGCGCGCTCATCGGCTGGCCTCCTGAGCGACCGGTGTCGCGGTGACGGGTTGCCGTACGCCGCGGAGCAGCCCGCGGCGGCGTCGGGTTTCGACGGCGGGCGGTGCTGGGGCCTGGGTTATGGCCGCGACGAGGTCGGAAACGAACGCGTCGATCTGCTCGCGGGTGACGCCGGGCATGCAGACGATGTGGCTTTGCCCGTTGTGGCTGGCCAGTGCCCACTTCTCGGTCACTGGCGCGGGTGGGGTGACGAGCGCGACCGTGAAGGCGTGGGGGTGGCGGTGGGCCTCCCAGCCGATCTCGACCAGCCGGCCGTGGGTGTAGGCGGCCAGCTCGCGGGACTGCTCGGCGCGGGCCCGCAGCCCGGCCAGGCCGAATCGGCGCAGGGTGTACCACAGCCCGAGCGCGGCCAGCCCGCTGCGGGAATTGGTCAGGGTGCTGTCCGGGCTGCCGGTGTAGGTGGCGGCGCGGGCGCCGTACGGCCGGTGGCTGTCGCGGACCAGCACCACCCCGTACGGGACAGGTGAGCTGAGGAACTTGTGGCCGGAAACGATGATGCTGGTGGCGCCGTCGGCGAAGTCGAAGCCCGGCCGGTCCTCGGGGTCCAGCAGGGCAAGCGGGATGCCGGACAGGGCGGCGTCGGCGTGCACCCACCGCCGGCAGATCGAACGCTCGTCTAGGACCTGCGTGATGCGACGTACGTCATCGACGGCCTCGCTCATCGCGGTGCCCACATTGGCGACGACGATGGCGGGCCGGTCGCGGTGCCGGTCAACAAGGGAGGCCAGGTCGGCGTAGTCGATCTCGCCGTGGTCGTCGGCTCCGACCACGACGCAGCGCATGGCCAGCCGGTCGATCGCGTGGGGGATGCAATGGTGCGCGGCGCGGGAGTGGTAGACGATGCCGCCGGGGTGCTTGGTGCGGGCCAGGTACAGGGCGTATTCGTTGCCTTCGGTGGCGCCGCCGGTGACGTAGCCCCACCGGTCGTGTTCGGGTGCACGCAGCAGCTCGGCGACGGCGGCCAGGGCCTCGCGTTCCTGCTTCTTGCTGTGCAGCGGGTACGTGCCGTCGACGGCCGGATCGCCCAGGTTGTTGAGCATGAAGCCGAGGAACGGGGCCAACGGAGTTGGTCGAGCCATTGCCAGGTGTTGCGGGTGGCCGGGTCCTGACGGTGCGGGTCGGCTAGGTCGAAGTCGTACGTCCACTTGCGCAGCGGCTCGCCCGACACGTCGCTGATCAAATGAGTCGACCGGATGACGACCTTGCCGAAGTCCTGGTGGGCGAGCCGATCGATGAGCAGCCGGCTGCCGTCGACGAGTTGGGCGTAGCAGCGGCCGGGGATGTCCAACTCGCCATTGGCGGTTTCCTGGACCTGGCGCCAGGTGGCGGCGGGGGTGTCCAGGCTGGAGACCCCGACACCGACGTAGAACGCCCGGCTGGGCATCGGGTCGTGCCAGTTGGACAGGTCGGTGCGCGGGTCACCGCCCGCCTGGAGCACGTCGCGGGCGACGTGGACCATCTCGTACAGCAGCAGCGGCAGCCGGGACTCGTCTGCGGCCAGGAACAGCCGGGCGGCGATCCGCAGAGCGCACCGGGCCGGTTCACCAACGGGCGGCTCGGCGTAGCAGAACACCAGTGCGTGTGGGCCCAATGGATCGCGGCGGCGTCGCTCCCACGCCTGCCGCGCAAACAAGCCGTTCGCCATGTTTAGCCGGTTGACCACCTTGTTGCGTAGGTCGGGCAGCGCCATCTCGAATGGCGAGGGAGGACGTGGTGGTCGGTATGGATCGGCCGGCTCCTGGGGTGCGCGGTACCCGTACACTCCGTCCCCCGGCGCGTATCCGCTCGATCCGGGCGGTGGCACGTAGCCACTGGTGGCTGACCCAGGGGGCGGCGTCCCATACGCGGCAGGCGCGGGCGCGACTGGCTGCGCTGGGTGCGGGCCAGGATGGTGCGGCTGCGCGGAGTGACGGGGGCCGAGGTGCGGACGGTCGGGTCGGTCCAATAGTGAGGGTTCCAGGTAGGTGAGGGCGCCGTGCATCGCTTCAGAACCTCACGTCGGCTAGGCGCTTGTCGGGCAGGGCAAGGGGGTGCGGGCGGCCGCGGCCGATGGCGTCGTACAGGTCCCGTCGGCGGTGGCGCAGGATGGCGGCCCAGGCCAGGCCGGCGAGGATTCCGGCACCCACGACGCCAGGAATGATCACCGTCAGCGGCGACCCGGGTGCCGCGCCGAGCAGCGTGCCGAGATTGACGACCGTGACACTCAGCACCGCCGCTCCAGCCCCGGCCCCCACGACAGGGGCGACCACTCGCGCCCACACGCTGTCGTTGGTGCCGCCGCCGCGGTGGAAGAAGCGCAGCGCGGCCAGCGACGCGGCCACGAGCAGCACCAGCACCGCGACGGCGGCCAGCGTGGCGAGCCAGGTGAACAGCGTCGTGATGGGGTTGGCGTCCAGCATCGCGAACACCGCGACCACCAGCCCGGCGAGCCCGGTCTGGACCAGTGATCCGCCGATCGGCGCGTCGCGGCGGGACCGGGCCGAGCCGGCGCCGGTGCGGGAAAGCATCGGCGGCAGCACCCGCTCACGGGCCAGGCCGAAGGTGTACCGGGCCGCGGTCGAGTGGAACGACAACATCGCGGCGAAAATGCTGGTGATCAGCAGCCCGGTCCCGAGCATGGCGACGAGCGGGCCGAACACGCCGTACGTCGTCGCCAGCACGGTCAGCGGCAGCTCGGGGTCGGCGCGGGTCGCCGCGGCCACTCTGTCCGGGCCGGCCGCCACGGCCAACGCCCACGCCGACACCGCGTAGAACGGGCCGAGGAACAGCACCGCGGCGAACGTCGCCCGGGCCACCGTGGCTTTGCTGCGGGCCTCCTCGCCAAACGCCGCCCCGGACTCGAAGCCCACGAACGACGCGATCCCGAACGCCAGCACACCGCCGATGCCGTCGACCACCAGCCGGCTCGGCGACAGCGGCGCGGCCGAGACGGCGCCGCCCGCAGGGTGAGTAAACGCACCGATGTCGAACAGCCCGATCACGCCGATCTCGGCAATCAGCAGGACGGCCAGCACGCTGGCGCCGATCGTGACGCGCAGGACGCCGGCCCAGGCGATCACCGTCCACACGACGGCCGCCCACAACCACCACGACCCGCCGAAGAACCCGGCCAGAGTCGCGCCGAGCAACCCGTACAGCGAGATTTGGATCGCGTTATACCCGATCCACGCCACCACTGCGCCAACCAGACCCGCCGCCGGGCCAAGACCGTGGGCCAGCAGCGCGTAGAACGTCGCCGCGTGTGTCACATGGCGACCCATCGCCACGTAGCCGACCGTCAACAAAGCCAGCACAGGCGTGAGCCCCAAGAAGGCCAGCGGCACGCCCACCACACCGGTCGCGGCGAATGTTGCCACCACCGCACCGACCAGCACGGTCAACGGCGCCGACGCGGACACCTCGTAGAACCACAGGCCCACCGCACCCACCGACCCGCGGGCCAACCCGCCGCGCCAGCTCACCGCGATGCCCCCGCTCGCCCGGCAACTGCCGGTTGCGTCGCCACGAGCGCGCGGTGAGCCTGGAGCGCTAGAGGGCACGGCCACGGATCTCTACAGGACAAACAACGCGGCCGCGCCACGCTAATCGGAGGCCAACAGATACCCCACTCGATCCAGGCGCGATCGGCCTGGTGCGCCCGCCACGTCCGCAGTGCCGCCGCTCGGTCAAGCGCCGGGCTGGCTTGATCCGGTCGCTCGCCCACGATGGTCGCGATGCGGCCGTACGAAGTGACACCACGAGATTGCGTCGAGGACACAAGATCACCTCATCGAATCGATCAGGCCGTGCCGAGCCCGACGTGGACGAGGGGCTGGCGGATGGGCGGCCAGGGACGGGGTTGGGTTAGTGGTTGGCACGTCGCCGCTCCCTCCCGCATGAATCCGCATCAATCGCGCCACGCTCAGGCTAATGCGGATTGATGCGAGTCACAAGGCGTGCGCGGCCTCTAACGGCCGGTTCTCAGCAGGGTCGGTCATGAGTGGTGCGCGCAGACCGTAGGTTGTGGCCAGGACGCCACCAGCAAGAGCCGCGAGCGGGGTCGGGGCATTGACGGTCCACCGGAACGCCGCGATGACCCGATTGAGCAACTCAGTGGGCACGAGCATCTGACGCAGAGTGACGTTCGTAGTGGTCGTCATGGTCTGGGCAGCGCCGACCAGAGCAAGTGCGGGCACCGCAGTCCACACCGTTCCCGTGGCCGCGATCAGCGGCCATGCGACCGCGTGTACCAGGGCCAGGCAGAGCAGAGCGCGATGCGGGCCGAGGACCGCGTTAACCCGGAATGTCAGCGGCCCGCCGACTACGCCGCCAAGGGCGTACGCCGCGAACATGAATCCGAACGCGGCCGGGGTGAGGCCCAGCTCGGCCGGTTCGGTGGCGAAGAGTACGAATGTTGCCCAGGAGAGGTGATAGGCGATATTCGCCGCGGAAGTGAGCAGGGCGAGCGTGCGTAGCTGGCGGTGCCGGACGAGCCACAGGGCGCCCTCCAAGACCGCGCGCCACAGCGATCCGACCGCCTGGCCGGGAGCGGGGGCGCGAGGCAGACGCCACAACAGCGCGGCGGAGGCGACGAACGATGCGGCGTCGGCAGCGAAGGGCAGCCAGTTTGCGATCGTGAAGGTGCCAGACCCAGCGGGTGGGCCGAGGAGTTGTTTGCCGGCCGTCTCCGCGCCGTAGACCCGACCGTTGGCTCGGTCAAGCTCGGTCCCGGTACGCCCGGCGAGCGTCGGGATGACGCCTTGCACGGCAGTGTCGTGGAAGATCTGACCGACTACCACGGCGCACCCCGCCGCCGCTAGCACGGCGATGCCGGCGTTGTTGGTCGCCACGAGCACCGCGACCGCCGCCACGATGACTGCGCGGACGATGTCGGCGGTGAGCATGACGCTGCGATGCGGCCAGCGGTCCATCAGCGCACCCGCTACGGGCTGGACAAGTACCCAGGGAATGATGGCAGCCGCACTGACACTGGCTACCGCGGTCGGGTCGCGCGTAACGGCTGCGGCCGCGAGTGGCAGCGCCGCGGCGAACGCCCCGTCACCGAACGTAGACACGCCGACCGCCGTCCACACCGCGCCTAGGCCACGACTCCGGAGCGCCTTGGTCCTCGGGTCACCACGGGCGGCGGTCAACGTCTCCTCCGTTGCGGATCAGGCAAGCTTGCCGGTGGCGAGGCCATTCTTGAATGAGGCCCACTCGCCGGCAGTGAACCGTAGGACCGGGCCGCGGCCTTCGTCCTTGCTGTCGCGCACCGCGACCCAGCCCTCAGGACCGTGTGCGATCTCGACGCAGTTGCCTTCAGCGGTTTCGGACTTCCACGGCCCGAACATCTCCACGGGGGGTGGGTTGGACCTGGGGTACTGCACGTGCTGCTCCCTCCTTGACGGGTGATCCGTGCACGCCCGGGACGGGGCGCGGTTGGCTGGTGGGTGGTGTGGTTGGGATGGTGTGGGTGAGGAACTGGCGGGTGGTGTCGGGGTCGAGGGCGTCGGCGGCCAGCCGTCGCCAGACCTCGTTGAACTCGGCGACCTCGTCGGTGTTGGCGATGGTCACCTCTATG
>WNGB01007772.1_pt1 | contig 15377 bp, 15 predicted proteins | sample 5400681 | NCBI WGS metagenome assembly WNGB01 (sample SAMN13153367, study PRJNA577476) | soil metagenome | isolation source: 115 cm soil or saprolite under grassland replicate 2 | place: USA:California | collected 2016-06-15
TCGCGAGCGGAAACTCGATGCCCGGTATGGACATGTCCGGGGGCGTCACCGGCGACCTCCCGAGCTATGCCGGTCAGGCTCCGGCGAACGCCGACGTCCTCGCGAAGAAGCATGTGGCGATGAACGCGGTTCTGCCTCCGGCCCCGGCCGGTCCTGTCGCGCGTGTGCATCTCGTCCTCGTCGACAAGACGCTCCAGATCGCTCCCGGCGTGAAGTACCGCGCGTGGGCGTTCAGCGGCGGCGCGCCGGCGCCCTTCATCCACGTCCGGCAGGGCCAGAAGGTCGAGCTCACGTTGACGAACAAAGGCGCGATCCCGCACTCCGTCGACTTCCACGCGGCGCGCATCGCTCCCAACGTCGCGTTCAAGGACGTGCCGCCCGGCGGGTCGATCCACTACTCCTTCGTCGCCGGGGATCCGGGCGCGTTCATGTTCCACTGCGGGACGAAGCCGGTGCTCGCGCATATCGCGAACGGCATGTACGGCGCGATCATCGTCGAGCCGCGGGTGCCGCTGCCGCACGTGGACAAGAACTACGTGCTCGTGGCGAGCGAGTGGTACCTCAGCTCACCGGGTTTCCCGCAGCCGGCCGGCCTCGACATGGCGAAGGCGCAGCGACAGGAGCCGGACTGGGTCACCTGGAACGGCTACGCGGGCCAGTACGTCGCGCATCCGTTGACGGCGGATCCCGGCCAGACGGTGCGTTTCTGGGTCGTGGACGCGGGACCGAGCTTCGACACCGACTTCCACATCGTCGGCACGATCCTGAACCGGGCGTGGCTGAACGCCGACATGACGCAGTTCCAGCGGAACGTCCAGACGGCGCTCGTGCCCGCAGGCGGCGGCGGCGTCTTCGACGTCAAGATCGACCAGCCCGGGCTCTACCCCATCGTGAGCCACTCGTTCGCTAGCGTCGATCTCGGCCAGGTCGGTCTGCTGAAGGTCGGCGACGTCAAGGGGACGATGTCGCATTAGCAGCCGGCGCCGCTTTGGAGTCGTCCTCGGGGTTGCTATTGCGCTGGCGGCAGCGCTGATCGCTGCGAGTCAGATCGGCGCTCGCAACGAGCGGCCTACGAGCGCCCCGAAGACCACGAGACTTCCCACCTTCCACGGGATCCCCCAGCACGGCGCGACGTTGGGCGATCCGCACGCGCCGGTGACGCTCGTCGAGTACGCCGACCTCCAGTGCCCGTACTGCGCCGAATGGACATTGGAAACCCTGCCCGTGATCGTGTCCGACTACGTTCGTACCGGCCGGGTTCGGATCGTCTTCCGAGGCCTCGCCTTTCTCGGCTCCGACTCCGAGCTGGCGCTCCGCGCCGTCATCGCGGCCGGCGCCCAGAACAGGCTCTGGGATCTCGTCGACGAGCTCTACCAGCGCCAGGGCTACGAGAACAACGGCTGGGTGGGCGAGGAACTGCCCGCTGCTGTGGCAGCCGTGCCCGGGCTCGAGCTGCAGCGTCTTCAGCGGCTTGGTCGCAGGGCGGCCACCGACCGCGCCATGATCCGCGCCTCACGGGCCGCGCAGACAGCCGGCGTTCAGGGAACGCCGTCGTTCGAGCTTGGGCGCACGGGTGGCCCGCTTCGCTTGATTCGATTGCGATCACTCGGCACCGAAGGGATTAGGCCCGCCCTCGAAGCGGCACTCAGGCGTTGAGCGGGCGCTCTCTTCGGCTCGGGATCGGCGTGCTCGCGTCTGTCGGCGCCGGCTTGGCCGGCTACCTCCTCTATATCCGTCACACGGGCGGCGCGCTTTCCTGCACGACGGGCGGTTGCGAGACGGTGCAGAGCTCGCGCTACGCCGAGGTGTTCGGCATCCCCGTGGCGGCGCTGGGGCTGGCGGGCTACGTGGCGATCCTCTTGACTTCGTGGTCGCGCAGCGAGCTCGCCCGCGCCGGCCAGGCGGCGGTCGCTCTGGCTGCACTCGCGTTCAGCAGCTACCTCGTCTTCGTTCAGCTCCACCTCATCGGCGCGGTCTGTGAGTGGTGCCTCGTCAGCGACGCAGTCACCGCCGTCGTAGCCGTGCTCGTGCTTCTTCGCCTGCGAACGGCCGGGGAGAGGCGTAATGTCCCCCGGAGCGATGTCGGAATATCCCGTTAAGTTCTCGGTCGCCTATCCCGACCGGGACCTCAATCGCCTGACGACGGCCTTCCGGCTGATCGTCGCGATCCCGATCGTGATCGTGCTCGGCGCGCTCGGCGGCCACGAGTCGTTTGCGTCCGGCGAGAACGACTGGACGGTTGCCGCCGGCACCGGAGGGTTGCTCTTCTTCGCGCCCCTGCTGATGATCCTCTTCCGGCAGAAGTACCCGCGCTGGTGGTTCGACTGGAACCTCCAACTGCTGCGGTTCTCCAACCGAGTCACCGTGTACGTCGCGCTGATGGACGACGCCTACCCCTCGACGGACGAGGAGCAGTCGGTCGTGCTCGAGTTCCCGTATCCCGACGCAAAGGACGGATTGAACCGCTGGCTGCCGCTCGTGAAGTGGCTGCTCGCGATCCCGCACTACGTGATCCTGCTCTTCCTGACCCTCGCGGGCCTGGTTGCCGTGATCGTGGCGTGGTTCGCGATCCTCTTCACCGGCCGCTACCCGCGGGGCATCTTCGACTTCGTCGAGGGCGTCATTCGCTGGTGGAACCGCGTGATCGGCTACGCATTCATCCTCATTACGGATGAATACCCGCCGTTCAGCCTCAGCGCCTAACTGCCGATAGATAGAGCCCATGCGGCGTCGTCCGATTGGTCAGATCCTGGTCGAAAAGGGGGAAATCTCCGAGGTCGACCTCGAAGCTGCGCTCGCGGAGCAGGAGCGCTCGGGGCGCCGGCTCGGCGAGATCCTGATCGAGCAGGGCCGGACCTCCTGGCTCGCGCTCGCCCGGGCGATCGCGGAGCAGGTGCTGGATATCCAGAACGCCTCGGCCGAGCCGGAGCCCGAGCCGGAGCCTGTTCAGGATGCCGTCAGCATGGTGCGCGACCTGGCAGAGCGCGTCGCGAACCTGCCGCCGGTTCCCGATCCGCTGCCGCCGCCCGATCCGGAGCGCGAGCTCGCCCGCGCGGTCGCAGAGCAGGTCGCGAACCTGGACACCCCGCAGCCGCAGCAGGATACGCATCTCTTGCATCTCACGCCGTCGGCGCCGGCTGCCCCGGAGCTCCCTGCACCGCAGCAGGCGTTCATGAGCTCGGACGAGAAGCTGCTCAGCATCGAGGCGCTGCTCAAGGAGCGGCAGCGCGCCTTCATCGAGCTCGTCACGACGGCCGAGACGCTGCGGATGAAGGTCGCCCGCCTCGAGGAGATCCTGGACGAGCGCGACCGCGAGCTCACGCGCTTGCGCGTTTTACGCGCAAGCGCGTAAGAGGTACGCCGCTTCGCGGGAACGCGTGCGGGCTGAGCCCGCACGCTCCTTGGTGGCTGGCGGCTGTCCTTCAACCGTACCTGTCGCGGTGTCTTCGGCATCGCGGCAGGGATCAGTTCGCCTCCCGCTAAGGCCGCTTCGCGTGCCTTAGCGTCCGGCTTTGGGGTGGAACGTTGGCGCGAGCTTTCGAGCCTTACTGGTTAAGCTTCAGCGTCCGAGAGACTCCCAGAACCTTGCCTTTGCGGTCGAGCGCCTGCACGGCGATGTACTTACCTTTGGCGCGGAACGGGATGGCGGTCTCGAACCCGCTCTTCCTCGCGGTGGCAACCACCGCGAGGTCGTCGTTCGCCTTCCCGACGAGCACCTGCCAGCGTGTCACCTCCGTCGCGCCGTTCCAGCTGACGTAGACGTTCGTGCCCGCGACGGCGACGTCCGGCGGGTCCTTGGGCCGGCCGTGCCAGACGAACCGGTAGGCGCGATACGTGTCGGCGTCTGCCCCGGGCTTCTTCCCGTGCCCGAAGTACGCGTCGAAGAGGACGCGTCCGTTCCCGTCGAGCTCGCTCACGTATGGCCACGCGCCCCAGCCGACGAAGACATGTCCGTTCGGCAGGAACTGGGCATTGCCCTCGAACGGCGCCAGCAGGCGCTTCGGATGGCGGTAGCTGCGCACGAGCGACGCGCGCTTGCTCCGCTCGTCGAGCTTCAGCACGAGCACGCGCGTGAACTTCTCGACGGGCGGGGCTGCGCCGTTGTCGAAGATGGTGATCGTCCCGTCCGGTTGCCGGCGCGCGTCGTGCTGCCAGGCGAACCGCACTCCGCGCCCGAGGCGGAAGTCGCTCTTCTTCCCGCCGAGACGCCAGAGGACCTTGCCCGTTCGACGGCTGATCTCGTACACGGCATGCGTGTTGCGTCCGGAGACGAGCAGGTTGCCGTTCGGCTCCTCGTCGATCGAGTTCAGATGGATGTAGTCGTACGGGAACGGCTTCGTCCCGAGCTGCTTCTTCGGTGGGTTCGAGTACGACTCGGCGACGCCGATCTCCGGAAAGCTGTGCCACTCGAACAACACGCGGCCGGTCGGGATGTCCACCTCTTGCACGATCCCGTCCCAGATCAGGCCGTCCTTGGGTCCGCCGAGCGCGCGCAGGTCGGCGTGGCGGCGGTGGTAGATCGTCATCAGCGCGGTGTCGCGGGACGTGAGCAGGAACTCGTGCACGTCGCCGACGAGCCCGTTGCCCGGCCGCACCTCTGCGACCGGCCGGTAGGACTGGTCGTAGATCACGTACCAGCCGTTGATGCCGACGCCGACGTCCGAGACGCGGCCTCGCCACCAGGTCAGCACCGGCTTGCCGTGATAGCGCTGCGCCCGGAAGTCGGTCACGCCCTTGGTCAGCTTGAGCGGGTGGAACCACACGACGTGGCCGCGGTTGTCCATGATCAGAGGCCCGGCCTGCACAACGGCCATCTTCGGCGCGAGGAAGACGTAGCCCGGCGCGGTGCCCTTCGCGGGCGTGCGGATCTGGACGACCGGCGGCTTCAGGTCCGGCCGCGACCGGAAGTGCTGAGTCGGCCCGGGCGGTGGCTGGGGCGCGGCCTTGGGCGTCGGCTTCGCCTTCTCGCCGCCGCAGCCGCTCAGCGTCAGCGCCCCCACCGTGGCGAGCACGAGCGCGCGCCTCATGCGCGACCTACGACGGCGGAGCGCGCAAGTGACCGCCCCAGCCGGTCGAGCGCCCGCAGTGCGACCCAGGCCGGGTCGTCCGGCAGTGCGATTGCGGTCTCGAACCCGGTCTTCGGCACGGTCAGCAGCGGCCGCAGCTTCCCTTTCTCCGGGCCGCCCAAGACTTGCCAGGCGTGGATCTCGGTTGCGCCGTTCCAGCTCGCGTACAGGGTGCCTCCCTCGACGGCGATCGCGGGCCGGCTCCGCGGCCTGCCGATCCACGGAAAGCGATATGCGCGATACGAGTCCGCGCCTGCACGCGCGAAGCGTAGGTCGAGCAGCGTCCTGCCATGCGGCCCGAACTCTGTCACGTACGGCTGGTGCCCCCAGCCGACCAGGTAGTTCCCGTGCGAAAGCTTCTGCATGTTCCCCTGGTCGACGGAGACCAGCGGCGGCGTGTGCACGAAGGAGTGCAGCAGCGTCACGCGCCTGTGCCGCTCGTCGACCCGGAGGACGATCCCGCGCGATTGGCGACGGAGCTTCGGCGCCGCGGCGTTGTCGAAGAGCGTCAACGTTCCGTCCGGCCGCCGGCGCGCGTCATGCTGCCAACCGAAGCGAACGCCCGGGCCGAGCTCGAAGTCGCTGCGCTTGCCGCCGAGCCGCCAGATGATCCTGCCCGTGCGCCGGTCGAGCTTGTACACGGTGTGGGTGTTCCGCGCGGAGACGAGCAGGTTGCCGTCTTGGTCGACGTCGATCGAGTTGATGTGGAAGTAGTCGTAGGTCCGGTCCGGGTTGCGCGGCAGGCGGTAGTACGACTCGACGAGCGGCACGTGGTCGATGCTGTGCCACTCGAACAGCACGCGGTGTGTGCGTAGATCGACTTCCTGCAGAGCGCCTTCGAGCACGGAGCGGCTCTTGACGCGCACACGGTGCGACAGGGTCATCAGCGCCGTGTTTCGGCGCGTGATCAGGAACTCGTGCATGTCGCCGGAGAGGCCGTTCTCGGGGCGGACGTGTGTGATCAGGCGGTACGACGAGTCGTAGATCGAGTAGCGGCCGAGGCGGCGGTCGTCGTCCGACTTGCCGCGCCACCACGTCAGCACGGGCTTGCCCCGGTAGCGCTGAACCCGGAAGTCGGTGACGCCGCGCCGGTCGACCGGCATGAACCAGACGACCCGGCCGCGGTTGTCGAGGATGAGCGGGCCTCCCTCCGCGACGTTCTTCTTCGGTGCGATGAAGATGTAGCCCGGCGACGCCAGCCGTGTGCGCACAAGGAGCTTGATCGTCGGCGGCTTCAGGTCGGGACGCGAACGGAAGTGGCGGTACGGGACGGCGGTCGCGGGCTGGGCGACGGCCGCTGCTGCCAAGACCCCGAGAACCAGTGCGGCGACCCGGGCGGCCATCCGAGCGAGTCTAGGCGGTCTCGCGAGCAGCAGCCGCGCCGGCGCGCGGGCGCGCGATCAGCAAGATCGGGGAGACGACGATGACCGTTGCGCCGATCGCAAGGGCGGCGACTCCGATCGCATCCAGCGCATAGCCGCCGAGCAGCGCCAGGCCGGCCGCGAGGAAGCCCGCGAGCTGGTCGTTGAAGCCGAGCAGCTTGCCTCGTTCGGCCGGGCTTGTGCAATCGGCCATCTGTGCCGTCGCCGCGACGAACGAGATGTTCCAGCCGATGCCGAGCCCGAGCAGGAGCACCGCGGTGGCGAAGACGCTCGCTGCCCACAACAGGCCGATCGTCGACAGTGCCATCACGACGAGCCCGACCTCGAGCGCCGGGGTTCTGCCCACGCGGTCGATCAGCGCGCCGATCACGAGCACGAGCGCGTACATGCCGAAAACGTGCGCGCCGATGATCGGGAAGACCGAGTCCTGGTGATGATGATGGTGCTCGACGACGACGTAGCCGGACAGGTTCATTACCGACACCATCACGCCGAAGCTCGCCAGCGCCGCGAGCATCGCCGGGACCACACCGGGCCGGCGGACGATCTCCCTGAGCGGGGCGGCCGTGGGGACCGGCTCCGCGTCGCGACTTCCGATCAGCTCCGCGATCCGCTTCGGATCGGGTCGCACGAACTGGACGATCACGAGCGCGACGAGCGAGATGCCGCCCGCCGCGAGCCAGGGCACGGTGAGCGAATCGGCGCCGACGTCCTTGCCGGCGAACATCGGACCGAACACGGTCGGCCCGAGGATTGCTCCGAAGACGGAGCCGAAGAGGACGTACGAGATCCCGCGCGCGCGGCGCGCCGGCGGATACATGTCGCCCGCTGCGGTCCGGATCAGCAGCGAGACCGCGCTCGCCGCCCCGATCAACCCGAAGCCGCCGATCACTGCGAGCGTGGAATCGATCCGCGTTGCGAGCGCCGTCAGGGCACAGCCGGCCGCTCCGACAACGAAGCCGAAGCTCATCACCGGCGTCCGGCCGAACCTGTCCATCATCCGCCCGGCCGGGACCGAGGTGAGGGCCGACGCCGTCAGGAAGATCGCGGGCCCCAGCCCGAGCAGCCCGCGCACGCCGGTCACGAGGACGAAGGTCAGCGAGGACACGGCGGCAACCAACTGCAGAACGGCCGAGTTCACCGCCATCGTGGCCGCCAGGAGAACTGTGTTCCGCCGGATCGGCAGCGCCGGCGCTGGCTGGCTCACCACAGGCTCATTCAATCAGTACTGGTTCAATGGCCTGCGTGAGGCCCGCGGCGATCGCCGTCCTGCTCGCCGTCGCGCTCGCCGGCTGCGGGTCGTCCGCTCCGCCGCAGATCACCATCGGCGCGGCGCGCACGTATCAGCTCGCGGGTTTTCCTCCGCGATTCGTGGCCGGGAAACCGCAGCTCGTCACCTTCAGGATCGACCAGCCGTCCGGCGCCGCACTGACCCGCTACCGCACGGGGAGCGGTCCGCACACGGGTGTTCACCTGATCATCGTCCGCAGCGACCTGGGCGCGATCATCCACAAGCATCCGAAGCCGAATGCCGACGGTGAGTTCAGCACCGAGCTCACCTTCCCGACCCCGGGCCGTTACCGCGTCGTGATCGACGCGTATCCGCAGCTGAGCGGCCCGCTCCGCAACTTCCAGCTATTCCGCTGGATCGTCGTCCCGGGTCGCGCACCGCACGGCGCGCTGCCGGCGTTCCGTTCCGTCGTGACGGACGACGGTTATCGCTTCGCCCTGCAGGGACGACCGCGGCTCCGCGCGGTGCAATCCAACTTCCTCACGCTGCGCGTAACCCGGCCGGATGGAAGTCCCGCGACCTTCACGCCGTGGTTCGGAGCTCTCGCTCACGCGATCTTCTTCCGCGCCGGCACGCTCGACTACTTTCACACGCACGTCTGCTCGGCCCGGACGAGCGGGTGTACCTCTGTGCTGGGAGCCGCGCGCGTGACCGGGACGCAGACCCGTCCGGGCGTCCTGCGTGTGGGTGTCCTGCTCCCCATCAGCGGCACGTGGCGCCTGTTCATCCAGTGCAAGGTGGACGGCCGCGTGTTGACCGCGCCCACTACCCTGACTGTTCGCTGATGCGGAAGGCGCTGATCGGTGTCGTTGTCACGACGCTCGTCGTGCTGCTCGCGCGTTCGCTGGCGTATGCGACCGAGCCGACTCCCGCAGCACGGCTCCTCGAGCACCGCGCGGGCGGACCCACGCTGCCGGTGCTCGCCCTCGCGTTCCTCGCGCTCGGTGCGGCGATTGCCGTCGCGATCAGTTGGCTCGCTGCGGTGGCGGTGCGGGAGCGGGCGTTGATCGAGCGCCGGCAAGCCGAGTCGTTCCCCGTCGTCCGCGTCGTCGCGCTCACCCTGGCGCTCGCGGTGACGACGAGCGTCGCGGGCGGTTTGTTCGAGGCCTACCTGCACTGGCGTGCAGGGCTCGGTTGGCACGGGCTGCATTGCGTCCTCGGCCCGGTCCATCGCGACCTGATCCCGTTCGAGACGGGGCTCTCGTTCGTGGCGGCCGCCCTCATCGCAGCGGCGATGCACGTCCTCGCCTGGATGCGGCGGACCTTTGCGCGACTCGGCGCCACCTTGCCGCGGCTGTGGTCTCTGGCCTCCATTCGTTTGCGGGTGCTCGATGTGCCGGCCGAGACGTTGTGCGTCGGTTCGGCGTCCGCACGGGCACCGCCTGCGTTGGGTTGAAACCGACCCAACGATGCGAAAGGAGAACCGCAGATGGATTCGTTGCGCGCGGGCAGGCGCCTCGGCGTGTTGCTCGCGATCACCGGGGGCGCGCTCGTGCTCGCCGGCTCAGCTCTCGCGCATGCCGAGCTGAGCCCCGCAGTCGCGCTGGCCAAGCACGGCCAGCTCTTCACGCTCGCGGTTCCAACCGAGAAGGAAGATGCGGCGACGACGAAGATCGAGCTCACTCCGCCGAGCGGCTTCGGGATCGACTCCTTCGTCCCGACGCCGGGCTGGACTCGAAACGTGAAATCGACAGGCTCGGGAGAGGAGACCCAGATCCAACAGGTCACGTGGTCGGGCGGGAACGTGCCGACGGAAGAGGACGCTGTCTTCCAGTTCCTCGCCTCGCCCGATTCGTCGAAGACCTACTCCTTCAAGGTGCGCCAGACGTACTCGGACGGGACGGTCGTCGACTGGGCCGGGCCCGAGTCGTCCGACACGCCCGCGCCCGTCATCGAGGCCAAGTCCTCCTTCGGCGGAGGCGGCTCGGACACGCTCGCGATCATCGCGCTCGCGCTGGGAGCGGTTGCGCTGGTCGTCGCGGTGCTGGGTCTGTTGACCGGTAGCGGGAGGCGCCCGCTCGCTTGACCCGTCGAGCACGGACCATGCTCGTTCTCACGGCGGCCGCGGTGGCGCTTGCGCTGCCCGCGGCCGCCTGGGCGCACGCGGCGCTCGCGCGCACCGTGCCGGCGGCGAGCGTCATCCTGAACAGGCCGCCTCCGCTCGTTCAGCTCACGTACACCGAGGCGGTCGAGCCAAAGTTCGCCGCCGTCTCGGTGACCAACGCCGCCGGACAGTCTCAGACGGCCGGGACGCCGCGCCGCTCGGCGAGCGATCCGAAGACGCTCGTCGTTCCGCTGCACCGGGTCGCGCAGGGCTGGTACCTCGTCTACTGGCGGGTGATCTCGGCGGACGGACACCCGGTGCGCGGCGCATTCACCTTCGCCGTCGGGCCGAATCCTGGCCCGGCGCCGCAGTTCGTGATCCCGTCGATCTCGGAAACCGCTGCGACGCCGCGGCTCGTCACTGCGCGTTCCGTCGTCTTCGTGGCCGTGATGGCGGCGATCGGTCTCTTCCTACTGCGGATCGCGATCGCACGGCCTGTCGTCCGCCGGGTCGCCGAGACGCGGCTGCGTGCAGTGTCGGTCGCCTTCGGAGTCGCCGCGCTGATCGGGCTCGTCGCGATCCCCGTGTACGTCCTGATGGCGACCGCCCAGTTCGCGCTGCGGTCGACGTTCGATCTCGGAGCCCTGTTCCCGCTGCTCCGCGACTCTGCCTTCGGCCGAGGGTTCCTCGACCTCGAGCTCGTGTTCGCGCTGTTCGTCATCGCGGCGGGAATTGCTATCTGGATCGACCGTCCCGACCGGGAACAGCGGTCGATCGCGGAGCTGCTCTCGCTGGCCGGTGCACTGGCCGCCGCGGCCGCAGCGCTGCTGGTGCCGGGTTTGGCAGGACACGCAGCGCAGACGTCCCCGCGTGGCGCGACGCTCCTGTTCGACTGGCTGCATCTCTCGGCCGGATCCATCTGGATGGGGGGGCTGATCGGGCTCCTCGTGCTCTGGCGCAGCCTTCCGGCCGCGCGCCGGGTCGCCGGCCTGGTGGTTGCCGTCCCCCGCTTCTCGAACACGGCCTTCGTCTCGGTGTTGACGCTGATCGGCTCGGGGATCGGCGCTGCCGTGATCCACTTGCCGACCTTGGCGTCGCTCTGGCAGACGTCGTACGGCCAGGCGCTGCTGGTCAAGATCGGGCTGCTCGGCACGGCGATGCTGCTCGCCGCGGTGAACCTGTTGCGGACGAGGCCGCGGCTCCTCGCGCATCGCGACCGGCCCGAGCTCGGGCCCGGGGCCGCTGTGCTGCTGCGCCGGCTGGTCGCAGGCGAGGTACTGCTGGTCGTCAGCGCGGTCGTCGCGGCGGCCGTGCTCTCCAGCCTGCCTCCGCCGGCGAAAGCGCTTGCAAAGGTCGGTGGCGCCGTCGCGCGCGTCGGGCCAGGCCCCGTGCTCGAGACCGTGAACGAGAACGGCTACCGGCTCGAGCTGCACGTCAACCCGAACCGAGCGGCCGTTCCGAACAGCTTCTCCCTGCGGATCACCCGCGGCGGCAGCCCTGTCCGCGGCGCCGAGGTCGTGTCAGGGTTCACCATGCTCGACATGGAGATGGGCTCCCAGTCCTATGCCCTCATGGAAACCTCGCCGGGTGTCTACTCGCGCTCGGTGCCTGCGCTGGTGATGGTCGGCCACTGGGGTCTCTCCTTCGACATCACGCCACCCGGGAAGACGCCGTTCACCGTGCTGTTCGTCGACCGGGCAAACGGATGAGCCCGCGCAACACGACCGTCGTCCTCGTTGCCGCCCTCCTGGCGATGCTCGCGGGTGCGGCCGCCTGCGTCGTCATCGTGCTGCTCGCGGTGGACACGCTTGGCTAGGCGTGCGGCGATCCTCGCCGCACTGCTGCTGCTCTGTGCTCCAGCCGTCGCGCGGGCCAACGGCGATCCCGCCAGCGACTACCTGCTCGTCCAGAGTGTCTTTCTGCCGTTCAATGCCAAGGTCGACCCCGACGCCAGCGCCGACCTGTCGGACACGATTCAAGAAGCCGACAAGGTCGGCTTCCGCATCAAGGTTGCCGTGATCGGAACTCGTTACGACCTCGGAACGGCGTTCTCGCTCTACAACAAACCGCAGAAGTACGCAGAGTTTCTCGGACTCGAGTTGTCGTTCCAGTACCGGGACCATCTGCTCGTGGTGATGCCGGAGGGGTTCGGTTCCTCGATCGACGGCAGGCCGGATCCTCGCGGGATCAAGGCCGTCAAGAGGCTGCCCGCCCCGGGGACGGACACCACGAAGCAGGTCGAGGCTGCGACCAAGGCGGTGCGGCGGCTCGCCGCGGCATCGGGTCACGTGCTGGCCAAGGGGAGCGGCGGTGGCGGCGGGTCGGCCACGCGCGACCGGATCACCATCGCGGCCGCGGTCACGGCGCTGATCGCGCTCCTCGCCGCGATCGTGCTCTTCCGGCGGGGACGAACCGCAAAGGTCGAGTAGTCGTACGCTTTGAACATGCAGATCTGCCCCAGTTGCGGACACGAGAACCCGCCGGACGCGCGGTTCTGCAACGCCTGCGCGGCTCCGCTCCCGGGGGCGGAGCCTTCGCTGCCCGAGGAACGAAAGATCGTCACGGTTCTCTTCGTCGACCTCGTGGGCTTCACGGCTCGAGCCGAACGACTCGATCCCGAGGACGTCCGCGCAATCCAGACGCCGTACTTCGCGCGTGTCCGCGGCGCGATCGAGTCCTTCGGCGGGACGGTGGAGAAATACATCGGCGACGCCGTGATGGCGGTGTTCGGCGCGCCTGTCGCGCACGGCGACGATCCGGAGCGTGCGGTGCGCGCCGCGATGGCGATCGTCGAGGGCGTGCAGGAGCTGAACGACTCCGAGTCGGAGCTGGACCTCGAGATTCGGATTGCCGTCAACACCGGTGAGGCACTGGTGTCGCTTGCCGCGAACGCCGCCCAGGGGGAGGGCATCGTCGCCGGCGACGTCGTCAACACAGCCGCCCGACTGCAGTCGGCGGCGCCGGTGAACGGGATCCTCGTCGGCGAGGAGACCTACCGCGCCACCCGCAACGCAATCGACTACGAGGACGCCGAGCCGGTTGTCGCGAAGGGCAAGGCGGCTCCTGTGCGGGTCTGGCGTGCAATCGCAGCCCGCGGTGCGCCGGGTGAGCGTCCGGCGGGACCCGTCCCGATGGTTGGACGTGCCTCCGAGCTCGACGCGTTGCGCAACATCTGGGACCGCGTCGTGTCCGAGCGGCGTCCACAGCTGGTGACGCTCTTCGGCCCGGCAGGGATCGGCAAGAGCCGCCTGACCGCGGAGTTCTCGGACGGCATACAGGGAGACGGCGCGCGCGTCATCCGCGGGCGCTCGCTGCCATACGGGGAGGTCACGCCCTACGGCTCCTTCGCCGCGCAGGTCAAGCAGATCGCGGGCATGTTCGACACGGATCCAATCGAGACGGCCTCGGAGAAGCTCGAACGCGCGACACAACAGCTGCTCGACGGCGACGCAGCCGAAGTCGCGTCGCATATCGGGATGTTGATCGGCGTCGGGCGCGAGGGAGCGGTAGGTGATCGGCAGACGCTCTTCTATTCCGCGCGCCGCCTCGTCGAGGGGCTTGCGACGCAATCGCCGACGGTGCTGGTCTTCGAGGACATCCACGTCGCGGCGGCGAGCATGCTCGATCTGCTCGAGACGCTCGCGTCGCGCGTGCGCGACGTCCCGCTCTTGCTGCTCACACAGGCGCGCCCCGAACTGCTCGCCGAGCGCCCCGCCTGGGGCGGCGGCCTGCCCGCGTACAGCGCGTTGCAGCTCGAGCCGCTTGGCGGCGACGATGCCAACGAGCTCGCGCGCAGGTTGTTCGAGGCTGCGGGGGCGCCAGTCCAGTCGACACTCGAGCTCGCGGAGACTGCAGAGGGAAATCCACTCTTCCTCGAGGAGCTCGTCGTCTCCGTCGCAGAAGGCAGCGCCGAGCCGGACGAGCTCCCGACGAGCATCAGGGGGATCGTCGCGGCCCGCATCGATTCCCTCCCGCCGGAGGAGCGTGAGGCGATCCTCGATGCGGCCGTCTTCGGAAAAGTCTTCTGGTCGGGCGCGTTGGAGGCGACGACGGCGGCGGCCCTAGACGCCCTCGAGGGGCGGGATCTGATCAGGCGGGATCCCGTGTCGCGACTCGGTCGGCATCCGCAGTTCGCGTTCAAGCATCAGCTCATCCGCGAAGTCGCGTATGCAACCCTGCCGAGGGAGAGGCGACGCCAGCGGCATGAGGCGATCGCGCTCTTCCTCGAAGCGGCAGTCGGCGAGGTCGGCGACGTCGCACCCGCGCTCGCGCAACATTGGCGTGAGGCAGGCGACGGCGAGCGTGCGGCCGGCTACTACGTCGCTGCAGGCGACCAGGCGAATCGGGGCTGGGCGAAAGACGAAGCCGTCAGGCTCTATCAGCAGGCTCTCGTCGTGATTCCGCCCGAGCAGCGAGAGCTACGGCGCGAAGTGACGAAGCGGCAGGTCCTCGCCACCCAGGCGATGCTTCACACCGAGGAGATGCTCGTCCAGCGCGGTGCGCTGCGGCCCGACTCGGATCCGGCTAAGTGAGCGGAAAGTCGTCGGGCGTGACGTCGCCGGCGATCTCGTAGATGCCGTCCACCGTGTGCATGCCGAGCGCCTCGGCGTGCCCTTCTACGACTTCGATGCTTGGGGCTGAATAGACGCAGTACGTCCGTACCTTCCCGTCGTCGTCGACGACGACATGGCTGTGGTGCCAGGTGATCTCGGGATACTGATCCTGAGCGACCTGCTTCGAGCGTCGGCCCACGTAGTCCATCTGGTCCTCTGTGACGTGGAAGGTGCGTTCGATCAAGAATTTCGTCATGGCTCAAGCCTAGGCAGGTTCCGCCGCCTCTGTCCAGACGAACCGGCTGGAGGCCGCTCTTCCTCTCAGCCAAAACTTAGGTTCGCCTGCTGTCGTATATGACTCTGTACTAAGCGACCGAGGGAGATGACGTGACCGAGCTGCCCATGCCCTCGCCGGCCGAGGCCCAGGAGCGCCTCGAGCGGGCTCTGTTCGAGATCAGGCGGGTGATCGCGGGCCAGGACGCGATGCTCGAGCGGGTGCTCGTCTGCCTGTTGGCGCAAGGCCACCTCCTGATCGAAGGCGTGCCGGGCCTCGCCAAGACGCTGACGATCAAGACGACCGCCGGAGTCCTCGGCGGCACGTTCGCGCGCGTGCAGTTCACGCCGGATCTCGTTCCCTCCGACCTCGTCGGCACCCGGATCTACCGGCAGGGAGAGGGGAGCTTCGACACAGAGCTCGGTCCCGTGTTCTGCAACTTCCTGCTCGCCGACGAGATCAACCGGGCGCCGGCGAAGGTTCAGTCGGCATTGCTCGAAGTGATGCAGGAGCGGCAGGTGACGATCGGACACACGACCTATCCGGTGCCCGAGCCGTTCCTCGTGATGGCGACGCAGAACCCGATCGAGTCCGAGGGCACGTATCCGCTGCCCGAGGCGCAGGTCGACCGGTTCATGCTCAAGGTGCTGATCGACTACCCGGCCCACGACGAGGAGCTGACGATCGTGCAGCGGCAGCTCGTCGACGCGCCGGAGCTGCGCGAGGCGCTGTCGCTCGACGACCTGCGCGCACTGCAGCAGGCCGTC
>WNGB01007779.1_pt1 | contig 15372 bp, 13 predicted proteins | sample 5400681 | NCBI WGS metagenome assembly WNGB01 (sample SAMN13153367, study PRJNA577476) | soil metagenome | isolation source: 115 cm soil or saprolite under grassland replicate 2 | place: USA:California | collected 2016-06-15
TGCTGTCGATGATAAGCCGAGGCGCCAGTGCGCAAGCCGGTTGGCTCTCGGCAAAGTGACTGGGGTTCCGTTCGGGACGAACGCCGAGGTCAGCAAGAGCAGATTGCAAGACAGGCAACAGCCGCTGGCTCCAAGGGTTTGCCTGGGGTTGACTCAGGGCAAAGAGTTCGCCGAGGACGACTTGCAAAGGATAAGTCTTGAGGTAGACCAAGAGGAAGAAGAGCTTCTCCTCGGGTCGATGCAACAGTCCCTGGCGACCGCCGCCGGCGGAACGCCGGCGGGGCTGGCCTTCGACCGTTGGGTCGGTGGGGTACAGCCGTTGCTAGGCCCGGGCGAAGGCCGGCAACAACAACTCGAATTCCGGGACCGTCAATCCGGTGCGGGCCAAGAACTTCCGCCGATTGCGCTGGAGTTGTGCGTAGGTCAGCATAGGGCTATTGTACGCAGATTCCTTATTCCCGATAAAGTCTAGGGAGTACCCAGTCCGAAGTACGGAGTGCGCCAGCGTGCTTCCCTGCCTTCGTACTCCGTACTTGGTATTCAGTACTCTGCACCCCTCTCCCCTTGCGGGAGAGGGGAGAAAGGGCAGACAGTTCGATCCGGACTGCTGCGGCTCAGCCGAGGGCCAACCGGATGATTGCCAGGAACAGATCCGGCTTGAGGCTGGCGCCGCCGACGAGGGCGCCATCGACATCAGGCTGGCTCAGCAGCGACGCCACATTCTCTGGCTTGGCGCTTCCGCCATACTGGATCACCAAACTCCGAGCTGCTTCCTCGTTGCACAGCCCGGCCACGAGCCGCCGCAAGAACGCATGCGCTTCCTGGGCCTGTTGCGGCGTCGCGTTTCTGCCGGTGCCGATTGCCCAGACCGGCTCGTAAGCGAGGATCACATTCCCCAGGGCCTGCGCCGTCACGCCCGCAAGGCTGCCGATGAGCTGCGCCTCCAGCACGGCCTCGGTGCGATTGGCCTCGCGCTCGGCCAGCGTTTCGCCGACGCACAGGATTGCCTGCAGGCCGGCTGCCAGCGCTGCGTGGACCTTGCGGTTGATGAAGGAATCCGTTTCGCCCAACTGGTGCCGCCGCTCGCTGTGGCCGACAATGACGTAACGACACCCCACGTCGGCGAGCATCAGCGGGCTGACCTCGCCAGTGAACGCCCCTTCCTTCTCCGGGTAGAGGTTCTGCGCCCCCAGCGCGACCGGACTGCCGCGCAGCACCTCGGCGACACGACTGAGGTACGGGAACGGGGGACACACCGCGACCGTGACCCGCGTTTCGCCGCCCAGTCCCTGCACCACGCCGGCCGCCAACTGCTGGGCGAAGGCGGCGTTGGTGAACATCTTCCAGTTGCCCGCGATGAACTTCTTGCGCATGCTGAGTTGCTCCCTTCGGTTTCACAGCGGCGAAAATGCCAGGGAAGGCGTCTGGGTGAGGGGGGCAGTAGTTGGCGCCCCCGACGCCTCCCAGGTACCCCCTGAGTACACCACTGCATCTCTCTCCCGTCAAGCGCGCCCTGCTGCTCAACCTCTCTTGACTCCCGCGGCGCTTGCTGGAATAGCACTCGTTCGTTCGCCCTACGTCCCTTCCCTGCGGGGAGCCAGGCCATGCGCCTTCGTACTCTGGGACTGTTCGCGGCCCTGCTGTCCGCCGCGACCACCCACGCCCAGCAGCCGACCGCCCCACGCACCTTCGACTATCGCATGACCGAGGTGCGCTGCATCGATCACCGCTGGGTAATCTTGGCGCACGGGGCACTCCTGAAGGATTTCGGCTCGAGCGAGGCCAACGCGCGCGAGGCGCACCGTATTATCCAGGCTCTGCGGTTGACGCAGCACGCCACCGTCGGCGACCCGCCGGTGATGGAATACTGGCTGAGCAACGGTCACGCCCCTTACTCGACCGACTCCCGCCTGCGGTTGGTGAAGCTCGATCTGAACGAGTTGTGCGTGGTGCCGCTGGACAGCGCCTGGCAGGTGGGCAACAGCCGCAACGCCCGCGCGCTGCTGTTCAACTTCGGCAAGAACCGCGACAATGCCTACCTCGCCCTGGACATCATACGCCATTACGGTTTCACCCACCTTGGCCATGTTGGCCCGGGCACTCCCGCCATGCTGTATTTCCTCGGCAGCCCCGGCGACCAGGACCGCCCACCCACGTTGCCCCTGGCAGGGCCGCCTGTGCGGGAGGCTGCCCTTGGTAAACCTCTGCCGCCAGCGACACCGCAGGGAATCGTTCAGGCTGCTGCGTCCGCTCCGGCCAGCGTTCCGGATCGGTTCCGCTTCGACGCGCGCCGGGTCGAGGTGAAACGCGACAACAACGAGTGGAAATTAATCTCCGGGAATTACGTCCTGGCGAACTTCGGCCCGCACCAGCAAGAAGCGCAATTCGCCTACAACGTGCTCCAGTATTACCACTTCACGGAACAATGCCTGATCGGCCAGCCGCCGACCTTCGCCTACTTCCTCGCAAACGGCCAGGCGCCGCACGGCGTCAAGTTCGGCGTCAACAGCCTGCCGTTCCGTCCTGAGGCGCTGGTGGTGCGCCGGGTCGGTGACTGCTGGGTGCTGTGCGAGGGCGAAAGGCCACTGGTGAACTTCGGCGAGCGGCTCCAGGATGCGCGGGAACTCGTGCAGGTGATCCAGCGGCATCGTTTCGACCAACTGTGCCGCGTCGGCAGCGAAGGCTACGGCATGACGTTCCTGGTGCGCGGGCGCTAACCCGTTGAGCCGCGGTTCGGAGAACCGCGGCTCAACGGAGTCGATCATCCAGCTCGCCAGGGTCACTTCTTCTCAAAGACTTCTTCCGGTTCGGTAATTTCCGGCGGCTCCTTGTTGTACTTGTCCCGGTACGCTTGCGCCCATTTCTCCTGCAACTTGGGGTCGCATTTGAAGCAGATGTTCTTGGCACGCTTGTGGAGCGCGCACCATTCTTGGGGTCGCGCCTGGATCTTCGCCCTCAACTTGACATCGCACAGGGTGCAGACCTCCTCCGGCACACCGTGCTCCTTGCACCACCAATCCTCGTCCTCCTTCGGTTCGGCTTTCTTCTGCGCCTGCTCTTTGCCGTCCTTCCCAGTGTCCTTGCAGCCAGCGGCCAGCAAGGCAAATCCGGCGACGAGAGCGAACACGATGCCACTCCACTTCTTCGAGTTCATAACTCCTCCACGAAACAGGATCATCAGGGTGACGCGGTAATCGCCTCCTGCGTTGGCCGCCCATCGGCCCTTGCGAGTTCCGGTTTCTCCTCGTGCTGCTCGCCAAAGACCCACGTCAGCTGCTCGGCTCGCAGTCCCAGGAGCCACCCTGCCAGCCAGCGCAGGCCGTCGGCCGCCCCGTCAACCAGCACGTACAGGACGCGGATCACCAGCAAGGACATGAGCATGGCACTGACCACGCCGCCGATCACGACTGTCGCCAGGGGCCGCTGCACCTCCGCACCCACCCCCGTACTCAGCGCCATCGGCAGAAAGCCCACGCTTGCCACCAACGTCGTCATCAGCACCGGCCGCAACCGCGTCACCGCTGCCTGGCGCACAGCCTCGTCGCGCGGGATACCCTTCCGCCGCAGCTGACGGATGTACGACGCCAGAATCATGTAGTCCAGCATCGCCACCCCCGACATGGCGATGAAGCCAATGCCCGCCGAGATCGAGAACGGCATGCCGCGCAGCCACAGCGCAACAATGCCACCCACCGCCGCGAACGGGATGGCCGCAAGGACGCGTACCGGCTCCACGAAGTTCCCATACGCCACGTACAGCAGCAGAAAGATCAGGAGCAGCGCCAGGCTACTAACCAGCCACAACCGTCGCTTCCCGCTCTCCAGGTGCTCGAACTCGCCGCTCCACTCAAGGTGGTAGCGGCCCGGCAGCATTTGTACTTTCTCGGCCACCTTGCGCTGGGCCTCCGTCACGAAACTGCTCAGGTCGCGGCCGCCGACGTTCGCCTTGACCGTGATGAAGCGCTGGCCCCACTCGCGCTTGATCGTCACCGGTACGTCTTCGCTCAACTCCACGTTCGCCAACCGTTCCAGTGGGATCCGCTCACCCGCCGCCGTTGCGACGAGGATTTGCTTGATCGTCTCGGGACTCTTGCGGAATTCCTCCGCGAGGCGCGCAACCAGCGGAAAGCGCATTTGCCCCTCGATCACCTCGCCCAGCGGGAGACTGCCGACTGATTGCACCAGGTCCAGCACCGTTTTGGCAGGCACTCCGTACCGGGCCAGCTGGTCCTGCTTCATTGTCACCCGCAACACCGGCTGACCGGCGAGCTGCTCCGTGCCGACGTCTTTCTGGCCGTCGATCGTCTTGAGCACGGCCTCGACCTGCTTTGCCTTCTCCTTGAGGATCTTCAGGTCGTCGCCGAACAGCCTGACGGCCACGGCGCTGCGCACCCCAGAGGTCATCTCGTTGACGCGCTGCTCGATCGGCTGCGAGAACTCCATGCGCTGGCCAGGGAACTCGCGCAGGAGCTCCCGAAGCCTGTCCGTCAGCACCGCCTGCGTTGGGATGTCCGCGCTCCACTGGGAGCGCGGCTTGAGCGTGATGAAGAAGTCGATCTGCTCGATGGTCATCGGGTCGGTGGCGACCTCGGCGGTGCCGGCGCGACTCCAGACGTGGGCGACCTCATTCGGGAAGTTGGCGAGGACGGCGCGCTCCATCAGGGTGTTGATGCGCACCGACTCCTTCAGGTCCGTCCCTGGCGAGCGGGTGATGCTGGCCACTAATGCCCCCTCCGACAGCCGTGGCACGAACTCGCCCCCGAGACGAGGGGCGATGACAACGAAGGCGAGCGCCAGCAGCAGCAGGGCCATGCTGATGACGGCGAACTTCTGCCGCATGGCGAAGTTCAGGATCGGGTTATGAATGGCATGGGCGATGCGCATCACCAGCGGCTCGCGCTCCTGGATTCGCCGCGGCAACAGCAGGCTCGCCAGGACGGGCATCAACGTCAGCGACAGCACCATCGAGCCGGCCAGGGCGAAGATGACCGTCAGTGCCATCGGCCGGTACATCTTGCCCTCGATGCCCTCCAGCGTCAGGATCGGCAGGTAGACGATCATGATGATCAGTTCGCCGAACATGGTCGGCTTGCGCACCTCCAGGGCGGCGGCGCGGATCAGTTCGAGCTTGCTGCGCGTCTGGCCGCCGTGGGCCAGATGGCGCACGCAGTTCTCGACCATGACGACGGAACTGTCCACGACCATGCCGAAGTCGATGGCCCCAAGGCTGAGCAGGCTGGCGGCGATGCCGAAGCGGAGCATGCCTGAGAAGGCGAACAGCAGCGCCAGGGGGATCGCCAGGGCGACGATGAGCGCAGCGCGGACGTTACCCAGGAACAGGAACAGCACGGCGACGACCAGCAGGCCCGCTTCCAGCAGGTTGTTGCGCACCGTGTGGATCACCTGGTCAACCAACTCGGTGCGATCGTAGACTGGCTCGACCTTGACGTTGGCCGGCAACGCCGCCTGGACGTCTTTCAACTTCTCCTTGAGGTTGCGCGTGACCTGGTGGGGGTTCTCGCCCATGAGCATGAAACCCAGACCAAGGACGACCTCGCCCTTGCCGTCGGCGGTGACGGCGCCGCGGCGGATCTCGTGGCCGATTTGCACTTCGGCCACGTCCCGAATGCGGATCGGCACACCCTTCCTGGCCGCGACGACAATGTTCTGAATCTGCTCGATGTTGACGGTACGGGCGACGCCGGCGACGAGGACGATTTGCGTTCCGCGCTGGATGTGCCCGCCACCGACATTACGGTTGTTCTGCTCAACAGCGGTCATCACCTGCTCGAAGGTGACCTCGTGCTTGACGAGGCGCTCGGGGTAGATGCGAACCAGGTACTGCTTCTCGTAGCCGCCCCAGCCGTTGACCTCGGCGGTGCCCTTCGCAGCGCGCAGCTTGGGTTTGATGACCCAGTCATGCAGGGTGCGCAGCTCGGTCAAGTCGGTGCCCTTGCCGGTGACGACGTAGTGGAAGACTTCACCCAGGCCCGTGGCGACGGGACCCATGCGCGGCCGATCAATGCCGCTGGGGAGTACGACGGTGGCCAGTCGTTCGTTGATGAGTTGGCGCGCGAAAAAGATGTCGGTGCCATCCTCAAACACAACCACGACCTGCGACAGGCCGAACTGGGAGACGGAGTAGTGCTTCTCCAGGCGCGGCAGGCTGCCGATGGCCTGCTCAACAGGGAAGGTGATCTGCTGTTCGACCTCCTCCGGGGCGAGCGCCGGGGCGACGGTGTTGATCTGGACCTGGACGGGCGTGGTATCGGGGAAGGCGTCGATGGTGAGGTGACGCAGCGCAACCCCGCCCAGCAGCCCGAGCGCGACCACGCCGACGATGACCAGGAGGCGGTTGCGCAGCGAAAAGTCGATGATCGCGTTCAACACGAGTTCGTTCTCCCGGGGCCACCCGTCTGTGTGGCTGTTGTGGCACGGTCTCCTGACCGTGCCACTCTTGCGACCGCAGGTCTCCACGAGTAGCGGGAGACCTCCGGTCAGTTTCCGTGGCACGGTCAGGAGACCGTGCCACAACGGGGACAACTGACAACTACCAACTGTTCGATCAGTGACCGCAGCCGCAGCCCTCGCCCATGCTGCCGATAAGGAGTTGGCCGCGCAGGATTACACTGTGCCGCGTGGCCACCAGTTCGCCGGGCAGCACGCCCGCGATGATCTCCGTGTACTCGTCGCTCCTGGCCCCGATCCGCACTGACCGTACGTGGAAGACCTTCGGCGCATCGGGTGTCTTGAAGTAGTTCTTGTCGCGGACGAAAACGATGTGGCAGGTGCCGTCCCAGTGGATCGCCTCGTTCCTCACGAGGATGGCCTTCGGCTCCTCGCGGAGGATAATGCGGCCTGAGCCGAAGGCGCCCGCCCGCAACAGTCCGGCCTTGTTGTCCAGGTCGGCGCGGACCTCGACGGTGCGCGTTTTCGGCTCGACCCCCGGGCTGATCCAGGCAATCGCGCCCCGGGCGGGTTTCGTGCTACCGTCCGGCGTGAATTCGATCTTGTCGCCGCGCTTGATCCGGCCGGCCTCCTCCTGGGGCACGTGCAGCGACAGCGACAGGATGCGCGGGTCGGCCACGATGAACAACATCTTGGTGGGATCGACGACCTCGCCGGCAACCGCTTCGCGTTCGACGACGACACCGTCGAACGGAGCCGTCAGCGGCAACAAGGTGCTGATGGTGCTGTGCGCATCAAACGTCCGCACCAGATCGTCCGGCAATCCCAGGAACTGCATGCGGCGGGCGATCTCGGCGGGCGGCAGGTTCCGCAGCGTCTCCGTGTGGACGGGGAAACCGAGGTTGCCCAGGTGCTGCTCAGCGCCGAGCAGTCGCAGCTGCGCCTCCTGGACCGCCGTCTGGGCTTCGAGCACCTTCGCCTCGGGAACGGCGCCCTCGGCGCCCTTGAGACGTGTCAGCACCGTGGTGCGCAGGTCGAGTTGAGCAACGGCCTGGAGGTATTCCGTTTTGACGCGGCCGACTTCCGCAGCATCGATCAGGGCGATCACTTCGCCGCGCCGCACGGAATCGCCGTATTTTTTCAGCACCCGCCAGATGGTCCCCGGCAACCGCGATGCCAGATGGGCGATGAGGCCATGTTCGTACGTCGTTTCGCCAGCGACCGTGATCGCCTCGACGAGCCGTTTTTGTTCGACAGCGGGAACTTCGATCTTGGCGCGGTCGGCCCCCTCCGAGGAGGCGAACTGGACAACTCTGGGGTGCAGCTTGCAGGGCTTGTGGTTCTCCGGTCGCGGTGTCAGGTCCAGCGCGCGTTTCGCCCGCGCCAGATCCTCCGCGTAGATGCGCGGCATCTTCGTTAGCTGGGCGATGTCGGGGTGTTCCAGGGGACATTCATGGACGCCGTGCGTGTCGCACCAACCGTACTGGTTCGTCGTCTCCCCAGAGATGGACACGGTCTTCGTCTTCTTGTCTCGGCTGCACTCGATGCAGATGGACTTGGGAACGACGTGATCGTCGCACCAGTCGCTCGGCGTCTCGGGCTTCTTCGGCTCCCCGAAGATCGGTAGGGTGTTCGTATCCCAATCATTCTGGAGGCCCCAGACGCCCACGTAGCCAAGCAGGCCGAGGATCAGCAGCGAGGGCACGAAACCGAACAACCACGAGATGATCGAGGGTCGGGGTGGCTGCTCCGGCGGCGCGGGGGAGGACGCGGCGGCCGGGGGCGCCGGCTCCGGCGGTTGCTTGACGGCGTTCGCTTCCGGGGCGATCAGGGGGTGCGTATTCTGGCTCATGATTCCCTCGCAGCGCGCCTCGTCGCCGGACGCGCGGGAGCGCGGCGGCGCCTCGGCGGCAAGTGCCACTAGGTTGTCCTTGCAACAGGAGGTCAACGAGCGGCGGGGTTTATCCCCGCCGTCTGCTCGGCGGGGATAAACCCCGCCGCTCGTTGAGAAGGCGTCGTCGTGAAATCGTGGGAGTGTGCGCGCAATGGCGCTGCGCGCAGGGGATCAGGCCCTGGGCGGGCGCAAGAAGGAGTGCGCCAGCGGCGGAGGCAAGAGGAGTGGGTTATCAGGTAACAGTTGACTCAGGCTGGACCACGGCCCCGGGGCGCTGGCGGGGGTAGGGACATCGCAAGGGGGCTGACCGGTGCAGCAACCGTGACAGGTGCCCGCCGGACAAAACGGACATCGCGGACAGGCGGTATCCGCAAGAACGGCGCCGTCTTCACCGGAGGTTGAATCGTCGGCGTCGTCGTGGTGATGATGGTGACAGTGATCGCTCGTGCAACGCGGACAGGTGCAATTCCGGGGGCAACTCGATTGCTGACCGGCCTCGGCACGATGTTCGCGATGCTGGCGGCAATTCTGACAGGGGCATGCGGCTTCGAGAAGGGCCAACGTCTGCGCCGACAGCCCCGGCGTGGTGCTGAACAGCAGCGCCGCCACGCCAAGGAGGTTCGTCAGAAATCGCAGCGTTTGCGTCATCGCAGTTCGGTCATCGGTGGGTTGGGGGTGCCGGCTTGTCCGGCAAACTCTCCCCATCTTCCTCGGATGATACGCTGATCGAGTAGCGCGCGTCAATGGGTTACTTCAAATCGCGCAAACCAGGAATGGCCGCGCGCGTCTGCCGGGCCGGCAAATTCGGTACAGGCAGGCACGGATTTTCCTTGTCGTTGTCAGGGGCGGGTGGTTGATTGATCGTAGCAATCCTGTTTGGCCGCTTGCGGCTGAGCGCTCGTCCCGCTAACCCGCAAGCGGGAATGCAACTGGGGAGGAATACCGATGGCGACGCGCGTTCAGTGGCTCGGACACGCCTGTTTGCACGTCGAGAGCGATGGCCGGCATATCCTGATCGATCCGTTTTTGACGGACAATCCCGCGGCAGCGATCAAGGCGGCCGATGCCCGGGCCGACTTTATTCTGGTGTCGCACGGGCACGGCGACCATGTCGGCGATACTGTGGCCATCGCCCGCCGCACCGGCGCGACGGTGATCTCCAATTACGAGATTAGCGAGTGGATGAAGGCGCAAGGAGTGAAAAACGTCCACGGTCAGCAGCACGGCGGCGGGTACGGCCATGCCTTCGGCCGTGTCAAGCTGACGCTGGCGTTTCACGGTTCGGTGCTGCCGGACGGCACCTATGGCGGCAATCCGTGCGGCTTTCTCATCTCCACCAACGACGGCAAGAAGATCTACGACGCGGCCGACACGGGCCTGTTCGGCGACATGCGACTCATCGGCGAGGAGGGCATCGACCTGGCGATTCTGCCGATCGGCGACAATTACACGATGGGCCCCGACGATGCCCTGCGCGCGGTCAAGTTGCTCACGCCGAAGAAGGTGTTGCCGATTCACTACAACACCTGGCCGCTCATCGCGCAGGACGGTGCGGCGTGGGCGGCGCGCGTGAAGAAGGAGACGACAGCCCAACCAGTGATCCTCAAACCGGGAGAATGGGTGGAGGTGTAAGGACAAGGGACAAGGAAAAAGGAAAAAGGAAAAAGAAGAAACGTTGCTTTCCTTTTTTTCCTTTTTCCTTTTTCCTTTTGCCTTCACCGAGTTACCAGCCGAGCGCCTTGCGCAGATCCTCCAGACCGGCGCGGAGGGCATCTTCGAGCGAGGTGGCAGTGCTGCTACTTTCGACGCGCTGGCCGTTGATCGTTTGACTGATGGCGCACCCGAACTTGCCGCCGACAGGGACCGGAACGAGTTTGTACTGCGGTTGGCCGCGGAGCATGAAATACCAGGTGCGGCCGTCGCTATGGGGCTGCAGGCTGCCGCCGCGTTTGGTCAGCCATTCCGGTGCAGTAACCGCCATCTCCGATCTCCTATTCTTGCGGCCAGTGGACATCGAGAGCATTGTACCGATTTACGCGCTGCGTGGAGATCGTGTACACTACGGAAGTAGTTATCCAGGCGCACGGGCCTGCGCCGGGGCCTTTCAACGTGGAAAGAGAGTTCTCATGGCAACGAGCGATGGCCTGCGGATCGGCTTCCTTGGGGCAGGCAAGATGGCGACGGCGCTGGCGCGCGGCTGGCTGGCGGCGAAGTTGGCGACGCCGGACCACGTCATCGCCGCCGATCCGCTGCCGCAGGCGCGCGAGGCGTATCAGAAGGAAACTGGCCTGCGCTGTGTCGCCGACAACCGGCAGATCGTGGCCAACAGCGATGTCCTGCTGCTCGCTATCAAGCCGCAGAACCTCGCCGCCGTGATGACCGAGATTCGCGCGACCTTGGCGCAGCGGCATTTGCTGGTGTCGATCGTGGCCGGCGCCACCTTGCGGCAGCTGGCCGACGGCCTGGGACCGGAGCGACGGCTGATTCGCGTCATGCCGAACACGCCCTGCCTGCTGGGGGCGAGCGCTTCGGGTTACGCCCCGGCAGCAACCGCCACCCCCGAGGACGTCGAACTTGTGGGCCGGTTGCTCAACGCCGTCGGCCGGGCGTTCCGCCTGCCCGAGAAACTGCTCGACGCCGTGACGGGGCTGAGCGGCAGCGGACCGGCGTTCGTGTATGTGATGATCGAGGCGCTGAGCGACGGCGGCGTCAAGATGGGGCTGCCGCGCGACGTGGCGACGGTACTGGCAGCGCAGACGGTGCTCGGGGCGGCGCGGATGGTGCTGGAAACAGGGCTGCACACGGGCGAACTGAAGGACATGGTGGCGAGCCCGGGCGGAACGACGATTGCGGGACTGCATGCGCTGGAGCGCGGCGGCGTGCGGTCGGCGCTGATGGACGCGGTTGAGGCCGCGACGCGGCGAGCGACCGAGTTGGGGAAAGCGTGAACCGATGACCACGCCATTCGACCGATTGCTCGCCTTCCTTGAGCGGCTTGATAACGCCAGGATCAGTTACCAGTTGAAAAACGACCGCGAGGGCGCGCTTTCGGTGCTGGCATTCGCCCCTGGTGAATACTGGGAGATCGATTTCCTGGAGGATGGCACCGTGGATGTCGAACGCTTCCGCAGCGAAGGGCGGATCCACGACGAAACGATGCTCGAGGAATTGTTCACCTTGTGGGCTGAGCCGGAAACCACCGAATTGGGGCAGATCTGAATGGCCAGCAACGCCGGCAAGACCGTCGCGGAAATCCTCAAGGGCAAGAAGGGCAGTCTCAAGCAAGCCCCGCTGCCGAAGGGGTCGCCTTCCTGGGACGAAATCCTTCCTCTGACCTGGGAGGAAATCGACACCAGGGCCAAACGGCGCGAGCGGGGCTACAAAACCATCCGCAAATTGCTTTCGGACCCGGAGTACAACAAATGAACACCGATCTCTTTACGAAAATGCTGGCATTCCTCCGCCAGTTGGAGCGGGCGAAAATCGCCTACCAACTGCGGCATAGCCGGGACAATGCGCTCATGGTAAGAATCAACGTCCCTGGGGAGCGCTGGGAGGTCGAGTTCCTGGAGGATGGTGAGATCGAGGTGGAGCGTTTCCGCAGCGACGGAGAGATCGAGGACGAAACGGCGTTGCAAGACCTTTTCGCCCGCTATTCCGACGCCGATACTCCTGAGGGAGAAGCGGTAAAGGAGCATGATGCCATTGCACGACAGTGAACTCGTCCTGATCTTCGATTTCGGCTCGCAGTACGGTCAGCTGATCGCCCGGCGGGTGCGCGAGCAGAACGTCTTCTGCCAGATCGTCCGCCACGACCTGGGCGCCGAGCGCGTCGCCGAACTGAAGCCGCGCGGCCTGATCTTCTCCGGCGGCCCTGCGAGTGTCTACACCCCCGGCGCCCCGCTCTGCGACCCGAAACTCTTTGACCTCGGTATACCGATATTAGGTATCTGCTATGGCATGCAACTGGCCTGCCAGGCGCTCGGCGGGGCGGTCAAGCCATCGGGAAGTCGCGAGTTCGGCCGTGCTCATTGCCGCGTTCTGGAAAACGATACCCTGTTCGCCGGCGTGCCCGAGGAGACCATCGTCTGGATGAGCCACGGCGATCAGGTGCAGGCGGTCGCCGGCGATTTCGTGCCGCTCGCCTCGACCGATACCTGTCCCATCGCCGCCGTGCGTCATCGCAGCAGGCCGGTGTTCGGCTTGCAGTTCCATCCCGAGGTCAGCCACACGCCCTACGGCAGTCGCATCCTGCGCAACTTCCTGCACGACGTCTGCGGCTGTCAGGGGCAGTGGCGCATGGACTCGTTCATCGAGCAGAGCGTCGCGGAACTGCGGCAGCGCATCGGCCAGCATCGGGTGATCTGCGGGCTGTCCGGCGGCGTTGATTCATCGGTGACGGCGGCGCTGCTGATCAAGGCGGTGGGGCCGCAGGTCGCGTGCATCTTCGTGGACAACGGGCTGCTGCGCCAGGGCGAGGCGGAGGCGGTGCGGCGGACCTTTCGCGACAACTTCCACGCCGACCTGCACGTCGTGGACGCCCGCGAGCGTTTCCTCAAGGCGCTGGCCGGCGTCAGCGATCCGCAGGAGAAACGGCGGATCATCGGTCACGTGTTCATCGACGTCTTCAAGGACGAGGCGCTGCACATCGAGAACGCCCACTTCCTGGCGCAGGGGACGCTGTACCCCGACGTGATCGAGAGCGGAGCCGCGGTGGACGGTGCAGCGGCGACGATCAAGACACACCATAACGTCGGCGGGCTGCCGAAGGAATTGGGCTTCGAGTTGATCGAGCCGTTGCGCGATCTGTTCAAGGACGAGGTGCGGCGGTTAGGGCTGGAGTTGGGACTGCCGGAATCGACGGTATGGCGGCATCCGTTCCCGGGGCCGGGGCTGGCGGTGCGCTGCCTCGGCACGATCACGGCGGAGCGGTTGGAGACGCTGCGCCAGGCCGACGCGATCATGCTTGACGAGCTGAAGCAAGCGGGCTGGTATCGGCAGACGGCGCAGGCGTTCGCGGTGCTGCTGCCGGTGCAGTCGGTCGGGGTGATGGGCGACGGCCGGACCTATGAAAATGTGATCGCGCTGCGGGCGGTGCAGACGGACGATTTCATGACGGCGGACTGGTCGCACCTGCCGTACGAGTTGCTGGCGAAGATCTCGACCCGTATTATCAACAATGTGTCGGGCGTCAACCGCGTGGTGTACGACGTGTCGAGCAAACCACCGGCGACGATTGAGTGGGAATAGCCGTCTCCAAGCCCACGGGCCGCGGCCCGTGGGCTTTCCGAACATCTCAATCATGATGGGCCAAGCACATGCGCTTCGTGAAGATGGAAGGGTGTGGTAACGACTACATCTACGTCGATTGTTTCCGTAACCCGATGCCGCACGATCCCGTCGGCGTCAGCCGCAAGATCAGTGATCGCCACTTCGGCGTCGGTGCCGATGGTCTCATTCTGATCTGCCCGTCGGACAAGGCCGACGCGCGCATGCGCATGTTCAACGCCGATGGCAGCGAGTCGGAGATGTGCGGCAATGGCATTCGCTGTGTCGCGAAATATGTCTACGATCACGGGCTGGTTCGCAAGCCGACGCTGACGGTCGAGACAGGTCGCGGCGTGCTGACACTCGAACTGGAGGTCAGCGGCGGCACGGTGCGGCAGGTGCGCGTGGACATGGGTGAGCCGATCCTGGAGGCTGCCCGCATCCCGACGACGCTCCCCGGCAACCCGCCGATCAATATCGCGCTGCCGAACCACCCGCTCAAGGTGACGTGCGTCTCGATGGGCAACCCGCACTGCATCACCTTCGTGGATCAGGTCACCGATGCGCTGGTCCTCGGCGCAGGGCCACAGATCGAGCGCGATGCTGTTTTCCCGCGCAAGACGAATGTGGAGTTCGTACGTGTCAACCGGCCCGACGACATCACGATGCGGGTCTGGGAGCGCGGCAGCGGTGAGACACTGGCGTGCGGCACGGGAGCCTCGGCTGTCTCGGTGGCGGGTGTGTTAGCGGGGCGGACGCAGCGCCGCATCGCGGCTCACCTGCCCGGCGGCGACCTGCAACTGTACTGGTCGGAGACGGATAATCACGTCTACATGACGGGCCCGGCGGTGGAGGTGTTCAGCGGCGACTGGCCCGAAGGGTAGCCAGGAGACGGAAACCGGAGCAGGCTAGGTCGTGTCTGGTGAATCGCAAGCGGTTGCCCTGCCCTCTAACCAAGGAGCCCGTGCGATGGACCAAGGAGCGACCCCATTTCCGTAACTTCACCGACGTACCAACTTTCCGACTCGCAGTGGGAGCAGATCCAGGGCCTGCTGCCCCGGAACGGCCAGCGTGGTGGCCAGTGGAAGGACCACTGCCTGATGATCGACGGCATTCTCTGGGCCCTCTCCGACGGCGGCCGCTGGCGCAACCTGCCCGAGCGCTTCGGCCCCTGGCAGTCGGCCTACGATCGCTTCCCCCGCTGGACCCGCCGGGGCCTCTGGGACCGCATCCTGCGCCACCTGCAGGCCCGCAAGATGCACTCCGGCGACATCGACTGGGAGCTGTTCTGCATTGACGCCAGTGTCGTGCGCGCCCATCAGTCGGCAGCGGGGGCCTCACAACAAACAGCGCCGGTCGGTGAGCCGGAGGACCACGCGCTGGGCCGTAGCCAAGGGGGCTTCGGCACCAAGCTGCACCTGATCTGTGACGGCGAGGGCACGCCGATGGCCGTGGCCATCGGCCCCGGGCAAGAGCACGAGCCGCAGCAGGCCGTCGCCTTGCTGGAGGAGGCGTTGGCGTGGCCCGAGCAGCCGGCCAAAGTAGCGGGGGACAAGGGGTACACGGCCGGGTGGCTGCGCGAGTGGCTGCAGGAGCGGGGGATCAAGCCCGTCATTGCCCACCAGAAGAACGAGAAGGCCCGCAAGGGGCGGTTTGACCGCAAGAGCTACCGGAGGCGGAACCTCATCGAACGCTGCGTCGGCAGCCTGAAGTGGTTCCGGCGGGTTGCCACCCGCTATGAGAAGTTGGCGACCCACTACCTCGGCATGGTGACGCTTGCCATTAGCTTCCGCCTCCTGGAA
>WNGB01018123.1_pt1 | contig 15372 bp, 14 predicted proteins | sample 5400681 | NCBI WGS metagenome assembly WNGB01 (sample SAMN13153367, study PRJNA577476) | soil metagenome | isolation source: 115 cm soil or saprolite under grassland replicate 2 | place: USA:California | collected 2016-06-15
CTTGCAGGCGTTCCTGGCTGCAGCGCCCAGGTCTTCCTCGAGGCGCCCCCGAGAACTGAGACGCCGCCGGTACGCCAGCTGGAATCGCCGCTAGGCCGGTCTATTTGGCTCGAGGCGACCAGCCGGCAGCGCCAGCAGCGCTAACCAGGTCGAGGCGCCGCCAACGGAGCTATCCGGCCGACGGCAGCATCCGGTCGATCGCAGACCGCCAAACGGCTTGCGCGGCGTCTATCGAAAGGCCGTGGCAGTAGCGCATCTGGTCCCAGCTTTCGAAGCTGGTCAACGCGGCCAACGCTATCACCAACTGGGCTCGCGGCGGTTCAGGCAGGCTGGAAAGCTCCGGCGCATACATCAGCTTTACTCTCTCGATATTGGCGAGGCGCACCAGGACGACGCGCGTCTTGAGTTCGGCAAGCTGATCCTGGCTGGTGATTATGCGCCACAGTGGCAGCCATTTTTCGCAGGCGAACGCGCGGGTCTCCACGTGGGACCAGATCCGGGTCGGACGGTCACCGTCAACATGGCGAGCCACGGCCTCTGCCTGGCCCTGGGCAATCGCATAGTCCGCAGTTGCAAGGCTGAGCGCATCAAGATCGGCAAAGCGTTCGAAAATGGAGCGCGTCGAGAATCCAGCCTGTTCCGCGATCTGGGCCGCCGTCGGCATCACCGGATTGCGGCGAAGCAGCTCCAGATAGGCCAAGATAATTGCCAGCCTGGTCCGCTCGCTTCGCAGGCGGCGGCCATCGATCTTTGACGCGCCAGAAGAGCTAGTGGCCAGGGCCATTTCCGACCTGGATGGCATAGAATGCTCCAATTACCCAGCCAAGACTTCGCCCGCGTTCAAGCCGGCCTCGATCAGCTGTCGCAAGGCTCACTTGAACGTCGGCTGGCCCGATACATAGCCGTAGAAGTTGCGCGAGAACTCTTCGATCGACAGGGTGCCCACCTTCGGAATCCTCGTGATCTCGCCGTAGGTATAGACGTTGAGGCTGATTCGACCGTTCCTGACCTCCGGCGGCTCGTCGACGACGACGCAATGGTTCCAGAAGTGCGAGTTCAGCTTGTTCTTCACGTCGTAGAGGATGTTGGTATGGACGAACAGGCAGACGTCGCGGCTGACGCGGGCGTCGCGGTCGAACGCCTCGATTTCCTTGCGACCCTTGGAGACGAAGATGTTGGAATCATCGCGGACCCCGGCGTAGCCGATCTGGCGGAACCACTTGGCGACCTCGCCCTCGCGGGTCCGTGCCGCGATGTCGTCATCGACCGACGCCACGTCGAGGATCGCGTTATAGGAGTCGCGCAGGCTTGCCAGCGCCACCCAATCGACGCCGGCGATCTTGTCCTTGGGCGGCTGATAGACGCGGCACGCCATGCCCGGCTTGACCTCGAGCGAGCCGATGCGGGCCTTGCCGGTGGTGAAGAGATCGATCACGTACTGGACGTAGAGCTCCGGCTTGTAGTTGAGCATGCAATAGAAGAAGGACGCGGGACAGCACAGGCTCGCCGCCCCCTGGTCCTGCTTGACGGGATCCTTTACGCGCTCGCGCAGGCCGGCGATGAGCTCGGCTGGATCGATGCGGGGAAATGGGCGGCCCTTGGGCAGCGGCGGAAACCTGTCGATCAGCGACAAGGCATAGGTCTTGCGCATATCACCCGCGAACATGGGCACCTCCTGTTGGGGTGGTTGCCACAGGGTGAAACGAGGGCGCGAAGGATGACTGTGGGAGAAGCCACAAACCGCTAAACTTCACTCCTATTGACAGGAGGGTCACGGAATGACGAGGACCGGCGGATGCCTGTGCAAGGCGGTGCGATACGAATGCGCCGGCGACTCGCAGTTTGCGCTGCAATGCCATTGCCGCGACTGCCAGCTGCAGAGCGGCGCGCCGCACGTCGCGGCGGTGCGCATGCCCTCGGCTGAGTTCCGCATCGTCCACGGCTCGCCGAAACGCTTCATAGCCAAGGCCGATTCCGGGAACGAGATCACGCGGGTCTTCTGCGGCGACTGTGGCACGCCGCTCTACGTGCAGGTATCGACCCGGCCCGACATCGTCGGCGTCCGCGTCTGCACGTTCGACGATGCGAGCTGGTTCCGGCCCGACGCCAACATCTTCGTCAAGAGCGCGCAGCCGTGGGATCACATGGACCCGGCCGTGCCGGCGTTCGCGACCTATCCGACGGGCAAGTCGTATTGAAGGAACGAGTTGCCCCGCCTGTTCAGCCGTAGACCTTGCGCACCTCGCCGTCGGCCCACTTCACCGCGTCCTCGGCGGACATGCCCTGGACGGCCTTGGCGTACATGTCGACGATGATGTACTTGGAGAGCACTTCGGCCGCCTTCGGTCCTGCCGGTCCCGCATAGCCATAGACACGGCCGAGCCGCGGCGCCACGCGGTAGGGCGCCATCACCGGATCCTCCTGCCACATCTTGTGGTTCTCCCACTGCTTGGTCGGACCGGTGGCAAACCCCTTCTGCACGTTGAACCACTTGTCGTAGACCTCAGCCGAGTGGAACCACTTCAGGAACTCCATCGCCTGCTTCTGGTTCTTTGAATATTTCATCACCATCATGCACTGGAACGGGTGCACGCCGAACTGGCCGGCAGGTCCCTTGGGCAGGGGCGCGTGCAGGATGTCGGTCTTGAGCTGCGCGCCCTTGTCGGTCTTGTACTGGTCGGGCTTGCGCAACGCTTCGATGTAGATGGAAGCGCCGTTGAGCGTGGCGCTGATCGTGCCCGACAGGAAGGCGCGGTTGTTGTTGGAATCGTCCCAGGCAAGGCCGCCCTCGTCGAGGGAGTCCTTCCAGAACGCCGTCAGGAACTTCACCGACTCGATCGTCTCCTTGGTGTTGAGGTTGACGGTCTTGCCGTCGGCCTCGACTTCGCGCCCGCCCCACGACCACAAATAGGGATAGGCGAAGGCCGGCGCGTCGCCGACCGTGTGACCGAGAGTCTGGCCCAGGGGTCGGCCCTTGGCCTTGAGCTTCTTGCCGGCTTCCCGATATTCCTCCCAGGTCTCGGGGAATTTGGTGACGCCGATCTCGTCGAACCACGATTTGCGGTAGGCCACCATGGCGCCGATGATGCAATAGGGTACGGCAATCCACTTCTTGCCGTCGTGTGTGTTGGCCTTGGAGAGGTCGTAGTAGCCACCCTGCGCGGAGCCGATCGCCTCGCACACCGCCGACACGTCAGCAATACTGTCGGCATAGAGCTGCGCCTTGTTGTCGAAGATCATGATGATGTCGGCGCCGCTTTGCGACTGGATCGCCGCCGTCGCCCGCGGCTGCAGGTCATTGAGGCCGATCGTTTCCATGTTGACCTTGAAGCCGAGCGCCTTCTCGGCTTCCGCCAGCATCGATTGGCGAAGGATCTGATCGCCGGCCGGAACGAAGTCGTTCCACTTCAGCCAGTGCAAGGGTGCCGCCTGCGCATATGCGGGCGCCTTGCCAAGAGCCAGAATGCCAGCCATGCCGCCGGTCCTGGCAGCCAGTGCACCCGCACCGGACGCGTTCAGGAACTTACGGCGCGTGAAACGAGCCATCATATCCTCCCTGTGAACGCTTGCTGTTACTCAGCACTATTTACTTATGCGGCAAGTCTAGGCGGTGGTGCCGTGTCGGACAAGCTTGGGCCTTGCCATGATCGCGTTCCTGAACTTGTTCCTCCACCCCCTTGCCCCATCGTCGTAATTCACCTGCCGGGTTGACAGCGTCGCCGGGCCATCGCCCGATGCGTGGCGAAAGAAACGACTGGAAGGAAACAGCCTGATGTCCGACACCCCAACCTTTGGCCGCTACGCCGAACTCCCGTACGAGAAAATGAGTCCCGAACAACAGGAAGGCTACAAGGCGATGATTGCCGCCCGCGGCCGCCTGCCAGGCCCGACCAAGATCTGGGTGCACAATCCGAAGCTCGCGAAAGTCGCCGGCCCGTTCGGGGCGCATTTCCAGCCGGGCGGCTACTCCCTGACCGAGCGCGAGCGCGAGATCGCCGTCTGCGTCATCACCAGCCACTGGCATTCGGCCTATCCGACGGCCGCGCACGAACGGCACGCGAAAGAGGTCGGGCTGCCGGCCGCCAAGATCGAGGCGATCCTCGGCGGCTTGCCGACCGCATTCGACGACGAACGCGAACAGGTCGTCTACGAGATGGCGATCGTGCTCTCCACTGCACGGTGGGTTTCGCGGGGCCTCCACGACCGCGCGGTCAAGGCGCTCGGCCACGTCGGCATCACCGATGTCATCACCCTGATGGGACACTACACCAGCGTTGCGATGACGCTCGCCTTCTATGACGTCCCGGACGGGGCGACGGGCATGGCGCGCTGAGAAGGGCCGCCTTGCTCCCTGCCGCTGAGCCGCCTATGGAACTATCAAGACCATTGAATGTCGTCCCGATCGCGGGGAGTTAGGGTTTTTGGGGATGAACTTGCGTCATATCGTTGGACCTGTCGTAACCACTGTGTTCGTCCTTCAGTTTCTGTCGGTCGGGGCCATGGCGCATGTCAGAGGCTTCAAGTTCAACCACCTTGACCGCAAGGTGGAGGCCGGCAAACAGGGGAGCGCGGAGGGCCAGGACACCAATGAGGCTGGGCTTGTGAAGCCCGCTCATGCGTGCGGGTTGACGTTTGGTGCAGACCGTTTGTTCGTTGATTCAACCTTTTCCGGCAGCGTACGCGGCGCACCGGCCTTGTCGAAGGTCAGGCTGGACCGCACCAACGGCGAAGCTCACCGGGAAGTGCTTTCCCTTGTCGACAGCTTCGACGCCATATCGGACATCGTTCAGGTCGTGGAAAGCGTGTCCTCTGATGGCGTGTCCTGTCCGCTTTACGTCTCGGTCAGCAGGGGTGGCTTCGAGCAGACCTTTTGGCGGTTTGCCCCAGATGACGAACCCGCGGGCTGGTTCGATGAGGGCGGCCGGCGGCATGGCGATGCGGCCCTTGCGATGCCGAAGCCGGACTCGCGCATGTCGTCGCCTTTCGGACCCCGGCGCTATTACGGTCGCCTGTCGGGAGGCGGCTTTCACAATGGCATCGATTACGAGGCACGGATCGGTCAGCCGATCTTTGCGGCGGCCGACGGCATCATCGAGCATCAGGGCGGATATTTCGAGTATGGGCTGACAACAAAGATTCGCCACGCCTCCCGGTTCACCACTCTCTACGCCCACCTGTCGCGCTTCGCCGGCGGGATCACCGTGGGCAGCCGTGTCCAGAAGGGCCAGGTGATCGGCTATGTCGGCATGACCGGGCGGTCGACAGGGGCCCATTTGCACTTCTCGACGATCGTCAACGACAAGTTCGTTGATCCTGCGCCATACCTCTCCAGCAATGGAGACCGCTCCTTGAGCGTTCAGGGGCTTGCTGTCTTTCGGCAGTGGCAGGACCTCGTGCACGCCGCCGTAAAGGACACCGGGGCGCCCCTGCACCGCCATCAGAGGCCTGACGTCGACTGGACGACCAGGATATGAATGCCGCTGCTTGCTCGCCCTGACGGGGGCCTCGAGTAGCCAGCTCCTCCGTCCGCCCGATCCTTTGCTTCAGCATTGAAGCCGGCCCTGCGCGACACAGACGACACAAGTCGCCTGCACGACAACACTGAGACGACACCGGAAATCGATAGGGTTGTGGTGCCAGACGGGTAGCCATTTCCACGGTGACGCGGGCGACGAGCCGAGACGCGGATCACCGCAGTGCCATGGCAGCCGCTGCGCATAACGATGAGTTGCGTAGCGTTTACGCCCAATGGGCACAACCTGCGGAGGATAGAATGTTCAAGAGCTTGTCAGCCCTGTTCGGAATCGTTCTTCTCGTTACGGCGTGTGGTGAGTCGACGCAGAACACGTCCTTGAAGACGCCGCCTCCGGCGCCGCCGCCTCCGTCCAAGTCCTGGATGGTCTTCTTCGATACGAACAGCACGACACTGTCGCAGCAAAGCGCCATGACGGTCAGCGAGGCCGCCAATGTCGCGAAGTCCACGCCCAACGCCAGGGTGGCCGTCACCGGTTTCACCGATACCGACGGCTCGCCAGCCTATAACCAGCAGCTGTCGCTGCGGCGTGCCGATGCGGTGAAAAGCGCGTTGATGAGGAGCGGGATCGCGCCTCAGGCCATCACCGTAAACGGTGCCGGCGAAGGCGGTCTGCTGATCGAGACACCGGACCAGACGAAGAACGAGAAGAACCGCCGCGTTCAGATCGTCGTGCAGTAGTTGTCGCTGGCCACCGGACGCGAAGACATCGAGTCCCCGTCGCAGCACTCAGTGCTCCGACGGGTCTCGGCTTCGCCGCCCGCCTTGGGACGATTCGTTTACTCGGATTGAAGGTGCTACGTTAGGGATCGAAGCATAGGAGACAAGTCCATGCTTTCGCCATTCGCTGCCAAGACGATCGTGGGCCCTCTCGCCGCCGGCATCGTCGCCATCGTCGGCCTTGCTATCGCGCCTAGCCATGCGCGCGTAGGTGTGACCTCCCAAACCGACGGCGATCCGCTGGGCAGGCCTCCGGCGGCGGCCGAGCGCGTGCTGCGCGTCGGCATCGACATCCAGGCCAACGAAGTCATAACGACCAAGGCAGACGATCGCGCCCACATCGTCTTCCTCGACGGCACGTCGCTGACCGTCGCGCCAAATGCCCGGCTGGTCATCGACAAATTCGTCTACGACGCCACCGCGAAGAAAGGCGACCTGGCCATATCCGCCTCGAAGGGCGTCTTCCGCCTCGTCGGCGGCAAAGTCAGCAAGACCACGCCCATGGTCGTCACCACGCCCTCGGCCACCGTCGGCATTCGCGGCGGGATCGGCCTGATCGTGGTCGACGCCGATGAGACCAGGGTGTTCTTCCTGTTCGGCCAGTCCATGACGGTGTCGGCAAACGGGCGGACTGAAATGGCCACCCGGGCCGGTTCACAGATCATCACCAGGCTGGGCGGGCTGCCCGGCGCTCCCGCGCTTGCGTCCTCCGCCGAGCTCGCGCCCGTGCTCGCGGCATTCGAACCGCAGGGCGGCAGCAAGAGCGACGCGCCCGACCGGAAGGCCAAGGAATCGGGATTCAGCGAGCGCAACTCGGGCAAGTCCGAGTCGGGCGGCGATCGATCATCCCCATCGGCTCTTACCGACCAGGCCTCGCATACACTGAGCAATGCAGACCTGCAGCGCCAATCGGCGATGCCGAGCGCCGGCGCCGCGGCGTTGGGCGCCGGGACGATCTTGTTCACGCCGTCGGCTCCGTCGTCGGGCCCACTGGCAGGTCCAGTCGCGGGTCCACTGCCAAGCCCCTCGCCGCTTCCTGCCGGCCCTGTCCCCGGATCGCCGGCAACGCCTACGGCCGGGCCATTGCCCGGTGCTCCGCCACCGGCCCCGCCGCCAACGGGTGGACCGCCGCCCAGTTCCCCGCCAACCCAGAGCCACCGTGCGACGCCGGCGATTGGTGTCGGCAACGGCGGCCTGACGCCGGCAATCCCGGCAGGACCTTCGCAAGGCCGGCGATAGGCAGACGCCCTACTCCACTACCATGCCGGCATCGCGCACGATGGTCTCGTAGCGCCTGCGCTCGGATGAGCCCGGCGAAGGCGGCCGGCGTGCTCGCCACCATGTCGCCGTTCCCGCACGGTCCGCTGCCGCCGATTAGACCATCGAACTCGGCCGATAGAACGGCTGGTGCGTCGATGTATCGATGTAGTTCTCATAGAACTTCCGCGCATACGGCAGCAGCGCCACCGAGAGCTTGCGGCGCTCGACCTCGTCGTCGGCCAGGGCCTTGGCAAGGTCGTCGTGCAGCGCCTTCAGCGCCGCCGTCTTGTCGACCTTGGTGAACTTGCCGTCCTGGTAGATCACCTCGCCGTCGCACATGGTCATGGTGACGGCCTGGTTCTTGGCGCGCTGGACCACGGCGTCGAGCGTGGGCGTCAGCTCGTCGAGATAAGGATAGGCGACCTGGTCCCAGTCGATCAGCACCATGTCGGCGCCCTTGCCCACTTCCAGCGAGCCCAGGGTCTCGCCGTAGGGTGTGGTCCTGGCACCGCCGACCGTCGCCATGCGCAGCACCTGGGACATGGTCGGCACGTCGGCCTCGACCATGCCGGGGACGCGATGGGCGCGCAGCACCAGCTTCAGCTCCTGCAGCATGTCGCGGTCGTCGTTGATGCCGGCCTCGTCGAGGCCGATCGCGGTGTTGATGCCCTTCTTCTCGAAGAAGTTCAGCGCGGCCACGCCGGAGCGCAGGCGGAAGTTGGAGGAGCAGTTGTGGCAGACGCAGCCGCCGGCGGCGGCCAGGCGGTCGATGTCCTTCTCGTTCAGCCACACGCCGTGGCCCAGGGTCAGGCGGTTAGTCACCATGCCGAAGCGGTCGATGTATTCCAGCGCCGTGCAGTTGCCGCGCCGCGCGGCGTATTCCTTCTGGTAGGCGGTCTCGACCAGGTGCATGTGCATGGGCGCGTCGTACTTGGCGGACGCGTCCGACAGGAGCGTCAGCGCCTTGTCCGAGCACCAGTGCAGGTTGGCCGGCGCGAGCTGGATCTTCACCCGGCGCTTGTTGTGATGTTGCGCATGGAACGACTTGAACATGTCCATCGCGTCGTCGAGGCTCATCTTGAAGCGGTCGAACCAGCGCTGCATGGGGCCCTGCAGCTCCGTGGGCAGGCTTCTGACGAACTCCTCGTCGGCCTGGTAGACCAGCCGGTTCTGGTCGCGCACGGCGTAGCAGTAGCTGACGCGCATGCCGACATCCTCGTAGGCGCGGATGGTCTCGGTGGCGCGCTTCTCGACGTCGGAAAGGACACCCGGCATCCAGCCCTGGATGTGCTGCACCGTGGTGATGCCCGAGCCGATCATCTCGAACGCCGAGTAGAGCGTGTCGAGATAGAGGTCGAGGTTGCGGATCACCATGCGGGTGATGAACCAGAGTTCCAGCGGCATGTCGGGCGAACCGAGCTGCACCGGGGTGAGGCCGACATGGTGATGGCCGTTGACGAAGCCCGGCAGCAGGATCTCCTTGCCGGTGCCGATGACGGGGACCGTCGGATGCTTGGCGCTCAGGTCGTCATAGGTGCCGACGGCAACGATAACGCCGTCCTCCTGCAGCACGGCGCCGTCCTTGATCTCGTTCCAGGCGAAACGGTCCTTCAGCCTCAAAGGCGATCCCGGAACATGACAGATCATGACTCATGATCTGAAACTGGTGGCACCTCGAGTGGGGCTTTCCCCCTCCCTACCCTCCCCCGTACGACGGGGGAGGAGATCAGGCAGCCGTCAGGGCCTCTTGCTCCGCGAAGGCCCGATCAACCTCGTCGCGCAGCAGCTCTGTGAGCTGGATGCGCAGCGCCTCGGCCTCGCGGCTGAAGAGGTTGCGCGGCCGGGCCAGGTCGATCGGCACGATGGTCTTGATGCGGCCGGGTCGCGACGTGAAGACCACGACGCGGTCGGCCAGCGCCACCGCCTCGTCGATGTGATGGGTGACGAACAGCACCGAGGCTGCCGAGTCGCGCCACACGTCGAGCAGGAAATCCTGCATGCGGGCGCGGGTCTGCACGTCGAGCGCGGCGAACGGCTCGTCCATCAACAGCACCTTGGGCCGCATGGCGAGCGCGCGGGCCACCGCCACGCGCTGGCGCATGCCGCCCGACAGCTCGTCCGGCCGCTTGTCCATGGCCGCCTTCAGCCCGACCCGCTGCAGCGCCTCGGCGGCCACGGCGCGGCGCTCCTGTTGCGAAGCGCCGCGAATGGCCAACCCAAAGCTCACGTTCTGCCACACGGTCAGCCAGGGAAAGAGCGAGGTCTCCTGGAAGATCAGGCTGCGTTGCGGCGACGGCGTCTCGATCTTGTCGCCGAACGACCAGATGGCGCCCTCGGTGGCGTCTTCCAGCCCGGCGATGAGGTAAAGCAAGGTGCTCTTGCCGCAGCCCGAGGGGCCCAGGAAGACCACAAACTCGCCCGGGGCGATGTCGAGATCGACGTCGCGCAGCGCCTCGTGCGCGCGCTTGGTGCCGGCCGCCCAGGTCTTGGCCGTCCCGCGGCAGACTACGGCGTCCTTGCTGGAAAAATGCGGAGCATCAAAGGCCACGCAGCTTCTCCTTTGTGTCGGGGAGCCAATAGAGGATGCGCCGCTGGGCCAGGCGCAGCAGCCAGTCGAAGGCAAAGCCCAGCACGCCGATCACGGCGATGGTGAAGAACACCAGCGAGGGATTGAAGGTGTTGCGCGCCAGCATGATGACCTGGCCCATGCCGTAGCCGACGCCAGTCGATTCGGCGACCAGCACCACCATCCAGGCGCCGAACAGGTTCATCCGCAGCACCTGCAGCATGCCGGGCAGGATGGCCGGCACGATGACGCGGCCGTAGATCTGCCGCTTGGAGGCCCCCATGGTGCGCGCGACGTTGATGAGGTTGGGGCCGACGCCGTCGATCTGGGCGATGGTCGCCAGCACCATGTGGAAGAACAGCGCCACCACGACCATGAAGATGGCCGGCGCATTGCCGATGCCGAACAGGAAGATCGCCACCGGCAGCCAGGCGATCGGCGACACCGGCGAGAGCAAGGTGACGGTCGGCAGCACCAGCTTGTCGAAGAAGTGCCAGTAGCGCACCGCGACGCCGATGCCGATCGCCAGCACCGAGGCGAGCACGAGACCCACGAACACGCGCATGGTGGTGGCGGCCACGGTGATCATCACCGATTCCAGGGCCGAGGGTCCCTCCTCCGCGGAGTTGCCGACCTGCCAGCGGGTCGCGGTGTTGAAGAACTTGCCCTGCTCGCCGAAGTTCGAGAGGAAGATGTGTGGCGGCGGCAGCAACTGGGGATCGGCCCAGCCCATCGCCCAGCACAGCTCCCAGATGCCTGCGAACAGGCCGACCGACAGGCAGGTCCACCAGACCTTGGACAGCCAGTCCATGCCGGCCAGGGTGGCGAAGAGGCGCGTTGCCGCCGCCGGGCGGGAGGTCCCGGCGGCGGCCCCCGCGCTGGCGTCGCGCTCGACGACCGCCATCGCTTAAGCCGACTTGTACTTGAGCTTGCCGTAGAGCTCGGGGTTCTCCTTGATCACCGCCTCGAGGATGGTCCAGTCGATGGCGTCGCGGCCGGGCTTCTTCTTGATGTAGCCCATCTCCACGACGCTGTCGGTGCGCTGCAGGATGAAGTCGGTCTGGCTGCGCGCGTCGACCACCGCGGGCTGCTTGCCCTGGGCGATCTTGGCGTTCTCCATCGACGTCTTGTAGTACTTGCCGACCAGCTCCTTCAGCACCGCCTCGGTCTGGGTCTCGGCGTCGAGCTGGGCCTGCATCATGCCCTTGATGATGGCCTTCAGGCCCTCGGGGTTGTCCTTCACCAGGCTGGCGCGGGCGGCCAGCACGCAGTCGGTGTAGCCCTTGCCGTAGAGATCGATGCCGTCGGTCAGCATGACCGCGCCCTTGACGTCAGCCACCAGGGCCGAGGCGTAGGGCTCGATGGTGCAGATCCAGTCGAGGGCGCCCGCCTTGAAGGCCTCGACGGCCTCGGGCGTGTTGCCCATGTAGCGGACCTTGACGTCCTTGAAGGAGATCTTGTGCTTCTTCAGGTAGTCGTAGGGCATGACCTCCAGCGTATCCATCTGGAAGGTGCCGAGCGTCTTGCCCTTGAGCTTCTCGGGCGAATCGAGGCCGGGACGGGCGACGATGGCGCAGCCTTCGACGCCGCCGCCGGCCACGATCTTGACCGGCGCGCCCTTGTCGTAGAGCGCCATGAAGCTCGTATAGGGCATCAGGCCGACATCGACTTGGCCCATGCCGAGGAAGGTCACCATCTCGGCCGAGGTCGGCGTGTTGACGAACACCAGCTCGGTGCCGGCGGCCTTGGAATATTGCCGCGAGTGGGCGAGGAAGATGTTGAGGTTGCAGAAGCCCGAGCCGTGGGTGGATTTCACCGCGGCGCCGGCGTGTGCCACGCCGCCGAGCAAGCCCATGCTGATGGTGCCGGCGGCGGCTCCTTTGAGGAAGCGGCGGCGCGACGGCACGGCGGCGCCCGAAAAATCCATCTCGGAAAGCTTGGGGAAATGCGTACAGCCAATGCGATCACACATGACGGGGCCTCCTCGCTGAGCGGGCTTTTTGACGTGGGATTTGCCTTGTCGGTCTCTGGCTCCTGACGAACTCCCTGCCGGTTGCCACGAACAGACAGCCGTCATTGAACTTGTCGGCACGCCAACCGAAGAGAACCGCTGATGCGGCCTGCGCTGGGGGAATTCGTGCAAGGCGCATGCCACGTCGGACTTTTCCGGACCGCCGGCTTCCAGCCGGCTCATGAATCATGAGGCCGGCTGGAAGCCGGCGGTCCGGAAGAAATTCTTGTTCGCCGCCTGCTGCGACAGCCGATGCCGGATGCGCTCGCGATGGCCGGTGTAGAGGCCCGAGGCGACGATCACACCCGCCCCCACCCAGCTCCAGGCGTCGGGAATGTCGCCGAACACCAGGTAGCCCAGCAGCGCGGCACCGACGAGCTGGACGTAGTTGAACGGCGCCACCACGGCCGCCGGCGCCTGGCTGTAGGCGATGGTCAGGAAATAGTGGCCGACGCCTGCCATCACGCCCATGCCGGCGAACAGCGTCCAGTGCCAACCGCCGGTGGGTGTCACCCAGTCGAACGGCAGGAAGGGCGACGCCGCCACGGTGCCGACGATGGTCGCCATGGTGGCCGAGGCATCGGCGCGCTCGGTGGGGCCGTAGCGCCGCGAATAGAGCTGGTAGAGCGCGCTGCACAAGGTGCTGCCCACGATCAGCAGCGCATGCCAGTCGAAATGCGCCTGGCCCGGCCGCACGACGATCAGCGCGCCTAAGAAGCCGACGCAGACCGCGGCCCAGCGGCGCCGTCCCACCGGCTCCTGCAGGAAGCGCGCGGACAAGGCCGTCACGATCAGCGGGCTGGTGAGCGAGATCGCCGCCGCCGTGGCCAGCGGCATGTAGACGATCCCGTTGAAGTAGAGGAACGACGACAGGAACAGCAGCAGGCCGCGCACCACCTGGCTGCCGAGGTTGCGGAAGCGGAACAGGTTCAGGCCGCTGCGCGGCAGGAACAACGCCAGCATCAGCAGGAAGGCGAAGAAGTAGCGCGCCCAGATGACCTCGATCACCGGATAGGTCTGGCTCAACGTCTTGGACATGGCGTTGAGCACCGAGAAGCACATCACCGAGACGAGGATGGCAAGGATGGCCCGCAGGATCGGGCTCATTCCCGCGGACTCATTCCTTGGTCGCGGCCTTCTGCTCCGCGAGTTCCTCGTCACTCGGCCACAGAACCATCGAGACGACCAGCAGGATGGCAAGACCGCCGACGATGCCGCCGAAGCGGTCGACGCCCGGCATGATGCTGGTGGGCGGCGACTCGCCCTGGATCAGGGTGACGATGAAGACGAAGGCGGCCTGGGTGCCGACGTAGCCCACGCCATGCGGCCCGATCTGGATATGCATGCCAATCCACACGGCGCCGCCAATCATCGCCAGCCACCACGGGAAGGACGTCACGTCGAGCGCCAGGCAAAGGATCGCCACCACGCCGCCCAGCAGGCAGCCGAGGAAGCGGTGCAGCGATCGCACGGCAACAGCATGGCGGGTGCCGAACCCGCCGTCGGCGACCACGGGTGCCGCCATCACCACGGCAACGGTGATGGCCATCTCGACGACTTGGCTGAGCTCGAGCGCGATCCAGATCGCGAGCACGGCGCAAACGGCGATCGCCGAGCGCGCACCGTGCAGGACCACCGGCCATTGCTCCCCCAGGAGATGGCGCCAGCCCGGCGCTGTCGGCTCCGGCTCGCGATGCCAATCCTGCAAGAGGTTGGCGACGATGATGGCCGACAGCACGCCGATGCCGACCTCGAACATCCGGTAATAGGCGATCGAGGCCGCCTGCAGCGGATTGTTGATGCTCTCCAGCAGCACCAGGATCGAGGTGATGCAGAGGAAGAGCCAGGCCAGTCCATGCGGGCTCACCTGCATGGCGATCACGCCCAGCATCGTGACGCCGCCCATGAACAGGTAGAACGCGAAATGGTCGTAGGGCAGCCAGCGCGCCATGACGAAGCCCAGCAGCGACCCAGCGGCCGTGCCGACTACGCGCAGGATGCCGCGGCGCAGCGAGCCGCCTCCGGTCGAGGACAGCGCCATGAAGGCACTGATCGCCGCCCACCACGGCGACTGGATTTCCAGCAGCAGCGCCAGGAAGGTCGCGAGCACGACCGAACAGGCGGCAACGAGGCCCTGCCGCGTGCGGTCCGGGGCTTCGCCCAGCTCGCCCAGCTCGCGGCCGAACTTCGCCAACGTGTCGTAGGCAATGTCGAAGGTCTCGACGGAGATGTCGCGGACCTCCTTGGCGAAGTGCGGGATCATCTTGGCCCCATCATCGCGGGAACACGACGGTGCGGGCGTCAGCGCCCATGAAGAGCTTGCCGCCGGGCGGCGGATCGTCGAGCACGATGGTCACCGGGATGCGCCGCTGCAGGCGGATCCAGTCGGTGGTCGGCGCGACGTAGGGCAGCAGCATGGGGGCCTGGGGATCGCGGCTGAAGCCGCGGGCGATGCCGGTGATGCGCGCCTTGTGGAACTTCCACGGATCGCTGTCGAGCCACACCCAGGCGGTGCCGTCGATGGTGAAGGGACGGACGTAGTATTCCTTGTAGTTGGCGATGATGCGCCAGGCGTGGGCATCGACGATGCCGATGTTGGGGATGCTCACCGTCGCGGTGTCGCCGATGCGGACCGTGAGGTTGTTGATCCAGCCGTCGGCCGGCGCATTGACGTCGGTCTTGCTGAGTTTCCACAGAGCGGTGGCCTTGTCCGCCATGGCGACGTCGAGCGCGGCCTTGTGCACATTGATGCTGGTCTGCGCCTTGGCGATGGCGATCTCGGCGATGGTCTTTTCGGCCGCGGTGCGCCGGAGCTCGTTGTCGGCCTTGTCGAGCTCGGCGCGCGGCGCATTGTTTTCGGCGGCCAGCACGGCGTAGCGCGCCTGCTGTTCCGTCGCGTAGGTATGCGCCGACTTGGCTGATTCGAGCGCCGCCTGGGCGGTGGCGAGCTCCTCCTGCGCCACCTTGACCAGCGCGGTCTGCTCCTCGATCTGGGCCTGCCGCGTATTGACCTCGAGCTGGAACGGCACCGGGTCGATCTTGTAGATCTTGTCGCCCTTCTTGATCGCCTGGTTGTCGACGACATAGAGGCCGATGATCGGGCCGGTCACCTCCGGCGCCACGCCGATCAGGTCGGAGCGGACATAGGCGTCGTCGGTGTAGGCCACGTAATAGGTCAGGACCTCCCAGGCGACGAACAGGATCAGGATCGTGCCGACGACGGCCACCAGGCGCCGCAGGCGGCTGGTGACGCGGCTGGCCGGCGGGGCGGCGGGTGGCGTG
>WNGB01035651.1_pt1 | contig 15366 bp, 15 predicted proteins | sample 5400681 | NCBI WGS metagenome assembly WNGB01 (sample SAMN13153367, study PRJNA577476) | soil metagenome | isolation source: 115 cm soil or saprolite under grassland replicate 2 | place: USA:California | collected 2016-06-15
CAGCCATCGATGAGATCTCACACCAGGCCGCCGAACTCCTCACCGGCCGGCCCGCAGCGGACAACCCCGAGTAGAACCACGGCCGCACGCCATACCAGTGAGGGGCCAAATCAGGTTCGAGAAGTGCGGAACGTCAGCTCAGCATCTCCGTATGACGGAGAAACAGTCGATCACCGGGTCTATTGCGATCACAGGCTCTGTCAGGATCGCGAGCCGTCACTACGTTTCGGGACAGCACCTGTGGTCGGCGCGGCACCACGCCCGGCTCTGCGCGGAGCTGGAGGCAGAGAAGACGGGCAAGACAGCGTTCGACATCGAGCATCGGGCCTACGCAGTTAGCGCCGTGCTCTCCGCGGTCGTGTTCCTGGAGGCGTTGGTCAACGAGACGTTTCAGGACGCTGCAGACGGCCACGCCAGCCGGATCGCGCCGCTCGATCACCGCTGCATCGCGCTCATGGGCGAGTTCTGGAACGCCTCCGAAGCGGGCGGCCGGTACGTCGGTGTACTCGACAAGTTCCAAATGGCGCTGCTGTTCGCTGAGAAGCCGCGACTGGATCGTGGCGCTGCTCCTTACCAGGACGCGAAGCTACTCATCGGTATCCGCAACCGTCTCGTGCACTTCCGACCGGCATGGAAGACGGCCGGGGAAGAGACCAAGGAAGAAGTCCAGCTCAAGGGCAAGTTCGCGCCGAACGCCCTGATGGCAGGCTCGGGGAACCCCTGGTTCCCGGACAAGTGTCTCGGCGCTGGCTGTGCGCAGTGGTCGTGGAAGACAAGCCTCGCACTCGCGGACGAGTGGACGAAGCGGCTCGGCATCCCGCGGCCGTATCAGGCGGATAACGACAGCTGGCCACAGCCGTGACCGCGAACGCTCCATCGGTTGCCCGGTGGCTCGCCGCCCAGCTACGGCCCCCGGTCTTCGAACTCTCTTCGAGCCGGTCGGCTGCGTCCGCCGCCGTCCCTGGCCCGGGGTCCTCTCGGCGCACTCGGCCGCGTCGGGTCGCCGCCGGCTGTAGGCATTGCTGTCATGGGGCAGCTTGTGCGTCATGCGTTTGGAAGGCGCGTCCGGCCGGGGGCCGTCAAGTGCCGATGCTCGGCCAACGGCGCAGGTCACAGGCCTACTCGACTTACCGCTGTTGACCGTGGCGAACCTTTGAGCGCCGGTCCTACGGCACGTCGCGGCGCGGCCGGCAGCAGCAACCGTGGCTCCGGCCTGGCGACGGTTATCAGCTGGCGTGCAGGGTGCAGCTCTTGCAGGGCGACCATCAGCCTCGTTGGCAGCCACCCAAGGCGGCGCTACATCTCCTGCGATTCCGCTGAGGTCCACTTGGTCTAGTATGGCCTGGTGAGCTGACCGTGACAGGGAGGCCGATCGATACTTATGAGGCTACTGCGCCTGGAACTGACCAACTTCTTGAGTTACCGCCATGCGGTTCTCGAACTGGGGAACTTCACTGCCCTGGTTGGTCCTAATGCAAGCGGTAAGTCGAACGCTGTAGCCGCGATTAAGCTACTGAGAGAGATTCCAATATATGGCCTCCCAACCGCTATTGCCCGGCGTGGTGGATTTGACCAGCTACGGCATCGAAGTGGAGGTAGACCTTATGATCCGGGACTGGCTATTGAGTTCAAAGTAGACTCCAAGCTACCTGTATCACGATACGAACTAAGGCTAGGAGCAAGGGCAGGAAAACGCTACGAAATTAAGCAAGAGTCTGCTGATATCTATACGAGAGAGGGGCACTTCACATTTAGTCAAGCCCGAGGGAAGGCGGAGGTACACGATGAATGGCGCGACCGAGCGTTTCAGGGGGCGCAGCTACCCGAGGGCTTTCGTGTTGCACCTGGCCAAAGTGCGGCAGCACTTGGCATCTCATACGGAGGCTATACTCTCGCCAGCTTCCTGGAGTCTCTACAGGCTGTAGAAATAAGCCCGTCACGCGTGGCTGATCTCCAGGATCCGGCTTCCACCCGAGAGTTTGAGCCGGACGGCTCAAATACAGCAAGCTTTTTTGAACTCATGTCCTCACACAAGAAGCAAGAGCTTATAGACGAGCTATCGGCGATCGTACCCGGACTCAGTAATATCGAGCCTCGGCGACTTGCCGACAAGGTAACGCTCGCATTCTATCAAGGGGCCGCAGGGAAGCCTCGCGAATTCTTGGCAAAGCAGATGTCTGACGGTACTCTTCGAGCATTCAGCATCCTCCTGGCACTGCTGCAGCCAAGACAACCCAGTTTGACTGTTATCGAAGAGCCTGAGATAGCGATTCATCTGGGTGCTCTCAGAACTCTCGTAGACATTCTTCGTCAGCATTCCGAACGGTCCCAGGTATTAATAACCACCCATAGTGCTGACATCGTAGATTCACTTGATGTGGACTCCCTTAGAGTCGTGTGGTCTGACAACGGTGCGTCAAGGGTTGCGCCAGTAGCCGCGCATACACGGGAGCCGATCAGGAAGGGCCTGATTACTCCTGGGGAGCTGTTGCGGTCGGACTCCCTCGACCCTGCCCTTACATGACTGCGCTGCCTGAGGAGCCCCACATTGGTCTAGTTGTAGAGGGGCAAGGAGAGATTCCGTCGGTTCCTCTTCTTTTGCGAAAATGGCTACAGTCTAGGGGTGACTTCAGGGACATCCTCGGTAAGCCCGTTCCCTGCTACGGACGCGACAAGGCTCTCATGCCCAAAGGAATCGAGGGCAAGGTTGCCACGACCGCTTCGCGGCCTGGTTGTCAGAGCGTTCTCGTCTTGCTGGATGGGGAGGGTGATCCTGTGTGTAATCTAGGTCCCAAATTGCTGGAGCGTGCATTGAGTGTCAGCAGAGTTCCAGTCGAAGTTTGCTTAGCACATCCGAAGTATGAAGCGTGGCTCGTTGCCTCGTCCGAGACGCTGGGATTAGCAAAGCTCGCTTTTGACGCACCTGGTGATCCCGGCGTCGCCATTAAGTCTGCTCTAATGCCCAGCAAATATGTCAAACCAACTTGGCAACCCCGCCTAACGGACCGAATGGACCTTGAGCTTGCACGATCTCGGGACGCTAGTCTCAGTCGTATGCTTGCAAAATTCGACTGGCGCGTCGCTCAGATTGACACATAGCCAGATACGCAAGCCGCTCGGCGAGATCAATTAGCGCAAATGCTGGCTGCGGGCCTGTCGGCCGAGGACGGCCGCCGCAGGCGGTCGCCCGCAGCGCCGGCCTTGAGCATGTATGGAAAGTTGTAACAGGGAGGGATCGGCTGCGCGATCGGCGTGGAGACCGCGGGTAGGACGACTGGTGTTCGGCGGCCGAACGTAGTAGAAGAGTAGGGCCTCATGGCTGGAGGCCTCGGTGCCGGGAGCGTCGGGGTGGGAGAGCCACCTCCCGTCTGGCCGTGCCGTCACTCGACCGGAGGAGTGCGGTCGTATGGACCTGTCCGCGCGCGCTGACGCGCTCGTTTCGCTATTGGCGGCTGTGCTGCTGCTCGGGGCGCTGCTGCTGCTCACTCGGTTCCTTCCGTTTCCTTCAACACGCCTGCGGCGAGCCCTGCCCGACGGGGTGCTGTCCCTGCCGGCTGTGCCGTCACTCGAGCAGAGGTCCGATGGCGCCGCCGTCTTCAAGCACCCGGGGCCGGACGAGTCCTCGCCCTCGAACGCACAAGGTGTCGGAGCGGGGCGGCTGCGGAGCTACGAGCATCCTCTCTTTATTCACGACCGGCGGACGAGAAGGTCAGGCCGGTCGCCTTGTCTTGATCCGTTCAGGCCGGCGATGGCCGCGGTGTGGCGAGCGCGCACGCCTCGGGAGCTGGCGATGGTGGCGCGGCAGCACGTCGGACTGACGAGCGCGCCTGGGCGCTCGAGCACGCCGACCCGGATTGACGGATGGGTCGTACCGCTGCGGTCGAGGTACCGGAGACTCGGCCGTAGTAGGGGAGCGATGTCCGGGGCGCGGCGAGCCACTGTCGTGACTCCGGCTCGCTCCCCGCTCAAGGGTCCGAGCCGCCTCGGGCTCACACGCTCTGGGCCGCGCCTTGCAGGAGGGATGCTCGTGCTCTCGAGGAGTGAACGACGATGACCATCGATCGTGCATCTGGGCAGGACACCGAGACGGCGCGACTTGCCGCCAAGATCGCCCTCGACCAGCCGACGCTGGTAGGTGGGCTGCGCCATAGCACTGCACGGATCTGCAAGTACGCCGGCCTGCTGGTGGCGGAGCTTGGTAGCTATCGGCCGCTGGTGGGCTACCTGGAGGATGCGGTTAGGCATGTGGAGGCCCGTACGGGCGACACGGTCGACGAGGAGTTGTTCGCGCGGCTGCTCGACCGTCTTGGCGTGACCGATGTCGACCTGGCGCTTGAGCGACTTGAGGAGGCACGCCCGAACGTCTGACGAATCGCGGGAGAGTTCGAGGAGCGAGTCGTCCGACTCAGGGTCGAGCTGGAGCCGGAGGCGTGGCGCTTGTGTGAGGCGCTACTGCGCGGCGAATCGCCCAAGTCGTTCGGATTGGTAGAGACCCCACGCCCCGATCGGGACCGGTGCCAGCCAAAGGAAGGGGGTGATCAATGACGGAAGACATAGGGCATAAGGGATAGACTGAGCGACACCCCCCGGTATGGGAGCTGGGGGGTGTCGCGCGTCTTGTGAGTCGGCCCAGGAGTGCTCGGCGGCAAGACGGAGCCTGCCACCGAGCACCCGCAGGGTGGCCGGGGCGGGAGAGCCACCTCCCCCCCGGCCGTGGCCGGCACCGACCGGAGCCAGTGCCGACAAACGGACGATACCCCGATCTCAAGCCGTACCGCCGTGGCTTATATCGGCTTGCTCCTCGGCATGCGGCGTCTTGGCGCTCCCTCATCGAGGGTGCCGCCCTACCCGTCGTAGACGCTCGGGTCGCGGTCGACCAGGAAGGCGATTGTGCTGCCGGGCTGGAGCGGGAAGGGGAGGTGCACGATCGCGGCGTGCTTGTCGAACGGCGGCGCGTAGGTCGATTCGATGCTGCCGCCGCGGGCGACGCCGATGGCGCTCACCTCGGCGGCGCTCGGCCAGAGGCGCGTGACCTTCAGGCCAGGATCGACGGTCAGCCGGTACTCGGCGTCGGTCACGCTGCGGAAGAGTTGCGCCTGGATGCGGAGGCGGGTCTCGCGGCCGACGAACTTGCGGACGAGGACCTGGAATTCGACGGTGTGGCCGACGGTTTGGCGGAGCCGGCGCGGCACCTCGTAGGTGAGATGGCGTGCGGTCCCGCCGACGACCCTTGTGGTGGTGGCGGGCTTGCTCTTCAACTGCTCGTTGTCGATCTGGACCATCCCGATTCGGAAGACCATCGGGTCGGTGGGGTCGAGGTCGTCGTCGACGAGCCAGCGAAAGATGTAGTCCTCGGCGCGGAACTCCTCGAGGGCGCGGTCGTCGCGGGAGGCGGCACAGACGAGCTGGAACACCGAGGACAGCGTGTCGATCCGGTAGGAGATCCGCATGTTCTGGTAGGCGTAGTCCGGGTGCTCATCGTCGGGCAGTGGGCATGCCAGGTAGCAGTCCCAGCGGTAGGCGACCTGCGAGCCGGCGAAGACCGGATCGCGGATCGGGTCGAGCACGTCTTGAAGACCGCGCAGCAGGGCGCTATCGACTTGCTCGACGGTCTCCCGGACGGCGAGGGCGCCCAGGACCAGGGTGACGACTGCGGCGGAGACGAAGGCGCCACCGATGAGGCTGAGCACGGTGGCGAGCACCTGTTGGTTGCTCAGGAATGCGGCGATGACCACCAGGACCAGGCCGACGAGGAGGGCAAGCGCGTTGGCCAGGAGGACCGATCGCCGGATCCAGATGGCCGGTACGGCTCTTCTCATGCGGCGGGGCTCAAGTGTGGAGTTGGGAGACGATCTCCACGACACGAAGCGCCGAGTCGCCAATGTTGATGCCGGCGAGCGCGGTGTCGGCCTCGTCGGCGCACAGGTAGGCGAGCGCGATCCGCGTATGGGGCAAGTGGATGACGCCGACGTCGTTGACCACGGTTGCCAGGCTTCCTGTCTTGTGCATCACCGGAATCTCGTCTTCCAGGCGGACGGGGATGCGGGTGTTGCGTTGGTTGTTGAACAGGAACCGGCGAAGCTCGCCGAGCCGTGGTGAGGCCTCGATGTGCTCGATGATGCGTAGGGCCTCCCGGGCGGTTGAGACGTTGCGCCGGCCGACGGCGCCAAGTTCCTGGTCAGTGAACCCTACTATCAGCGCTGTCTGGCTAAGCCGCAAGTTCTCGCAGACCCGGCCAATCCGGTCAGGACCGACCAGGCGCCGGATGTACTCCGCCGCGGGGTTGTCACTGGTCATGAGGCTGAAGGCGCAGACCTCGCGCAGCTTCAGGAGGCGGTCGTCCTGGAAGGCCGCAAGGATGCTCGGGTACATGGTGTCGCCGACTTCGCAGCGGGTAACCGTGGCGTCGAGATCGATTTTGCTGCGCTCGCCGGCGTCGTACAGGGCGAGCGCGGGCAGCAGCTTGAGGAAGCTCGCCGCCGGGCGGACAACATCCGCCGCAACCTCGGCGCGAAGCGGTGGACCGTCGAGGACGTGGACGGCGACGCTCCGATGCGTGGTGTCGCCGACGAATCGCTGAAGCTCTGCCTCGAGCGCTTCCTGCGCCTTGGCGACGAGCGTCGTGGTAGCCACACCCAACTCCCCGAACGTCGGTCGAGTCCTGGGCCGTGGCGCTCTCCGGCTGGCACCGACGACGTTCGGCGAGAGGTGGCTCTCTCACCAATGCAGCATGCATGCAACACAGACTGTTGCCTACATGCCGCAGCTTAGCGGAGCTGACAGCGCGAATGGCGCGCTGCTACTCGGGCTCGGTGGCCTCTTCGGGGCGATCGCCGAGGGCATCTGTGACCATGCGGAGGTGGCGCGCGGCCTCGGGGTCGAGAGTCTGGGTAGGGACCGGCTGGCCCGACGGGTACTCGTCGTAGATTGCGTAGCGGTCGGCGGACCAGAGTGTTTCCATGACCTGGATCGGGTCGCCGTCCTCGTCGTAGGAAGCCAGCAGCATCGCCAGGAGCGGCACGCCAGGAGGCGTGGCGAGCGCAGAGGCCTCGGCTGGCGACGGCATGCGCGCGGAGATCACTGAGGCCATGCGGTCGGCTTGGCGCTGCGGGGGCTTCTGCAAGAGCGGGAAGTAGTTGGCGATCAGCGCGCGCGGCTCGCCCTCGGGCGTGGCCGCGATCCGCCGCCGGACGAACGCTTGGGCTCCGTCCTCGACTCCGAGGAGGCTGGCGATCTCTCCCCAAACGGCCGCAGGCCCAGCCTCGGTGATCTGGTTACCGTCGCGAGTCCCTGGCGGGCCGCCAGCGTCGGGCAGGCGGGGGATGGGGACGCGGCGAGGCGCCCGGCGGAGCCGCACGTATGCGCCGCTCCCTTGGCGGGCGTCGATCAGGCCCTCGGTGCGCAGCAGGCCGAGCGCGGCACGGATGGTCGGCCGACTCACACCGTAGCGCTCGGCGAGCTGCTTCTCGGTGGGCAGGGCCTCGCCCGGCCGGAGCTCACCGCTCTGGATGGCGCCGCGGAGCCGGTCGGCGACCTTTAGGTACTTCGCCTCCCGGTCGGGCCGTGCCTCGAACGACATCCCCTCTCCCTGGCTCGGCGGACACGTGCTGAGCGTAGACCGGCCGCCTTCCTGCCGTCTTCTTCCCGACAACTAGTCAGAACATCTTGACGAAGAACCGGCCTCACGTCTAACTTGTATTTACAAATTCTGCGACGGAGAGAGGCATGCGGCTACCGATCGACACCTCCGAGATGACGTTCCACGTCGTCAGCAGGCCAGAGCCGGTCCGCGACCCGGCAAGCGGGCACGCCCGGACCACCAGGCAGAGCAGGCCGCTGTTCATGGTGCAGCTCGTCGCGAGCTGGCAAGGCACGGCCGGGGTCATCGCCGTGGAGGTGACGAGGGAGCCGTCCGCCGACGTCCGGCCGGGCGCTGGCGTCAGCGTCGCCGGACTCGCCGCTGCCTCGTGGGCCGTCGGCAATCGCTCTGGCCTGGCCTTTCGCGCCGAGCGGATCGAGCTGGCCGGCGGGGAGACCAGGGCCGGCACGGCGCCGTAGGCCGGCGGCGCTGGCGCGATCCAACGAGCCGCCGCGAGGGCGACTGCAGGCAACCACCTTGACAACTCCATAGCGCGGGCGGCGGGGCGTCCTCCCCTCGACCGAGTGACGGAACCTCACCGGGAAGCCGCCAACTACACCGCTCTCTCACTGTCGTTCCGCCGCGTTCGCGGCAGAAGGAGGCGACGAGGCGACCAGGGCAGCGCAGAGCCGACGGAAGTTGTCAAGACAAGTCGCATCGAGGAGATGACCTCTGTTGAAGTTGGTGCTCGACACCTCCTGGCTGGCATTCGCCGTCGGGTCGGAGCCGGAGCCGGTGATCGACTTCGAAACCAAGCAGCACAAGACCGACGACCAGGGCCAGCCGATCTACGCCGTGCAGCTCATCGCGTCCTACCGGGACGACCGGAGCGGCAAGCAGAAGTCCGAGATCGTGAGCGTCAAGCTCGCCGGCGCGCCGACCACGCTGCCGATGGCCTCGAGTCGCTGGGCAAGCCGGTGGCGCGGGCCTCCTGACGCACCACTGGTAACACCATCCGGGGAGCGGGGCGCGAAGCCGCCGGGGAGTGGACGCGCCCCCGCTCCCGTCACCTGGAAGGAACGCACGTTGAAACGGTTCCTGCTCGTCCTGCTCCTTCTCCTGCTGATCGCCATCGAGCCCAACCTGATGATCACCGTCGCGCGCGAGGTCACGCTGACCGTGCTCGACGCGCTCCACGGTCTCGTCTCCAGTGGCGGGGGTGCTGGCGCCAATGGGTGACCCCTACCGGCAGTCGCTCAGTGCTCCGCCACCCTTCGAGCGCACCCCTCCAACCCTCCACCAGCCAGTCCGCGCGACCCTCGCCGGCTGGCTCGTCCGCAACTTCCTCCGCCCCGCGTGGTACTGGCACGTGGAGGTGGCCATCGCACTCCTGCTGTTGGGCGTGTGGGGTCTGCTCGCCGGCAGCCTTGGTCGCCTGTGGGGGAGCCTGGCCTTCGCCTCGCTCGTGCTCTCCGCGCCGGCGTGGCCCGCTGCGGTCCGCGACCGCGCATTGTTGCTACTGCACCGTTCCGCGGTGCGGCGTGGCTGGATGCAGGCGGTTCGCCATGCCAGCCTCGCAACCTACAGCGACCGGGTGCCGAAGCCGGTCAGCATCGAGCCGATTCCAGTGGGCGACCTGATGAAGGTCCGCATTCCCGCCGGGCGCCGCACCTCGGAGCTGGCCGACGCTGGCGAGACGATCGCCGCCTGCCTGGCGGCCCGCGAGATCCGGGTCAACCGAGACCGGCGTAACGCCCGCTTCGCCGAGGTCACGATCGTCCGTCGCGATCCGCTGGAGGAATACCCATCGCTCGGCTGGCCGGAGCTGTACGCGCCGCGGCTGTCGCTGTGGGAGCCGATCCCTGTCGGGGTCGATGAGAACGGCATGTGGGTGACGGTCTCCCTGCCGGAGCGAAACGTCCTCATCGGTGGCGAGCCGGGCGCCGGCAAGTCGGTCGCGGCATCGATGCTGGTCGCAGCCGCCGCGCTCGACCCCGAGGTCGAGCTGATGCTGTTCGACGGCAAGCGCGTCGAGCTGGCGACCTGGGCCGGCTGCGCCGAGCGGATCGTGGGGCCGAACCTCGACGAGGCGATCGACACCCTCCGCGAGGTCCAGGGCGAGCTGGACGCGCGCCTGCTGCGGCTGCTGGCCAACCGGCGCCGCAAGTTCGCCAGAGGCGACGGCATCAGGCCGCTGGTCCTGGTGGTCGACGAGCTGGCCTACTACTGCACCGGGCCGGACAGGCGGCAGAGTTCGGAGTTCTCGCAACTGCTCCGCGACATCGTCTCGCGCGGCCGAGCGCCGGGGATCATCGTCATCGCCGCGACGCAGAAGCCGAGCGGCGACACGGTGCCGACCTACCTGCGCGACCTGTTCGGGTTCCGTTGGGCGCTGCGCTGCTCGACGCCGCAGGCCTCCGACACCATCCTCGGGTCCGGCTGGGCCTCGATGGGCTACTCGGCCGCCACGATCGACTCGGCCGATCGCGGCGTGGGCTTCCTGCTCCACGAGGGCGACCGTCCGGTGAGGCTGTGCACCTGCTACCTCAGCGACGAAGACCTCGACGTCCTCCGGCGCCGGGCCGAGCACCTGCGAGCCGCCAATCGGAAGGGCTCCGAGCTGACCTGAATCCGACTCCAACCTCATTCCATGGGCGGGGCGCGAAGCCGCTGGGGAGTGGACGCGCCCCGCTCCGTCCATCTGTTGAGGAGATGTCATGACCACAAACGGCACCTGGGCTGTGCCGATCACCTCCGAGGGCATCGAGGTCGAGCTGACCGACAGCGGGCTCTGGCTCGAGATCCGCTATCCGGACGGCGGCTCCGTGCGCTCATTCCTGAGCGCGCCGGAGCTGCATCGTCTTGTCGCGGCGCCGGCGGAGATGCGAGCGCAGGCGCTCGCGGTCCTCGACCAGCACCTCGCCGAGCACTTCGGCGGGGTCGAGGTGGGGGAGCTGGAGCGCTTCGACGGTGATTTCCGGTTGGTGACATCGCCGTCCGGCCTCTGGATCGATGCCAAGCGGGAGAACGGCACCTATGAGTGCTTCTTCCTCACCGCATCGACGCTGCGAGCCGTGATGGCCGTGCCGAGTCGACTCCGGTACCACGCGCTGACGCTGATCTCGCACCTGGGCAGTGAGGCGTAGCGAGCACTCCGGAGCCATCCGCGATCAGGGAGTGGGGCGCGAAGCCGCTCGGGGGAGTGGACACGCCCCGCTCCCGCCACCAGGAGGAGATGTCCCCTTGGCAGGAGCAACAGTAGACCCCGCTCAACAGGAGGCGCTATGACGCCTGCGCGCCGCCTTCGGAACGGCGCACGTCCACGTCATCGCGATCATTCCAACCCTTCCAAGCGCCGATCCGCCGGCGGCCGAGCAGCTCGAGCTGGGGTGGTGCGCCGATGACGGCAACTCTCGCTGACGAGCTGCTCGCCCGAGCCGCCGATCCCGCCGCCTACCGGCGCTGGGCCGAGCAAGTGGTTCAGGTCGGCTACTGCGAGCGACCGGTACGCCTCGTCGGCCAGGTCGAACAGGCCAATGCCGAGACCGGCGAGGTGTGCACCACCTACGCCAGCGAGGACGAGCCAGACGGCGTGACCCTCAAGGCATGCGGCAACCGCCGCGCGTCACGCTGCCAGCCGTGCAGCGAGATCTACCGCCGCGACGCATGGCACCTGGTCGCCGCGGGCCTGCGCGGCGGCAAGGGCGTACCGGCAGGAGTGGCCACGCATCCGCGCCTGTTCGTCACCTTCACCGCACCATCGTTCGGGCCGATCCACAGTCGCCGCGAGCGCGGCGGCACCGTACGGCCATGCCATCCGCGCAACCCAACCGCGCGATGCCAGCACGGCCGTCCTACTGGCTGCTGGCGCCGCCACGAGGCCGACGATCCATGCCTCGGTGAGCCGATCTGCCTCGACTGCTTCGACTACGAGGCCGCAGTAATGTGGAACGCGCTCGCGCCGGCGCTGTGGCGCCGCACCACCATCTACCTCCGCCGCGCCCTGGCGCGTGCCGCCGGGCTCACGCCAGCGGAGCTTGCGCGTGTCGTGCAGGTCAGCTACGCCAAGGTCGCCGAGTACCAGCGCCGCGGCGTGGTCCACTTCCACGCGCTTATCCGGCTCGACGCGGCCGGGTCGGGTGCCGGCGAGCCGGTCGAGCCTCCGCCGCCGGAGTTCACAGTGGAAGTCCTCGAGCACGCCGTACGCGAGGCAGCGGGCCGAGTCGCCGTACGCTGGCCGGGCGTAGCCACGGCGGCACAGTGGGGCGACCAACTCGATATCCGCCGCATCACCGCATCTGAAGGGCCGGAGGATCTCTGCGCCGAGGTGGTCGCGAGGTGGTCGCGGCCTACATCGCCAAATACGCGACCAAGAGCACGGAGGCGCTCGGCGCGCTCGACCGGCGCCTCCTGGGCACCGACATCGAGCACCTGGACTTGAGCGAGCACGTCACGCGGCTGGTGCGAGCCTGCTGGGCGCTCGGCGGTCAACCGGCGTTTGCCGGCCTGCGGCTGCGCCGGTGGGCGCATCAGCTCGGTTTCGGCGGTCACTTCCTGACCAAGAGCCGCCGCTACGCGAGCACCTTCACGGCACTGCGCAGGGCGCGGGCCGAGCATGCGATCCGCGCGCTTCCATGGCGAGCCACGCGACGCCTGGGGCCGCCGGCGAGCGCCGGCGTGGTCGTGATCCTTACTCAATGGCGCTTCGCCGGGCGCGGCTACACCACGCCGACCGATGCCAGCCTCGCCGCCGCGATGGCGGAGGAGGCCCGGGCCCGGCGCCTGGTCGCCCGCGAGGAGTCCAGGTCCGCAGCCTGCGGCTGATCGACGGGAGAAATTCGAATCGAATGGAAGGCGAATTACTCACCCTCGAGGATGTCGCCAAACGGCTCGACGTGCCGCCGCGGTTCGTGCGGCGCCTGGTCGCCGAGCGGCGCATCACCTACCACAAGGTCGGCCGCTACGTCCGCTTCCACGAGCGCGACATCGCCGACTACCTCGCGGCCAACCGCATCGAGGCGATGACGGCCTCGACCATCCCTCGCCGCACAACTCCCAGGACCACCCGGCGGCCCAACCGCCGCGCGAGCTGACCGAGGTGAGCATCACCATGACCACGGGGGACAACCAGGAATCCACAGGCAAGCGGCGGCGCCGGCGTGGGTTCGGCGCCGTGCGCCAGCTCCCATCCGGCCGCTGGCAGGCGCGCTACCGCGACAAGCAGGGCCGTCTCGTTCCGGCGCCCCGGACCTTCCCGACCAAGACCGACGCGAACAAGTACCTCACGCTGATGGAGGCCGAGCAGATCCGCGGGTCGCACTACGATCCCAAACGCGGTCAGACCAGGTTCGGCGTGTGGGCTGACCAGTGGCTCAAGGGCGCCACCCTGCGACCCAAGACGCGCACGCTCTACGGCTACCTGTTGCGCCGCTTCATCAAGCCGACATTCACCGACATCGCCCTCAACGACATCGACGACTCCCTCACCGCAGACTGGCTCGCCGAGCTGCGCGAGCTGCCCGACATCAGCGAGACCACGGTCGCCAAGGCGTACCGGCTCTTCGCCCGGATCATGGGCCAGGCGGTCGAGAGCCGCTATATCGTGCATACCACCTGGAAGGTGAAGGGCGCCGGCCGCGAGCGCTCACCTGAGATGCGGTTCGCAACGCCGGAGCAAGTGAGCCTGCTCGCGTCGAAGGTGCCTGAGCGCTACCGCGCCTTGATCCTCGTCGCGGCCTACGGCGGGCTGCGCTGGGGCGAGCTGGTCAACCTGCGCCGCCGCCACGTCGACCTTCGCCGCGGCACCGTTCAGGTGGTCGAGCAGGCGACCGAGCTGGCCGGCAAATTCACCGTGGCGCCGGTCAAGAGCGAGGCCGGCGCACTGTCCGGCTCCCCGGCTCGGTGCTGGCCGTGCTGCGCGGGCACCTCGGCCAGTGGGCGGGGCCGGGCTCGATGGCCTGGTCTTCCCGGCGCCTCAGGGCGGGTTCCTGCGGCACGGCAACTTCCGTCGCCGCGTGTGGCTGCCGGCGACGAAGACGGCCAAGCTCGAGGGCCTCCGATTCCACGACCTTCGCCACACCGCTGCGACGCTGGCCGTGGTCGCTGGCGCGACCACCAAGGAGCTGATGGCGCGGATGGGCCACTCCACGCCGGACATGGCGATCCGCTATCAACACATTATGGAGGGCCGCGACGCGATCATCGCCGCGTCGCTCGATCGACTCATCCAGGCCGGCGACAGGGCCGAGCCGAGTGGCACGGACGTGGCACGACGCCGGAAGACGCGAAAAGCGCGCTCAGCCCAGAAGGGCTCTGACCAGCGGGGGAAGGTTGTGCTCTTGACTGGACAGCGTTCGAACCTTTGCGCCCATGCCGGCGGCGGTCGGGACGCGGAAGGTCGGGTAGATCTCGTTGCGACTGCGGATCTCCACTCCCTGGACGTGCGCGGCGATCAGTGCCTTCTTGGCCTGGAACGCCTCGATCTCGATGGCTTCGCGGATGCGCCGTTGCAGGCTTGCCAGCGCTGGCGCGGCGGGCGGCGGAGCAGGCTGTCCTTGCTCTTGTCCAGCTTCTTGCTGGTCAGGGCCAGTTCCTCCATCCGCGGTCCGAACCGCTCCAGATCCAGGCGCCCCTGCTCGAACGCGAGCATGTACCGGTCGATGGCTCGCTCGGTGCGGCGCAGCTCCTCCTCGACGCTGGCCAGTTGTGCCTGGTAGTGGCTGCGATGGCCGTCCAGCTGCGCGGCGAGGATGGCGGCGGCGCGGTCGATGAGGTCGGTCCGCTGCAGAGTGGTGAGCAGCGCCTCCAGCAGGGCGCGGTCCAGATCGTCGGCGGGGAGCCGGTCGGTTGGGCAGGCGTCGACGCCGTAGCGCTGGTGGGTGTGGCAGATGTAGTAGCGGTACCGGTAGCGGTTGCCGATGGCGGCGGCGCCGACGTAGCGCTTGCTGCAGTGGCCGCAGCGCAGCTTGCCGGTGGCGAGGTAGTCGCTGCTGTTGGCGGCGCGGGCCGCCAGGCTTTCGCCTCGCTCGGCGAGGAGCGCTTGGACGCGGTCGAACAGCTCACGGTCGACCAGGTGGGGATGGGGGGCCTGGTAGTGGCGGCCGCGGAAGGAGATCTCGCCGATGTAGGCGCGGTTGCGGAGCACGGTCAGCACCGAGGTGTGGCTCCACCGATGGCCCTTGCGGGTGCGGTGGCCGTGCTCGTTGAGCCACATGGCGATGTTGCGGGCGCCTATGCGCTTGTTGGCGTACAGGTCGAACATGATCGCCACCAGTGGGGCGTGCAACGGAAGCGGGACCAGGAAGCTGGTCTTGGGATCTGAGGTATAGCCGAACGGGATCGAGCCGACGGTCCAGGCGCCACGGGCGGCTTTGCGTTCCATGCCGGCGATGACGCGGTCGATGATCATTTGGCGTTCGAATTCGGCGAATACGCCGAGCATCTGGACCATCATGCGGCCAGCTGGGGTGGCGGTGTCGAACGGCTCGGTTGCGGAGCGGAAGGCGGCGCCGGCGGTGTCGAGGTCGTCGAGGAGCTGGGTGAGGCCGCGGATGGAGCGTGACAGCCGGTCGACCTTGGCGACCAGCAGCAGGTCGTAGCGGCCGGCGCGGGCGTAGGTGAGGGCGCGTTGCAGGCCGGGACGGTCGAGGGTGTAGCCGGATTGGTTGTCGGTGAAGTCGCAGTCGGGATCGTGGTGCCAGTCGTCTTGGCTGGCGATGTAGGCGTCGAGTTTGGCGTCTTGGGCTTCGATGGAGAAGGGTTGGTGGTCTTCGTCGGTGGAGCGCCGC
>WNGB01001900.1_pt1 | contig 15365 bp, 12 predicted proteins | sample 5400681 | NCBI WGS metagenome assembly WNGB01 (sample SAMN13153367, study PRJNA577476) | soil metagenome | isolation source: 115 cm soil or saprolite under grassland replicate 2 | place: USA:California | collected 2016-06-15
GTGAATGGTATGAACCAGCCCATCCCCCTGCACGAAGTGCCGACCGGCGGCTTCGAGCGGCTGCCAGTGCTGGGCGAGGAGTTCTCGCGCGTGCTCGGCGGCGGGATGGTACCGGGGAGTTTGGTGCTGATCGGCGGAGATCCGGGAATCGGGAAAAGCACATTGCTCTTGCAAGCCGCCGCCCAGTTCGCCGATCAGGTCGGACCGGCGCTGTACATATCCGCCGAAGAGTCGATTCAGCAGATCAAGCTGCGTGCTACCCGCATGAGCCTCGACCCCCAGCATCTGCTGCTCTATTCTGAGACCAGCCTCGACTCGGCGCTCGAGCAGATCGATCGCGTGCGGCCACGCCTGGTGATCGTCGACTCGATCCAGACTGTCTACCTGGAAGATTTGACGTCGGCGGCCGGCAGTGTCGGCCAGGTGCGCGAGGGCGCGCTGCGGCTGTTGCGGCTGGCGAAGGATACCGGCATCCCGATGTTCCTGGTCGGCCACGTGACCAAGGAGGGCGCGATCGCCGGGCCGCGGGTGCTGGAGCATATCGTCGACGTGGTGCTGTATCTGGAAGGCGAACGCTTCCACCAGTATCGGCTGCTGCGCGGCGCCAAAAATCGCTTCGGCTCGACCGACGAAGTTGGAGTGTTCGAGATGACTCAGGATGGCCTGCGCGAGGTCAGCAACCCCTCGCAGGTGTTTTTGGCCGAGCGCAGCGCCGGCACGCCCGGCTCGGCGGTGGCGGTGACGATGGAGGGCACCCGGCCGATCCTGGTCGAGGTGCAGGCGCTCACCGCCAATACCGCCAGCGCCCAGCCGCGCCGCACGGCCAATGGCTTCGACATGAACCGGCTACTGATGCTGATCGCCGTGCTGAGCAAGCGCGTCGGCCTGCCATTGTTCAACCAGGATATTTATGTTAACATTGTCGGTGGCCTACGAATCACCGAGCCGGCGGCCGATCTGGCGGTGGCGGTGGCGATCGCTTCTTCGTACCGCAATCAGCGCGTGCGGCAGGATATGGTGCTGGTCGGCGAGGTTGGGCTCTCGGGCGAGCTGCGCAGCACCAGCCAGCTCGACCGGCGGCTTAGCGAGGCGGCCAAGCTCGGATTCACCCGCTCGCTGGCGCCCAGTACGACCGCACCGCCAAGAGTCGAGGGGCTAAGCGTGGCCGAAGTGCGCTCGATCGCCGAGGCGGTCGATCTCGCGCTTGAACGCGGCGACCAACGACCAACGACCGACGACCACAACTTCGCGACTATCAGTGGTATACCTGATGACGAATGACGATCGAGCGGCCAGCACGGTCGTTCGTCCTTCGTCCTTCGTCTTTCGTCTGGGCAACTATGAGAGTTAGCCTCAACTTCTTAGTACGTATCATCGGCATGGCCGTGCTGGCCTATATCGGCAACCAGCTCGGCCACGCGCTTTCGAGTCCCCAACCGACAGATACCGAGCAGCTAGCGATCCAGCTCCTGACATTGGCCGGCGCTGGGCTCGGGGTGCTGACAACCCATCGCTGGACGATCGAGCCACTTCAGGAAGGGCTGCGCTATTTCAAGAGCATCTCAATCGCTGAGCTGATTGCGGTTGTGTTCGGCGCGCTGATTGGTCTGCTGCTCGCGCTGTTGCTGGCGGTTCCGCTGGCGCAGCTGCCATCGCCGTTTGGCCGCTTCCTGCCGATCATCGGCTCGATTACACTGGCATACCTGGGCGCGATGGTCTTCTCGGCCCGCAAGAAGGAGATCGGCGGGCTGCTCAAGATGCCGCGACCATCACTGGTGCTGCCGCAGCAGCTGCTCGAAGGCCTTCAGGCGCCGAGTCGCTATATTCTTGACACATCGGCGATCATCGATGGCCGGATCGCGAATGTCACCAAGACTGGCTTTATCGAGGGCACACTGCTCATCCCGCATTTTGTGCTCAACGAGCTACAGATGCTGGCCGACTCGGCCGATGAGCAGCGGCGCGCCAAGGGCCGGCGCGGGCTGGATATTTTGAACGCCATGCAGAAAGAGGCCGCGCCACCGATCGAAGTGGTGGATGTAGATGTCAGCGGCGCGCAGCAAGTGGACGATAAATTGATCATCCTGGCACGCCAGTACCGCTGTCCGGTGATCACCAATGATCATAATCTTGGCCGCGTGGCCGAGCTGCAAGGCGTGAAGGTGCTGAGCCTCAACCAGCTCTCCGACGCAGTTCGGCCGCCGGTTGTCTCGGGCCAGGAGATTCGTGTGATGATCCGTGACACCGGCCGCGAACGCGATCAAGGCATCTCGTTCCTCGACGATGGTACAATGATCGTGATCGAAGACGCACGCAAACTGATCGGGCAGGAGGTCTCGGCGACGGTGACGCGCGTTCACCAGACGCAGACCGGGCGGATTGTGTTCGCGCACCTGAATAATGGGAGCAGTAAGGGTTAAGGGTTAGAGGTTAGGGGTTAGATACTTCGAATTCAACGCTCTCAACGATCTCAACGATCTCAATGACTTTAACCCTTAACCCTTAACCCCTAACCTCTAAGCTATGCGCGCAGTCATCCAACGCGTGACCGAGGCATCCGTCACAGTCAACAATCAGGTTGTCGGCAAGATCGGCTGCGGCTTGCTGGTGCTGCTGGGCATCGGCATGGGCGATCAGCTCGCCGAGGCGACGCTGTTGGCTGAGAAGATCGCCACCATGCGGATTTTCGCCGATGACGATGGGCGATTCAATCGTTCGGCGCTGGATGTGGGCGGGGCTGTGCTGGTGATCTCGCAGTTCACGCTCTACGCCGATACTCGGCGCGGCCGGCGGCCAAGCTTCACCATGGCCGCGCCACCCGAGATCGCAGCTCCGCTGGTCGATGCCTTCGTTGCGGCGCTGCGTGAGCGCGGCATGACGGTGGCTACCGGCGTCTTCGGCGCACACATGCATGTGGCGCTGATTAACGATGGGCCGGTGACGATTGTGCTTGATAGCGATGCCTTATGAACACTGACCAACGTGCCCAAATCCTCCAACAGCTCGCTCAGGCGATCGCGCGCCGGCGTCTCACCGCACCTGCGCGCCTGGCGCTCGATGTGATTACGCCACTGAGCTTCCTCACCAGCCAGATCGCGCTGTTCTTACGCCCACTGACCCCACTTGGCCGCTGGTATGATTATGTCGCCGCGCTGGACGATGAGCAAGGATGGAAAGTATTACAAGACCTGGTAGAGAAACAGGACTGTTGACAAACGATCCCTTTTAGGTTAGACTCGAAGCCATGCGAGGCCCGCTGTTGTAAAGAATTGTGCGGAGTTTGGCCTTGACACTACCTCCAGAAACACTGCTACTGCTGATTGTCGTTCTTTTAGTTATCATCCTCACCTTGCTGCATCATGCGCGCGCGCTTGCGGGCATACGGCCGATCAGCCGGCGCCCGCTGCCGGGGATTGAGATCGTCGGCCGAGCGCTGGCGCGCGGCGCTGAAACTGGGCGAGCGATCCATATTTCGCCCGGCAGCGGCTCGGTTGGCGCACGTTCGGGCACGGTTGAGACGGTGGCTGGGCTGTTGGCGGCCGAGCGCGTGGCCACCGACGCAGCGCTGAATGGCGCGCCGCTGTTGGCCAGCAGCGGCGATGCGGTGGCGCATCTGGCCTTGCGTGGCACGCTGCGCCAGGCCTACCAGCGCGCGGGGCTGGGGCAGGATTATGACCCAGCCAACGTCCAGATGCTCGCGCATCAAGATCCAATGGCGTATGCCTCGGGCATCACGACGCTGTATGGCCGCCAGAAGCTGGAGGCCAGCCAGATGATCGGCAGCTTCGGGCAGGAGTTTCTGCTGGCCGGCGAGGATGGCCAGCAGCGCGGGGTGCCACAATTTGGTGGCGCTACGGCCACGACCGCACTGCCGTTCGTTTATTTGACCACTGACGGCACATTGATCGGCGAGGAAATATACGCTGCCGAGGCGTACCTGGCGCGCTCACCGACGCCGCTGGCGCGCTTGCTGACGCAGGATGCGCTGCGGACGGTGATTATTATCGCGATCATCCTGCTGATGATCCTGGCGGCGGTGGGACTGCAAATTTCGTTCTAGCTCCACTGTCCACCTGTAGATGAGGCAAGCAATCGTGTCGTTTCTGCGTGATCCGAAGCGTCTGATCGCCACCCTGATCGCTGGCGTGGCTGGGCTGCTCGTGCTGATCGACTTTGCCAGCGCGATCCCAAATCTCGATCAGATGGCACGGATCGTCGTGGAGTGGGCGGCGCTGCTGGCCGTGATGGCGCTGCTGGTCGGGCTGCTGAGCGTCACGGCCGGGCACCTGATGCGCGTGCTGCGCCGCCAGCCCGATTGGGGCTATAGCCTGGTGCTGCTGGCAGCCATGTTGGTAGTGATCGTAAGCGGCACGATCGTCGGCCTGGTGCCGGGCGGATACACGCTGTTCCCAAGCAGCCTGGTCGAACAGCCGATTCGCGACCTGTTTCGGGCCTTCTACCAGCCACTAGCGAGCTCGTTCCTGGCGCTGCTGGCCTTCTTCAGCTTGAGCGCGGCGCTCCGGGCACTGCGCCGCCGCACGGCAGACGCGCTGGTGATTGTGATTGTCGCACTGCTAGTGCTGGTGCTGGCTGCCCTGCCGCAGGCGGCGGCGCTGCCAGTGCTGGGCGACAGTGTGCGATGGATATCGGATTATGTGGCGCTGGCTGGAGCACGCGGGCTCCTGATCGGTGCGGCGCTTGGCGCCGTTGTCGCTGGCGTGCGTGTGCTGCTTGGATTCGACCAGCCCTTTCTTGATCGATAAGGGAGCACTTCCGTGACCCGCGACCCATCCGACGAGCATAAAAATCTACCGCCTTGGCTGCGCGATGTGCCGCTCCCGCCACGCCCGCGCGGCGCGGATGAGCCCGCAGCTTCGGCCGCACCCAGCGCACCCATTGTTCCGGTCGGCCCGCCATCCAGCGCGAGCCTGCCCGATTGGCTGCGCGATTCCAGCGCCGCAGAGCCCGCATCGGCACCGGACGCCCCAAGCTGGATGGATAGCCCAGCGCAACCACCCATGCCCGCTCAGACGAGCGAGCAGGCCGCGCTCCCCGATTGGCTGCGCGATGCACAGCCAGCTCAATCCTCGAGCGCTGGCGCCGAGCAGCTTCCATCGTGGCTGAGCGATCTTGCGGGCACGGATGCGCCGGCGCAAGAGCCACCGCCCGCGCCACTCCCTGCCGCGCCGCTACAGCCGGAAAGCAGCCTGCCGGACTGGCTGCGCGATACGCAGCGCAACGCCACGCCACCTGCCGGGGCCGAGCAACTTCCTTCCTGGCTGGCCGAATCAAACGAGACGCCGAGCGGCGCTGAGTTACCCGCTGGCGATTCGCCGGCCTGGCTCAGCGATCTCGGCACTGAATCGCCGGCCGCTGCCGTAGAGCCGCAAAATTCTGCGGCTCTACATGGCAGCGCGAACGATGCTACGCCGCCCGCGCCCACCGACACCGGCGTACCCGACTGGCTCAGCGCCGAAAGCGCGCCGGCCGCTGCCGAGCCTACCGCAGTACCGGATTGGCTTAGCAGCGCGAACGATCCTGCTCTTTCAACTCCATCTGAAGCAGAGTCGATCGATCTCTGGGCGCCCGAGCCAAGCACAGCCCCAGAACAACCACGTAGTACCAGTGGCGATGCAGGGGTTCCCGACTGGCTGCGCGATATTTCGGCCGAAGACACTGGCGAAGGCGACATTACCGCCGAGCCGTTCTCGTTTGAAGGCGCCAGTGGCGCCCCGCGGCGCACGGAATCGGCTGGCCCACCGGCGTGGTTGTCCACCGAGGATAGCCCGGAAGCGGTGCCCGATTGGCTGCGGAGCGCTGTCGACCAATCGGAAGAGCTCGCCGGAGCCGCACCTGAGATGCCGGATGTGCCGCTCTGGCTTCAGGATGTCGAGAGCCAGCCGGCCGATATTCCAGCGCCCGCCGCGCCCGAAACGAGCCACGTAACGCCCGCGCCGGCCGCAGAACAGGAATCTCTGCCGCCATGGCTGCGCGATCAGGCGGCCCAGCAGCCCGCCACAGATATGCCATCCTGGCTACAGCCGCAACCGCCAGCGCCAGCCGCTGCCAGCGATGTGCCGGCCTGGCTGCGCGAGCCCGAGCCGCCCATTCAGCCGCCAACCGCCGCTGATGTGCCGCCCTGGCTGCAACAAGAGCCGACCAGCGCCGACGCGGCGAGCACAAGTTTCACGCAAGCACCAGCTGACGACACACTGCCGGGCATCATGCACGCCAGCACGGACGCCGCGCCGGCGGTTCCGGCGCAAACGCCGCCGGCGCCGGCAGACGATCTGCCCGACTGGCTGCGCCCCAGCGCGCCGAGCCCCGCGCCGAAAACAGCACCAGGCCAAGATCTGCCGCCCTGGTTGCGCGATGAATCCGGCCAGCCGCTGCCAACCGCTGGGATCGCTGGCGAAAGCAAGCTTCCCGCCTGGCTGCGCGGTGTCTCAACCGATACGCCACCGGCCGCGCCGGCAACCGAGCCGCCGCCGGCGAACTTTGAGTGGCTCGACCAGGCGGCCCAGGTCGAGTCGCGCCGCGCACCCACTGAGAGCGAGTTCTTCGGCAGCACTGAGTTGCCGGCCTGGCTGCGCCCGCCCGAGCCGGAACAACCCAAGGAGATCAGCCAGGCCGATGCCCGATCGCTAGACTGGCTTACCCGGCTCGGTGGAACGGAAGAGCCAGAGGCTGCTGTATCCGCCACAGTGGCCGCGCCCAAGCTCGCACCGCTGACCACGCGGCCACGCTCGGCCGCGCAAATCGAAGCGCTGGCGCTGCTGGAGCGGCTTGCCGCCGCGCCCTTTTCTGAGCCGGCGCCCATCCCCGCACCGGCGCAGCCGAGCATATGGCGTCGGGTTGGCATCGAGCGCGCGCTCTACCTGGCGCTCCTGATCGCGCTGCTGATCGGGCTAATCGTGCCACTGCCGGACTCATTCGGCCTGGCAGTACCGCCTTTAGCACCGGGCGCAGCTGATCTGTTTGAGCAGATCGATAAGCTTTCTGCGAATGATGTCGTCCTGGTGGGCTACGAGTGGGACGCGCGGCGGAGCAGTGAGTTGCGGCCGCTGGAGGATGCCGTGCTCGGGCATCTGATCCAGCGCAAGGTCAAGCTGGTGCTTGCCAGCACCGACCCGCAGGGCACGCTGCTGCTGTTCGATTTCCGCGATCAACTAGAGAAAGCCGGCTATCGCAAAGGTGGCGAGGATTACATTCTGCTGGGCTACAAGCCCGGCGCCGAGCTGGCACTGCGCCTGTTCGCGCAGGATTTTCGCGGCCTGCTGAGGTCGGATTTCCAGGGCAATGACGCGACTATCAGCGTGTTGGCGACCGGCAACGAGCCCAGCAAGCCGCGGCTCACCAGCCTCAACGATCTCGCAATGGTTCTTGTGCTGGCCGATGAGGCGCAGGATGTCCAGGGCTGGATGGAGCAAGTTCGTCGAAGCGCCAGGCAGGTGCCGTTCGGGTTCCTGCTGCCGGCCGAAACCACGCCTGTTGTGCAGCCGTATCTCAGCCAACCAGGGATCTATCATCTGGCCGGCAAGCAAGGCGCCCTGGCGTACCAAAGCCTACGCGGCGGCAGCGGCATACCGGCCGCCCAAGTCGCACGCGAGACAACCCAGCAGCGGCTAAGCCTGCTGATGTTCATCGCACTGCTCCTGGTGGGCGCGATCATCGTCGGCGCAAGTACGGCGGCGCGCAGAAGGAGATCAGCGTGACGCAAACGGTTATCGATATTATCGCAATCGTCGTGACAATTATGGTGTTGAGCCGGATTTTCGGCAATAATCCAGTATTTCGCGTTGCTCAATATCTGTTTGTCGGTACATCATTGGGGCTTGCCTTTGTCGTGGCCTATCATCAGGTGCTCCGGCCTGCGGTGAGCGGGCTGATCAGCAACGGTTCGAATGGCGCAATACTTTACGGCATACCGCTGTTTCTGGGCTTATTGCTGCTACCGCGCATCACCAGGCGGCAGGAATTTTCCTGGCTAGCGAATATCCCATTGGCGTTGATATTTGGTGTCGGCGCGGCGTTGGCAGTCGGCGGCGCGATCGCCGGCACACTGGCGCCGCAGATTCTGGATACATCCAACCGCCCGCTCGCCGGCGATCCGCTCCGGATCGCGGGCACGCTGGTGCTGGCGATTGGCACGGTGATCACACTGAGCGCATTCTACTACACGGTGCCGCCAGGGAACCCGCGCGCGCGGATCGTCGCACTCTCCGCGACAACCGGCCACTGGCTGCTAATGATCGCCTTCGGCTTTTTCTTCGCCAGCGCCGTCCAGAGCTATCTGAGCGCGCTCAACGAGCGGCTCGAATTCGTACTACGGTTCTTTGGTTTGGCGAGATAGAGAATTACTATGCCACAGAAGCCCAGCGCCACGCTTGTCGCCGAAGTCGGCAGCGTCACCACCCGTGTGACACTGGTAGATACGGTTGATGGCGAGGCGCGCCTGATCGGCCAGGCCAGCGTCCCCAGCACCACCGAGCCACCCTATGAGAATGCGGTGATCGGCATCCTGGAAGCCGCGACGCAGCTCAGCGAGGCGACCGGACGCCAGCTGATGCGCGATGGCAGCCTGCTGACGCCCCAGACGGCCGAGCGCGACGGCATCGACGCCGTGATCGGCGTCACCAGCGCCGGCGCGCCGATGGGCGTGGTGATCGCCGCCGTCTCCAGCGAGGTGTCGGCACGCAGCGCGCTACGCGCAAGCCGCGCGACCTATACCAATATCCTGCAAACCGTAACGCTCGATGACGCAGCAGGAGTGGCGGCAGGCAACGACAGCTCGTGGATCGAGCGGCAGGTGCAGGTGCTGCTGAGCCTACGGCCGGATCTCGTGATCATCGCGGGCGGATTGGAAGATGGTGCGACCGACTCGCTGGTGCGCCTGGCGCATATCGTAGGGCTGACCGCGTTTAGCTCGCGGATCGACTCAGATGGGCAGCATCGGCAGGATATTGCGCGACGCGCGGTGATCTTCGCCGGCAATAGCCAATCGCGCGAGCCGGTGATCGAGGCGCTCTCGGGCCGGGCCGACCTGAGCCTAGTGGAAAACGTCCGCCCGTCGCTGGAAGTCGAGCGACTCGAGCCCGCGCGCCAGGCGATTGTCAAGCTCTACAACGATACATTTCTACCAAACATCCCCGGCGCGCAGGCGCTGCGCCGCATCTCCAAGGCGCCGCTCAGCACCAGCTGCGATGCGACCGGCCTGGTCACGCGTTTCATCGCCGAGCGCGATGGCCGTGATACGCTGGTGTTGGACTGCGGCGCGGCAAGCAGCGCCGCCTACCTGGCCAGCCAGGGGCGCTATACGCCGGCGGTCCGCGGGGGAATCGGCACGGGGTATGGCATCGGCGGCATACTGGCAGAATCGAGCATCGCGGCCATCGCGCGCTGGCTCCCATTCCCGATCAGCGAGCGCGACTTGACCCACTGGATGCTCAACAAGATGCTGCGCCCGCAGATGCTGCCGATGACTCGCGAAGATGTGCTGATCGAGCATGCGGTTGTGCGCGAGGCGCTGAGCATTACGCTGGCGGCGCTGCGCGACGAACGGCCGCACGCGCCCTACGATTATGTGCTCGCCGGTGGCGGCGTGCTGGCAAACACGCCGCATCCCGGCTTAGCCGCGCTGACACTGCTGGACGCCCTTCAGCCGCGTGCCGACGACACTGTGCGGCTGGTCGAGCTGCACCTGGACACGCTGGGGCTACTTCCGGCCTGCGGCGCGCTAGCGTTCAGCGATGCCGAGGCCGCGCTAGCGCTGTTCGAGCGCGACCTGCTACGAAATGTGCCGCTGGCGACATGCGTGGTTGCACTGGGCGGCGGGCGGCCAGGCGAGACGGCGGTCGAGGCTGAGCTTAAAGAAGTCGGCGGAGAGACGCGCCGGGTCGCCGTGCAGCACGGGCAGATCGGGCGGCTGGCGCTGCCGCCGGGGCGCGGCGGCACGCTCATGGTTCAGCCGGCCGACGGCGTACGGATCGGCAGCAACCCGGCCGGCAAACAGGCGCTTTCCAACCCCGGCGAGATTCGCGGCAGCGCGATCGGCGTGATCATCGACGCGCGCGGCCGACCGCTGCGCCTGCCCGACGACCCGCTGACACGCCAGCAGCATCTGTGGGGTTGGCTGGTGGCGCTGGGGGCCGAGAGCGGGCCATTGCCCTACGGCGTCGCCGACCGATTGCCACCGATATCCGAAACCGCGACAAACACGAACGGCAGTATCACATTCGTAGAGCCAGTCGTCCCGGCGGTACATATGGTGCCGCCACCCCAGCCGACCGAGGCCGACATGCCCCAGGCGCTCGATCGCGACCTAGCGAAGCTACGCCGGACCGTCGAGGAGCCAAAGAAGGGTGGGTTCCTGCGCCGGAAGAATTGACAAGATGACATGTAGAGACGCAATATTTTGCGTCTCTACATGTCATCTTGTCATCATTTCTCGTCGATCGAGATCTTCACAATCTGCTCGCCCGGCGTGGTTGGATTCTGCTGTGGATCGCGCAGCGGAATGCCGTTCACGATATCCTGCCCCTGCGTAACTTCGCCAAAGATTGTATACTTGCCATCCAGATAATCGGCCGGCGCAGTGGTGACGAAGAACTGCGAGCCGCCGCTGTTGGGCTGACCGGTATTGGCCATGGCCATAATTCCCGGCTTATCGAACTTCACCTTATCGGTGAACTCATCCGGGACAGTGTAGCCAGGGCCGCCGCCGCCGGTGCCAGTCGGGTCGCCGCCCTGAGCCATAAAGTTCTCCAGTACACGATGCCAGGTCACACCATTGAAGAAACCAGCGCGCGCCAGAAACACAAAGCTATTGACCGTCTGCGGCGCCAGATCGGGCCGCAGCTTGACCACAAAATCGCCGCGTGGCGTGGTGATCGTCGCCGTATAATTCTTCTTCGGATCGATCGTCATAGGCGGCGGCGCATTGTAGGATTTTTGCTGGCCGGCGGGCGCGGCGGCAGCAGTTGGGGCAGCTTCGGCGGGCGCGCTGGCTGCCGTCGGAACGCCCTCGACGGCAGCGGAGGTCGGCGCGGCAGAGAAGGCATCTACCGTTGGCGCGGCGGCGCTCTGGCCGCTACCGGGCCGGGTCGACGCCAGCATAAAGCCAAGCGCGACGAAGATCGCCACCACTACTAGCGCCGAAAGGATGGCGGGCAAAGGATTCTGGCGCGGCGGGCCGCCTTTTCGGGATTGAGATGATTGACTCACAGGTAGCTCCTCAAGAGCAAGTTGATCGATTGTTCACAAACCGGCAACTATTATACCCGATCGGCGACGAGCGCAGCGCACGCACGCCCTAAATAACAGGACTTACGCGGTGCCCGGATGTGGTCATGCACAGCGGTACGTTATCTTCTTCTTGTTGTTCGTTTTTTCGCTCGCAGAGCGAAAAAACGAACAACAGCTGAAATGGGAAGTACCATTGAGCGGCGTCGAAGGGTCGAAGGGCAGGCAACGCCACACCGGACATCGCAACTATGTCAAGCATGAAAATCAAGCGGATTTGACACGCTGTGTATAGCTCGGTATCATCACAGTCACGACAGTCACGCGCCACACTCGTGGCGCCAAGGCAAGGGCCGCAGATTATGAACGACGACGACGGCACCAGCAGCCGTAAGCTCGACCACGTGCGGATCGTCGCGGGCGAAGATGTGGCGGCGAAAGGCGTATACACCGGCTTCGCGGCGTACCGCATGCCGCACGATGCCGTGCCCGAGCTGGATCTGGCCGAGATCGACACCAACACGACCTTACTGGGCAAGCCGATGCGCGCGCCGCTACTGATTAGCTCGATGACCGGGGGGGCATCCGATGTCGCACGGATCAACCTGGCCCTGGCCGAGGCGGCTCAGGCGCTCGGCCTAGCCATGGGCGTGGGCTCGCAGCGCTCGGCCATCCGCGATCAGCGGCTGGCCTACACCTATCAGGTGCGCAAAGTCGCCCCGCGCATCCCGCTGCTGGCCAACCTAGGCGCGGTGCAGCTCAACTATGGCTATGGCGTGGAGGAGTGCCGCCACGCGGTCGAGATGATCGAGGCCGACGCGCTGATTCTGCATTTCAACGTTCTTCAGGAGGCTGTCCAGCCCGAGGGCAACACCAACTTCAAGGGCCTGCTGCGGAAGATCGAGCTGGTCTGCCGCGATGTCGGCGTGCCGGTGATCGCCAAGGAGGTCGGCAACGGCATTGGCGCGCAGGCGGCACGGCGGCTGATCGAGGCCGGCGTGTGGGGCATCGACATCGCCGGCGCGGGCGGCACCAGCTGGAGCGAGGTCGAGCGCTTTCGGCAGGCCAGCGAGCGCGGGGCGCGGGTAGCAGGCGCTTTCGCTGGGTGGGGCATCCCAACCACCGAAGCCATCCGCGAGGTGCGTGCGGCGCTACCCCAGATCTGCCTGATCGGCAGCGGCGGCATCCGTAGCGGCGTGGATGTGGCCAAGGCGATCGCGCTGGGGGCCGACATAGGCGCCACCGCCAAGCCGGCGCTCGGCCCGGCCGCCGACGGCCAGGGCGCGCAAGGTGTGATCGAGGAGCTGCGCGCCTACATCGACGCGCTGCGGATCGCAATGTTCTGCAGCGGGTGTGCGGATTTACAGGCATTGCGGGCGCTGAAGCTGGAGCGAGCTGGTTGATCCCAATTTCGGCCGCCAAATGCTATAATGCAGTCGCGGATCGCAGATGTGCTCGTTGAAAGGAGCAGCGTAGTGCTTGCGACAAGAAGCATGTCGGATACATTATGCCACTATCCTCAAACCCCGAGATGCGATTCACGCGGCGACGATGCAGAACAATGGCATCACGCGATTGATCAGCGCCGATGCGGATTTTGATCGCCTTAGCTCAGTTATCCGTGTCGACCCGTTGACTTATTAGTGATGCTATGCACGTCACCCACCTGACCCTGCGCGATTTCCGCAACTACGATCGGCTGGAGCTTGGCCTGGAACCTGGCACCACGCTGTTGTACGGCCCCAACGCCGCCGGCAAGACGACGATCCTGGAAGCGCTGTTCTACCTGGCCACCACGCGCTCGCCACGCGCCGGCGCCGACCGCGAGCTGGTGCGCTGGGATGCCGAGGGCGACATCGGCACGCCGCCGTTCGCGCGGCTGCTCTGCGATGTCCGCCGCAACGACGGCAAGGTGCGCCTGGAGGTGCTGGTGCAGCGCCGCGCCGACGACGAAGGCCAATTGGTGAATACATCGATCAAGACGGTACGGGTGGATCGCAAGACGGTGCGCGCGCTCGATCTGGTCGGCAATTTGCGGGTGGTGCTGTTCACGCCGGCCGACCTGGCGCTGGTAACCGGCGCGCCATCGGAGCGGCGGCGCTACCTGGATGTGACGCTCTCGCAGCTCGATGGCCGCTATGTTCGCACGCTCTCGCACTACCAGAAGGTGGTGCAGCAGCGCAACAGCCTGCTGCGGGCCTGGCGCGAGCGCCGCCGACCCCAGCGCAGCGCCGCCGACGAGCTGGCCTTCTGGGATCGCGAGATGTCGCTCTCGGGCGCATATGTGCTGCGCGAACGCATGGCCGCCGTGGCCGAGCTAAATACGCTGATCGGCCCGATCTTCTGCCGGGTGACCGCCGGCACCACGCCGCTGATCGCCACCTATCAGAGCAGCGTGGCCACGCTGGAGGGCACGCCCGACGAGCGCACGATCGAGAGCGCGGTCGCGGCGCACCTGGAGCGCATCCGCGATGATGAGATCGGCCGCGGGCAGACGCTGATCGGCCCGCATCGCGACGACCTGCTGCTGACGATGGGTGGTATCAGCATCGGCATCTATGGCTCGCGCGGGCAGCAGCGCAGCGCCACGCTGGCGCTCAAGCTGGGCGAGGCCGAGCTGATGCGCGCGCGCGCGGGTGACGCGCCGGTGCTGCTGCTGGACGATCTGCTCTCGGAGCTGGATGCCGAGCGGCGCACGCACCTGCTGGCTACGCTGGCGCGCCCCGACCAGCAGACGCTAGTCACGGCCACCGGCATGGAAGACTTCGACGCGCCGTTTCTAGCGCGCGCGCGGAAGATCAGGGTCGAGGGAGCGCGGCTGTATCCGTCGTGACCTATCTCTGGGCCGCCCGCGGCGGCCTGATCACAGAGCCCGCCTGGGCGTATCAGATGACGCAGCGCATCGAGGTGTGAGTCATATTGCGGCATGGGAGCGCAACATCATTGTGGCTGTCGGCGAAACCCTGGCGGGAGTTAAGTTGCCACGCTTGATGTCGCGCTCTGGCTACATTGACCCGAATGGACGCGCACATGATTGACACTGCACACGATTTGTGATATATTTCACGCAATATACGCCCACAGCGGGAAGGCAGCGCGATGGTCCGACTTCTCCGCCCCTACTGGGATCTGCTGGTGACCTACCTGCGGCCGCAGTTGGGCAAAGCGGCGGGCCTGGGGGCGCTGCTGCTCGCGAACATTGGCTTGCAGCTGGCCAACCCACAGGTGCTGCGGCACTTCATCGACGCCGCGCGGCGCGGCGGCGAGCTCACGGAGCTGACTCAGACGGCGGCGCTCTACATCGCCGTGGTGCTCGGCGGCCAGCTCGTGGCGGCGGCCGTGCTCTACCTCGGGACGGATGTCGGCTGGACCGCGACGAATCTACTGCGCGCCGACCTGCTGGCGCACGTGCTGCGCCTGGACCAGCGCTTTCATACCATGCACACGCCCGGCGAGCTGATCCAGCGCGTCGACGGCGACGTAGCCGCGCTGTCGAACTTCTTCTCGCAGTTCGTCGTGCGCGTGCTCGGCAGCCTGCTGCTGGTCGGCGGGATCGTGCTGCTGCTGCTTTGGGAGGACTGGCGGCTCGGCGCGACGATCTTCGGCATAGCGGCGGCCGGGCTGATCGTGCTGCGCCGGCTGCAAGGGATCGCTGTGCCGCTGATCAAGGCGCACCGCCAGGGGTTCGCCGAGCTGACCGGCTTCTGGGAGGAACGGCTGCTCGGAACCGAGGACATCCGCGGGCTGGGCGCCATCCCCTATATCATGGGTCGCAACTTCGGCCTGCTCGGGGCACACATGCGCAAGGCGCGCCTCGGCAATACAGCCCTGCGGATCATGCAGAGTGCCGGCGAGCTGCTCATCGCTTTCGGTACGGCCACTACGTTCGCCGTCAGCGCCTATTTGCTCTACGGGAGCGCGATCACGCTCGGCACGGTCTATCTGGTCTTCGCCTACACCGACCTGCTGGCCTGGAACATCCTGGCGGTCGCCACCCAGTTCGACGATCTCCAGCAGGCCAGCGCCGGCATCGAACGCATCCGCGAGCTGCGGGCGATCACCAGCGGCGTGCCGGACACGGGGCGCCTGGAACTGCACGCCGGCGCGCCAGAGCTGACGTTCGC
>WNGB01009790.1_pt1 | contig 15360 bp, 10 predicted proteins | sample 5400681 | NCBI WGS metagenome assembly WNGB01 (sample SAMN13153367, study PRJNA577476) | soil metagenome | isolation source: 115 cm soil or saprolite under grassland replicate 2 | place: USA:California | collected 2016-06-15
AAAAAACCCTAATTCAGATGATCACTTTGGTCGCCCGTTTTCGTTTATGGCAATGAAAGAAAAACTAACAAACCAAAAAGAAAGCGATCACCTCAACAACAATCCCAGCTCCAAAAATCACAACTTCATACTTGGGAAGGAACAACAATGAATTCGCTGACTCAGTCCAAAAAAATACCAATTCCGCCACTTCTGATCGCACTGGCACTCGCCGTGGCTGCGTTATCAGGTCCGCCCCGTGATGCGGCGGCTTTGCTGCCGCCGGGGAACACGGTCGCACAGTGGAACAAGATCACCGAGGACACGGTCGTGGGCTCGGGCGCGTTCCAGTCGGAGGGCTTCATTTACATGGCCTATGCGTCAACAGCCGTTTACAACGCCGTGGTGGCGATCGAGGGCGGGTACGAGCCCTTGGACTCGACGATCACCGCGCCTCCGGGAGCCTCGGTCGATTGCGCAGTGGTCGAGGCTGCCTATCGCACGCTTCGCTACTACTTCTCGTCGTTCCCGGTTCTCGTGGCGAACCTCGACGCCAACTACGCCGAAGCGCTCGCGAACCTGAACGGGTGCACTTCCGACGGCGGCGCGGGCACTGGTGTCGGCCTGGCGGCTGCCAACGAGGTGATCTACAACCGCACCACCGGCCCCAACCCCGATGGGCGCATGACTCCGATCGGTGTGACGTCATCGTTCCCGACGCTGCCGCCCGGCCCGGGCGTGTGGCGGTTGACGCCGCCGTTCGCTCTGCCGCAGGTGCCGTGGGTGGGGAACGTGCGCCGATTTATCCTGCAGAGCGTGGACCAGTTCCTTCCCGACGCGCCGCCCTCGCTTCAGAGCAGCGAATGGGTTGAAGCGTTCAACCAGATCAAGGCCTACGGCGCAGCGACGGGCAGCGCGCGGACGGACGAGCAGACCACGATCGCGAAGTTCTGGTCGGCGAATGTGATCCGCCAGTTCAACCGGATCGGGCGCGACCTCGCCGGCGAGGACCTTAGCCTGCTCGAGACAGCACGGCTGACGGCGATGGTCAACCTCGTCGGCGCCGATGCGCTGATGTCCGCCTTGTATGCCAAGTACCACTACTTATTCTGGCGACCGGTCACCGCGATTGATCCCACCGCCGTGATCGCGGACGGCTTCGGTCCCGTACCGGGCTACGACGACGGTAACCCGGCGACGGCCGAGCAAACGGGCTGGCGGCCGCTCTTGACCACGCCTAACCACCCGGAGTACCCGGCCGCGCACGGCGTGATCACGGCGGCAATGGCCGAGGTTTTCAGCACCTTCCTCGGTACGAACCAGATCGACCTCGATATCCACGGGTTCGATCCTGCCGGGCCGCCTGGGAACCTGAACGCGGTACGGCACTTCGACACGACGAACGACCTCCGCCACGAGATCATCGACGCCCGCCTCTGGGCGGGCCTGCACTACCACTTCTCCGGCGTGGCCGGCGTCGTCCTCGGCCGCCAGGTCGCGAACTTCGACCTCAGGCACGCCTTCCAGCCGGTCCAATGACATCAAGGACAAACATCATTTTCAAAACCAAACAAGCCAACAACAATCCAGCCTCAACAAAGAAAGAAATAAAAATGACTCCTCTGACTCAGTTCAAAAAAATACTACCACTTCTCATTGCACTGGCACTGGTCGCCTTCGCCCCACGTGCGGCGGCGCAAGCCAACGAGGTCACGCACTGGAACCAAATCGCGACAGACACGCTCGTCTTATTCCCTCTGCCGGCCGGCGGAGCAGCACCGGCCATGCAGATCAACATGGGAATGACGCAGGGCGCCGTCTACGATGCGCTCAATGCGATTGAGCCGAGATATCAACCCTATCTCCTCGAGACGCACTTCCCCGCAACGGCCTCGAAGGAGGCCGCGGTCGCCACTGCAGCCTACGTGGTCCTTTCAAACATTGTTCAGACGGTGCCCTATACTATCGACTTCCCGAATAGGGCGGCCTTGCAGGGTTTCTTGGACGATGCGCATGACGCGTCGCTCAATATGATACCGGACGGTGAGGCCAAATCTCAAGGAATCGCTGCCGGGACGGCCGCCGATCCCAATGGTAACCAAATTTTCGATCCGACCGCATGGGTGGCGAACGTGCGGCCGTTCCTGATACAGAGTCCCTCGCAGTTTCGTACCGATGGCCCCAATGCACTAACGAGCACTGCGTACGCGGAGGACTTCAACGAGGTGAAGGCGCTCGGTTCGATGAACAGTGTGACCCGCACGCCCGAGCAGACGCACGTCGCCCTCTTCTGGCAGAGCCCACAACCGTGGAACGCTGTTGCCAGGAACCTAATCGCCGACCCGCAATACGCCGTGGACATCGTCGACAGCGCTCTCTTGTTCGCGATGATGAACCTGAGCACCGCGGACGCAGCGATCAACGCTTGGAACGACAAGTATTACTGGGATTTTTGGCGACCCTGGGCGGCAATCCAAAGGGCGGACGAGGACGGCAACCCGGACACCGAGCCCGACCCGTCGTGGACGGCGCTCATCACGGCACCCTACCCCGAAACCCCGTCGGGACATTGCTCTCTCTCTGGCACACAGCTCGAGGTGCTACAGATGTTCTTTGGCGATAGGACCGGTTTTGACGTGACAAGCGCCCGCTTCCCCGGCGAAGTGCGCCACTTCGACCGGTTCTCGGATGCTCTCAAGGAGATCATCGAGGCGCGGATCTGGGCAGGCCTGCACTTCCGCACCGCTGACATACAGGGGAAGGTCCTAGGCAGGAAGATTGCCCACTACATGGCGAGGCACTACTTCCAGCCGGTTGATTCAGGCAGAACCAGACCCAGGTAATTGCCCACTACTCCGATCACAGTTGTAAATCGTCCCAGCGGATATCCTTCATAACGCCGCTGGGACGAAAGGTAGGTGCGAATGTGCGCGCTAGCTCTAGGGCGATTGAGTCACTTGCCCTACCTCGGTCTTATTATTTCATCCGATGCCGTGATCAGGAAGAGTAAGAGATTCATCGACTTCACTCGGAATGACAAAAGCGGAGTAATGTTCGCGGTCGCTTGCATGCTTGTGACGGAGCTTGATATTGTTTTCGCATGCGTTTTCGGACCTGCAAAAACACCGACCTGACGGTCAGCGAAGTCGGCTTTGGGCTATGGACGATTTCCACTGGTTGGTGGGGAAATTTTACCGAGGGCGAAGCGATCGCGCTTATGCACAAGGCATTCGATCTTGGCGTCACTTTGTTCGATGCTGCTGATACGTACGGAAACGGATTAAGCGAGGAATTGATCGCGAAGGCCTTCCCGAACCAGCGGGATAAGATCGTGATTGCGACCAAGGTCGGCTACGATTTTGTCCATTACGGCGAGGCGCGCGGACGCGGTCAGCGGGAAATTCCGCAGGATTTTTCGCCAGAGGCGGTGACTCACGCGACGGATGCGGCGCTGAAACGTTTAAAGACTGATCGGATAGATCTTTTGCAACTGCACAACATCCGGATGGAACAGGTCTATGAGGACGCGCTTTGGACGACTCTTGAGAAATTGAAATCCACCGGGAAGATTCGTTATTACGGCATCGCACTTGGACCCGCCATTGGCTGGCTTTATGAGGGAACAAATTGTATTCGCGAACGAGACGTCACAAGTGTGCAACACATTTACAACATGCTCGAGCAGCATCCTGGACGCGCTATTCACGATGCGGCTACGAACGCCGGCAAGGACACAATGTTCCTTGTTCGCGTGACGCATTCGTCTGGAATGCTAGAGGGAAAATACACTGCGGAGACGACCTTTCCGCCTACTGATCATCGAAGCCACCGCCCGCGCAGCTGGCTACTGAATGGAATCAAAAAGGTCGAGCAGTTGCGGTTCCTTGAAAATTCCAACCGCACGCTTGGGCAAGCGGCGTTACAATGGCTGCTTGCCGACGATCGCGTGGCTTCGACGTTGCCGAACATTTACAACGAAGAACAGCTCGTCGAATTTGCCAAGGCTCCAGAGTGCCCGCCGCTTAGAGCCGACGACATGGCGGAGGTCGAGAAACTCTATTCCAAGAATTTCGGTGTCGAAGAAGCGCCATCAAAGTTCAAGGGAACGATGGAGCTGCCGAAAGAAACTGCGGCCGCATAGAATCCTATTTGAAGGGCAGGCGCTCCGCCTGCCAAGCGTCATGGAGCGGCAACCGAAGCGGTCGCCCTACAGTTTCCGAGCGAATCAATCTGACTCGTCTTCTTCCTCTACGGGTTCGGCGCGGCGAATTTCCGGTTGTTCGCGAGTGCGACGCTGCCGGCCGTTCGGCTGGCTGACAACCTTTTCACCCTTGTAAATTTCCTTGAAAATATCGGCAATCATTGGGGCGGCCGCAGAACCGCCATGGACCTTGCTGCCGACGTCGCCCTCGTAAACAGCCGCGAACGCATATCGCGGTTGATCGGCTGGCAAGAACCCCGCAAACCATGCCGCCGTGCGCTCCTTATTTTTGGGTCCCCATTGTGCTGTGCCGGTTTTGCCGGCGACCTCAGCATTATCGAGGCTGGCCTGGTGCGCGGTGCCGCCCGCCCCATTCACAACGTCGATCATTCCCGTATGCAATTCGTCCAGCGTCTCGGATGACAGGTTTAGCGTTCTCTTCGCCCGCACCTGATAGGCAGTCACAATTTGGTTATCGAATGTCTGCACCTGTTGGACCAGCCGTGTTTGATACAATGTGCCGCCGTTTGCCACGACGCCCATGGCCTGGGCCATTTGCAACGGAGTGACTTGTATGTCTCCCTGGCCAATCGACATGTTTGCGATGTCCCCGTTGAGCAGCTTGCGACCGTGCGTCGCCTTCATGTATTCATCATTGGGAACGCGGCCTTCTGCTTCGCCTCGTAAAGGGATGCCGCATTTCGCGCCGAAGCCCAATTGTAACGCCCAATCGATGATGGGTTGCGCGCCGGTCCTGATCCCAACCTGGTAAAACCATGTGTCGCATGATTCGGTGAGTGCTTGCACGAAATTCAACGCGCCGCGATTGCCCTTTTTCCAATTATGGAAAGTGACGTTGCCAACCTGAATTGACGGCACGCATTCATATCGATCATCCGGCTGGACGGCATGGCTTTCGAGAGCGGCGATTCCAACGGCAATCTTGAACGTCGATCCCGGTGGATAAGAGGAACGATATGCTCGCGGCAAAAGCGGAATGTCCTTGTCGTCTTGCAACAACTTGAGTTGTTCGGCTGAGATCGAAGGAACAAACAAATTTGGATCGTAGGTAGGCCAGGAGGCCAACGCCAGAATGTCGCCGTTGTTGGGATCGATAATCACAATGGCGCCGCGTTTTGCTTTTGCTTCCAGCGCCTTTTCAGCGAGTTGCTGAAGACGCAGGTCAAGCGTGGTGACCACGTTGTACCCGGGATCTGGCGGAGTAATTAGTTTATCGGAGGTCTTCCGACCATCTTTATCAAAGGTGAGTTTGTATTCGCCATGCTTGCCGGTGAGCATTTCGTTGAACGTTTGCTCGAGTCCTTCGCGTCCCTCGGTTTCAGGCCAGAGCGTCTCGTGATTATCAACGATGCCGTCCGGATTTCGCCCGGTCTTGCCGGTGTAACCGATAATTTGACCCGCCACTTTTCCGTTCGGATAAACGCGCACGTAGATCGGACGCACAATCACCCCAGGCGGCGGATCATTTTTGATTTGTTCGTACTCCAACTGGCTAAGATTCTGCGCGATCTCCATCGGCATGATTCCTCTGTTATGGTAATGGCGAAGAATCGCTTCGTCGGAAATCTTGAGTTTGCGACCAATGAGCCTGGCCGTTCTGTCGATCTTTTCCCTGGCGAAGCTGAGCGCCTGCGCATCGGGAAAATCAAGCGGCGTTGGGAAATTAATGGCCAGATTGTAGCTGAGTCGATTTTGCGCGAGCGGTTCGCCGTTGCGGCCTGTAATCTGGCCGCGCGGCGCCGGAACATCGAGAATGTAAGTGCGTGCGAGTTTTTGCGTCTCGAATGTGGGCACGATTGTTTCCTCGTCAGCTTGTGGAGCTGTGCTTGTGCTGGGCACAGCAGATGGCACCAGCGCCTGGGCAAATAATGAGGTGGGAGCTGCCTGGATCGAGAAGGTGATCCATAAACCGCCCAAAGTTCCCCAAAGTGATTTCATTCGGAAAAGCGAATCTGCAAATGGAGCTGATGGGATCAGCGACATAGAAGGTAAAGCCGCGACGGTAGCGGCGAGCGAGTTGGGAAGCGAGCGAGTTTCAAATCTATCGGTAAATCAATGCTTTTGCAGGAATTGATGCACGTCTTCGGCCAACTTTCGGCCGATACCTTCGGTCGAGGCGATTTCGTCCACCGTCGCCTTACGCAGGCGATTCACCGAGCCGAACTTTCGCAGCAGCAAATTCTTGCGGTTCTGACTGACCCCCGGGCAATCGTCAAGAATGCTTTCGCCGACCCGTTTTTTCATGAGCAATTGGTGATATGCGTTCGCGAAGCGATGCGCCTCGTCGCGAATGCGTTGGAGCAATCGCAAGGCGCCGGAGTCCATTGGAAGCTGCAGCGGCAACGCCCGGCCCGGCCGGTAAATCTCTTCCCGTTCCTTGGCCAGGCCGATAATGGGAAGATCGTGCAAGCCTAATCGCTGCAATTCACGGCACGCGGCGGAGAGTTGGCCCTTTCCGCCATCTACGATGATCAGATCTGGCAACCGAACGGCAACGAAACTTTCGTCAGTCCGAGCCCCGAAAAGTTTCTGGGTCGAGGAATCCGGCGAAGTTACCTGTGGATCTTGCAACGGGATCGCTCGACCTGCTTCACTCTTGCCTAGGGCAGGCTTTTGATCGGGATGCCGGGAAATTCGCGCCAGCGCGTCCGCGGCATTCTCCTGCGAGAACTCCGCCACGTCTGAGTTCGTGTCGCGCGCCTCCAGCAGAACACGCGAATACCTGCGCCGGACGACCTCGGCCATGCTGGCGAAATCGTCCTGGCCGTCGACCGTTCGCACCCGATAACGGCGGTAATTGTCCTTGTCCGGCACGCCATCCCGAAAACAAACCATCGAAGCAACAACGTGCGTCGTGGAAATATTTGAGATATCGAAACATTCCATCACGCGCGGCACTTGTGACAGCTGTAGCGCATCAGCCAACGCGCGCACGTCCGCCATAGGATCGATTGTGCTCGGCAGACTGCCACGGGTAAATCGACGCATTGGCCTTGTCGTGCTGCGCAAATCGTCAATCATGTTGCGTAGTTCGGCTGCTTTCTCGAAGTCCATTTTCTTCGCCGCTTTCCGCATTTCCTCTTCCAACGTCGCAATCATTTCCCGCGATTTTCCTTCCAAAAATTCACAGGCTTGGAGGACACGCTCGCGGTATTGCTCCCCGCTGATTTCGCTCAAACGCACCGGCACCTGATAGGTCGCTGATTTCAATTCGCGATCGGTAGGCGAGCCTCGTCCAAATGTGAGCACGCCAAATTTTTTACGCATGAAATTCAGTGTCTGCCGCAGCGCCCCGGCGTGCGCGTACGGACCGAAGCAGCGGCTACCATCGTCTTTTTTGAATCTCGCCAGCCGAAAACGCGGCCATTCCTCCGAAAGATCGACCCTGACCAGGAGGAACCGCTTATCGTCGCGAAATGAAACATTATAACGCGGCCGATATTCCTTGATTAGTTTGCCTTCAAGCAAAACGGATTCCGCTTCGCTGCGAACTGTATGTGTCTCAAAATCCCATGTCGCCTCGAGCATGGCGTGAGTTTTTAAATCGGCTTGCGCCAGCTTGGATGGCAGGAAATATGAACCCACTCGTTTCCGCAGGTCGCGGGCTTTGCCTACGTAAATCACGCGATTAAACCGGTCGCGCATCAAGTACACACCCGGTTTGTGCGGCACTTCGTGCACCTTTTTCTGCAAATCCCGCTTCTCTTTTGTTAACACAGCCATCCGGCTGTGAATCTACGCGAGAAGCGGACATCTGGAAATCGCTATCGCCAGCTCCAGCGTTACAACGTGCGTACAGCAAAGCGCCCGCGAAACTTCTCACGGGCGCTTTTGATTTTTAGCGGAAACGACTTTTACCTTAAGGTCTTGTCGTGGTCGTAGTAGTTGTTTCCTCGTGCTTGTAGACCCTGGCTGGCCGGCTCAACACGACTTTGCGCACGAGCACCCTGTCGCCGACTGTCGTGTAATAGATGGTCGCCGGCATATCTGGTCGAATGGCCGACCAACTTACGGTGCGACCCTCTGGATCAACGATGGTCGTGTCTCTCGTGTAGTAATAGCGCGCTGGTGCCACATCCGGCGCAGTCCGGAACATAAAGTAATCCGAATCCGGAGTGTACGTAACGATTGTGCCGGCAGTGTTGGTCGTTGTTGCCTGAGTTGTAGTGGTCCCTGTTACAGGGTCAGTCGTGGTCGTAGTAGTCGTGGTTTCCTGCGCCAGCGCTATCCCCAGCGCTGCCGCGAAAGCCACTCCAGGCGTCAATAATTTCATTAATCTCGTTTGTTTCATATTTGTCCCTCTGCTTTGATTGAATGGATGTTCTCCATTGCCCATGTCTCCGTTCGCTTAGTCCCGGAGCCTCTTCAGTTACGCCCTGATATCGTAAATTCCGCCTCGCGCGGTCGCATTCGTGGGCGTAAGCCCTTTTGTTGGAGCAAGGTAAGATAACGTGGCGTTTATGCAGGCTTTACCCGGCTTTCGCGATTTTCTTCCCGACGACTGCGCGGTGCGCAATTACATCTTTGCGCGCTGGCGCGAAGTCGCGCGTCGCTACAGCTTTATTGAATGGGACGGTCCCGTTCTCGAATCAACCGAGCTCTACAAAAAAAAGAGCGGCGCAGAAATCGTCGATCAACTTTTTAACTTTACCGATAAAGGCGAGCGCGAAGTCGCCATGCGTCCCGAGTTAACGCCCTCGCTTGCTCGCGTGGTCGCCGCCCACGAGCGCGAATTCAAGAAGCCGCTCAAATGGTTCTCAATTGGTCAATTTTTTCGATACGAGAAACAACAACGCGGAAGATTGCGCGAACATTTTCAACTCAACTGCGACATTATCGGGGAAACGAACCTTGCCGCTGACATCGAGCTGGTGGCGCTCTGCATCGATATCCTGCGGGCGTTTGGGTTCACCGAAAAAGATTTTGTCGTCCGAATTAGCGACCGCGATTTCTGGACCGATTTCCTGCGCGAAAGAGGCGTGTCGGCGGACCGATGGGATGAATTGTTGCAAGCAATCGATAAATCCGGACGTGAACCGCGCGACAAAACAGCGGAGAAACTTGGCCAACTCGCCGATCCAATCTTTTCAATTCTAAAGAGCGGCGGGAAGAGCCGGAAGCTCGACCAACTTGTTGATGGCCTTGGAGAGCGAGGACTTGCCGATTACGTGGCGATCGATGTCGGCATTGTGCGCGGACTGGCTTATTACACCGGCATTGTGTTTGAGGTGTTCGACCGCGGCGGAAAATTCCGCGCCATAGCGGGTGGCGGCCGTTACGACAATCTAATCGCGCAACTGAGCGATGGCGCAGTTTCAATGCCAGCCCTCGGTTTCGCGATGGGGGACGTCGTGCTCGGCGAGTTAATGAATGAAACCGCGAATGCGCGTGAGAAACTGCAGAATGCAATCGCGCAGGGCCGGAAGATCGACATCTATGTTGTTATCGCAAAGGAACAGCGCCGCGCAGACGCTCTTGCGCAAATTCAACAATTTCGCGACCGCGGCTATCGCGTGGATTATTCGCTCACCAGCGAAAAGGTCGGCAAACAATTTCAAACCGCCGAGCAACTTGGCGCGCGCGTTGCGGTCCTGTTCGGGGACGAATGGCCGCAGGTGAAAGTAAAGAACCTGGCTACACGCGAAGAATCTTTAGTTCACCACACGGAGTTACTTGCGCACTTGCAAGCGTAATCCAGCTTGTCATCCTGAGCGCAGTGAAACGGAGTCGAAGGATCTCGTCGCATTGTCCACGGTGTCGCAACGGGATTCGTCGACTTCGCTCGGAATGACAAGAAACATGTATCGCACCCATGGCTGCAATTCACTTCGCAAGAGCGACACCGGGAGGCAAGTCGCGCTGGCCGGGTGGGTCAATGTCACACGCGATCACGGCGGGGTAATTTTCATTGATCTCCGCGATCGCGAAGGCCTGACGCAAATCGTGTTTCGCCCAGAGGAAAATGCGCAGCTTGCGAAACAGGCGCATACATTGCGCAGCGAAGACGTGATTCAGGTGTCCGGTCACGTCGCTGCGAGGCTGCCCGGCACAGAAAATCCAAATCTCGCCACTGGCGATATCGAAATCATTCCGAGCGAACTGAAGATTCTGAACCGGGCGGACGATCTGCCGTTCCCGATTGATGCCGAGCCGCACAACGAAGATTTGCGGATGACCCATCGATACTATGACTTGCGCCGGCCCCGGTTCGCTCGCAATCTGCGGTTGCGACACATCGCGGCGAAAGCGACGCGCGATTATCTCGACAGCCAGGGTTACGTCGAGGTTGAGACTCCGATTCTTTCCAAGAGCACTCCGGAAGGCGCGCGAGATTTTTTGGTGCCGAGTCGAATCACGCCCGGGAAATTCTACGCGCTGCCACAAGCGCCGCAGCAGTACAAACAACTACTGATGGTCGCCGGCGTGGAAAAATATTTTCAGATCGCGAAATGTTTTCGCGACGAAGATTTGCGCGCGGACCGGCAACCGGAGTTCACCCAGATTGATATCGAGGCGTCGTTCGTTACGCCAGAAGATATCTTTGCTGTTACTGAAGGAATGCTCGCGGCAATCTTCAAGGCGGCGCGCAACATCGAGATCAAGATCCCGTTTGACCGACTTACTTATCGCGAAGCGGTTGATCGCTATGGGAGCGATAAACCGGATCGCCGTTTCGGAATGGAGCTTGTCGATCTCGGAGAGATTTTTCGCGAGAGCGGTTTCAAAGTTTTTCGCAACGCGCTGGATGCGGGCGGCGTTGTGAAAGCGATCAATGCCAAAGGGTTCGCTGCGATCACCATCGGGCAAGCCGACGAATTGACGGAAATCGCGAAGTTGTATGGAGCGAAAGGGCTCGCTTTTATCAAGATTGAAAACGGCGAATGGAAATCGCCTATCGTGAAGTTTTTCTCCGAGGGTGAAAAGGCGGCGCTACAATCGAAGCTGAAAATCGAGGAGGGCGACTGCGTCTTCTTTGGTGCGGACAAATGGGAAACTGCTTGTGAAGTTCTCGGGCGATTGCGGTTGCGCATTGCAGAAATGCAAAAGCTTACGCCTGTTGCCGAAATCTGGGATTTTCTCTGGGTCACAGATTTCCCCTTGTTTGAATGGAGCCCGGGAGAAAACAAATGGAACGCCATGCATCATCCATTTACGCGGCCGAAAGCGGAGGACATGTCGCTGTTTAACGAAAAGAAGTTTCCCGATGTTCGTGCCGAAGCGTACGACATCGTTTTGAATGGCGTCGAGATCGGTGGCGGCAGTATGCGAATTTACGAGCCGGAATTGCAGGACAAAATGTTCGAGACTCTCGGTATCAGCCCGGAAAATCGGCAAACGCAGTTTGGTCATTTGCTGCGTGCGCTGCATCTTGGCGCCCCGCCGCACGGTGGAATCGCACTCGGGCTTGATCGTTTGGTGATGCTGATCGCCGGCGAACAAAGCATTCGCGATGTGATAGCGTTCCCAAAAAACAATCGCAGCATGGACCTGATGTCGAATTCACCCGCTGAAGTCGATCCCCGACAGTTGCGCGATTTAGGAATCAGGCTCGCCGGCAACAAAAAGCACGAGTAATTGGCTGCAGGTCGCTCAATGACCGCTAACGCGAAGCGCATCCACCTGCTTCACTCTTCCCGCAAGAGTTTGGATGGATCGACGGCAAGCGCTCGCAGCGCCGGAATGGCGGATGCTGCAATCCCAAGCAGCGCCATCGTTAGCACAGCGCCGACCACGACTACGGGATCCCGCGGATTCGCCTGATACACAATGTGCTCGAGTAATCGGCTGGCGAACACACCTAACAGCAGTCCCGCCAACGATCCGAGTCCAAGCAGCACGATTGGCCTCCCAACCGCAGCACTCATCACGTGCTTCGTGCGCGCGCCGAGGGCCACGCGGATGCCCAGCTCCTTCATCCGCCGGCTCACGTTGTAGGCCGCCATGCCGAAGATCCCCGTCACTGCCAGCATCGCCGCGAGCAGGCCCATGACGCCAAGTGCTGTTGTCGCTGCCCGAGCCGGGAACAGCGCATTCACCCCCCCTAGCACTTCGAGCCAGCTCTGCACCTTGATTTGCGCATTGGGCTCGAGGCCGTTCAGGGTGCGTTCAAGCGTGGCCGCGATCTCATTCTGTGCCCACTGCGATCGGGCGACGAAAATCATATGGCTCTGCTCATTTTGCGAGAGTGACAGGTACGCCGCTGGCTGCTCCGACTCTTGCATGTTGTGGTATTTGCCGTCCTCCACGACGCCCACGACTTCGGTCAAGTGTCCCCGCACGATGAAACGCTGTCCTATCGCCGATGTGCCGCCCCACATCTTGCGTGCGAAGGTGTCGTTCACGATCGCCACATAGGGCGTTTGGGTGGTGTCCTGCCATGAGAAATCCCTTCCACCCAGAAGCCGAGTACCAGCAGCCTCTAGGTATCCCGGCGATATGGTAAACACGTACGGCGCCAGCACAGAATTATTCAGGATGAACTCGGTGGTCCCTGGCTGGAAAACCGGAACCCCACGCAAACCGCCCGTAAAAGGCACTCGGTTCACTGTGCCCACCGCCGCCACACCAGGGAGGTTCCGCACCGCTTCAATCATTGCTTTCTTTTTCTCGAGTGGCACGTCGCCTCCCGGTTCCACCAGGGTCAGATCCACGTCGGCCAACATCACCCCTTGTGGTTGAAAACCCAGTGGAGCGTGAAGCAAGCGCACCATTCCGCGCACGGCAACAAGCGAGGCCGTTACCAGCAGCATGCAGATTGCAATTTGTGCGCCCACCAACAGGTCTCGCGAAACAAACCGACGCAGCCGCGTCGAATCCACCGGTCCGCTCTTCATCGCTTGCAAGGGACTGCTCTGCCAAGCTTTTCTCGCCGGAACTATTCCAAAAAGTAACGCACTTGTCAGAGTAAAAATCAGTGTCACCAAGTAGACACGCGCATCGACATTGACTGCGAGATGACCATAGGGCGAATCCCATCGGTTCAGCACACCGAGCAGCAGGCTCGCGGCCACCAACCCCGCGGTTCCGCCGATCAGCGACAGGACCATCGCCTCAGTCATCAGTTGCCTAACGAGTCGCCAACGGCTCGCACCAAGCGCGACGCGAAGCGCCAGCTCCCGGCTGCGATCCGACGCGCGCGCTGCAAACAGACTGGCCAGATTGGCGCACGCGGCCGCCAACACCAGCAGAGCCAGCCCGGTCACGCCGTAGAGAAATCCGCGAATGACGTCACTGTCGTCCGCGTAGAGTCCGGGCCGGACCAGCCGCAACGGCATTCCCGCGTCTGTTTGTGGATACTCCTTTGCCAACTGGGCCGCGATCGCGCTCAGATTCTCCGCTGCCTGTTGGGGCGTCACGCCCGGCTTCAGTCGGCCAAGCACTGTCACCGTGATGGATGTGCGGCTCTGCAGGAATTGCTGGTCCCAGTTCACGAAGGGTACCCAGTAGTCCGGCCGGTCAAATTGCTCCGTGCCGTGAAAATGCGCCGGGGCCACGCCGATAACTGTGTAGGGATCTTTATCGAGCCGCACGGTGGTCCCGACTACAGCCGGATCGGCGTTAAATGCGCTTCGCCACAGTTGATCGCTCAACACCACATAGGGCGCTGAATTCGGCCCGTGCTCGTCTGCCTCGTGGATGAACCGTCCAACTTCCGGCCGCACCCCCAGCAGATCGAAATAATTGCCGGTGACCGCATAGCCGGTGACACTTTTCACCGTATTCCCCCATCGCAATGTCGCCTCAGCAAATCCATCAAACCCAGCCATCCCGCTGAAGGTGCTGTTTCGCTGCCTTAGGTTTTCAAACGCGGGATAAGACGTAGTCAGCAGTTTGAAACTCGTCCACGGCTTGAGGCGAAGCTGGTAGAGGTTCTGCGGGTCGCTGACATCCAACGGATGCAGCAGGACCGCATTGACTACTCCGAAGACGATGACGTTTGCCCCAATGCCCAGCATCAAAGTGACTAAAGCTACGAGCGTGAACGCGGGCGACTTCCAAAGCACGCGCAGCGCATAACGAATATCCAGCAGCAGGTCGTGCATGACCAGCAGGGGCTTTCGGGGTCAATAACCGAGGGCCTTCTTTCGCTCCGCCGCAGTGGGCAAAGGCTCCTTGCGGGCTGTGATCGCTTCCGCGCCCGAGTCCTTCAGCTGATGAGCCTGTGTCGCGTTGAATTCGATATCTTTCGTGAACTCCGGCGGAAGGTCCGCCTCCGCATAGATGGCATGCACGGGGCATACGTCCACACATGCCATGCAATCAATGCAGTCCTCCGGGTGAATGACCACCTGGTTGTCCATCTCGTAGAAGCACGCGACGGGACACACCTCCACACAGTCGGTGAACTTGCATTCATTACATTTGTCGGTCACGACGTGGGGCATGGGATTGTGTGGTTGAAGGTTGATTAAAGACTGCGGTTAACGAACTCAAGTATTTCAGTGATACCCGCGCGGTCAATATCTGTTTCAATATCGGGTTAGGCTAGGCTTGGGTGATCTTCACGACCAGTTCGGAACAAAATTGCCACAAAAAACGTGACGGTTGTTCCAAAACAAATCCACCATGGAAATGCCATCACCGGAAGCCAGTTCGGCTGCGGATAAGCGGTTGTTCCGAAAATCCCCGCGATGTTGTTAGGCAATCCGCTCAGGATAGCGACAACGGTGAAGCCCACGATCATGGCGATGATGTTGCCGCGATCGTTCCCGCGCGTCCTGGTTAGCATTCCTGCGAAAAACACACCGAGCAGTGAGCCGTAGGTGTAGCCGAAAATCCCGAGCACGATCGGGATGATTCGGACATTGGGATGCACGATCACAAGATAGGCCGTTGTCGATGCAACGATGATCATCAGAACGGAAAACCACACAGTCGCCCAACGCACGGCGCGCAAGCTTTGTGCGTCCGTGGCTTTGGGGTTGAGGTAAGGCTCGTACCAATCACGCGTGAAACTCGTAGCGAGCGCGTTCAGCGCGGTGCTGAGCGATCCCATGGCGGTGGCGAAGATTCCGGCCAGAAGCAATCCGCGAAGTCCCACCGGCATTTGATAGAGAATGAAGTGGCAGAATGTTTCGTTCGGAGTCTTGGGCAGCGTCGGATCGGGATGGACTTGATAGTAAACCCACAGCAGTAGTCCGATGCTGAGAAACGTAAGC
>WNGB01007783.1_pt1 | contig 15355 bp, 17 predicted proteins | sample 5400681 | NCBI WGS metagenome assembly WNGB01 (sample SAMN13153367, study PRJNA577476) | soil metagenome | isolation source: 115 cm soil or saprolite under grassland replicate 2 | place: USA:California | collected 2016-06-15
CCCGGACGCCGTCCGCTATGCGTCCGTGGACAGCGCAATATGACGGTCTACAACGCGACAAGATGACACACCACGGGACAGACAAGAAACGGCCCGCATAGCCGAGAGATCCCAGCTAGCGGGCCGTTTCTGCAGGTGGTGGCAGGTGTTGGGTTCGAACCAACGTAGGCTGAGCCGACGGTTTACAGACCGCTTGTTCTAGTATGGCGACATGCGGTCTGAGCTGCGGTTATCCAGCCGATCGCCCGCGACGTGATCTTGCCTGTCCGCTATATGTCCGCACGTCCGGCAGTCCGGGCCGATGAAAGCGCGGACACCCAGGGACAGCGTCCGCCCAAGCCCTCGACCAGGGTGCTTGCACATACCGACACGGCCAGGGCTCCTGATCCGCGCGGCTCTAGGTACATCGCTCGCGCATCAGATCTTGATGACCTGAACATCGAGCATGGCGTCGTAATCAGAATCCTGAGTCACGATCGGAACACGATGGGCAATGGCCGTGGCCGCGATCCAGCTGTCGTTGATCGGCACCTTCCGGCCTGCCGCGCGAAGCCGCGATACCAGCAGCGCCCAGGCCTCGGAGACGGCCTCGTCGACTGCCAGCGCCTCGAACCGCTGAGCGAGCTGGTAGGTCGACAGCCTGCGGGATGCTGTCTCCGGGTCCTTAGCCTGCAGCACGCCGAGCCGCAGCTCACCAAGCGTGATCGCCGAGATACCCCACTCAAAATCGGCGAACCTGCCGGCATCGAATCGCGCCGCCTCCAGGCCGATGAACACCGACGTGTCGGCCAGCGCCCGCTGGGCCATCACCACGGCAGATCGTCAGTTGTCTCGGTCAGAACCGCCCGCAGTTCCTCCGCCAGCCCAGTGGTATCTGGACCCAGCCGAGCGAGCTCGTGGCCGATCTCCGGCGCGGGCAGCCACTGCCGCCGCCGCGACAGCGGGATGATCTTTGCCACCGGGCGGTTGTCTCTCAGGACCTCGATCTCCTCGCCCGACTCCACACGTCGCAGCACCTCCGCCGTGTGGTTACGAAGATCACGTGCCGGGATAGCGCTCATACAACGAGTGTAGCGGTTAAGCTACGATCGTAGCAAGTCGGATCAACCTGACCAGAGGCTTTGTTGCGGGATCTGCCGCACCGCGGCGTATGAGCGCGTCGGGCCGTTCGCAAGCTTCCGTACGAGGTCGAGAGACATGTTCTCGACCTCCTCATCGGGCGCGACAAAGCTCGCCATACCGAGCTCACCTGCCGTCTCGCCGGTCATCGGAAGCGTTAGCATCGCGTAGAGCGCCGCACGCGTGCGGCCGATCCGCTCCGCCATCCGCTGCACACCGCCCGCGATGGGCATGGACCCCACAGACACCTCAATCTGACGGAAAATCGCGTCCCGTGCCGCCACGATGAAATCGCACGACAGCGCCAGCTCGACGCCTCCGCCGAGCACGCTGCCGCGAACGGCCGCGACGGTCGGCACCTGCAGCGCTGCCAGCGGCGGAATCATGGCCGCGAGCGTGTCCTGCTGTAGCTGCGCAGATGTCGCCTGGTCTAAAGGCCGCTTGCCTGGGCATACGACTCGTCGAACGCCTCCTTTGCCTGGGCGAGAAAGGTGCGCGGCGGCATCGCCCAGTACGAGCCTGGGAGCGCGGTGCCGTAGGTGCCGTCGTCGGAGAAGATCACCAGTTCCCACCAGCCCTGGTAGCCGGCCCGCAGCAGCGTGGCCATGATCTCCGGTGCGACGCCTCGTCCCCGGCCCGGGAGTTCCCGGTCGAACCGGGAGCGTTCCGGATCGTGGATGTCGCAGATCTGCACGCTGTTGATCCGCTTGCCGTAGCGGAGCAGATCCTTGTGCAAGTTCGGCTCGGACCAGCTGTGGTAGATGCTGAACATGATCCCCAGGTTGTCGCGGCCGACCTCGTCAAGCAGCGCCACGAGACCGGGTAGCGAGCTGATCACGGATCCGCGGCGGGCGGCCAGCAGTTCCACTCCAATGGTCACACCGCAGTCGGCCGCCACATCCGCCAGTCCGGGCAGCGCGTCGATTACGGCGTCCAGCGGGCCGGCCGGGTGATCGGGGTCACCCGAGGCGCCCGGCCCGACCAGCACCGTGGCGGGCCGGAATGCGGCCAGCCGCCGGATGCTGGCGGAAATCAGCGCGAGCCTGGTGGGCAGGTCCTGCGGCGCGCCGGGCGGGTCGATCTGCGAAGGCAGCACCATGTGCACGGCGGGCACGCAGAACGTCGCGGATAGTCCGGCTTCCTTCATCCGCGACGCGACGTCGGTGTCGGCGCCGTCGGGCAGTTTCCGCTCCCACAGGCCGATGCCTTCGGCGCCCGTTGCCGCGATGTCGTCGATTTCCTGCCACACCGTATTGTGCGGCAGCGAGGTCGCGTTGACCGCGTAACGCGGCGCACGCCTGACGGCGTTCATGACCGCAGCCCGAACTCAGCCGGCGCAAGCTCCCGGTCCTCGGTAACCTCGGTACCGAGCACAAGCAGCGGCAGGCCATCGGCCAGTTCCCTGGCGCGCAGGCTGGTGAAACTGTCGTAGACCCGGCTGCCGACCCGCAGTTCAGCGGGGTACTGCCCCTGCTGCTCAAGGGCGAGCAGTTCCGCGCTCGCAGCGTCAAGCATGGCGCAGATCCAGCTGTCAGTTTTCATCGGGCCTCCTGGCGTGTTCCGCCTCGTCCAGCACAGTGCTGACCAGGCTCAAAGCGCGCAGCACAGTGCGTGCGTCCTCGTCGGACAGGTTCTCAAGGCCGCCGTTGGCGGAACAGATCTCCCGCATCGCGTCTTCGGCCGTCTCGCGACCCGCCGGCCGCAGTTGGATGAGGACGCCGCGCAGCACGTCCGGATCGGCCACCCGTGCCACGAGCCCGAGCTCGGCGAGGCGGTCGACCTGCTTGCTCACCGCACCGGAGGTGATCATCAGGCTGCGGAACAGCGCGGTAGGGCTAAGCGCGTACCTCGGGCCGGACCGCCGCAACGCCAGCAGAATGCGCAACTCGCCGGGTCCCACACCGCGGGCGCGGGCAGTCGCGGTAAACACGCGCTCCAGTCGTTGCGCGAGCCGCATGATCGTGCCGGACACAAGAAACGGGTTCAGGTCGAGGTCGGGCAACTCGACGGACCACAGCGCGGCCACTTCTGCGGGTTCTCGCTCCTGGTCGTTCGTCGTCGTCATGCGCAGACCCGAGTCAGATGTCGAGGACAAGACGGTCGCCTTTCGTCGATCATGACGCCGAGTCGGACGTGACCGCCGGACTCGCGCTGCCGTTGCCAGGCACGAACGCCTGCCAGTGATCGTCCGGCAGGATAACGGTGTCAGGGAGCGAGCGGACACCGCTCACGCCGACACCGAGTCCGACCGGCTGCTCTCCGTCCTCGTGGCGGCGAACCGATTCAAGCAGCCGGAGGCGGAGGTGGATCACCGCGCGATCGGCGGCGACCATGTGTTCCCTGGTGCGATCCAGGATCTGGCCCATGCTAATGGCGATGATCGCGTCTTCCTGCTCGATGCCATCGAAGCCGGTCCAGTTGGAGTGCATTCGGGAGCGCTCCTGCCCCAGTCCGTTGGCCCAGGTGGCACGGAAATCGTGATCCGTGTCGTTCCAAAATGGTTCGCGCAGTCCCATGATGCGGATGATCTCGGCACGGTCGATGGGCTTTGATCCATGCGCGATGATATACGTGCTGGTCACCGTGTCGCTCTGCGGCAGCTCGAAGACAAAGAACTGAAAGGCGGGTGCGGGAATGATCCGGACGAACGGCAGGAGCACCGGAGTCACCCTGATGCTGTGCGCCTGACCGCCGTCCGTACCCGGTGACGCTTGCCGTTTCGCGACGTAGTGGAAGCCGAATGCGGTGTCCTCGACCTCCAGTGCCGGAGCGTTGTCGCCGCTGGCCAGGGCTCCGGGGTTGAAGTCCTCGTCATCGCGCGGCGTGAACTCTTCGCTCATCCAGGTGGGATTCGCCTGATCGCTGTGCAGAATGCCAACGTGTGAACTGTCGACGCCGCCCTCGAACAATTGCAGGTAGTTGACCGGGGTGTTGAGTCTGATGACGGCGCGGTTGCGGTCGGGGCCGTCCATAAACGCGTACTGCGGGAATTCCGGCTCCTGATCCTTCGGGCCGATATAGGTCCAGACAAGACCGCCGGCCTCACGTACCGGGAAAGCGGGCGCCTTCATCCGGTCGCGGAATCTGGTGTTGCGGTTGTTGGGCGTATCCAAGACCCTGCCGTCCGCGGCAAACTTCCAGCCGTGGTAAAGGCACCGGATGCCGCCTTTCTCGACCCTGCCAAGGGCGAGCGACGCGCAGCGGTGCATGCACCGTTCGTCCAGCACTCCCACCTGTCCCTCGGTGTCGCGGAACACCACGAACGACTCGCCGAGCAGGCCGGCCCGCAGCGGGTCGGAGTCCGGCTCAGGTAGCTGCGCGGATGCGCAGACCGGCAGCCAGAACCGCCGCATCATCCGACCCATCGGCGTGTCCGGCCCTACCCGGGTCAAGATCTCGTTCTCCTGGGAAGTCAGCATGTTCAGCCCCTCCACCGATCCAAACTTCCTTGGAAGACTACTTCCATGGAAGACTACTTCTCAGGAAGATACGTTGACTGGCGGCGGCTAGTCAACGCTTGGAGGAGGTTCACGTGAATCGATCGGCAGGTCAGGCCGTCATCCTGAAAACGTCGAGCGGTGCGCTGCGCGGTTCGTTGTCCGGCACCGCTGCCGCGTTCCTCGGCGTGCCTTACGCGATGCCGCCCGTGGGCGAACGGAGGTTCCTGCCCGCGGCCCGGGTGCCCGCGTGGGAAGGAATCCGGAACGCGACCGAGTTCGGCCCGGGGGCCCCGCAGCCAGGGAGCGTGCGCGCACATCTGCTCCAGGGGCGGCCGGGGAGAACCGACGAGAACTGCCTCACCCTCAACGTCTGGACACCGGACCCGGACCCGGCCGCGCGCCTGCCAGTGCTCGTGTGGGTGCACGGCGGCGCGTTCACCAACGGCGCCGGATCGGTACCGGCGCTGCACGGCGCTGACCTGGCAACCGCTGGCCGCATGGTGGTGGTGACCGTCAATTACCGGCTGGGGGCGCTGGGCTTCGCACTGCACGAGCAGCTGGCGGAGCCTGACGAACTGAGCCCTGGTCTCGGTGATCTGCTCACGGCTCTGGAGTGGCTGCGAGACAACGCGTACGCGTTCGGTGGTAGGCCGGACAGGATCACGCTAGGCGGAGAGTCGGCCGGGTCGATGTGCGCCGCGCTGCTGTCGGTACTCCCCAGCTCCCGCGACCTGTTCGGCCAACTGATCCTGCACAGCGGCATGCCCGGGGTGATACCGGACGACCAGTCCCGGCAAGCGGTGCGAGCGCTGGCCGCCGAACTAGGGGTGGGCGTACCGGACCTGCGCGGGGCCGACGCCAGCGCGCTCATCGCGGCCACGGCCGCGATAGGTCCCGCCCACCGCTTCGGTCCAGCCATCCCCGGCGACCTGACGACCCTCCGGGCCGCGGCCCCGCCCCGCCCGCAGCTGATCAGCACGACAGCCGACGAGGGGACGTTCTTCTTCATCGACCGCCCGCACCCGTACCCGGTCCGGGAGGACCAGGCGCTCGCCGTGCTGGCCGGGCTGTTCGGTCCCCCGGGCCCGGCCGCCTACCGGAACACCGAGGCGGGCGAGCCGCTCCGGAACGCGTCGGCGGTGATCACCGAGCGAATGTTCAGCGCACCAGCCGGCGAGTGGGCCAGCGCCGCGGCCGGCACGGGCGCGGCAGTTCACCGCGCCCTGTACGCGCACCCGACACCCGCCTGGGGTGGCTGGCTGGGCGCTACGCACACCATCGAGATCCCGCTGCTGTTCGGCACATTCCGGCGCCCGGAACTAGCGGCGCTCTACCGGGCGGACCCGCTGGCGCCGGCAATGGCGGACAAGCTGCAAACCATGTGGACCCGGTTCGTGCACACGGGCCTGCCGGGCGCCAACTGGCCACAGTGGACCCCGGGCCAGCTGTTCGTAAGACGTTTCGACCCAAGGGCGTCCTCTCTGCCGTGACCGCGAACGCGAAGGGCGGCTAGGCGGTCGGCTCGCTCTTCATGGGATACGCGGCACCGCAGACGACACGGCAACACGGCGGCTGGAGTCCGAGGTCGGCGTGAAGTTCGGCGACCGTCTTGCGGCCGACCGCGAGGGCGTCGTAGACGCGCAGTTCGGTCTTGTGCCGCTCGAATACTCGTTTGAGTGGCTGACCTGCGCAATCGCCAGCAGGCTTGGGGTGGTGATGGTTGGCTGGCCAGGTGCTGCTCAAGATCGTCTGCCTGCTGGTTCGCCAGGTACTCGGCCTGAACGAGATGTCCAGGCTCCCGCCCTGCGCGGCGACCGCGCCGGCGTGGCTTTCCACCGCATCCTCGTCGGTCGCGTCCACCACCGCGGTGTGCGCACTCCCGCCCGATGCGGTGATCTCCTTGGCCACCGACTCCAGCGCCACCGCGTTGCGGCCGGTGAGGAACACGCTGGCGCCCTCAGCAGCGAAAGCACGGGCGACAGCGGCGCCGATCGCCCCAGCCGCCCCGTAGATCACGGCGTTCTTGCCAGCAAGCAGCATTACTACTCCTCCTGTTCAGACGGCGGGCCCCCAGCGCGGGCGGCCTACCAATACAGATCCACCACACCCACCCGAATCGCCGCCCAGCCCGATCCCCGCCGCCCGGCGATTTCCAGCCAGCCACCGGGTCTAACCAGGTAGCGGCCCGGCACCGGCCGCACGGAAACACGACACCCAACCAGCAGGCAGGAGCAGAAATGACCGCTCTACTCGAAAACGCCGTCGCCGCGCACGGCGGCCTGGACCGATGGGATCAGGTCAAGTCCATCACCTTCGGCGCCTCCATCACCGGGGCCTTCTGGCACCTCAAAAACCAAGGCGACGCCCTCAAAGACGTCCGCCTCGCGGTAGACACCACCCGGCAGCGGGTGACAATCAACTTCACCGGCCAAGACAAACAATCCGTCTTCGAACCCCACCGGGTCACCGTCCAGCACCACGACGGCACCCTCATCGACGCACGCGACGACCCCGAAAGATCATTCGACGGCCACCAGTTCCAGACCCCCTGGGACGACATCCACCTCGCCTACTTCACCGGCGAAGCGCAGTGGACGTATATGAATATGCCGTTCCTGTTCACCTGGCCCGGGTTCGTCACCGAAGAGATCGACCCCATCGAGGTCAGCGGTGAAACGTGGCGGCGGCTGAAAGTGACGTTCCCCGATCAAATCAAAAGCCACACCCGCCAGCAGATCGCGTGCTTCGGCCCGGACGGGCTGCTGCGCCGCCATGACTTCACCTTCGACGTCCTCGGCGGAGCGCCCGGGCAGCTCTACGCCACCGACTACCGCAACGTCGACGGCATCATCTTCCCCACCACACGACGCGCCTACGCCGAGGACGGCGACGACCAGATCGTCATGGTCGCCATCGACATGGGCGACATCACCCTCCACTGACCTCACACCCCAGGCTGCGCCACCACACTTCTAACGAAACTTGGGGACCCCAGCCAGGCACGCGGCAGCGTCGGCGAAGCCCGGGGTTCCCCTGAAAGCGTGGACACATCGAGTGGGCTGATCTTGCCTTTGGTCCCGCTTCTGATAGCTGCCATGTAACCGCCGGAGCGCAGGCCGTGTCCAGGTGGAGCCTGTGCCGCTCGAATACTCGACCGAGGGGCTGACCTGCCCGATCGTTAGCAGGCCGATCGCGGTGATGGTTGGCTGGCCGAGTGCTGCTCAAGATCGTCTACTTGCTGACGTGCCGGGTCCTTGGTGTGGGTGTGCTGTTGTTCCGCGGTGACCGGGCAAAGACTGCTGAACTGCTGGTGCTCCGGCACGAGAACGCGGTGCTCCGCCGCCACGTCAGCCGGGTCTGGTACGACCCGGCTGACCGGTTGTGGTTCGCGGCGCTGGCGCGGCTCCTCCCCCGGAGGCGCTGGACAGAGATCTTCCCCGTGACGCCTGCGACGCTGCTTGCCTGGCACGGCAGACTGGCCGCGGCTAAGTACGACACGAGCAAGCAGCGCAAGCCCGGTCGTCCGCCGACGGCCCGGAGCATCGCCGGCCTTGTCGTCCGGCTGGCGAAGGAGAATCCGCTGTGCGGATAGGCGTCTACAACGACAGGTGGGCGCGCTCGTGCGTGATGCCCTCGATCTGCCCTGCCGCGTCGCTGAGCAACTGGTGAGCAAGGTCGGACAGAGCCCGCGCGGCCGCGATCTCCTCGCCGATCTGGGTGACCTCCTGGTCACCGGGGTTACGGCGGGCAACGCCGTGGCCAACCATGCCAACGCCATCCTTGGTCAGCCGCGCCTCGGCCCGCGTCTCACTGTCTTCCTCATGGAGTGAGATCTCGACCGGCCAGCTATCAACCAGCGTCATGGTCACTCACCTTCTTCCCGCTGCTGGTGCAACTGTGTTGCGGCTGGTGGTGACACCTCCATCCTCCGCCCGGCAGGGATCGCAAGTGAAGGCCTCATGTCTCACGGCCACGCCAGAACCCGGACACGGCCGCACCGTGAACGTCCACGCCCTGGTCGCGACCAGCGTCAGCGCCGAGGTGGCCCGGCTCCAATCCGAGCCAGGCCAGCCACCATTGCTAGCGGTGGCCACCGGCTGGGCCCGGAACCCGGCCGGGACCGGTATCACAGGCAGCCGGGCCATCGTCCGCACGCCAAGGAGCATCAGGTCGTGGAACACGGTGGCACGCCGGAGCCGGCGACGACCCGCTCTGCGGCAAGTTTGGACCCGAAGGGCGGGAACTGTCGGCCCCGACGACCGACATGAACACCAGGTGCCGCGCCCCGGCCCGCGACGCGGCCCGGACCAGGCGCTGCGCCTTGACCTCGTCGCCCTTTATGCTCGTCGCGCAGTGCACGATGATCTCGGGGCCCTGGACCGCGGCTTCGATACCCTCGCCCGTGGCCAGGTCACCGGTCACGAACTCGATCCCCTCCCCGCCCTCGCGGCTGCGCCGGCTGAGCACCCGGACGTCGCACCCGGCATCCCGCAGTCGCGGGACGACATGCCGTCCCAGGCCGCCAGTGCCGCCGGTGACCAGGAGGTGTGGGACAGCCGCAGTCCAGCGGCGCGGCTCATGCCGCGGTGCTTTCCCGCAGCAGGGACGGTGCGACGACCGTCTCGATGAGCCCCGTGGCCACGTCGTAGACAAGGCCGGACACGATGAACTCGGCAGGCAGGAAGGGATTGGCCTTGATAGCTGCGACATCGGCGGCGACGGCGGCGCGGGGATCGCTGACGGCCTTGGCCGGGAGATCGGCCTCGTCGATGCCGAACGTGGTGGCCAGGAGGTCGGGATGTCCGCCGAGGCGGGTGATACCGCAGTCGGTGTGCTGCAGCACGATGAGGTTGAACCCCGGCCCGGGTGCCGCCCCTTCGGCCTGGGCGATCACGCGCAGCGTCGCCATCGTCTGGAGCGTGGCCGGGGTGTAGCGGCCGCCGATGTTACGGATGACCAGGGCCTCTCCGCTGGCGAGGCCGAGGACGTGGGCGGGGTCGACGCGGGGGTCAGCGCAGCCGATGACCATCGTCTTGAGCGCGGGCATCATCGATGCGCCCGGGACGAAGCCGTGCTGCGCGAAGTCGGCGTTGCGGGCCGTGAGCGTGGTGACGGTGTCGTTCATGAGGCTGGCCTCCATCTGATTATGTGGACACCGTCCACCATACGCTCCCTTGTGGACACCGTCCACTAGGATAGGCAGGGTCTCCGGCGCGACGGACCTGCGCCGGCACCGGAGGACAGCGGTGTACGCTGCCCGCCAGATGAGGATGCCGTCATGACCGCTGCGCCACCACGTCCGTCCCGCCGGCGGCCGGCGGGACAGGTCCGCAACGCGCTCATCGCGGCCGGGCTGGAGCTCGCGCGGGCCGGGGGCCCTGATGCCGTGGTTCTGCGTGAGGCCACCCGCCGGGTCGGCGTCGTGCCTATGCCGCCTACCGTCACTTCGCTGATCGCGACGCCCTGCTGGCTGATGTCTGCGCCGCGGCCATGGACGAGCTCGCAGGGCGGATGCAAGAGCAGGTCGCGGCAGTGCCCGGGCACCGCGATGCGAAGCAGGCGGCCATCGCCCGGCTCGCCGCGCTGGGTGTTGCCTACCTGGACTTTGCGACCCGGGAAACCGGCCTCTTCGAGACGGCCTTCGCGGTGCCCAGACATCTGGAGTACGCCGCCGCCGACGATACCGCCGGAGGGCACGGACCCACGCCGTTCCAGCTGCTCGGCAGCGCGCTCGACGAGCTCGTCACGGCCGGGGTTCTGCCTGCCGAGCGACGGCCAGATGCGGAATACCCCGTGTGGTCGAGCGTCCACGGCATGACCGTCCTGATCACGCAGGGGCCACTGCGGGGAATGCCCCCGCAGTTCGTCCGGCACCTCACCGATCACCCGCCCTGGACACCCTGTTCCTCGCCGCGGCCGATCTCGTTCAAAGGGCGCCTGGTCGCGTCGGTGACATGCGCTCATGAGTCAGGCAATCGTTCACCAGGCACGGGCCGGGCGACTGGAGGAGTGCCGTCTGGCCGTCGAGCCCTCTACGGTCGGCCGGAGGCCGCTGGCTGTCCGGGCCGTACAGGCTGGCTTGAGGCCAGGGGTCGGCTGCTGGCTATAACTAAAGACGTGGTGGATCACGTCAAACGTGATCCCGCCTGGTCCAAGAAGTAGGTGGCCCGGTCGAGGTCGTCGTGGCAGCGCTGCAGCCAGGCTTCGCCCCAGAAGAAGTTGCAGCTGGTCTCGGCCCGCAGGACCCGCCAGTGGGCTTCCTCGAGCAGCCGGTACACGCCGGGGTCGCGAACGGAGATGCCGATGGCGTTGCGGCGTGCGGCGTAGATAGCCTGGCTAATCTCGTCGAGCCGGACCATGGCCTCTTGCTGGGCAATCGAGCCGATCCATTGGGTAAAGCCGGAGCCGTCGTGCGAGCCGGTGTTCCACGCGCCCGGGCGCACGGTTACCTCGCCGTGGGTGCCGTGGCGGTCGAGGTAGTCGTCGATGAACCAAGGGTGGATGCCGTCGCTTTGATTGTCTCGTGTCCGCTGCAGCAGGTTCTGGTAGAACGAGTGCCAGAAGTTGGCTTCTGGCGAGGTGTTGCGGAACCAACCGCCGTTCTCTCCATCGGTGCAGGTGGTCACAAGGGGCAGGAAGTTGCAGTGCCTGGTCCGTTGGGACACCTCGTGAATGAACCAGCCAGCTTCCATCCCTGCCTCCTGGGCGTTAGAGAGTTCACGGTCGCGTACCACGACGATGATTTCTTCGTCCCCGAACCGGGCGATGTGTGGGCGGTAGCGGAGTTCGTCCCAGCCCATGGGGGTGACCGCTTCGACGTGCTCACTGTCGACAAGCACGTAGCTGTAGCCCTGGCGTTTGAGGGTGGGGATGAGTTCCATGCAAAAGCCCATCTCCGGGGGCCAGAACCCAGGGAAGCTGGTTCGCGCAAAAAGGTGCTGGCCGATCCCCTGCCAGCGCTCGAGCTGCTCGTCACAGTCGGCTCGGGGGATGAGGGGGAGGACGGGATGGTAGTAGCCGCCGCCCAGGATGTGGATGATCCTAGTGTTCTGCAGGTACCACAGCAGCGATCCGCAGTCGACGATGCCGTAGACACGGCGCTGGAAGTCGGGACTGGCCAAGGTCTCGAGCAGGGTGCCAGAAAGCGACAGGTGCACCCGGCCGACATCCTCATAGGCCCACAGCGAGCGTGGGATGCGGTCCATGGCCCACAGGATCTCTCTGGCCTCCCACGCGCGGCGCTCAAGGAGGTCCTCAAGGTTGCCAGCGGGCTGATGCAAGTTGAGGACCAGGGCGAAGGCCACGTCAGCCATCCGGGCTCCCTGGCGTTTACAGGTCGTGGGTCACGATGTCGATGGTGCGCCGGGCCAGTTCGGCGCCGTAGTCGGTCCAGATGCCCTCGCCCCAGTAGCGGTAGCAGCTGGTCTCGGCAGTGAGCAGGTGGAACAGGGCGTTGCGGTAGCGGGGATCGTCGGTCGGGATAGCTTTGGCCAGGACCCGCTCGTGGAACAACGAGCTAGCTTCGTCCATGGGGGCCAGCACCCGGTCGTAGCCGCGTACCCAGGAGATGTTGTTGGTCCAGCTGCCGCCTTCCATGCTGAAGCGCCCGTCCTCGTCCTGCAGCTGCTTAATCACCTCGGCCAGCCGATCCGGTCCATCGCCGGGGTCCATTCGGCCCCAGATCCTGGACTGGAAGAGAGGCTGGAGCACGGGCAGCTCACCGGGGCCGACACCGATCGAGTGGAGCCGTTCGAGGTACTCGGTGACGTTCATGGCCGGGATCTGGGTACCCGAGCACTCCCGGATCACGTCGAAATATTTGGGCGGGAATTCATTCATCATCACCCCGCCGTTTTCCCCGTCGGCGATCTGTGTGACAAGGGGCGGAACGCGGCTGCCGCCCAGGTCCCTGCGTGAAAGGCCCTTGGCCTCATAGTACGGCTGCATCTGGCCGACCAGCTTGGTGTCGCTGCCCTGGGTCTTGACCACAGCAGTGATGCTGGCGACGTCGCCTCTGGAGCTGGTGCAGACCAAGCGATGAGGCAGGTGCGGCCGCTTGAGCCCACCACCACCGGGTTCTTCCACTGTGTGTTCCTGGACCAGGACCCATTGGTAGCCGCAGTCGATAAGAGTCTTTACGAACTCGTAGGCGACGTCCGGATGGTTGGGCAGGGCCATCTCTGCGGGGGAGAAGCCGCGGACCCGGCTGAGAGCTTCCAGGCCGAAGAGGGCGGCGAAATGGTGCTGCCAGGCCCGCACGTGCAGCCGGTAATCCTGCACTGGGGTGGAGGGCGCCACGGCATGCCCCCACGGACAGCCCAGCCACTCCACCGCCTGCCGGTTGCGGATGCCGGCCGTGATGCCGGCCAGGGCGTCGAGCACGTCGTCGGCGCCCATCTGGCGCAGGCCGTGCAGCAAGGTGCCCGAGTATTCGAGCATGACCCGCGGCGCGAGCCCTTCGTCGAGCAACTGGGGGACGAACTCGCCCATCCGTTTGTAGCAGCTCAGGAACACCGGGGCGTTGTGGTTGTCACCGATGCTGGGGTTGTCTAGCATCCACTGCAGGTTGCTGATGATCGGCGCGGTGCGCAGATCAGGCCCTCCTGCGGGGATGAGCGGCTGGTGCATGTGCAGGGCAATAGCGAAAGCACTGTCCACGTCGGCGAACCCGGTGACCCCAGGTGGCATGAAGACGGGATCACTGCCCTTGGCCCGGATCGCCTCCTCGATGCGTTGCTCCGAGCCGCAGATGTTGGGAAGGCCGTCAATGTACTCGGCAAGCTCGCCCATTGCCTGGCTCCTTTGTCTGGCCTGTGTGCGGATTCTCATTTGTGGCGGATATAGTCGTAGATGTTCATGTAAAGGTGACCGGGCTGGGTCCAGGAGTTATCCGCACGCATTCCATTGAGCATAAGCTGGCGGAAGTCGCCCGGGTACGAGTACCAAAGCCCAATGGCCCGCGCTAGCGCGGACTCCAGCGCCGCATTGTCGAGCTGGTGGAACACGTAACCGTTCCGGTCGTCCGGGAGACGAGCTGAGTAATCGCGATCGAAGACCGTGTCCACCAGGCCGCCAACAGCTCGCACGATGGGGACGGTGCCGTACTTGAGGGCGGTCATCTGGGCCAGGCCGCACGGCTCGAACACGCTGGGCATCACCACCATGTCGGCACCGGCGTAGATCAGATGGGCCAGGCCTTCGTCAAACCCGATTTCCAGATGACAGTCAGGGTTGTCATTCATGTAATGCTTCAACTGCCAGAAGTCAGCATTGACGGCCGGTTCGGGGCAAGAACCCAGCAAGACGAACTGCGCGCCCTGGGCCAAGGCATAGAAAATGGCGTGATGGATAAGATGGACGCCCTTCTGACGGTCAACGCGGCCGATGTAAGCGATGATCGGCTTGTACTCCTTCCGCAACAGCAGCCGGTCACGCAGGGCATCTTTGTTCACATACTTTCGCTCTACCGTGTCGGCAGTGTAGTTCGCTGGGATCAGGATATCGATCTCCGGGTTCCAGACATTGTAGTCGATGCCGTTGAGGACACCGCCGAACTTCTCCCTGTGGATATAGAGCGTGTGCCCCAGCCCCATCCCCTGATCGGCGTGGATCGCCTCCCAGGCATGTTGTGGCGACACCGTAGTGATGAAGTTCGAGTAAACGATGCCGCCTTTCATCAGGTTGACTGCGCCGTGATTGAAGTTATCGCGCAGCCGATCATAATCGAAGAAGTGCGCTAGGCGAGTGAGGCCCACTGCCCACAGAACCTGCTCGCCGCAGATACCCTGATGCCCGAAATTGTGGATGGTATAGCAAACACGCTGATCGTGCATGCCAATTTGCCGGTAGACCTCGTCGAGCAGCACCGGCACAATCGCCGTCTGCCAGTCGTGACAGTGGATCACCTCGGGCCGTCTATTGGTCTTCCACATGAACTCCAGGGCCGCCTTCGACAAGAACGTGAATCTGGTCACATCGTCAGGCGAGCCGTACAAGTGGCCCCGGTTGAAGAACTGGTCTGGTGAGTGCGGTTCGATGAAGAAGCACTTCCTGCCGTGAACGAACCCGAACCACACCGTGCAAGGCACGAACCCGCTGTACCAGGGCACCTCCAGGTTCTCATAGGCGATCGAGAGCCCGAAGATCTCGCCGTAGCGCATGCAATCGTATTTCGGGATGATTATCTCGACGGCGTTGCCCCGCAACTCCAGCTCCCGGCTCAGCCCGAAGATGACCTCTCCCAGCCCGCCCGCCTGCGCCACCGGCGCACATTCCGTCGCAATCATCACAATGAACACGGCTGCCTCACCGTTAACAGTCGTATGGCGATCCGCGACCAGCAGTTGGGAGTTAAGACTGGCGAGGTCACGGCGAACAGCTCAGTGGCCAGGTGAGTCAACGAACAGAAGGCATTCCGGCCAAGGCTGTCCGATCGCTCCCGCGCGGAGGACTGCGCGACAAATTCGGTCGACCTCTGCCGGCTTATCGCTGCGGTCAACCCGCTAGTGGCGACCCCCGATGGGCGCCGGAACCTGAATTTATGGACCACCAACATCACACAACCAGATGAGAACAAGACACTCAATAGGTCGCGGCTGCTCACCCAGACCACGTTGCGGGACTTCGCGGAGCTGTGGCCCGGGAAGTTCCGGAACGAGACCAACGGCGTCAGCCCCCGCCGGTTCCTGCTCCTGGCTAACCCGCGCCTGTCCGGCCTGATCACGGCCCGGCTGGGAGACCAGCGGTGGCTGACCGACCTGGATCGGCTGGCCGAGCTCGAGGCTTTCGCCGGCGAT
>WNGB01007784.1_pt1 | contig 15355 bp, 12 predicted proteins | sample 5400681 | NCBI WGS metagenome assembly WNGB01 (sample SAMN13153367, study PRJNA577476) | soil metagenome | isolation source: 115 cm soil or saprolite under grassland replicate 2 | place: USA:California | collected 2016-06-15
CTTCCCGTTCGCGATCATCTCGGCCTCCTCGGCGGGGAAGGTCTGAGTCGTCAGCGGTGCCGTGAGCTTCACATCGCCGTCGAACGTGTAGCCCGCCGGGACCCTGAACATCGCGATGATCGGACCCTTGACGTCGGTGAACCTTTCAGCTCGAAAGTCGAGCGTATCGATCTGCAGTGCACCCGGCACGGACTCCGGGATGGCAGTAACGATCACCTTGCCGACCGGACGCGGGTCCGTGCAGTCGTTGTAGAAGTACTCGCCTTCCCGGTTGAACGCGTACTGCGCCGTCTCGCCCGGTTGCAGCCTGAAGTTGAACAGGCCCTCGAAGAACTGCGTCGCGCAGTGCTCCTTCAGGTTCGGAGAGTTCGGAAAGGTCTCCACACCGGGGTTCCTGAACGTCACCGTTGTGCCCACCGGAACCGTCCGCTGTGATGGAACCATCGACGAGGTATTCGTGCTGTCCGGAGTGGAGTTGGCGTTGCCGTTCGAGCGCGCCATCCAGATTTCGTTGGTCGGCACGATGCCGGGGGCGGTGTTGTCCACTGGCCGACGCCAGTTTGCGATGGGGAGCGGGGCGGGGGCCTCCTGGCTGCCCGAGACGTAGACCGGATCGGAGCGCGGACCCGTGTGATACTTCGCCGTGCCGCCGAGCTTGAACGCCCACACGGCGTCGCCGTTCCCGCCCTGGGAGTACGGCTGGCTGCCCGCCATGTTCGTCGTTGCGATGTACTGCTCGCCGTTGACCTCGTACGAGATCGTGCCGGCCTGGCTCGGGGCGCCCATCTGGAAGCGCCACAGCTCATCGCCGGTCGCGGCGTCCCGGCCGACCAGCCAGCCGTCCATTTGCGTGTGGAACAGCAGGTCGGTGGCCGTGACCAGCGGGTTGTGCTGTCTCGAGAGGTCGAACTTGAGCGCCTTGTACCAGACGACTTTGCCGGTCGAGTTGTTGACCGCGAGGATGGCGCCCGTCTGGTACCCGCCGATCTGCCGCAGGCCGTTGCCGCCTTGTTGCAGCGGGTGTCCGACGGGACTGTACGAGAGCCCGACATAGCGCAGGTTGAGCCTCGGGCTGATCGACGTGTTCGTCATGTCGTTGCCGCCGTTCTGGCCGGTCATCGACATTTGCACGAAGCCGTCGTACGAGCCGTCGTACATGCAGCCCAACCGGGGCGGTCCGACCAGGAACGGCTCGGTCGGGGTCAGATAGTTGGGCGTGCGCAAGACCAGCTTCAGCTGACCGGGGTTGGCGGGATCAGGTTCGGCCTGGTAGCCGTTCCAGTTCGGCACCATGCGGTTCTGCAGGCCGGGGACGTCCGAGCCCAGGTTCTGCAACGCGACGCACTGCGGCATGTGCGGCTCTTGCAGCGGGAAAGGCTGCGTCAGCGCTGGCTCGTTGCGAATGTCCGCCGGGACCGCACGGTATTCGATGGGCAGCGCCGGCTTGCCGTTGGCGCGATCCAGCGTGAACTGAAAGCCCGACTTGCTGCCGTAGAAGAGGACCTTTCTCAGCTGACCGCCGATCATCACATCGGCGAGCGCCGGCGGAAGGGCGTTGTCCATGTCCCAGATGTCGTGACGGACCGCCTGGAAGTGCCACTTGTATGCACCGGTCTTGAGGTCCAGCGCGACCACCGAGCTGCCGAACAGGTTGTCGCCCGGCCGGTTCTGGCCATTCTGCGAGCCGTTGCAGCTGCGCACGTTGCCGAACGCCTGGTACAACAACCCGAGCTCGGGATCGATGGTGGGGTGCTGCCATGCCGTCGCCCCGCCGGTGAGATAGCAGTTGTTCGGCGTGTCGTTGGGCGTGACCTTCGTGGTCCACGTATCGCCGGCATCGAAGGTGTTGGCGTTCACGTCGGTGAACACGCTGCCGTGCGGATAGGTGCTGAAGAAATGCCACACCAGGGCGCCGTCGCTCGCCCGCAGGGCGAAGACCGAGCCACGCGAGGAGTCGTTCGTGCCTTGGTATACCAGGCCGTCGTAGTACGTCGTGCGGACCTTGGCAATGGTGCCGAGGGTCGCGCCGCCAGGGGCGGTGGGTTGCACCGCCCAGACGATCGCGCCCGTGTCCTTGTCGAGCGCCACGACGCGGTTGCCGGCGGCGGTGGTGAAGACCTTGCCCTCGCCGACGCTCACGCCGCGGTGCTGGCTGTTGCCGCCGAAGCCGTTGGCCGCGACCGACGGCTGCCACTTCCATTTGACGGTGCCGGTGGCGCCGTCGAGCGCGATGACGCCGCCACCGGGCGTGTCCAGATACATGACGCCGTCGACGACGATCGGGATCGTTTGTTGCGCCGTGGCGTTGTTGCCGGGACCCGGCACCGGCGTGGTCACCGGCTCGGCGGAGACGTGGGTCACCCACGCCGGGCCCAGTTGTTCGATGTTCTTCTTGTTGATCTCGGTCAGCGACGTGTACCCCCAGCCGCCGAGGTTGCCGGTGGTGTAGGGCCAGTCTTTACCGGCGGGCGAACAGCAGTTTTCAGCGAGTGCCGCCTCGATCGCGAACTCGGCGTAGACCAGCGGAGCGCCGACGGTGACCGCCAGCACCGCGCACAAGCGACTCATTCTCATGGGACTCCTCGATTTCGATTTGGGATGACCGACAAGAGCGATCTTGTCGACTCGATGGTGCCATTCACGCAGCAAAAAAGCGCGTGTAACATATTTGGGAGCCCGCTGTTACGCCTTTGACGCGCAGGGCAAGAGCGTCGAAGTGCGCGGGATCCCCGCCCTGCGCGCCCAAACCATCGCGCCCGTCTGCTTTGTTGATCGCGCCGCGCGTTGACAGTGCTCGGCAGCTCTTGATCGACCAGGCGAACCCATTGATCCAACCTATCGAGGGACTCTAGCGATATTGGCGCGTCGGTTACCCTCGTGCCGTCTCCTTGGCGCTCAGGGTATAGGACAGGCGATAGAACGCGACGGCAGGGGCGGCCAGCATCCCCGCCAGGTCCTTCGCCACGGCGGCCTCGAGCGCCCCGGCATCATAGCCGCACACAAGCAGCACCCAGTCCGCGGCTGCATCGCCGCCGCGGATCTTCTGCTCCGTCGTTTGGCGCATGCCGGCCATCGGCTGCGACTCGAGCAGGTGCGCGCCGCTCAAGCCTTTCTTCTCTGAAATCCGACGCAGCGCGCGAGCGAGCGATGCCGACGGTTTCCTGGAAGGCGAAAACCGGATCGTCGCCATGGCGTGGGCGATCCCCGCGCCGAAGCTGGCCCGCACGAGGCACAGGCTGCGCACCATGTTGCGATGATGCGGCATCAGCTTGCGCGACCAAGGCGTGGGGTTGTTGAGGCGCGCGACGTAGGGTCCGCGCGTAATCGTGGCGAGCTTCGCCGCCTCGTAGAAGACGAAGTAAGACGGCTCGCCCGAGAGCGCGATCCAGCGCGAGCCGCGCAGGAAGCCGGGAATCCCGAGGCGCTCGGGCATGTGCTCGTGCGAGTGCCAGTCCTCGAATTCGGCTTTCATCTCCGGCGCGAGGTCCCACCACATCGCGACTGCGGCCTTGCCGAGCAATCGGTTCTACCCCTTGTAGCCGAGGAGCCTCGGCAGGAAGAGCACCACTTCGGGAACGAAGGTCATCACCGCGAGCGCGCCGATCATCACCCAGAGAAAAGGCAGCACTTCGCGCACCAGGTCCCGCAGCGGGATGTCGGCGATCTTCACCATCATGAACAGCAGCAACCCATAGGGCGGGGTCACCAGGCCGATCATGATGTTGACGACGACCACGACGCCGAAGTGTACCGGGTCGATGCCGAGCGCGGCGGCCGTGGGCAGCAGGACCGGGACGATGACAAGGAGGATCGTGGTCCCCTCGAGGAAGCAGCCCAGGAGGAGAAGCAGGATGTTGGCCGCGAGCAGGAACATCAACGGCGAAAGCTGGTACGTCTGGAGCGCGGCGTTCAGCGTCTTCGGGATGTTCTCGACCGTGATCACGTAGTTGAAGACGAGCGCGCCGGCGATCAGCATGCCGATCGAAATCGTGATGCGCGAGCTGGTGACGAGCGAGCGATAGATGTCCTGCCAGCCGATGCTGCGATACAGGATCGCCGAAACGGCGAGCGCGTAGGCGGCCGCGGCGGCGGCCGCCTCGGTGGGCGTCGTGATGCCGCTATAGAGCAGCCCTAGCAGGATCACCGGCATCATCAACGCCGGGAAGGCGTCCCACGTCACCCGCGGCAGCTCGCGCAGCGGCACGCGCTCCTCGACCGGGAAGTTGCGGCGCCTCGCTGTAACGGCGATGAGGCCCATCTGCACCGCGCCGATCAGGAGCCCCGGAATGATGCCGCCGAGGAAGAGGTAGCCGATCGACGTGTCGGACACGAGCGCGAAGAGCACGAGGGGAATCGATGGCGGAATGATCGGGCCGATGACCGACGACACGGCGGTGAGCGCGGCGGCGAAGCTCGGGGTGTACTTGCCGTCGCGCGTCATGAGCGACTGCATCAGCTTCCCCGAGCCCGCGGCGTCGGCGAGCGCGGAGCCCGACATGCTGGCGAAGATGATGCTCTGCACCACGTTCACCTGGGCCAATCCGCCGCGCCAGCGGCCGACCAGCGCGTTACAGAAGCGCAGCAGCCGGTCCATGATCGGGCCGGCGTTCATGAACTCCGCGGCGAGGATGAACAGCGGAATGGCGAGCAGCAGGTAGCTGGTATTCATGCCGTTCAGGAGCTGCTCCGCCGCGGTGCCCATGTCGACGCCCCGCACCCAGAAATAAAGCAGCGAGCCGGCGATCATCGCGTGGCCGATCGGCAGCCCGAGCAAGCTGAGCGCCACGATCACGAAGACCGAGAGCGCGAACGGACTCACAGGCCCGAGTTCACCTGGGTGGCATCCGGCGGCGCAGGATCCTTGCCGCGGAGAAGCCGGGAGAGCAGCCACACGTAGCGCGCGATCACGGCGACGAGAAAGATCAGATAGATGGAGAACAGCCAGTCCATGCGGATGTGGAGGTACGAGGCCTTTTCCACCTTCATGAAGCTGACGTACGCGTAAGACGCCTTGAGCGACGCGCCGTACAGCACGATCACCGCGAGCGCGGAGACGATCGCCATCGCGATGCGCGCGCGGGGGCCGACGGCGCTGTACAGCAGGTCGAAGCGGATCTCCTCCCTTTCCGTGAGCACGAAGGCCGAGCCCCACAGCACCAGCCACAGCCAGCACACCACCGTCAGCTCGGAGGACCAGCCGATCGGGAAGTTGAAGAGATAACGGAACACGATCTGCACGATGAAGGCGATGAACATCACCGCGAGCATGCCCGCGGCGATGTTCTCCGCCCGCTTGTGCAGCCAGGCCGCGAGGCGCGGCATTACTTCAGCGCGGCGATCTTCTCGAGCATGCCCTTCGGCCACTCCTTGGCCTCGTCCGCGGCGAGGTACACCTTCTGCGCGTGCGCGCGGAACGCCTGCAGGTCGGGCGTGTAGAGCTCCAGCCCCGCCTTCTTGAAGCCCTCGGCGAGCTCGGCCTCGCGCTTCAAGTGCTCGCTCGTGCTCCAGCCGAGCGCCTTGTCGACGGCGGCCTGGAAGGACTTCTGCTTCGCCGCGCCCAGGCCGTTCCAGGCCTTGAGGTTCATACAAAGCAGGTCGTAGCCGATCAGGTGCGAGGTGAGCACGATCTGCGACATGACTTCGTAGAACTTCATCGCCTGGACGTTCGGCAGCGGGTTGTCCTGCCCGTCGACCGCGCCGGTCTGCAGCCCGGTATAGGTTTCCGCGAAAGCCATCGGCGTCGGGTTCGCGCCGAGTGAGCGGCCGAGGAGCTGCCAGGCGTCGCCGGGCGGCATGCGCAGCTTGATCCCGGCCATGTCGGCGGGCGTGCTGATCTTCTTCTTCACGCGCAGGCCGACCTGGCGCGTGCCGAAGAACGTCGGTCCGAGGACCTTGACCTTCACCTGCTCCTCGGCCTGCTTCTTGTACTGCGCGCCGAGATCGCTCGACCAGAATGCGCCGAGGTGATTCGCGTCGCGGAAGAGATACGCCGAGGTCAGGATGGTCCACGCCGGTACCTGCTTCGAAATGTCCTGCGGCGCGATGTTGCCCAGCTCGAGGTTGTCGCGTTGCAACGCGACGAGCTCGGTGCCCTGCTTGAAAAGCGTGCCGCCGAAAAACGGCTCGAGCTTGAAGTCGCTTTCGACGTCCTTGGCGAGCATGCGGATCATGTCCGCCCGGATGTCCTTGTCCGAGAACACCGCGGCGAAGCGCAGCGGCTTGGCTTGCGCGTTCGCCGGCACCGCATAAGAAGCGGCCAGCGCAAGGCCCGCCTTCAGCGCCGAGCGCCGGTCAATGCTGAAAGTCATTACTCCTCCTCTTGAGATTTACTTTGCCGGAACGGCGTCCGTCAGCCGGTAGAAGATTCCGGTCGGATCGTCCTTTAGCACCGAAAGCCTACCAGTAACCATGACTGCGTTGTCGGTGTATGCGAGCGGGCGCTTGGCGCGCACCTCGACGACGGCTTCGGCCCGCCCGGCATGCAGAAGCCGCACGTCGGCGGCACCGCCGACAGAATGAAGAGCGCGTGCTTTTCGCCCATGTCGAGCGGCAGCATGAACCCCTGCACGACCACTTCCTTCTGATCGAGTGCGGCCACCGTATTGGAAAAACGTGGCGCGATCCGGTTGCTGGATCGCTCGAGCTCGACCTGCGCGAAGGTTTTCCAGGACACCGTTTCCTGCCCCTGCGCTTGCGCCGCGCAGACGAACGGCGCCGCCGCGACCAGCGCGGCCGCGACGGCTCTCACTACGCCAAACGGCCCGGAGCCGTTGACGCGGACCCGGGCCGCTTTTGGGAGCTGCATGTTGCTGGTCAGGTTTCGATGGTCAGTCGTTGCTGGTCCCGTCGTTGTCGCAGAATGGCTTGTTGCCCATGGCGGACAGGATCCCGTTGACGATCAACTGCTTGAACTGGGCCTGACCCGGGAAAGCGGAGCCATCGGTGAACGCGTCGCGGTCGTGACCGAGGGTCGTAACCCAAACCCGCCCGCCGTCGTAGTACTGGCACCAAGCGATCGGATGGAACTTGCCGTGGCCCGGGTGGACGGTGCGCTTGGTGGCGAGGGAATCCTCGTCAACGGTAGCGAGGAACTTCACGTTGGTCGGGAACGGCCGCAGGTTGTACCACTCGTCCTTGAAAGGAAAGGTGGGCGGTAGGCCGTTCGTGGACGAATCATTCTTGGCGACGATATTCACGGTGCCGTCTTGAAACTGACCGTGGTCGTAGTAGTTCGCGTTGCCGAGCAGCCCTTCGTAGTAGGGCCAGTTGTACTCGGTGCCGAACGCGTTGTGAATGCCGACGAAGCCGCCACCGGCTCGCATGTACTGACGCAGCGCCGTCTTCGCGGAGTCGAGGTGCGCGCCGGTGGTCGTGTTGACTGCCGACGCAGGCACGACGGCCGTGCCGTGCTTCCAGAGCGTGTCACGGCTGGTGCTGGCGAAGATCACCGCCTTGTATTGGTTGAGGTTGTTGATCTGAGTCACATCCTCGGTCCAGTCGGCCCCGACTCCATGCTCCCCGAGCCACTTGATGAGCGCGTTCTGCACGACGTGCGCTGCAGTCAGCGGCGGGTTCTTGCCCGGAGGCAGCGCGGGGCCTAGGTTGGCGTGGCGCGGCCCGGCCGTCCGGGTATAGATCAGCACCTTCTCCTGACGATCGCTGACCCAGCCGCTATAGCACTGGGGATTCGTGCCGCGGCAGACCCCATAGTCAAAGTCGCCCGAGATCTTCGGGTCGTTCGGGTCCTGGAACTCGCGGATGTGGCTGTGGGTATCGAGCCCAAGCACACCGCTCGAAAAACTCCCCAAGAAGACCAAGGCAGACGCCATGGCCGTCGCTGCGCATGCGCGCATCGTTGTTCCTTCCCTGTCCATGATTTCTCCTCTGTGAAGGGCGTCTTCTTATAGCAGCGGGCCCACCAAAACGTCAGCGGGTTGCTGCTTTGGTCCTTAAGAAAAATACAACATCGTTCTTCTGGATAGAACGACTAGCGGCCGGCGCGCGCGGCGCTCGCCGGGGCGCGGTACCCCTTCGCCGCGCCCGGCGCATGCGCGGCGCGCAGCGCCTTCGCCGGCTTGGACCAGGCGGCGAACTGCGGCGCATCGGGGTCGCCCCCGAACACGCGGCACAGGTTGCGCGCATGGCGGAACAGCACCGGCAGGATGCTCTGCACACCCATTGCCTCGATCCGGTACCGGGGCCCCGAGACGCTGAGCGCCCCGATGAATTTCTGCTCCGCGCCGAGCACCGGGCAGGCGACCGCGGCGGTTTCCGGGTCGCGCTCGCCGAACGAGGCGGCGTACATGCTCTTGCGGATCTGGTCGTAGCGCTCGCCGTTCAACCCGCTGAAGGCGAGGATCACGTGGCCCGCTGCGCCCACCGTCAGCGGCAAGCGGTCGCCGACGTGGATCCAGTCGCGCACCGCGCGGGGCGATTCGATGCGATGCAGGCACAGGCGCTGGGCCTCGTCGCGCACGTAGAACGACGCCCCTTCCTGGAGCTCGTCGACGATTTCCCTGAGCGTCTGCGGCACGATGTCGGCGGTGCCGAAGTGCTTCTGGTAGAGCGCGCCTAACGACAGCACCTTGGAACCGAGCCGGTAGGTGCCGTCGTCGGAGCGCATCAGGTAGCGTGATTTCTCGAGGGATTTCGCCAGGCGGATCACCGTGCTTTTATACAGGCCGGTGCGCTTGGCGAGCTCGGCCAGCGTGAGCTTGCGGTCGTTGTCGCTAAACGCGTCCAGGATCGAAAGCGCGCGATCGACGGCCGCGACTCCGGATGCACCTGCCATGTTCCTGTTCCCCTCGGTGACCCCGTTTTTCAGAGGAGGACAGTGTATACCAGAGCGCCTTGAAGCGTGCCTTGCCTTTGTGCCCGTTGGGTTTTCGGCGCGCGCGCAAGAGCCGCGAGCGCCCGGCCGTGGGCGCTTTACGCGGCCGATCCGGACCCCTTGCGAGCGTTTCACGAAATAGACTAGTGTTATGCTAGACGCTACGCAAGCGCCGCGAGGGGGAAGTGCAGGCATCCGATCAGCTCCGGAGGTACGACCATCACATTGATGGGGCGAGTGTGCCTCCGGCGTCGCGCGACTACCTGCCGACCGAGGACCCGTTCACCGGCAACGCTTGGGCCCTGATCGCGCGTGGCAGCGCGGCCGACGCGCATGCCGCGGTCGAGGCGGCCGAGCGCGCGTTCCACGGGCCGTGGTCGCGGCTCTCCGCCACCGAGCGCGGCCATCTCCTCTGGAGGCTCGGCGAGCGCGTGCAGGCCGACGCCGCGCGGCTCGCGGAGATCGAGCGGCGCGACAACGGCAAGCTCGCCACCGAAGTGCTCTCCCAGGTGAAGTACATGGGGGACTACTTCAAGTACTACGCCGGGCTTGCCGACAAGGTGCAGAGCCACGTCATCCCGACCGACAAGAAGGGCGTCTTCACCTATACGAGGCACGAGCCGAAAGGGGTGGTGGTCATCATCACGCCCTGGAACTCGCCCCTCACCCTGACGAGCTGGAAGCTCGCCCCCGCGCTCGCCGCCGGCTGCACCGCGGTGGTCAAGCCCTCCGAGTTCACCTCGGCATCGATGCTCGAGTTTGCCGAGCTGTTCAACGAGGCCGGCTTTCCCAAGGGCGTGGTCAACGTGGTGACCGGCCTCGGTCCCGAGGTCGGCGAAGCGCTGGTGACGCACCCGAAGACCGCGCACATCGGATTTACCGGCGGCGACGCCGCCGGCCGCAAGATCTACGAGCTCGCCGCTCGTCACCTGAAGACGGTGACGCTCGAGCTCGGCGGCAAATCGCCCAACATCGTGTTCGACGACGCAGACCTGCCGCAGGCGGTGAAGGGCGTGGTTTCGGGCATTTTCGCCGCGTCGGGACAAAGCTGCCAGGCCGGGTCGCGCCTCCTGGTGCAAAGGACGATCCACGACCGGTTCGTGCAGATGCTGGTCGACTTCGTGCGCAGCGCGAAGCTCGGCGATCCCGCGGCGCCCGACACGCAGATCGGGCCGATCGCCACGCGGCCGCAGTTCGACAAGGTCATGCGCTACATCGACATCGCCAAGCAGGAAGGCGCGCGCTGCGTGCTTGGCGGCCGCAGCCGCCCGGAGCTCGGCGCCGGCATGTTCGTGGAACCGACGATCTTCACCAGGGTGCGCAACGACATGCGCATCGCCCAGGAAGAGGTGTTCGGTCCGGTGCTTGCGGTGATTGCGTTCGACGACGAGGCCGATGCGATCCGCATAGGCAACGACGTCGCCTTCGGCCTCGCCGCGGCGGTCTGGACCCGCAGCCTGCACCGCGCCATGCTCCTCACCGAGAAGCTGCGCGCCGGGACGGTGTGGGTCAACAACTACCGCGCGACCAGCTTCACTTCGCCGTTCGGCGGCTACAAGAACTCGGGCATCGGGCGCGAGTCCGGAACCGAGGCGATCAAGGAATACCTGCACACGAAATCAGTGTGGATCTCGACCGATCTCGATGTGCCGAATCCTTTCGTGCGGCGCTAGAGCGAGCGATGACGCAGGCCTTGTCCGGACTCCGCGTGCTCGACCTGAGCAACGTGCTCGCCGGCCCGCTCTGCGCCTACCAGCTCGCGCTCCTCGGCGCCGAGGTGATCAAGGTCGAGGTGCCGAGGGCGGGCGACCTCGCGCGCCAGCTCGGCGCCGATCCCGCCCTCAACGCGCGCCACATGGGCGCCTCGTTCCTCGCGCAGAACAGCGGCAAGAAGTCGATCACGGTGAACCTCAAGTCCGATGCCGGCAAGGAAGTGCTGCGCCGCCTGGTGCGCAGCGCCGACGTGCTGGTCGAGAACTTCCGCCCCGGCGTGATGGAGCGCCTCGGGCTGGGGTACCTTGACCTGCGCGACCTCAACGCCTCGCTCGTCTACTGCGCGATCTCCGGGTTCGGCCAGAGCGGTCCGATGAAGGACGCGCCCGCCTACGACCAGATCATCCAGGGCCTGTCGGGCATGATGAGCGTCACCGGCAGCGACGACACCGGCCCGATGCGCGCCGGCTACCCGGTGGCGGACACGGTCGGCGGCATCACTGCCGCGTTCGCCATCGCCGCAGCGCTCGTGCGGCGCGGACGCACCGGCGAGGGCTCGCTCATCGACGTGTCCATGCTCGACTCGGCGATCGTCAGCCTGGGCTGGGTCGTGTCCAACTACCTCATCGCCGGAATCCTGCCGCGTGCCATCGGCAACGAGAATTTCACCGCCGCGCCGTCGGGCACTTTCAAGACCGGGCGCGGCCTGCTCAACATCGCCGCCAACAAGCAGGAGCAGTTCGAAGCGCTCGCCCGCGCGCTGGGGCGCGAAGACCTGGTCGCGGACGCGCGCTTCGCCGAGCGCGAAGGCCGCAAGTGCAACCGCGCGGCGCTCACCTGCGAGCTCGAGGCCGCGCTCGCGCACAAGTCCGCGGCGGAATGGGAAGCCGTGCTCAACCGGCTCGACGTGCCGGCCGGCCGCGTGCTGAGCGTTCCGGAAGCGCTCGAGGTCGCCCAGATCAAGCAGCGCGAGCTCCTGCAGACGTTCGCGAACGCGCCGGGCGTGGAGCGCGATATCGCGGTGACCCGAAGCGGGTTCAAGATGTCGGGCGGCGATCCGGCGGCGTCGGCGCCGCCGCCGCGGCTCGGCGAGCACACCGCCGAAATCCTGCACGCCATCGGATACACCAGCGCCGAGATCGGCCGCCTACGGCAGGCCGGCGCCGTTTGACACAGAGGAGACGGTCATGAATCAGCCACGCGATCTCAAGCAAATCGGCGGGCTCGTATCGCAGCAGCTCGTCCAGTACCTCGAGGCGCGCGGTGTCGAATACGTGTTCGGCCTGTGCGGCCATACCAACATCGCGGTGCTCGCCGAGCTCGCGAAGAGCTCGATCCGGTTCGTCAACACGCGCCACGAGCAGGTCGCCGCGCACATGGCCGACGGCTACGCGCGCGCGAAGCGCGAGACCGCGGTGGTGCTCTCCCACCTCGGGCCGGGACTCACCAATGCCTCGACCGGCGTCGCGAACGCCGCGCTCGACTCGATCCCGATGGTGGTGATCGCAGGCGATGTTCCGAGCCACTATTACGGCAAGCACCCGCACCAGGAAGTCAACCTGCACGCCGACGCTTCGCAATACGAGATCTACCGGCCGTTCGTCAAGCGCGCATGGCGCGTCGAGCGCCCGGAGCTCTTTCCGGAGATCATCGACAAGGCGTTCCAGCTCGCCGAGAGCGGCCGGCCGGGACCGGTGCTGATGTCGGTGCCGATGGACATCTTCTCCAAGCCGGTCGACCCGGCGCTGTTCCAGCGCCTGGCGCATCACACCAAGTCGCTGCACAAGCCGTCGATCGACGACGAGACCGCGGCGCGCATGGTGGAAGCGCTCGCCGGCGCTGCGCGTCCGTTGATCTACGCCGGCGGCGGCGTATTGCTCGCCGACGCCGCCGACGAGCTGCGTGAAATCGCCGCGCATTTCTCGATCCCGGTGGCGCACAGCCTGATGGGCAAAGGCGCGCTTCCCGACGACCACCCGCTCACCCTCGGCATGACCGGATTCTGGGGAACCGAGTTCATCAACCGCAAGTGCAGCGAAGCCGATTGCATCCTCGCGCTCGGAACCCGGTTCGCCGAGGCCGACTGCAGCTCATGGGACGCGCGCTTCACGTTCCGCATCCCGCCGGCGCGCCTGGTCCAGATCGACATCGACCCGGTCGAGATCGGGCGCAATTTCCCGGTGCAGATCGGCGCGGTCGCGGACCTCAAGCAGGCCCTGCGCGTGCTGCTGCGCGTAGCGAAACAGCGTTACCCGGCAGGAAAGCGCAACGACGCGCTGGTGAAGGAAATCGCCGCGTATCGCCGAGAATTCGCGCAAGGCAACGCGGCCCACGTGCGCAACGGCTCGTACCCGATGCGGCCCGAGCGCATCCTCGCCGAAGTGCGCGAGGTGCTGCCGCGCGACGCGCTCATCACGACCGACGTGGGCTGGAACAAGAACGGCGTCGGTCAGCAGTTCCCGGTGTATACCCCCGGCACCATCTTCACCCCCGGCGGCTACGCAACGATGGGATTCGGGGCGCCCGCGGCGCTCGGCGTCAAGCTCGCCTGCCCGGAGCGCGTCGTGGTCGCGCTGGTCGGCGATGGCGGCTTCGGCCAGAACCCCGCGGCCCTCGCGACCGCGGTCGAGTCGGACATCGCCGTGGTCTGGGTGGTGATGAACAACTATGCCTTCGGCACGATCGCCGGCCTGGAGATGGCGCACTACGGCACCGCGTTCGGCTGCGTGTTCCGCAAGGACGGCAAGCCCTACTCGCCCGATTTCGCCGCCATTGCGCGAGCCTATGGCGCCGAGGGCATGCAAATCGGCGCGGCGCAGGAATTCAAGCCGGCGCTCGAGCGCGCGATCCGCTCCCGCCGGCCGTTCGTCATCGATGTGGCGATGCTGAACGAGCCGGTCCCGACCGGCGGACACTGGAACATCAACGACATCTACTCGCCCGATCGCCAGGCATCGCATGTGGCGACCGACTAATGCCACGAGCCCGGCGGCCAAGTAAGGAGGCGCGATGTCCGCACTGCGGCGCGCTGCTCGCCGTGACAAGCCCGGTGCTCCCGCACGAGCCGCTCAGTGCGGCCCAGCAGCGGGTGCTCGCGCAGCTCAACCGCGGGCTCACGACGCGCGAGATCGCGCAGCAGCTCGACATCGCGGTCGGGACCGTGCGGTGGCACTTGAACCATATATTCGGCAAGCTGCGCGTGCGCAATCGCACGCAGGCGGTGGTCAAGGCTGTGCCTGCTTTAGCGCGTGTGGCGGGTCCCTATCATTTGCTAGGCGACGAGACGGAAGTGGGCAGGTAAGTTGGAGATGGGAGGAGGTCAAGAAATGCTGAAGCACCCGGCGGCATTGCCGCTGCCGGAGCCCGCGCGGCCAGCGGATGACGGCGCTGCCCTGCAGGAGGAGTTCGAGCGCGCGCAACGCGTCGCGAGCGGCCAGATCGGGGCCCAGGATCTCGACTGGCTAAGCAAGGGGTTCGCCGCCTTTCTCGCCAATCGCGGTGCGCTGCCGCTGGAGCGCTGCCTGCGGCTGCCGTGGAAAGACGGCGCTCTGCGCCGCGCTTGCCGCGACTACTGGCTGCGGCGGGCGTGGAACCTCGTTGGCGACGGTCTCTTGCCTTGGCGCCGCTCCGAGCTCCTCGCGCTCGCGGTGCGCAACTTCTCCAGCCGGCAGTGGGTCCGGTGGCGCGGCCTGCAGGCGATCCCGGCCGACGCCGGCGAGCTGGAGACCGCGCTGTTCCACGCCTTCCACGCGTGCGAGCGGATCCCGGCCACCGCGATGCAGCTGCACAACATCGCGCACCACCGGCGCCATTCCTGAAGCCACACGCTCGAAATGAGCGACGCGGAACGCCATCCGAACCAGGTGTTCGCTAAATTGCTGTCCGAACGGGATATCCCCAAGTGGATCTCACCGCGGCATTTGAAGCTCAGGCAAAAGCGGGCGTGCCCCTGTACTTGCCGGTGGATCGACATTGAAACGCACCCGGCCATCAATTTGCCGCGGACTTCATCGCGCCCCACCTCGAAGGACTCCTCCAACGATCGCCGCGTTGAAATGGAATCTGTGGCTAAAACGAGCTTTCCCCGGCAGTTCGGGTACACTTTCCCGGCCACATCGTTCGAGGAGGAAGGCGTGCACAAGCTGTTCGCGGTTGCACTCGGGCTCATTTGCATCGTGCTGTGCGGTGGCGCGCTGGCCCAACAGTATCCGACCAAGCCGGTGAAGCTCATCGTCACCTATCCCCCAGGCGGCAGCTCGGACCTGATGGCGCGGGTCTTCGGCCAGAAGCTCGGCGAGGTATGGGGACAGACCGTCGTCATCGAGAGCAAACCGGGCGCGGCCGGCTCGATCGGAATGGATTTTGCGGCCAAGCAGGCGCCCGACGGCTACAGCTTCGTCGTCGGCAACATCGGACCTGCGGCGGTCAATCCGCTGCTCTCCAAGGTGCCCTACGATGTCCAGCGCGATTTCGTCGCCATATCGCTCATTTCGACCGGCCCCAACATCCTCATCGTCCACCCTAACGTGCCCGCCAAATCGCTGCGCGAGCTGACTGACTACGCCAAGTCGAACTCGGGCAAGCTCAATTACGGAACCAGCGGGCCGGGGAGCATCTCGCACCTTGCCGGCGCGATGTACACGAACCTCACCGGCGTGAAGGCGACGGAAGTTCCCTACAAGGGAGGCATACTCGGCGTGCAGGACCTCGTCGCGGGGCACATCCAGTACATCTTCAGCGATTCGCTACCGGCGATGGAGTTCATCAAAGCCGGCCGGGCGCGTGCCCTGTGCGTCACCAGCGCCGAGCGCA
>WNGB01010076.1_pt1 | contig 15353 bp, 22 predicted proteins | sample 5400681 | NCBI WGS metagenome assembly WNGB01 (sample SAMN13153367, study PRJNA577476) | soil metagenome | isolation source: 115 cm soil or saprolite under grassland replicate 2 | place: USA:California | collected 2016-06-15
CGTGATCGAGGACGCCGTTCGAAGCCATGCCTGGATCTTCGACGCCCTCGGCGAGCTCATTGCCGCCGCACCCAGCATGCCCAGGCGGCCCCAGCGGGACGATGTACTCAGGGGCATTGAGGCCGCGTTTCGTCTAGCGGCGTCCGGCAAGATCAGCATCGACCGTGGCAGTTGGACACGGCATTTGGGGCTGGCAAGTGGCACCGTCTTGATCTGGCGACAGCGGCGGACGCTCCCGTCACTGTGGTTGTTGCTGGTGGTGTGCCGCCAGATTGGGATGAGCCCGTTGCAGCTCGTGCGCGGCGAGATCGACGACAACAATACGGCCGCGGAGGTTACGAAAGCGCCGCCTGATATTCGCCTGGAGCGTCCGGCTATACCGCTCAAGCGCATTGATCCAGTGGTCATCCGCGATGCGCTGGAAGCCGTTCTAGCCACCAACGAACTGCCGCCACCGTCCATCCGGCTAGTTGCGGATCGTCTTGGACAGACGTACGCCAACCTCCATCACTACTTCCCCGAACTCTGCCGCGCTATAGCATCCCGCCATCGCACTTATCAGGAGGCGCAAGGCTCGCCCACTCGGATGCGACTGCGCGAGAGGGTGCGCGACGTGCGGCCGGTGATGGACCTCAAGGGCTTCGAGATGTGAATTCGGCGACGACCGGATTCGAGGGACTGCTGCGGGACCTGGCGCCGCAGGTCCTCGGTGCACTGGCACGCCGTTACGGCGATTTCGATAGTTGCGAGGATGCGGTCCAGGAGGCGCTGCAGGCCGCGTCTATCCAGTGGCCGGCCGACGGCGTTCCGAGCAACCCAAGAGCCTGGTTGATCAGGATCGCGTCGCGTCGACGCATCGAGCAGTGGCGCAACGAATCGGCGCGGCGCCGGCGCGAGGAAACTGTCGCGGCGCTGGAGCCGCCAAACGACGAGGACGTCGGCATGACCGACGATGACAGCCTGACACTCCTGCTGCTGTGCTGCCATCCATCCTTGACGACGGCGTCACAGGTCGCGCTGACGCTGCGTGCAGTCGGCGGACTGTCAACTGCCGAAATTGCTCGAGCGTTCCTCGTGCCAGAAGCAACGGTCGCCCAGCGGATCAGTCGTGCTAAGCAGCGCATCGAGGCCAGTGGCGGCGAGTTCCGCATGCCGCGATCAGATGAACGCGCCGAGCGATTAGCGGCGGTTTTGCGTGTCCTCTATCTTATTTTCAACGAAGGCTACACCGCCAGTTCCGGTTCAACGCTACATCGGGTCGAGCTCACCGCCGAAGCAATCCGCCTGACCCGACAACTCCATCGCCAGCTGCCGGAAGGCGGCGAAGTTGCTGGCCTGCTGGCGCTGATGCTGCTCACGGATGCCCACCGTCCGGCTCGGACGCGATCGAACGGTGAGCTCGTTCCGCTTACCGAGCAGGACCGTGGACTGTGGGACACGCAGTCGATCGCCGAGGGTGTTGCGCTGATCACAGGCAGCCTGGCGAGAGCGCAGATCGGTCCGTATCAATTGCAGGCGGCCATCGCTGCCGTGCATGACGAGGCTCCTCGAGCCGAGGAAACTGACTGGCGCCAGATTCTCACCCTGTACGATCTGCCGCAGCGCATCACACCGGGACCGATGGTCACGTTGAACCGTGTCGTCGCAGTGGCGATGGTGCATGGCGCCCGAGCGGGGCTGGATGCATCGGACGCGGCGGAGGCCGACCCGGCGCTCGCGGGACACCATCGCGTGGATGCGGTCCGCGCGCACCTGCTTGAAATGACGGGCGATCGCGAAGCTGCGCGCACGTCTTATCTGGCGGCCGCGCGAAGCACCCTCAGCATCCCCGAGCGACAATATCTTGAATCTCGCGCTGACGCCATGTCGAGACGAGCACAACCAGCTTCGACGTCCCAGACGTAAGCGGCCGACTGATGAAGCCGACCGACATCCTGAGGTTAGGAGCAAGTTCCGTGGCTGAAATGAACACGCTTATGAGCGGTCTGGTATTCGGCGAATCGCCGCGTTGGTACAACAACCGTTTGTACGGCTTCGACATCGCGACCAACGAGGTGTTTGCGGTGGATCTGGCAGGCAATCACGAGGTGGTGGCGCGCGAACCAGCTGGAATTGCATCAATTGGCTTCCTGGATGACGCACTGCTCGTCGCCGGGCGCAATGGTCTGATCCGGCGCCGTCTGCCAGACGGTTCGTTCGAAACCTATGCGGACCTGTCCAGCATCTCCGACAAACACTGGAATGACATGGTGGTCGACGGTCGCGGGAATCTCTACATCGGTAACATCGGCTTCGACTTTCCTGGCGGCGAGTTTCGACCGGGTCTGCTGGCGCTTGTCAGCAATGATGGTTCGGCTCGACCCGTGGCGGACGCCACCGCTTTCGCCAACGGCATGGTTGTCACGGCCGACAAGTCGACGCTGATTGTTGCCGAGACCTATGCGCACCGACTTACGGCGTTCGATATCGGCACCGACGGTAGCCTGTCGAACCGTCGCGTGTGGGCGGAGGTCCCGGCGAGCTTTCCTGACGGGATCGCTCTCGATTCGGAGGGTGCTGTGTGGTATGCGGACGTCCCCGGTAAGCGCTGCGTACGAGTTGCCGAGGGCGGGAACGTGCTCCAGACGCTCGAGTTGGACCGTGGCTGCTTCGCGTGCGCGCTGGGTGGCCAGGACGGATCTACCCTCTTCATGTTTGCGGCTAGCTTCCCTCCGACCAGCCGAGGCCCAGATGCGGAGCGCACCGGCCAGGTACTCACCATCCAGGCTCCCGCGCCGCACGCAGGCTGGCCGTAGGTCCTGTCGGCCGGCGCTGCGGTGGCCAAGACGAGTTCTTTGACTCTCCGCTTTCCGGGAGTGGTATCTCGACGTGACCAACCCCGGATTTCGCCGCTTGCTGGTGCTCCGCCCGGCGGTCCAGCGACTGGCTCGAACCACTGCTACGAGAGCCGGTTGTCCTGGTGGGAGCCGGACCCGTGGTGGACAACACGCTCAGGCTGGCTTGACAAGGTTTAAGTCCGGCTGATCACTCCGACGAACTGAGGCGGCACGTAAGGGTCGGTGCACTTGCATTGCCCCTGCAGTTGACGTCATGCTCGACGCGTGCGCCATGCAACCGATGAGGATCTCGATCGACTCGATGCGCTGCTTGTGGAGTTACGCAGCCAGCCTGAGTTGCGGGAGCGCAAGCGGGGATACTTCTCGCGCGGATCCAAAGCGTTCATACACTTTCATGAGGATGCAGGCGAACTGTACGTCGACGTGCGACTCGATACCGCCTTCCAGCGGATGAGGATTACGAGCGGCGCCGAACAGGCGAAATTCCTCTCTCGGGTCCGCACGGCGCTCTCAGAAGACGCCGGAGGACGGCGGCCCGCTAATACATGTAGTTGAAATCGCCGTTCATCAGTTCTTCCTTCTTCCAATCCAGATAATGTCGCTCGAAAAGGATCGTGCCGAGCCCGGATTTACCATCTCAACTCCGCTGCGAGGGGAACCGCGGCGTCAGGCTCGGGGGAACCTTTGTGACCGACCTACGGTTCCAGATTCCTAGCAACACCAGGACCATCAAGAATGCGGCCGCGGCGGCGATGACGGTGACGAGCGGAGGGGCGCCCAGCAGGAGGGCAGCAAGCGCCCCAAGCGCTGCAGCCACGGCCCCAACGATAACCGCGAGCATTCCCGGCAGCGTCTGAACCACATGCAATAGTGATCCGCCGCTCGCGCCAGAGGTTACAGTTTCAATCCCCAGCGTCTGGAGCGCGCCGGCCATGTCGTCGTAATGGCTCGTCACAAAATGCGGCTCTAACTCCGGATACATTTGAAGGTACGCGTGCCGCAGCCGATTCATGCCGACCACCCACCTGAAGTCATCGATATTCAGCATGATCAGACGGCGGACAGTCGCGATGCCCGTGAACAGCACCACGGTGAGCACGGGAATGGCAATAGAAATGGAGGTCCTGCCAAAGCCGTCTGCCTGCGCCACGAGCGCGAGAGCGATGACGGCGCCCGACAAGATTGCCAGGAATATGGTTACCCGGCTCAGAGCTTCGTTGTACGTCAATGTGCGCGTCGCGAGCAGTCCCCAGTGTTCGGTCGCGAGGACCTGCAGCCTTCCAGCGGCTCCACCGTCGGATGTGCCGGGCCGAATATCGGTTGTCATATGTCGCAGGATACTTTTCGAACGCGTTGGGTTAGCGACTACCTACCAGTCTCGCGGCGAATGGGCTTGCATGGAACGCGCTGACCTCGGATTCTGTGGACACATCCAGATTGCAGGCCGCGGTGGATGTGGCCTCAAAGTTCAGTCCTCGCCGGACGGACGGTTGATTTCTCAAGCCTGCTCGGCGATACCACCATGGCACCCTCCGGCAAAGCAACCGTGCGCTATGAGATGCCAGCCAGCCGCCCGGCTCAGTTCGATCGAGGCGCTCTATGTCGGGAGGCACGCGATCGCTCGCAATGGCCAGGGTGCGCAACAGTTGTCGACTGCTGCCCACCTCGACCATCCTGGCGCCAGTGTCAGCCGAGTGGGAACGGCTCACACGTCTTCAATGAGCCGTGCCCGTGACACGCCGCGTCCGCGGGGGCCGTTGGCCTCGGCACACCCGTGGCTAGGGCGTGACTCGGGATGGATCGTCCTAGCGCTGCTGATTTCGGGTACTGGCGCGGCTGACCCTTCGCACCCCGGAAGGTCGCATCATCAGCGTGCCCGCGTGGGTATCCGGGTCGTAGGCCCGCCGACTCAGTCTCCTTCCTCGGAGCGCCATGGGGGTTGGGCAGGTGCTGAAGAGAGCGCTCGGCGCAGAAGCGTCAAAAGCTGACGGCGGTCCGAGGCAGTGAGCCCGCTGAGCACCTCATCCTCGGCCTCCGCGGCCAGCCTCCTGGCGCGCTCCAGCGTGCGCCGACCCTTGGGCGTGATCACGACCTCCCAGGCACGACGGTCGTTCGGGCGCCGTCGGCGTTTGGCGAGCCCGGCCTGTTCGAGCTCGTTGATCAGCTTGACCATGGCGCTAGGGTCGGTGCCCATGTCCGAGCTCAGCTCTTGCTGGATCGTCCCTTCGCGGGCACCGATCACATTGAGCACCGCGAACAACGCGGTCGTGAGGCCAATCGAGGCCAGCGCCTCAGCAGTCCGCGTGTGACAGGCCCGCCAGAGCCGAAAGAAGAGCTGGCCGGCGAACTCAGCCACCTCGAGGTCAGTTGAGATCGATCCTGCCATTAGCGCAAGTGTCGCAGATTCGTTGGATGAAACATATGATTGAGTGATACCGTCATTGTGGTATACCACGAAATTGTCGCCCAAGTTCATAGGGAGGAGCAACTGCTTACCATGACAAAGGCACAGAAAATCACCTATTGGTTGGCCTCGGCTGTCCTCGCGGCGGCACTGACGGCCACCGGAATACAACAGTTACTCCGTGTGGAAGCGGTAGGCGCATCGGCGCCGCCCTTCGCATGGGGCATTAGGCAATTGGGTTACCCCGTCTACGTGCTGACCATCCTCGGCTCATGGAAGCTCCTCGGGTCTGTGGCGTTACTCATCCCTAAATTCCCGCTAGTCAAGGAATGGGCGTATGCAGGCATCTTCTTCCTGCTCACAGGAGCACTGTTTTCGCATTTCGCGTCAGGCGATCCGTGGGGCGAATTCATTCCCGCCACCTTTCTTCTCGTTCTCACGATACTGTCGTGGTACTTCAGACCGGCAGACAGAAAAGTGTTCAAGCCCGAGCCCGGGGGTTCAGCCATTCGCTGATGAACCTCCACCACCAAGAGATTGCGGCGGCCACGGTGGCGGCGTCTAGACACCGCCACCGTATCGGGAGCCGTTCGTCGCGTCGCGAGCTGAGCGCCGCTACATCGTGGCCTGGGGAAAACTCGCGTCGCCAATTTGGGGAGAATCGCCGCGTAACGAATGCGACGATGGCTCCGACAGGATTGCAACTTAGTTGGTGTTGGTGCGGTCTGTGTGCGCGGAGTTCGTAGAAGGGACACGGTGGCGAGCCTGGAGTTCGAGCTTTCTCTACTCTCCTGTGCGGGTTGTTTCGCAGGGGACGTCGACGACGGTCCGTCGTTTTCGACATGGCGGCGGCGCGCCAGCACCCTTCGGACCGCGCGTTCGTAGTCGGCGCGTGCACCATGGCGGGATCTATTGCTAGAGCCCGATCCTGGTTCTGACCACGGACGGCCGTTCGTCTCGTACGTTCGGAGGCGCATACGAGCACGTGTTGGACGGCATGGGCCTTGCGGAAGCCGTCGTGCTCACCGCAACTGCGTCCGCACCTGCGCGGGGAACGCAAAACGCTTTTCTGCGGTCGCCAACGAGTGCGACGCACCACAGTCAAAAAGGAGAAATCCGATGAGCGAGCTGCCCACCGCGCGCGCCCGGCCCGATCCACGGGAGCGCTTCGCCAGGCTGTTCTTCCGCATGGTCAACCCGCTCGCCCGCTGGATGATGTCCGTAGGGATCCCAACCGGTAGCCGGAACATTCTCCTGACCGTGCGCGGTCGGCGGTCCGGCATTCCTCGAACGACACCCCTGAGCATGCTCGAGCTCGAGGGTCGCAGGTTTGTGCAGGCGTCCTACAGCGAGGACGGCTGGGTTCGAAACCTGCGCGCCGCCGGCGAGGCGACCCTGACCGATCACGGCCGTCGCCTCGCGGTGCAGACCGTCGAGCTCCCGCCCGAGAATGCGGCAGCCATCATTCGGCGCGCACTCGAGCCGTACCGGCGCTCGCGGCTGCTTCGCGCGTTGCTTGGGCCGCGCGTGAGGCCACCCGTCGCTGTCCTACGGTGGGTCCGGATGCGCGTCGATGACACGCCCGAGGAGTACCTGGCCGAGGCTCGGCGGCATCCGCTCTTCGAGCTCCGACCGATGGTCAAGTCCGCTGGTTAGCGGTTTCAAATTCGGCGTCCGCGGGCCGCCCACCGCCCCGCTGCTGGTCGACTGTTCTGCTACGCAAGCGCGTTCGGCTGTCAGCCTGTGGTCACCAAAATGCAGGTTGCAAGAGCAAGAACGTTTCTGCAGATGCTCGTTCTGCTGGGAAGTGGTAACGATAAAGGATGACTTCTACGAGGGATTTCGATGAATTCTTCAACGCCAGAAGGCGCCCAGCGGCAGAGGCATATACCAATGGTGAGCCGCAACCGCTTGACGCGCTGGTGACAAAAGACGGCGCGGCAACGTTTCACAGTCCACGCGGCGACACCGTCTCGGGGGCCGACGCCGTCGCGACACGCTACTGTTCGGACGCCGCCTCATTTGCGCCTGGTGGCGAAACAAATCTGGAGGTTCTGCAAATGGACGCTAGCGGCGACCTCGCCTTCTGGACCGGTTTTCAACACGCCACTGTCCACTTCGGCGATCGCGACCAGCCGGTACCGATGCGCATCCGCGTGACCGAAGTCTTCCGGCGCGAGAACGGTAAGTGGAAACTCATTCACCGTCACGCGGACGTGCCATCGAGCTGAGCTCGGAGAAATGGTCAGTAGTTGACGCGTGGCCCGCCGCATGCGACAGGACCATGCACGCCACTGGGCGGACCCTCATCCATTCGCAGGAGCCGCACGTCTTATTTCCATCCGGGCCGACGCAACAGTTAGTGGCTGAAGCTCGAGCCGCACGCGCGCGCAAGGGATTCGCCATGTTTGTGGGCCGCATTCCCAAAGGACTAATTGCGGATTGATCGTCGGCGACAGTCCCGCACTCCTGGTGGACGTCGGGATCATGCGTGTCGACCACCGCGGTGGGCCGATGCGGGCAGGCTCATCTTCGCGCGGGTTGGCGGCGGGAACGCAACGCTTCAAGCACATGATCGACCAGAGTGGCGGCATAGCCCTCTCCCAGTTCTCGATGCGCGATGAAGCGTCCATAGAAAAGGGGAGCGGTCAGCATGTCGATCGCCAGCTCCAGGTCCACTGTCGGTGGGATCTCGCCGCGCAAGCGGGCCTGAACGAGTACGTGGCGCACGGGCTGGCGGCGACGTTCGGTGATCGTGGCATGCAGTTGCTGCAACGCGGGCTCGCGTTCGGCGGCATCGATGAAGGCGGCCATTAGTCGAGGGAAAGGCTGCTCATGAAGTAACGCTTCCGCCTTGCGGACCAGCTCGATCAGGTCGGAACGGAGCTGGCCAGTCGCGGGCACAGAGAACGGGCGGGAGGCGAACTCATCCATGGCCTCGATGAGCAGCTCTGACCGTGAGGTCCAGCGTCGATACAGCGTGGCCTTGCTGGCACCGGCGCGGTTGGCGACGGCTTCGATGGTGAAGCCTGGCATGCCATGCTCGGCGAGAATCTCGAGAGCGGCCCGCAAGACACGTCGACGAGCATTCTCACCTCGCAGGATCGGCGATTGTTGCGCCACGTGAGATACGCTACCATATCGTTATCGATACGTAATCGGTTCGATACTGGGTAGTGTAGGCCTTGGCATGTCGGCGCGTATCAACTCCAGGAGCGTTCCCCGGTGGGTACCGTGGTTCAATCATTTCGCAGGACGTCTGTTGGCGGCCGGTGTGCCGATGGGGCCGAATGCGCTGATCACGGTCCGCGGCCGACGCAGCGGATTGCCTCGGACCACGCCTGTTACCGTCATCGAGTGTTCGGGCCGGCGCTGGGTGCTGGCACCCTTCGGTGAAGTCAACTGGGTGCGCAATCTGCGAGCCGCCGGCAGCGCCACAATCACCCAACGACGCCGGTCGGAACAGGTCATCGCTGTCGAGCTGGCGACCGACGAAGCCATCGTCTTCTTCCGCGACGTGCTGGCTCCACTCGCGCGGCGCTACGGCAGACTCGTGATGTGGATCCTGCGCAACTTGGACAAGATTGACATCGAAAACCCGATCGAAGCCGCCCAGGGGCGACCGGTATTTGAGCTCCGCCATCGGGATGTTCCGGGTGAGCAAAGTTCGTCAGGGAATTGAGCGCCAACCCGGTTCCGTCTGGCGCAACTGCACCGGGTTATCCGTGGCAGCCCCGGCGGTGGTGGCCGACATGCACCAGTGTGTGAACCTATGCTCTGGCGCACCTGAACCATTGTGGACGCAGGCTGACACGCTGGTGAGCGTCGAATCTGAGGATGGAGTGACGGGCTGCTGCTTGAGAGCCGAATTGAGAAAGGAGCGGTGGTGATGAAAATACGACCAATAGCCTATTGGACGGTCACCGCGATCATCGCTGGTGAGACCCTCGCCGGCGGCATCACGGACTTGATCCAGGGACGCGAAAGCCTTGTAGCAGGTAGGCCGGTCGTTGATGTCGTGGCGCAACTCGGCTACCCCGTATACGTGCTCAAGATTCTCGGAGCGCTGAAGGTCGCCGGAGCGGCGGTTCTGTTCGCTCCTGGCGTTCCACGTTTGAAGGAGTGGGCGTACGCCGGAGTAACGTTCGAGCTCACGGGTGCGGCGGCATCCCATACGCTCAGAGGGAACGGTCCCGGAGAGGTCATCGGATGTCTGATTCTGGCGACATTCGCACTCGTATCGTGGGCGCTTCGCCCGCCCAGCCGGACACTTGGGGTCATCGTTGTGGATAATGCAAGGCCGCTGCGGCCATTCGTCAACGGTTCGGACCTACAGCCGTCCGCACGCCGCGCTGATCTGGTAAGCCCTGCAGGGGCGCGACTTGCTGTTTACTATGGGGCCGCAACACGATGAAGGGATGGAACTGACCGGTAGCCCGAGGCGAGTGCAGCTCGAGTGCTCGGGCGAGCCCTGGCGTCGCTTACCCGGCCGGGAGCACCGCCGGTTCCTGGCCTGTGAGCACAGGGCGGCTGCCGCAACACGCGCGGCACAGCAAATGCCGCCCCGCCGATGGCCCAACTCGGAGGTAACGATGGCAACACAACGTGCGATCGACGAGGCCGACATCCGACACCGGATAGAGACGGCGGTAGCGGCACTCGAGCACATCATCCGGCGCGGGCACGGGTGCGGTCGGCGGCAGAACCTGATACCTTGTCGACACGGCGTAACTCTCCTCAAATTGGCTCGGGTGACCGAGCCGGTTGATCTTCAAAGGGAGGTTACGCCGCTCCTTCCACCCTTCCAGACCGCTCGCCGGCGCCCAATTTCCACAGGTTTCTACAGTAGCTCGGCCGCAATACGGCGAGACCCACGCATTCGTGGGTCTCTCGTTGCGGCAGTAATACAAATTTTGAATCACGATGTTGAGTTCAATGTACAGAGGTCTGAAAATTAGAACTCAGCACACTTCCGGGTGTCGAGAATGTGGCGCTGGCTCCGTCATACGGATGCCAGCGGCCGCGACGGGCCGGCGACGAAGAAGGAGAACCACCATGCTCCAGCGGATGGACAACGTCGGCATCGTTGTTGACGACCTCAAGGCTGCTACCGCGTTCTTTATCGAACTCGGTCTGGAGCTGGAGGGCGAGATGACAACCGCGTTCTTTATCGAACTCGGTCTGGAGCTGGAGGTCGGAGATGACAGTCGAGGGACAAGGGGTGGACCGCGTCGTCGGGTTGGACGGTGTCCGAAACGACATCGCAATGATGCGGACCTCGGACGGCCACGGCCGGCTCGAGCTGATCAAGTCTCACGCGCCGCCGGCTACCACCGCTGAGCCGAACGCACCCGTGAACACGCTGGGCATACGCCGCATCATGTTCGCCGTGGAGGACATCGAGGACGCCCTTGCCCGCCTGCAGGCCCACGACGCCGAACTCGTCGGCGAGGTGCTGCAGTGCAGTACGAGGACAAATACCCGCTCTGCTACGTCCGCGGCCCCGATGGCATCATCGTCGCGCTGGCCGAGCAGATCAGCTAACGGTCCGTCGCGGACCACGAAACGCCAACAGGAGGGATAATCGTGCAACCGACTATCCCCGGCCCGAATGCTGCGCCACGTCAAACCTGACCGTAACCCGCGACGCAACTAGCGAGTACGAGTACGGAAGCAATGATCTTCAGCGTCGTGCCCGACCCGAGGCTCGTCACGATCCGTCGCGGCGGAACCCTCGCGGATGCCGATCATCACCTGCTCGCCGTGTGGGCCGCGGATTGCGCGGAGCACGTGCTGCACTATTTCGAGCAAGTGCGACCGGGCGATGAGCGTCCGCGCCGAGCGATCGAACTGGCGCGCGCCTGGGCGCGGGGCGAGATCAGGATGACGCCAGCCCGCACAGCCGCCGGCCACGCCAATGCCGCGGCCAGAGACCTGTTCGGCGCCGCGCGGGAAGCAGCACACGCCGCCGGCCAGGCCGGGGCGGTGGCGCATGTGGCCGCCCACGAACTGGGTGCAGCGGCCTACGCGATCAGGGCTGCGCGCGCGGCGGCGGCAGCCGGCGAGCGTGACGCGGCCGGTCACCGCGAGTGCCAGTGGCAGCGCGCTCAGCTTCCCCGTCAGATACGGGAACTCGTCCTCGACGACCAGCGCCTGCGCAACGACAAATGCTGGTCCGTGTTCGATTGCTGACCTGACCGGTCGGATCGAACATCATCGCCGTACTTTATTCATTACGTCTGCGCCGCGCGCTGGGAGGCAGCATTCTGCTGCGCCTGACGCGCTTTGAGCAACGCCACCTCCTCCGGCGGCCGCACGTTGCGGAACGCGGCGTAGATCCAGTCCGTCGTACACCAGCTTGAATTCCGGCAGCGAAAAGAAGCGGTAATCCGAGCGCGGCCGCGCCGAATTCTCGGCCGATCACTGACACATTTGACGCCAGATTTGACGCCGAACTACCTGGTACCGCCGGCCGACCCGCGTGTCAAACGGGTGGGCTCTTTGTGTGCCGTGCCACAAGACGACGTGGCGCAGGGGTTGGTAACCACAGCGGCTCAGGAGTAGCCGCAAGCCCAAGCGATAATCGAACCCGATGCCGCGTGTTGGACGTTCGAAGTTGCGAAGAGCGCTCGTCGGGCCAGCCGGCGAGCACTACGTGCTGTTCAGGGTATACCATCAAGGCACCCTGGCCTCGCCGGCCCGGCTTGTTCGCCGTTGGCGACCTCAGGTCAGGCTCGGTGAAGTGCGTCGCCGCCGCGGTTGGCGAAGGCTCCGCCGCCGTGCGCTCTGTCCACCAATACCTCGCATTCGATCACTGAGCCACCTCAGACGGTGTCGCGGAGCCAGATGAGGCCCGCGTATAGACTAATAGACTAACGACAACCGTTCCCAATGTGATGAGCACCCCCCAACTCGTCCCCAGCGTCGGAATGATCGGGAAAAAACAGCCAATCCCACCCTGGCGGGAACCAAGTGCCCACCAACCGATGCATGCAACGGGGAGAGTGCAACCATCGACTATGCTTGTAAGCGTCGGCCCTGACTGAAGTCGCTCCGACAGCGACATGGCATTGAACCCCGACGACCAGACGGACCTGCCAGTGGAGCACGCCGTGCGATGGGATCCGATGAAACGCGACTTCCAACCGGCCACCGCGCGATGAACGCGATGAACTTACCGGCAAGCGCTGACCAGACTATTCGGCGCGCGACTCCGATGGGGTGACGGCTAGCTGCAGGCGCTCCGTGCCTCGGATCGCGGTGACCGGCACCGGCGTACCGACGCGGTCCTCGGTCAGGAGCCGCAACAAGTCGTCGATGCCGCGCACCGGTAACTCGCCGAAGCCGACAATGAGATCGCCTTCCTTGAGCCCGGCGCGCTGCGCTGGACTGCCTGGCTCGACCGCGACGACGAACACCGCCGTCTCCGTCCCCAGGCCGAAATAGCGCACGACGCGGGTCAGCAGCGGCACCGTCTGGCCAGCGATCCCGACGTAGCTGCGTCGCACCCGGCCATCGCGGATGAGCCGTGCGGCGATCAGCTTGGCGGTATTGATGGCGATGGCGAAACAGATGCCCTGGGCGGCCTGGATGATCGCGGTGTTGACGCCGATGACATCGCCACGCGAGTTGATGAGCGGACCGCCGGAGTTGCCCGGATTGAGGGCGGCGTCCGTTTGAATCACATCCTCGATCTGCCGTCCAGACCGGGCTTGCAACGAGCGGCCCAGGGCGCTCACCACGCCCGCGGTGACGGTTGTCTGAAAGCCATACGGATTCCCGATGGCGATGGCGATCTGGCCAGGCCGGATAGCCTGGGAGTCACCCAGTCGGGCAGCGCTGAGATTGGGCGCGTCCAGGCGAATAACCGCCAGGTCGGTGTGCGGGTCATCGCCGACGAGTGCGGCGCTGACGCGGCGGCCATCGCCCGTGTACGACGTGGCTGTTGGTGAGCGCGAAACCGTCGGGCGTGAAGATGAAGCCCGATCCACTGCCCTGGTGAGCGGGCTGGCGGCCTCGGGCGGGCAGGCGAACGTCGATCTTGAAGACCGATGCGCTGACCTCGTCGACTGCGCGGGTGACAACTTGCGAATAGGTATCGAGCAATTCGTCGTCGCCGTCGGGCTCGGGCGAATCTGCGGTTGAAAGGAGTCGAAGAGAAGTGGCCACGCTGGGAATACCTCGGGATGATTGTCCCTCAACTCGGTCGCGCCAGTTTGAATTCCCGCGCACCGAATGCTTGAGCGAACACCAAACTCGTTCGGGTGAGTTCGATCCCTCGCGCAAGGATCCGGCGGCCGATGCTGAGTGCAGCCTGCAATGGCTCGGAACCGACCCGAGTCGAGTGGGACAGCGACACTAGCCAGATCGTCGAGAACGGCGGCGGCCTCACGCTCATCGTCACTGGTGCGTTCGCTTTCAAGCTGCCGGAAACAGAACCCTGGCGCCCCAGAACCACAACGCTGTCGGATTGAGCCGCGAGGGGTAGCGTTCCAGCATGGCGTTGTAGAACTCGAGTGCACTGTGACTGGTCTGCGCCAGACGCTCGGCGTCCTCGAGATAGCCCCGCGTTTCATCGATCGCCTTCGGTTCATCGTCGAGCGCGGGATTCTTGTGACTCGCAACAACCTTGTTTGGCTGGAGTGTGGCAATGGTAGCCAGAGCTTCGATCCATTTCTGAATTCCACCGTTCCGGCTTTCCACCAGGTACTGGTGCACGCCGTTATAGACGGCATCACCCGCGACGACCAACCCAATCGACGGCACGTGGAGCACTGTCGTCTTGTCGGTATCAGTGTGTCCCACCTCGACAATGCGAAGCTCGCTGCCCTCCAGTTCGAAGGTGTTGGCCGGAGGCGTCGCCGCGACTACCGAGGCCTCCGGAATTTGACCAGGGAAACTCTTGTCCCAGACCGCGGCACGCACCTCGGGTGAGGCGTGGTAGTGCATGACCTCGATCGTGCCCGGCGCGCAGCAACGCAGCATAGACTTCGTTTCGCAGCAAAGACTTCGTTTCATGAACGTGCGGCTGTCACCGGGTCGTACTTGATTTATCCTCCGGCCCCGTGGTCGCTGCGCCGACACCGATGCTGGCAAAGCTCGAGTCGATGTTGCCGGTCGGCCCGGCCTGGCGATACGAGCCCGAACTGGATGGTTTTCGCGGCCTAGTCTGGCACGCAATTGACGAGCACGTCCGCCTCCTCAGCCGCAACGCCCGTGACCTCGCACCGTGGTTTCCCGAGCTCACTCGAGCGGCCAAGAGCTTGCCTCCAGGAACCCTGCTGGACGGTGAGATCGTCATCGGCGATGAGCGCGGCTATCCCGATTTCGCGGCCTTACAGCATCGGCTTGCGGTCGCCAGGAAGCACACGGAGCAGGCAGCGGCAGCTCACCCAGCCGTGCTCGTCGCCTTCGACCTGCTCGAGCTCGCAGCAACCGACTTGACCCGGCAAGAGCTGGACCGACGCCGCATGCAACTGGAAGGTGTGCTCTCGGCGCAACGACCCTGCCTGCAACTGGTGCTGCAGACGGCGGACGTCGAGCTGGCTCGCGATTGGCTGAGGTTTTTGCCGAGTATCGAAGGAGTCGTCGCCAAGCGCGGCGACGGCCGCTACGAATCAGGTCGCCTGCGCGATTGGGTGAAAGTCAAGCGCTACCGAACCGTGGACTGCGTGGTCATTGGCGTAACGGGTGACAGCGCGGCGCCCGGGCTCGTGCTTGGGCTGCGCCACAGCGACGACATGATCCACCACCTCGGCTTATGCCGACCGGTTCCGCCCGCTATAGCCGCGCCGATACTCGCCCTGCTCGAGCAAGCTGGCCACCTCGAGCGGCCGATTCCGTCGCGCTGGCAGCAGGACGCCGTTCCACCCTGGCGCCGCGTGCCAACTGAGCTCGTCTGTGAGATCCGGGCCGGCAATCTTGATCGCGGTCGCTGGCTGCGTCAGCCCGCAACATTCCTACGCTGGCGCCCTGATCGTTCGCCGAGCGACTGTGGGCTCGAGCAGCTACAGACGATGTAGAACATACGTGCTAGAATTTAGCCCGTGGCCTCCTCCTCGGCTTCTGAGACCACCGATCCGAGGGTCGCCCAGTTCGGCAGGACTGCTGGC
>WNGB01014624.1_pt1 | contig 15351 bp, 13 predicted proteins | sample 5400681 | NCBI WGS metagenome assembly WNGB01 (sample SAMN13153367, study PRJNA577476) | soil metagenome | isolation source: 115 cm soil or saprolite under grassland replicate 2 | place: USA:California | collected 2016-06-15
CGTGGAGGAACTTGCCCGCCTGGTCGAACACCTGCACGCGGTCGTTCTCCCGGTCGCACACCAGGACGCGCCCCCGGGTGTCGATCCACACCCCGTGCGGCAGGCTGAACTGCCCCGGGCCCGTGCCCGGCTCGCCCCAGGAAAAGAGATAGGTGCCGTCGGCGGCGAACTTGTGCACCCGGGCGTTGCCGTAGCCGTCGGTCATGAACATCTCGCCGGACGGCGTCAGAGCGATGTCCGTCGGCAGGTTGAAGGGGCCGCCGCCGTGCGTGACGTTCCGGTAGGCGCTCGAGTTGAAATCCTTGGGGTCCACGCCGGTGTCCGAGCGATGGCCTCGCGTGCCGATCGTCCGGAGCAGCGTTCCGTCGCTGGTATAGAGCAGCATCTGCCCGTGATCGCGGTCCACGATCCAGAGGTTGTCGTGCTCGTCGACGCGGATCGTGTGGGGAAAGGCGAAAAGCCCGGCACCCCAGGACGAGAGATAGTTCCCCTCGCGGTCGAAGACGACGATCGGGTGGTCGGGCGTGCGGTTGAAGCAGTAGACGCGATCGCGCGAGTCGACCGTCACGGCCGCCGCGGGCATCGCCCAGCCGGCCGGCAGCTTGGCCCAGTCGTCATCGACTTGGTAGGTGTACCGGCCGCTTCCGACGACGGTGTTCATGTGCTGACTCCTTCCATCTGGAGCGCATAGAGTCGGCGATAGAGGCCGTCGCGCGCGAGCAGCTCGTCGTGGCGTCCGACCTCCGCGATGCCGCCCTCGTGCACGACGACGATGCGGTCGGCGTTCCGTACCGTCGCCAGCCGGTGGGCGATGACCAGCACGGTGCGGCCACGCATCAGCTCGGCGAGGGCCTGCTGGATCATGAACTCGCTCTCCGCGTCCAGGTCCGAGGTCGCCTCGTCGAGGATGAGGATCGGCGGGTTCTTCAGGAAGGCGCGGGCGATGGCGATGCGCTGGCGCTGGCCGCCGGAGAGCCGCACGCCCCGCTCGCCCACCAGCGTCTGATAGCCCTCGGGGCACGCGACGATGAACTCCTCGGCGTGCGCCTGACGGGCGGCGCGGGCGACGTCCTCGAAGGGCGCGCCCGGGCGTCCGTACGCGATGTTGTACAGAATCGAGTCGCTGAAGAGGAACGTCTCCTGGGTGACGAGGCCGATCAGGGCGCGGAGCGAGGCCTGCGTGACGTCGCGGAGATCGTGGCCGTCGATCGTGATCCGCCCGGCGCTGACGTCGTGGAAGCGCGGCAGGAGATCCATGAGGGTCGACTTGCCGGCGCCGCTCATGCCGACGAACGCGACGACTTCACCCCGGTCGATCGTCAGCGAGACGCTGCGCAGCGTGAGGTCCTCGGCATCCAGGTGCCGGAAGCCGACCTGCTCGAAGACGATCGCGTGGCGGAACGCGTCGAGCGCGATGGCGTCGGCAGCGTCGGCGATCGCCGGCGGCAGGTCGAGGATCTCGAAGACACGCTCGACGGACGCGGTCGACTGCTGGACGGTGTTGACGATCCGCGAGAGCTGCCGGACGGGCCCGTAGAGCAGGGCCACCGCGGCCGTGAACGAGAAGAAATCGCCGGGTGTGATCGCGCCGACCATGACCTGGTGGCCGCCGTACCAGAGGGCGCCCATGATGCCGAAGGCGGTCAGCACCTCCATGAGCGGTTCCGTGAGCTGATCGGTGCGGTGGTCCTTCAGGGCCAGAGTGAGCAACCCGCGGTTGACGCGGTCGAATCGCTCCACCTCGTGCGCCTCGCGCCCGAACGCCTTGACGATCTTCGTCCCCGAGAGCACCTCGTGCAGGAGCACGTTCAGCTCGGCGATCTTCCGCTGCGACCGCTTGTTGATCCGGTAGAGCTTGCGTCCGATCGTCCGTACCGCCAGCCCGACGAACGGGAAGACCACGAGCGCAATCAGGGCCAGCCGCCAGTCCCGGACGAACATGACCGCGGCGAGCACGACCACCATCACGACGTTCCGGATCGTCATCACCATGACCGTCGACGAGAGGCGCGCCAGCCGGTTCACGTCGGTTACGATCCGCGACGCCAGCTCCGCCGAGTGGCGGCTGGTGAAGAACGACAGCGACATCCGCTGGATGTGGGTGTAGAGGTCCCGGCGAATCGCTGCGATCACGCGCTCGCCGGCCGCCGCCATCAAGTAGGAGTAGCCGTAGCGGCCCACGGCCTTGCATACGTACGCGGCGAGAAACAGCAGCGGGATGATCTTCAGCATCGCCTCGTCGCGGCGGATGAAGACGTCGTCCATGGCGGGCTTCACGAGCCATGCGATCGCGCCCTCCATCGCGGCGACCACGACCGCGAGCGCCGTGCCGAGAAGCAGCATCGGCACGTGGGGCCTGAGATAGACGAACAGACGCCAGTAGAGCGCGGTCGGAACGCTCATGACGCCGCTCGCACCGTCATCGCGCCTCGAAGAACTCGCGCACCGCCGCGATCACCCGATCGATCTCCGCGTCCTCGTGGTCGGCCGACATCGGCAGCGTGAGGATCTCCTCGACGAGCCGCTCCGTCCGCGCCAGCGGCGCCGGCGCGAACCGCTCGATCGCGGGCTGCCGGTGGGTCGGGACCGGATAGTGGATGCCGGTCTGGATCCCGCGCTCCTTCAGGAAGGCGGCCAGCGCGGCGCGCCGCGGCGTGCGCACCACGAAGAGGTGGTACACGTGGCGGGCCCGGGCGCGCTCGCCGGGCAGGACCAGCGGCAGCCCGGCGAGCCCACGGGCGTAACGCTCCGCGAGAACGCGCCGGCGGCCGTTCATCGCGTCGAGCCGCCGCAACAGCACCCGCAGCGCCGCGGCCTGCAGCTCGTTGAAGCGCAGGTTGAAGCCGATCTCCGCGTGCACGTTCCGGTCGACTCGGCCGTGGTCCCGCAGCCGGCGGCAACGGGCCACGACCTCGTCGTCACTGGTGAGGACGGCACCGCCGTCGCCCATGCCGGGCAGATTCTTCGACGGGTAAAAGGAGAAGACCGCGGCGCGGCCGAAGCTTCCGACCTGTTGCCCGTTCCACTCGGCGCCTTGCGCCTGGGCGCAGTCCTCGAGAAGCCAGAGGCCGAGGCGCGAGACGAGGTCCTGGACGGCCGTCAGATCCACCGGCTGGCCGTACAGGTGCACGGGCACGATCCCGACCGTCCGCGGCGTCGCCTTCGCTTCGGCGTCGGCCGGATCGAGGGTGTAGAACTCGTCCGCGTCCACGAACACGGGCGTCGCCTCCGCGAGGCAGATCGCCTCGACCGTGGGGAACGCCGTGTGCGAGGGCACCAGGATCTCGTCGCCGGCCTTCACGCCGAGCGCGCGCAACGTCAGCCAGAGCGCGGCGGTCGCCGAGCTCGTCAGCACGGCGTGCTTCACGCCGGTAGCGGCCGCCAGCTCGGCTTCGAGCTGCCGGCACTGCGGACCCAGGACGTACTGGCGCGAGTCGATCGCCGCCAGCACGGCTTGCTTGATCTCATCGTCGACCGGCGGGCGGGACAGCGGAATCGGCGTCATAGCGTCGGTCCGGAGAGGCGGTCGTACCGGCCGCGATAGTAGACCAGCGGAGCGCCATCGCCCGAGCGGGAGCGCTCCACGCGTCCGACTAAGATCGTGTGGTCGCCTTCGAGATGGACGTTGACCGTCGCGCACTCGAGCTGTGCGAGCGAGTTGTCGATGAGCGGCAGGCCGAGCGAGCTCAGCGTGAACGCCACGCCGTCGAACTTGTTGTCGATCTTCGTGGTGGCGAACCGGCGCGACACGGCCTCCTGCTCGAGCCCCAGGATGTTGACGGCGAACATCTTGCCCCCGACCAGCGCGGGGTAGCTTTGCGCCTTGTGGTCCACGCATACCAGGACGAGCGGTGGCTCGAGCGACACCGACGTGAACGCGCTCGCGGTGAGCCCCGTCGGGCGACCGTCCTTATCGCAGACGGTGATGACGGTGACGCCCGTGGCGAAATGGCCGAGGACACGGCGGAATTCGTCTGGAGGAATCACCCGCTTTTTGTAGCAGGTCGAAGGCGAGAGCGCAAGGTTTCGCGCATAGATAGACCGCAGTGCACGCGGGCCTGTTTCCGTTGAACGCGGCCAGGGCTCCTGTATAGTCCCGGTATGGTGACCGAACAGGCCGTGCTCGACGCGCTGCGAGGGGTCAAGGATCCGGAGCAGCAACAGGACATCGTCGCGCTCGGTCTCATCCGCGACCTGACCATCGCCGACTCGGAGGTCACGTTCACGCTTGCTTTCACGACCCAGTCACCGGCGTCGAAGGCCACCATGCACAGTATGGCCTCGCGAGCCGTGGGCCGGGTCCCGGGCGTCTCGAAGGTACAGGTCAAGATGGGGGGCATGCCGGGCGCGCGGCCGGGGCAGCCTGCGCAGCCGGCGGCTCACGCCCACGCGCAAGGCCCGCAGAGGTCGGCGGAGTTCATCCCCGAGGTGAAGCACACGATCGCGGTGTCGTCCGGTAAGGGAGGGGTCGGCAAGTCCACGGTCAGCGTGAACCTCGCGGTGGCGCTGCGCCAGTCCGGCTCGGCGGTCGGCATCATCGACTCCGACGTGTACGGTCCCGACATTCCCCTCATGCTGGGCTCGCGTGGACGCCCGGGCATGTTCGAGAACCGGATCATCCCGGTCGAGGTGCACGGCCTGAAGATGATGTCGATCGGGCTGCTCGTGAACGACCGGGAGCCGCTCGTCTGGCGTGGCCCCATGATCCACTCCTTCATCCAGCAGATGCTGAAGGACGTCATGTGGGGTGCCCTGGATTACCTCGTCTTCGACATGCCACCCGGGACCGGCGACGCCCAGCTCTCGCTCTCGCAGATCATTCCGCTCTCGGGTGTCGTGATGGTGACGACCCCGCAGGAGGTCGCGCTGCTCGACGTGCGCAAGGCGATTGGGATGTTCCAGAAGCTCAACGTGCCGATCCTCGGCATCGTCGAGAACATGAGCTACTTCGTCGCGCCCGACACCGGAAAGCGCTACCCGATCTTCGGCGAAGGGGGCGGACGGCGGCTCTCCGAGGAGTACGGTGTGCCGCTGTTGGCACAGGTCCCTCTCGATCCGGAAACTCGGCTCGCCGGCGACGAGGGCACACCGATCACCCTTCGCCGGCCCGACTCGCCCCAGGCGGGCATCTTCCGCGAGCTGGCCGCGGCGGTGCGGCGGCGCCTCGACGAGCTCGCCGTGCTCCGGCCGCTGCCGAAGATCGGTTGACCGAGCCGAGGGAAGAGCACCGCCGTGCCGCCCCTGACCCTGCCGATCTTCCCGCTGCCCGACGTCACGTTCTTTCCCCATACGCTCCTGCCGTTGCACGTCTTCGAGGCCCGCTATCGGGCGATGGTGATGGATGCGCTGGCGCGCGACCGGCGCTTGGCGGTCGTGAGGCTCAGGCCGGGTTTCGAGGCGGCCTACGCCGGCAAGCCCGCCGTGCACGCGGTGGCGGGAGCGGGCGAGATCGTCAGCTGGGAGCGCCTGGCCACGGGCCGCTACAACATTCTCGTGAAGGGCGAGTGGCGCGTCCGCATCGAGAGCGAGCGGCCGAGCGACACCCTCTACCGCATCGTTACGGCCCAGCGGCTCGACGACGTCGCACCGACCACGGACGCCTCGGCCGCGCTCGCCCGCATCCGGGACGCGTGCGGCCGCCTGCTGCGCGCGCTGGATCGTCCGGCCGATCTGCTGGATACGGCCCTGGCGGGCCAGCTACCCGGCGTGATCGCCGACCGGATTGCCGCGGCAGTGGTGCCCGACGCCGATCTCCGCCAGGAGTTGCTGGAGACGTTCGACGTCACGCGCCGACTCGACCGCCTCGGCCAGGCACTCGAGCAACTCGTGAACCAGCTGCGCGAAGGTCACGAGTGATCCGCGCGTTTCTCGGGGCATTGCTGATGATGACGGTGGCGGCGTCGGCAGTGGGCGCGATGCAATGGGCGTGGATGGGGGTGCGGATCCGCGATCTGTCCGAGCAGGAGATGGACGAGATCGCGAAGCGGCACGGGATCCGCGAGGGGTTCGGCGTGGTCATCATCGAGGTGATGGAGGGGACGCCTGCCGAGAAGGCTGGGATCAAGAGCGGCGACCTGGTCGTGGCCTTCGAAGAGCGTCCCGTGACCGATACCCGGCTCCTCCAGCGCCTGATCGGCGGGGCCGGCGCCGGGCAGGATGTGCGGTTGACGGTTCTTCGGACCGACGGGCGGCGGCGCCTCGAGGTCCGTCTCGCGGCGATGCCTCGCCCGGTGCTCGGGGAACGGATCGCGGCTGAATTCGGTTTTCTCGTGCGGGAGCCCGAGCCCGCCGGGTCGGCCGCGCCCACGATCTCCGGGGTCATCCGGCGGAGCGCGGCGGAACGGGCAGGGCTCGAGGTGAGTGACGTGATCCTCGAGGTCAACGATCAGGCGGTCGAGACGCGTGAGGCGCTGCGTGAGGCCATGGCCGACGCGAGCATCGAGGGGCCGCTCCGGCTGACGATCCGCCGGGGCGGCAGCCGCCTGTCGGTGACGCTGCGGGCCCCGTGAGCGCGACAAGGTGCTTCTTTGTTGACAGATCCTGCACCGCTCGCATAGCTTGGGGCGGTGGTCCGACCACGAAGCGCTCGTGTCCTGTCCTCGGATGATCTCCCGGCTACGGCCGAACACTTGACGCCATCGATCAGGAGGAGGTGCTCCATGAGCGATTCGCAAACGGTCACCGAGACCCCACGCCGCACATTCCTGAAGGGCGTCGCTCTGGCCGCGACGGGCGCCGCGACGCTCGGCTTTCCGATGGTCGCCAAAGCTCAGGGTCCGATCTCGATGCGCTGGCAGAGCACGTGGCCGCAGAAGGACATCTTCCACGAGTACGCTCTGGACTTCGCCAAGAAGGTCAACGACATGACGGGCGGCGATCTCAAGATCGAGGTGCTGCCCGCGGGCGCGGTGGTGCCGGCGTTCGGCCTGCTCGACGCCGTGTCGAAGGGCACGCTCGACGGCGGCCACGGCGTGCTCGTGTACCACTACGGCAAGCAGACGGCGCTCGCCCTCTGGGGCTCGGGCCCCGGCTACGGCATGGACGCCAACATGCTGCTCTCCTGGCACAAGTACGGCGGGGGCAAGCAGCTTCTCAACAAGCTCTACGCCTCCATCGGGGCGAACGTCGTGTCCTTCCCCTATGGCCCGATGGCCACGCAGCCGCTCGGCTGGTACAAGAAGCAGATCACGAAGCCCGACGATTTCAAGGGGCTCAAGTTCCGCACGGTCGGCATCTCGATCGACGTGTTTCAGGGCCTGGGCGCGGCGGTCAACGCGCTACCCGGTGGCGAGATCGTTCCGGCCCTGGACCGCGGGCTCATCGATGCCGCCGAGTTCAACAACGCGACGTCCGACCGCATCCTCGGGTTCGCCGACGTCTCGAAGATCTGCATGCTGCAGAGCTACCACCAGAACGCCGAGCAGCTCGAGATCACCTTCAACAAGACGAAGTTCGACGCGCTGCCCGACAAGATGAAGGCCATCATCGAGAACGGGGTCGAGGCCGCCTCGGCCGACATGTCGTGGAAGTCGATCGACCGCTACTCGAAGGACTACATCGAGCTGCAGACCAAGGACAAGGTCCGGTTCTTCATCACGCCGCCGTCCGTCCTGCAGAAGCAGCTGGAGATCTATGACACTGTCGCGGACAAGAAGTCGTCGGACAACCCGATGTTCAAGGAAATCGCCGAGTCGCAGAAAGCCTTCGCCGCGCGGGCCGTCAAGTGGGACCTCGACACCAACGTGAGCCGCCGCATGGCGTATAACCACTACTTCGGCAAGCCGGCGGCCAAGAAGAGTTAGGCTCTCCGTGACCGAGCCTCAGCAGGCCGGCCACCCGGTGCTCGCCGGGTGGCTGGCCTTTTTCCCCCGATGAACGCGCAGCGTCTGATCCGCGCCATCGATCTGGCAAGCTACTGGAGCGGCAAAGCCTTCGCCTGGCTGATCATGGCTCTGACGTTCGTGGTCTCCATCGAGGTCTTCAAGCGTTACATTCTCAACGCCCCGACCGCCTGGATCTTCGACTTCAACAGCATGCTGTACGGCACGCTGTTCATGATGTGCGGCGCGTACACGCTGGCGGCCGCCGGTCACGTCCGGGCCGACTTCGTCTACATCTACCTGAAGCCGCGCGGTCAGGCGGCGCTCGACCTGATCCTCTACCTCCTGTTCTTCATCCCGGGTATCCTGGGGCTCATTTACGCGGGGTACGATTACGCCGCCCTCTCCTGGCGCATCGGTGAGCACTCGACGGTGACCGCGGAGGGCCCGCCCGTCTATCACTTCAAGACTGTGATCCCCCTGGCGGGCGCGCTGGTCATGTTCCAGGGACTGGCCGAAATCGTCCGGTGCGTCGTGTGTCTGCGCACCGGCGCCTGGCCGTCGCGACTCGAGGACGTCGAGGAGATCGACGTCATCGAGACGCAACTCGGGCGCAGCGAGTTCGTGGACGAGGAGTCGCGCCGCGCGGCGATGGAAGGCGCGCACGCGATCGACGAGGCCGCCCGCCACCGCACCGTGGTGGACGAGACCGAACGCCAGAGCCGGACCCCGTGAGCGACCCCTACCTCGGCCTCACGATGCTCGGCCTCATCGTGGTCGCGATCATGATGGGCTTCCCGACCGCGTTCACGCTGATGGGCCTCGGGATGGTCTTCGGCTTCATCGCGTTCTGGAACCCCGTCCAGCACTGGTACGACAACCGGATCTTCGACCTGATCGTGCAGCGGACGTACGGGGTGATGACGAACGACACGCTGCTATCGATCCCGTTGTTCGTATTCATGGGCTACATCATGGAACGGGCGGCTCTGGTGGACCGCATGTTCCACAGCGTGCAGCTCGCGTTCCGGCGCGTGCCGGCCTCCCTGGCGGTGACCACCCTGCTGGTGTGTGCGTTCTGGGGTATCGCCTCCGGCATCGTCGGGGCGGTCGTCGTCCTCATGGGCGTGATTGCGATGCGGCCGATGCTGAACGCGGGCTATGACGTGAAGCTGGCCTCCGGCGCGATCACCGCCGGCGGGACGCTCGGCATCCTCATCCCGCCGTCGGTCATGCTCATCGTCTACGCCGCGGTGGCCGGGCAGTCGATCGTCAAGCTCTACGCCGCGGCGATGCTGCCGGGCTTCTTCCTGACGTTCCTCTACCTCGTCTACATCCTCGGCTGGGCCATCATCAACCCGAAGATCGCGCCCAAGCTCGCGCCCGACCAGTATCGCGTCGCGGTGCCGGAGTATCTCCAGCGGGTGCAGGGCGGGTCCCGGAGCGTCGTCCCGGGCCTCCTCGCCGCCGCGTTCCGCCCGGGCGTCGTGCGGGGGGCCCGCACCGAGAGCGGGACGCCGGCGGGCTACGGCGTGATCGCCAAGAGCCTGCTCATCCTGTCGGTGCCGGTACTCCTGACGGTCGGCACATTCGGCTCGGCATGGTGGTACGTCACCGTCTACAACGCGCCGGAGGCGGCCGCGCCCGCGCCCGCGAAGCCCGCGACCGCCGCGACAGCACCGACGGCGCCTCCGGCCGCGGCACCGGCACCAGCCGAGGACAAGCCGCAGGAAGTGGGCCTGGCCGGCGAGGCCACGGACGAGAGCGCCGGCAAGCCCGACGGGCCGCCGCAGGAAGTGACCTCGTTCATGGAACGGACGACGTCGACCGCGGGCACCATTCCCGCGCACTTCTATCCGTGGTTCTGGGGGCTGGCCGCGGTCGCGGCGCTCCTGCTCCTCGTCTACTTCTGGCGGATGGATGGTGAGCAGCTCGAGATCCTGAAAGAGTTGTGCGCCTCGGTGGTGCCGCTCGGCGTCCTCACCGTCATCGTGCTGGCGGTGATCCTGTTCGGCATCTGCACCGCGACCGAATCGGCCGCGATCGGCGCGCTCGGCGCATTGTACCTGGCCGTGATGGCGCGGTATCTGCGTCCTGTCCTGTGGTGGAGTCTGGTCGGCGTGATCGTCGGCATCCTGCTCGGATGGTATGAGGGCGAGGACTTCGCGTCGCTCATCGTGGCGGGGTCGATCAGCGGGACGCTCCTGGGCACGGTCGCGCCAGGGCTCTGGTATCTCAGGACCTCACCGGAGCTCAGGCGCAACGTGAAAGAGTCGACGTTCCTGACGGCGAAGACGACGGCGATGGTGTGCTGGCTCTTCGTCGGCTCGGCGCTGTTCTCCGCCGTGTTCGCCCTGCACGGCGGCCAGGGCCTGATCGAGCGCTGGGTGCTCTCCATGAACCTGTCGCCGCTCGGCTTCCAGTTTACGGCGCAGCTGATCATCTTCCTGCTCGGCTGGCCGCTCGAGTGGACCGAGATCATCGTGATCTTCTGCCCGATCTTCATCCCGCTCCTGAGCCACTTCCAGGTCGACCCGATCCTCTTCGGCACCATGGTCGCGGTGAATCTCCAGGCGGCCTTCCTGTCGCCACCGGTGGCGATGTCGGCGTTCTACCTGAAGGGCGTGTCGCCCAAGCATGGCTGCCGGAGTTTCTCTACGGGAAGTGACCCGAAGGGGGGCTTCGTCCCCCATCCTCATCGAAGGGGGCCTCCTGCCGGCGGCGTGGGCCGGCCCAGGCCCTCCAGCCGGGCACGGAACTCGTCGGCGAACTGGCGGTAGGAAATCGGGAAAACCTGCCGCCAGTGTTCTCGCGGATCGGCGTCGAGCGCGAAGCGCCCGAGAAATTCCAGGAGTTTCGCACTGCCGTACTCCTCGACGAGCCAGTCGACCGCCAGGAATGCCTGGCCGTAGGTCGCCATCGCGCCGAGCCGACGCGTCGCCTCGATCCAGGCCGCGTTGTTGGCGAGCGCCGGAAGGTCGGGGAAGAACTTGGTTGTCGACCCGAGGGCGGCGCGCATCATGATGTCGCGCGACTCGGCGTAGGCTCGATATCCGAGCAGGTCGACCACCTTGAACTTGACCCATTCGGCGTGGCCCTCGAGGATCCACTGCGCGGGTCGGCCCCGTCCGCCTTCTCGGAGCCTACCCTGGCTCACGTGCGTCAACTCGTGGGCGAAGAGCGACGCCCGCCCCACAAGGTTCATCCGGGCCAGGTAGTCGCCACGCAGGAAGAGGCCAGCGCCCGTGGCGACGCCGAACGCGTAGCGACGGTCCCACGCTTCGTCGGCCTTCTCGCCCGCGATCTTGATGAGCCCGTCGACGAACGTCGCCTGGTTGACGTAGACGTAGGCCCTGATGTCTGGGGAGAACGGCAGATCGAGCCTGTGGCGCATCAGCCAGGCGATCGAGTCGATGAGCTCGCTGTCGCTCGGGCTCGTGCCCAGCGGCGGCATCGCCGGAGCATCGAACCGGATCTCGTATTGTCGGTACGGAGCGCCGACGCTCGAGCAGGCCACCGCCAGCATCGCAGGGAGCGCGAGGACGATCCGCCAGCGGCTCATAGCGCCTCGATACCGTGAGGATTCCAGCGCGTCAAGTAGGCTCTGCCCACTTCGCGCGACCCGGGGCCGCGAGGCCGTGGGCCTGCGAGCGACCGCGGGGCCTCGCCGCCCGACCCCTTCCCAGTGGACCTCAGCCGTCGAACACTCCGCGGACTCCGGCCGAGGACGTCGGCAGCTTGGAGCCACGTCAGCTGCCCACTGAGCGCTCGCAAGATGACCTCCTGGACCTTCATGGCGCGCTCCACGGCGCCGACGGGGTAGGCCATGGTCACCTCCTCGGTGACCAGTTCTCCCCCGGCGCCCGCTTGGAGCGGTCATTTCACGTTGCACTCGGGAGCGGCCAAATCATGTACTCCCGACATAATCAAAACGTAGCCATTGACGTTCTCCGCCGCCCGCTTTAGGTTACCGGCAATGCCGCGGTGGCTGACCGCTTCTGACCCTCGGTGGCTCCTAACCCTCTGTCGTCTTCAACTGCCTGCCGTCGTGTCTAGCCGGGCCAAGCTCGTCTGGTTCTCGCTCGCCGCGCTGACCATTTCCCTGGTTATCACGCCCGCTTTGCCCGCCGAGGATGCCTGGGAAGCCCTCGTCAAGGGCGGCCACGTTGCAGTGATTCGCCATGGCAACGCGCCGCCCGGTTTCGGTGGAGACCCGCCCGGCTTCAGGTTCGACGACTGCAAGACGCAACGGAACCTCGACGACAAAGGACGCGCACAGGGTAAGGCGCTGGGCGAGGCCTTCCGCAGCCACGGCGTGCGCGTTGACCGGATCGTGTCCTCACCCGTGTGCCGCTGCATGGACACGGCCTCCCTGATGGCCGTTGGCCAGGTCGAGAGCTCGTGGGCTCTCCTTCCGGACAGGGATCCGAATGCTCCGGTCCGGCTCCGCGAACTGAAGGAGATCGTGTCTAACTGGCGCGGACCGGGGACGCTCGTGCTGGTGACTCACGGCTTCACCATTCGGCCGCTGATCGGGATCATTCCGGACCAGGCCGAGACGGTGGTGCTCAGGCCGACGCCCGGTATTGAGCCCGGTGCCCACGTCGTGGGCCGGATCGTTCCGCCGCAGTAGCGGTGTTGATGGCCAGGAGTGCCGCCCTCGTTCAGTCTGTTGGACGATCCGGGAGCGGGATGAAGACAACTGGCCTTGCGGGTCCTGATCCTCCTCTTCGCCGACGGCCCCCTCCGAGCCTCCCGCAGAACAGGATTGCGCGGGCGAAGCCCGCGCTCGAACGCGGTTGATCGAGCTCTTGTGGTGATAATCTCTGGGGCGCGATGGATCTGACGAATCTGCACTGGTTGTCGGCGGCAGAGGCGGCGGGGATGATCCGCGACGGGGTCATCAGCTCGGTGCAGCTGGTCGAGGCGTGCCTGGCGCGGGTGCGTGACGTCGACGGCCAGATCCAAGCCTGGGCGTTTCTCGATCCCGAGCATGCGTTGGCCCAGGCGCGCGCCGCCGACGAGTTCCGACTCTCCGGGCAGCCCACCGGACCGCTGCACGGGGTGCCCGTGGGGATCAAGGACATCATCGACACCGCCGACATGCCGACCGAGAACGGCTCAGTCCTGCACGCTGGCCGCACACCGTCCCGCGACGCGACGGTCGTGTCGCTCCTGCGTGGGGCGGGCGCGGTCATCATGGGCAAGACCGTCACGACCGAGTTCGCCACCCGCACGCCCGGCAAGACGCGCAACCCGCACAATCCCGCGCACACGCCGGGTGGGTCGTCGAGCGGGTCGGCCGCGGCGGTCGCCGCCGGCATGGTGCCGCTGGCGCTCGGCAGCCAGACCACCGGCTCGACGATCCGGCCGGCGTCGTACTGCGGGGTCTATGGCTTCAAGCCGACGCACGGCCTGGTGCCGCGGCACGGCATGTTCCAGCTCTCGCGCACGCTCGATCACGTCGGCCTGTTCACGCGCTCGCTCGAGGACGTCGCGTTGCTGCTGGAGCAGCTCGCGGCTCACGACGAGCGGGACCCGGACTCGCGGCCGCGCGCCCGCGTCCCCTATTGTGCCGTGGTCGCCCAGGAGCCCCCACTGGCGCCCATGTTCGCCTTCTTGAAGACGTCGCTCTGGGATCGGGTCGACGGCGACGCCCGCGAAGCGTTCGAGGAGCTGGTGGACAATCTCGGCGGTCGCAGCGAAGAGATCGAGCTCGTCGTGGCGACCGACGAGGTGCTCGAGTGGCAGCGCGCCATCGGGGGCGCAGAGATGGCGATCAGCCTACGCCGGGAGTGGGACAAGGGACGCGACAAGCTATCACCCGCGCTGCGCTCGCGGATCGAGCACGGCCGCGCGGTCCGCGCCGTGGACTATCTCGGCGCCCGCGCCAGCATTCCTGAGCTCAACGGGAGTCTGATCGAGCTGTTCGAGCAGCGTTACGACGCCATCCTGACCCCGCCCGCCTTCGGTACGGCGCCGGCAGGGCTCGAGTCGACAGGGGATCCGGCCTTCTGTGCGCTGTGGACCCTCTGCGGAATGCCGGCGCTCAATGTGCCGCTCATGCAGGGCGCCAACGGCCTGCCGCTCGGCGTCCAGCTCGTCGGTGCACGGCACCGCGACGCGCAGCTCCTGCGCACCGCGCGCTGGCTCGTGACCCACCTCGAGGCGAGCTCGGGCTCGATGCGCTGACCGCGCGTCACCTCCGCGGCTTGGCGCAGCGCGTCTAGCGTGCGTCGGTGCGCTGGCGTAGGCTCTCGCCTCGCCGGGGCGGACGACGCCCCACCAGCCGAACGGAGGAACCACGGATGGCAGACGTCGAACGCATGTACATCAACGGCGAGTGGGTGCTCGCCGATGGCGGCGCCACCTTCGATGTCACGAACCCGGCCGACGGCACCGTCGTCGCGAGGATCGCGAACGGCGCCGGGCCGGAGATCCAGCGCGCGGTCACGGCCGCGCACGCGGCGTTCCGAGAGTGGTCCTCGCTGGCGCCCAAGGACCGCGGCAGCATCCTCCTGAAGATCCAGGCGCTCATGCAGGAGCGGCGGGACGAGCTGGCGCGGCTCGTGACGCTCGAGAACGGCAAGCCGTACGAGGAAGCGAAGAAAGAAGTCCAGTTCGCGCTCGGCTACTTTGGCTGGTTTGCCGAGGAGGCCCGCCGGGTGGCCGGCGAGTGGATCCCGTCCCCCCAGCCCGGGAAGCGGTACTGGGTGCTTCGCCAGCCGATCGGGCCCGTCGCCGCTGTGACGCCGTGGAACTTTCCGGCGACGATGGTGACGCGCAAGATCGCGCCGGCCCTGGCCGCCGGCTGTACCGTCGTGCTCAAGCCGGCCTCGGCCACGCCGCTCACCGCGCTCGCCATCGCGCGCATCACCGAGGTTGCCGGGTTGCCGCCCGGGGTCTTCAACGTGCTCACGACCAACCGATCGCGGCTCGTCGGCGCCGAGCTGCTCACGCATCCGCTGATCCGCAAGATCGGCTTCACCGGTTCCACGGATGTGGGCAAGGGGATCATGGAAGCCGCGGCCAAGCAGGTCACGCGGCTCTCGTTCGAGCTCGGCGGCAACGCCCCGTTCATCGTGTTCGAGGATGCCGACTTCAAGGCGGCGCTCGACGGTGCGGTGGCCATGAAGTTCCTGCGCGTCGGCGGGCAGTCGTGCATCTGCGCGAACCGGATCTACGTCCAGCGCGGGATCGCCGATCGCTTCATTCCGGCGTTCGTCGAGGCGGTCGGGCGTTTGAAGGTCGCCTCGGGCTTCGAGCCGGGCGCCCAGATCGGTCCGCTGATCAACGAGGACACGCGAGCGAAGGTCCACACGCTGGTCGAGGACGCCGTCAAGCACGGCGCCAAGCTGTTGGCGGGCGGCCGGTACCTGAACGGCGATTCGTACGCCAAGGGATTCTTCTACGCGCCCGCGGTACTGGTCGACGTGACCGACGACATGGCGATCGCGCAGGAGGAGATCTTTGGGCCGGCGGCGCCGATCCTCGTCTTCGACACGGAGGAAGAGGTGATCCGGCGGGCGAA
>WNGB01011603.1_pt1 | contig 15346 bp, 14 predicted proteins | sample 5400681 | NCBI WGS metagenome assembly WNGB01 (sample SAMN13153367, study PRJNA577476) | soil metagenome | isolation source: 115 cm soil or saprolite under grassland replicate 2 | place: USA:California | collected 2016-06-15
CGGGTTCATTACACCCGACGACGGCTCGCAGGATGTCTTCGTCCATCACAGCGCGATTGTCGGCGACGGCTATCGCTCTTTGGAGGAAGGCGCCAAGGTCTCCTACGAGACCGAGAGCGGCGACAAGGGCCCCCGCGCGGCGAACGTACAGAAGGTCTAGGCCCCCCTAGCTTCTCGGCTCGATGCAGTCCGGACCCACGCTTGTGGCCCGGGCCACTCCGGCGAGCGCCAAGGCGGTGTCGAACTCGGCCACCATCAGGCCGAGGACCGCGCGCACGCCCGCCTCTCCGTTCACCGCGAGCCCCCAGATCGGCGGGCGGCCCACCATCACAGCCCGAGCGCCGAGCGCGAGCGCCTTCAGCACGTCGGTGCCCCGCCGGATGCCGCCGTCGACGAGCACGTCGGCCCGGTCCGCCACCGCTTCGGCGACCGCGGGCAGCGCCTCCGCGCTCGACAGAACGGTGTCGAGTTGGCGGCCGCCGTGATTGGAGACCACGATCCCGGCGGCGCCGTGCTCGACGGCGAGCCGTGCGTCCTCCGGGGTCAGGATCCCCTTCACCAGCAACGGCAGCGAACAACCCGACGCAAAGCGCTCGATGTCCGCCCACGTGAGGCTGGGGTCGATCAGCTCGCCGATCTCGAGCATGCTGAAGGCGCCCTCGTGCCCCATCGCTCCGATGCTGGGTGCGGCGAGAGCGTCCGGGATCGCGTACTGGGTCCGCACGTCTCGCTCCCGGATCCCGAGCACGGGAAGGTCCACCGTGACCACGATCGCCTCGTACCCGTGCTCGACAGCCTCGTCGAGAAGCGCGTCCGAGACGCCCCGGTCCCGGAACACGTAGAGCTGTAGCCACCGCTCCCCCTCGGGCGCAGCCTCGGCGATCTCAGCCGGGGAAGCAGTCGCGAGCGAGGAGAGGCAGAAGACCGACCCCGCCGCGTGCGCGGCGCGGGCCGTAGCCGCCTCGCCATCGGGGTGGGCGAGCCGGTGATATGCCGTCGGCGCGACGAAGATTGGGTGTCGCCGGCGCCGGCCGAGGACGGTCGTCCCCAGGTCCCGTTCGGAGACGTCGACCAGAACGCGCGGGCGGATCGCGATCCGCTGCCAGGCCCTCACGTTCTCCCGCAGCGTCAGCTCGTCCCCCGCGCCGCCGGCGTAGTAGCCGTACGGCCCCTCCTCCAGCGCCTCGGCGGCGCGGGCCTCGTAGTCCGCGATCGTGCGCGGCGGGTCCACGCCGGGAATCTACGCGGACGCCGGCCGCTACGCCTTCGAGAGGAAGTCGCGGATCGCCGCGTGCGTCTCTCGAGGGCGCTCGAGTTGCGGCACGTGACCGCAGTCGAGCTCCACGTGGCGAGCCGCGGGGAGCTCGCGCTCGACGTGCTTCATGAATCCGATCGGGACCAGCGAGTCCCTGCGGCCCCAGACGAACATCGTGTCGCACGAAAGCCCGTTGAGCCGCGTCCAGAAGCCGTTCTCGCCGTAGGGCTCGTCCAGGTAGATGTTGCGCGCCGCCTCGTAGAAAGCCGCGCGCCCGCGAGGCGTCAGATACGAGCGCAGGAACTCGTCCACCCCGGCAGCCGCCCACCCGTCCTCGCCCCCCGGCACGAGCCGGCGCAGGATGGGCTCGGCCGCCCACCGCGGCGTGGGTTGGATCAGGCCCAATCTGGGAAGCGGCAGCTGCAGAAGCCACCTGAGCGGGCGGTCGCGAAGCCAGGCCATCGCCGGACTCAGCAGCACGACCCGCTTGGCGCGGTCCGGCGCGCGCAGGCCGGTCTCGATTGCGATCCGCCCGCCCATGCTGTTGCCCACGAGGTGCGCGCTCTCGATCCCCAGCGCGTCCATCAGGGCGAGCACGGCGCCGGCGAAGTCGTATTCGTCGGCCAGGGCCGCCACGGTGGGGAGGAACGAGGCCTTGGTCGCACCCAGGCCGTGCAGGCAGATCACCGGCTCGCCCTGGCCCGCAGTCAGCACGGAGAGCGTCGCCTTTGGTGTGCGGATCGATTCGAAGCGCAGGCGCCCCGGGTCCGTCATCCCGCTCGTCGCTGCCAGGAACCCGACCCCGAGGTGGAGGTTGTGCCGCACCGTGAGGCGTCCCCGGCGAAACGCATCCATCCCGCCGCGCACATCGTCCGCGATCCGCCTCCACGTTGCCCCGTCGGCCCTAAGCAGGGCGTCGGGCGCCAGGCGCTCGTCCGCCGGCATGAGCTCGACTCTCTCGCCGCGGATCATCGCGTCCCAGGCCGAGTCGCCTTCCACCTCCAGCCGAATGCGGGCCCTTTGCTTCGGGACGTCGATCACCACGGGGTCGAACCGCGCGATCAACGCGCGAAGCGAGTCGTGTCCCGTGGCGTTCGACTTCGAGTCCAGCATCGGAACGATCTCCTTTGTTCCCCTTTGCCGGCACTTCAATCGTGGCGCCCGCTTCGGACCGATCGGCGGGCGGTTTGGCCGCACCCTCGACGAGCTCCTCGCCTCACCCACCGCGCCTCTGGCCGCCGCCCACCCGCGACCTGGTCGGCTCGCCGGCGCGAATCGACGGCCCGGGCTGGGACACCGCAAACATCACACTCGGCGCCTCCGCGGACGTGAGTGGGGTGTTTTGCCGCCCATAGGCGGGTCAACTCCACACTCACCGTCCGAACCGCATCGAGGGTGGTGTCTGCGCCGCATAAGGTAGTCAACACCACACTCGCCGTCCCGGCGGTATCGAGTGTGGCGCCATCACTCTCCCGAGCTTTCACCGTCGCCGGAACCTGCCGTCGCCGGGTCCCATCCTCCTGACCTCCGTCGGTGGCGCCTCACTCGATCTGGCCCCGTCGGCGCCGAGGGACTGGCCCAAGGAAAGGGGGACCCACCACGACGCCCCCTCGGTGCCGAGGGAGCTGACCCAAGGGAGAGGGCACCACCACGACGCGGCCCTGCCGAGCCCGCATGGCCAGTCGCGCGGGAACGGCCGGCCGCGAACGACCCTACGGCGCGTCGGGCGGCGGTGGCGGCTCCGGCCCGTAACCCCCCGAGCGGATGCCAGCCTGGAGGTAGAGCAGCGTGAGGATCGCGGTCGCGGCGGCGTTCGCGGCCAGCAGCACTTTGCCCAGGGTTCCGATCCCGAGCTCCCCGTGGATGAGCCAGACGACGAGGATCACCGTCGCCAGGCCGTTGGCCAGAGCCGAGGCGCGGGCCACCGGCAGCATCAGCGCCGGCGTTCGGGACGCCAGCCACAACAGGTAGGCAAACCCCCACAACGCCGCTCCCCCGATCTGGACGAAGATCGCCGGCTGGGTCTGCGGCAGGTCCAGCGCGTCGTAGAGCCCGTCCCAGCTGCCGGCCAGGAACAGGAACCCGATCGCCGCCGAATAGACGGCGTCGGCGAGGAGAACGACCCGCAGCCGTGCGGCGGTCATCGCGCGCCAATCCTAGTCGCGTAGCGGCTCGACCGAATCGGTTGGCTTAGGGTCTTGCCGTGGCCCAACCTGCCCCAGCCCGCACGACTTCAGGGACGCCCGAGGGGTGGCCGCCCCCCCACCCCGCGGAGGCGGATCCTTCGGCGACGCCGCCGCCGATCGTCTTCGTGGGGGGCACCGGACGCAGCGGCACGCACGTCCTCGCGACGCTTCTGGGACGTCACCCGTTCTACGCCGACGTCGAGATCGAGGCGAGGTTTCACGCCAAGCCGCGGGGCCTGCCCGACCTCCTGGATGGCGAGGTGACGGTCCAGCAGTTCGTCCGGAAACTGCGCCGCTTCTGGTGGTATCGCGTCGCCGCCGGTGAGCCGCTGCCCGCGATCCTTCCGCGTGTGCCCCTTGGGCGGTCGGTGCGCGGCCTCCACAAGGTGATGCCACAGCAGCGCTTCGATCGCGCCGTCAAGCGGTTCGAGCGCCGCTGGGCGCGGGATCCGGAGATGGCGTCCCGGCGGTTGTTCCTGGACCTCCTGTGGCCGATCGCGGCACGCGCCGGAAAGCCCGGCCTGGTGGAGATGACCACCTCGAACATGCAGCGCGCGCGAACCCTGCACCGGCTGTTTCCGGAGGCGAAGTTCGTTCACATCATCCGCGATGGCCGCGACTCGGGCTCGTCGAAGGTCGCCAAGCGCCAGAAGCGAAAGCACCCAGGCGATGCGGTCGAGGGCTTCGAGTGGTGGTTCGACCGGATCGAGCGGATCGAGCGCGGGATCGCCACGGTGCCCCCCGAGAAGGTGCTCCATCTGAGCCTCGACGCGATGGTCGCGGGCGATCGCGATCAGGCCTACGGCTCCCTCCTCGCCTTCCTGGGCATCGAGGACGAACCCCGGATGCGCGAGTACTTCGACACCCAGGTCACCGAGCAGAACGCCAGCCGCGACCGCTGGAGGCGGGGGCTCTCGGAGCGCGAGCAGGCCGAGCTCACCGGGCGCTACGAGCGGGCGCTCGAGGCTATGGAGCAGCGAGGCTTCGCCAGCGCGCCGGTCCTGCGCGACGCCTACCTGCGCCTCGGCTGACGCGAACGCGTCGTCCAACGGAGCCCGAGGTCCGCGCCCTCACGGCTTCTCCCCCTCCTTGCACGCTTTGATCTGCTCGTCCAGCGCGTGCTTTCGCTCCTCGAAGCCCTCGTGGGCGCGGTCTTTCGCCGCCTTGTGCTCCTTGAGTTGCTCCTCCACGGCGTGCTGTCGTTCCTCCAGATCGTGCTTTTGCGCTTCCAGCGCCTCGCATGAGGTCGCGGCTCCCGTGGTCGTGCCCGGCGCGGCGGCGGGCGTCGTCGTAGCGGTCGATGTCTCCGTGGACGTGGTGGTGATCGTCGACTGGGCATCGGTCGCGCGATCGGGGGTGGCCGCGCGGCTCCCCTGGTGGGAGCCGTCCCCGCCGCCTCCGAGCAGGAGGACCAGCGCCACCGCGGCGAGCCCGCCCAGCGCCAGCGCCACAAGCGCGCGCGCCGGCGTCAGGGCGCGGTAGTGGCTCGCGGCGGGGGCGCCTTCGAGGAGGGCGAGGGCGGTTGCCGCGGAGGCTGGCCGCCGGGCTGGGTCCTCGCGGGTCAGCTCGCGGACGAGCGCCAAAAGATCGCCGGGCGGGCGCGAGCCGAGGCACTCCGAGATCACGACGCCACACGCGTAGAGGTCGGAGCGAGCGGTCGCGGCGGCGCCCTCCCGCACCTCGGGGGCCATGTAGCGGAGCGTCCCGATCACGTAGCCCGTCTCCGTGAGGTGGGGCGCGTCCGCGGGGCGGGCGATCCCGAAGTCGGTGAGTCGGAACCGGCCGTCGTCGCCGATCAGGATGTTCGACGGCTTCACGTCTCGATGCACGATGCCGGCGGCATGGATCGCCCCGAGCGCCCTCAGGAGCCCCCGCGCCAGCTCGCGCCCGTCCACGCGCGGTCCACCGTTTCCGCCGAGGACCGCGGACAGCGTGGGACCGTCCACGTACTCCATGACGAGGTAGGGCCTCTCGTCCTCCGAGCCGTAGTCGAAGACGTTGACGAGGTTCGGGTGGGAGAGGCTCGCCGCGACTCGAGCCTCCCGCTCGAACCTCGCGCGGTATCCCTCGTCCGCGGCCAACGAGTCGGAAAGCACCTTCACCGCGACGGGGCGGCTCAATCGCTCGTCGGCGGCCAGCCAAACCGTGGCCATGCCCCCCGCCCCGATCGAGTGCTTCAGCCGGTACCGCCCCCCGAGCAGGGTTCCGGACCGGATTGCGCCCGAACTCACGCCGTAACGCTACCCGGGCTACGATCGAGCCGACCGCGGGTCACGGCCGGCACGGGGATGAATCCGATCAGCGCAACCAGCGTCAACATCGAGATCGGGGGCGACGAGGCCACCCGCGCGGCGGTGTTCTTCGTCCTGGTCGGCTTTCTGGTCGGGTTCCTCTTCATCCGGGCGAGCACGCGCCTGATGCGCAGCCCCCGCGTGACCTGGTGGCCCGGGAGCGTGGTCACCGAGGGCGGAGTTCACCTCCATCACCACGTCTTCGGGATCGTCCTCATGCTCATCGGGGGGACGCTGGGCTTCGCCCTCACCGACGACACCCCGTGGGTGCAGCTGAGCGCGGTGGCGTTCGGGATCGGTGGGGGCCTCACCTTCGACGAGTTCGCTCTCTGGGTGCATCTCGAGGACGTCTACTGGAAGGAGGAGGGCCGCAAGTCGGTGGACGCCTCCCTGGTCGCGATCGTCTTCCTGGGCATGGTCCTGACCGGGGCGCTACCGGCCGAGGTCGACTCGGGCTCGACCGGCCTCGTCATCGCCTCGCTCGGCGGTGCCGCGATCGGCCTCGGTACGTGCGCGATCGCGTTCTCGAAGCTGCGGCTCGCCCACGGCTATGTGGGCCTCATCTTCTGGCCACTCGCGGTCTGGGGCGCGGCGAGGCTCGCCAAGCCGCAGTCGCCGTGGGCGCGGCGCTTCTACGGCGAGCGCAACCCGGCAAAGCATGCCCGAGCCGAGGAGCGCTACGCCGATCGGCGCACGGACCGCTTCAAGGAGCGCTTTCGCGACCTGGTGGGCGGCCGCCCAACCTAGCCGTTTCGATAGCAGAGGTCGGTCGTGTAGATGGCGGCGTTCGCCTTCGCCTTCCAGGGGGTGCCCCAGACCGATGAGGCAGACCGCCGCGCGCTTGGCCTTCCGGGTGGAGACCTTCGCTGGCGGGGCGTAGCGGTGCTCGCAGGCCGCACTCGCCTGGCTCATGCCGCCGAACGGGGAGGCGGAGGCCAAGCAGACGAGGAGCCAGGCTGCCGTGCCGGCGATCCGAGCCACCCTGCCCGCTCGTGATCTGGGGTTCATGGCGCGGAGGTCCAACGTAGCGGCCCCCGCCAGAGCGCCTCTGGATTAGCCCAGCCGCGATCCCGGGTAGCGAATGACCTTGAGGTTGCCGCCCGCGACGTCGAGGACGTCACCGGGATGCGGCTGGGCGCGCAACGCCTTCGTGCCGACCACGAGGTTGACGAAGAGCGGCACCGACTGTCCCGAGCTGTCGCGTGCCGCGGTGAGCATGCGGCTCACCCCCACCTTCGTCGTCAGACATGGGGTGGTCGCATGGGTGCAATTGAAGCCGTTCCCCTCGGTGATGTATCCCTTCAGCAGCGCATCCTCCTTCGCCACATCCGTGGGGCGCGGCTGGCGCGGGCCGGTCGCGAGGACCAGGTGGGACTGGATCAAGACGTTGTACGAAAGGCCCGCGATGTCGGTGTTCACCCTGCCGGTTACGGCTAGCTGCTCGTTTGCCTTCAGGTCCGTCAGCCGCTGCGAGAAGACGACGGTGCTGTTCAGGCTGTTGCTGTCGCCGACGGCCAATCGCAGCGTAATCGGGGTCTTGCGCTTGTAGATCCTCACCTTGCCGCGCGGGTTTGAATCCGGTGCGGTCGGGCGCAGCCGGACGCCATTCACCCTTCCCTTGTCACCGTTGAACGCCCCGCTGGGCTGGCTCGCGCCCACCAGCAGCTTGTCGCCGGGTATCGCCATCGGGTTCCATGCGCTCGCGACCAGGTTCACGTAGCAGGCATCGGGAGGACACGGAAGGCCGATGTCCGGGACATCGAAGCGCTGGGGCGGAAACACGGCCATGCAGTGGTGCTGGCGGTTGGGGAGCCTTTGCAGGCACGCTTGCTGCTTGAGAGGCGAAAGCGCCACGGTGGTCGGACCCCCCGTCGTGGTGGTGTCGGGCGCAAGGACCAGCTGTGTCTGGACGGTCGGGTTGTAGTCGTACGGATTCCCGGTGCAACCCGTCTCGGCGCTGAGGCAGTCCGTCGTCACCTCGAGCTCGGAGCTCGGGCGAAGGCGGTCGCCGGCCGTCAACGCGCCGAGCTCGCTGGGGGGCAGCGACATCACGACCGCCGGCGCGACGCCGGGGGTGGGCGTGATGTCGAGCGTCGTCACGAGCTCGGAATCGTTCCCGGTCGTTGCGACCAGGACCCGGTCCGGATCGCTGTACGTGCCCGCCCCGGCGCTCGCGGTCACGACCGCAGGCAACGAGACCGCCGTCGCGATCCCGAGCGCTACGGCGAGCCGGCGCCTATGGCCACGTCCCTGCCCAGCCACTCAGCGGGATAGTACGGACCGCCCCGATCTCTGGTTGGCGACGTAGATGCCCGTGTTCTTGTCCGTGTCCTGCGTGAAGGCCACGTGCGCCTTACCGGAGCCGTCGATCGCGGCGTCGATGAAGTCGAGCAAGCTGCGATCCGCCGTCGGGAAGACGGCGCAGAAGAGGCCCAGCGTGCAGACGTCCCCGTGGTGAATCGGGTCGCGGGTCACCCGGCTGACCGTCCAGGTCGGGTTGGCCGTGTCGAGGTTGAGCGACTGCGCCCCGTAGACGTACCAATCAGCTCCGTCGCCGCCGCCCGGCGCGGGCTTCCCGTAGGGCAGCGTGGCGATCTTCGTGCTGGTGCCGAGGTAGGCCACGTCGACCTTGCCCGGGTCGCCCGCGGCGATCGCCGGGAAGAAGTGGGTCCCCGAGTCGGAGTTGACCTGGAATGGCGCGCCGGTGCCGTCCGACTTCCCGTTCCAGGTATTTCCTCCGTCGAAGGACGCCATGACGTACATGTCCCACTCGTCCTTCAGGTTGTCTCCGAAGGCGACGTAGGGGTTGCCCTGCCGATCGAGCGTCAGGTCGGCGAACAGGGCGGATGCGTCGTGACCGAACCCGCCGTCGAAGACCACGTGGTCGGTCCACGTCTGGCCCCCGTCATCCGACCACGCGATCCACGCCGAGTGGAAGGTGTCCATCTGGGTCAGGTTGCAGCCGGTGGCGACGCTCGTGGGCAGATCGGCGGCGAGCCATGCAGCGTAGATCCGGCCCGCGTTGGGACCGGACTGGACGACCTTGAGGCCGCCCGGGATGCTGTTGCAGAACGTCGCCGCCTCGGCCTCGGGCGAGCTCACGACGTCGACCGGGGTGCCGAAGGTCCTGCCGCCGTCGGTCGATGTGTTCACCCACACCTGGCTCGGGCCGAAGTCGTATTGGATGTAGACGCGGGCCTGATCGGTCGTGCTCCCCGGGGGGATGTACGCGTCGGTCCATTCGCGATCGACTAAGAACGGGTTGCTGGTGGCGTCTTGGCCGTCGAGGCCCTGGCCCCGCTGCGGCCATGTGCCGCCGAAGTCGAACGACTTCCAGACGTCACCCTGGAGGTTGCCGTTCAGGTTGCCCTGGTAGACGGCCCCCGAGCTGTCGACGTTCACCGTCGTGTCGCCGCTGGAGGGGTCGGCGATTCCGCCACTGGTCCAGCTGCGGCCGTCGCTGAAGGATCGGAAGAACGACATCCCGGAGTTGGACGGATAGGAGATGTAGGCGTTTCCCTCCGGGCCGTAGGCGATCGAGGGCTCGCCCCCGCCGTCCTTGGGCCCGACCTTCACCACCGACCAGCCGAGCGAGCCGGCCGCCGGAGCGCTCGGGGCCACCTGCCATGCCAGCAGGCACAGCAAGAGGGTCAGGGACGAGCCGGCGAGTAGCCGGCGCGACCGGCGCCGGGTACCCCGATTACCACGACCAAGCGTCGTTGAAGTGCGAGTCAATTGGAGCCTCCTCCGGGAAAGAAACCGATCCCGACATGTCCGTGGCGCCGCGAGCGGCCCCACGAATGGCAATCCTAGATCCGGGTGGGGCTTCGCTAGCGCCGGTTCCCCTAGGTAAGCCGCCGGTCCCGCGCTTCCGGTACACATCCCCCGCTTGACCGATCCGCAGGCCCCCGCCTCGACTCGCGATCCAGCCCGTTCGATCTTCATGCGGTTCCTGAAGTTCGGCGCGCTCGCGTGGGGCGGCCCGGCGGCGCAGATCGCGATGATCAAGCGCGAGTGCGTCGACGAGCAGGGCTGGGTCTCCGAGGAGACCTTCAGGAAGACGCTCGCCGTCTACCAGGTGCTGCCTGGCCCCGAGGCCCACGAGCTCTGCGTGTACTTCGGACGGCTTCGGGGCGGCAAGCTCGGCGGCTTCCTGGCCGGGCTCGGCTTCATGCTCCCGGGCTTCCTGCTGATGCTGGGCCTCTCGGTGCTGTACGTCGAGGCCAACCTGGCGGCCCATCTGGACGAGCTCTTCTACGGGTTCAAGGCGGCGGTTGGCGCCCTGGTCGCCCGGGCGCTCGTGCGCCTTGCCGGATCCTTCGTCACCGACGTCCCGCTCGCCGTGCTCGCCGCGGCGGGGTTCGCGCTTACCCTGTTCACGTCCGCGAGCTTCGTGTTGGTGCTGCTCGGCGCCGGGCTTGCCTATGAGCTGTGGACGAACGCGGAGCGCTGGCGCGCCCGCGCACACATGGTCGCGCTCGGCCCGGCCTTGCTGGTCGTCGCCGTGGGCGCGATCACGGTGTCGCTAACGGCCGAGATATTCCTCGAGGGGCTGAAGGCCGGACTCCTCACCTTCGGCGGCGCCTACACGGTGATCCCATTTCTGCGGGAGAGCGCCGTGGAGACCCACCACTGGCTGACCAGCGGGCAGTTCGTCGACGGGCTCGCCATGGGCGGGATCCTGCCCGCGCCGCTGATCATCTTCTCGACCTTCGTGGGATATCTCGCCGGTGGGCTGGCCGGCAGCCTGGCGATGACGCTGGGCATCTTCATCCCGGCGTTCGTCTTCCCGATCTTCCTCCACCGCTACCTGGTGGCGATCGCCGATAACGACCGCCTGCGGCCCTTCCTGCTCGGGGTCGCGGCTGGGGTGATCGGGCTGATCGCGGCCGTGACCGTGGAGATCGTCAAGACCAGCGTCGTGGACGTCTACACCGCGCTCCTAGCCATCGCCGCTTTCGGAGCCCTGATGCGCTTCCACGGAAAACTGACGGTGCTCTACGTGGTGATGGGCTGCGGCCTGGTCGGCGGGTTGCTCCAGATCACCGTCGCCTAGCCGGATCGAAGCGCAGCCTGCGGATCAGCACCGGTTGCGGAATAGGATCAGCGAGCCGCTCGCATTATCGATCGATGGCCGAGTCGAGTGAAGCTTCCGCGGGGCTCCGCGCGCTCTGGCGCGGGCTTCCGCGCGAGCATCGCCGCTGGATCGTTCTGAACGCGCTCCTGGTCACGGCCGCGATCAACGTCGTGGTCAACGCCCTGATCGCCTGGGTGACGATCAGGGGAGAGAGCAACGTGCCCCTCTGGTCGGTTCCCCTGGTCGAGAAGCCGAGCACGATCACCGACACGGTCGGCACCTTCTTCGTGCTGCCGCTGATCACCTGTCTTCTCGCTACGACGGCGGTGTGGCGCGAGCGGCGAATCGGCCGGCTGCCGTCGCTCGGAGGTGGGCTCCCCCTCCACATCTTGCTGAGCAACGTGCCGCGCACGAGGTTCTGGAGGGGCGTCCGGCTGGGCGCGGTCGTGACGATCGCGCTCACGCCGATCTCCGTCCTGATCTTGGCCGCAATCGACTTCGGCGGCATTACCCAGGGGCAGTTCGTCCTCTACAAGGCGGCGCTCGGGGTCGCACTCGGGGCGGTCGTGACCCCGCTCATCGCCCTCTGGGCGATGGCTGACCCGCTGCCTACCCTGGTCTCCGGCACGGGGAAGCGATCGCCGTAGGGCATCAGTGGCCGGTTTTGGCGTCGGGCACCGGGGGTACCGGCAAGCGGAATCGGGATGGCGCGGGCGATGCTCCCAATCTGCCTGTCCGTCGGCTGCCTCCTGGTGGCCGGTTGCGAGCCGCTCACCGCCGACGAGCTGGGACAGCAGGCCGCGGCGATTCACTCCACCGCAGCCGAAGGGGCTCTGCTGGCGGACGGAGTCGCCAGGCAGCGCACCACGTCCCCCTTCGTTCGCGCTCACGCCCAGGAGCTAGCGGGCGCTGCCGACGCGAGCGCTCGCAAGCTCCACGACGCGACGGTCCCAGGTGACCTGCGCACGGCTGTGCGGCGGGCGACCGACCTGGCAACCCGGACGTCCTCGGCCCTTGGAGACCTCGCGCTGTCGCCGAGCGACCCGCAGGGCGCGGCGCGAATCGAGGCCAGGCTCAAGAGGCTGGCCGCTCGGGCGAACCGGCTGGAGTCGACCCTGTGAAATACCTCCAGATAGCGCTGGGGATCCTTTCGGCGATCGGCGGCTTCGTCGACATCGGCGACCTTGTCTTCGCCACGCAGGCCGGCGCGGCGTTCGGCTTTCAGCTCGTCTGGGCCGTCGTTGTCGGGGTGGTCGGGATCGTTCTCTTCGCCGAGATGTCAGGCCGGGTGGCCATCGTCACCAAGCGGCCGGTGTTCGCGGTGGTTCGCCAGCGGATGGGCTTCGGCCTTGCCCTGGGGACACTGATCGGATCGGAGCTCGTGAACCTGCTGACCTTGGCCGCCGAGGCGGGGGGCATCGCACTGATCATCAGCCTCTCCTTCAACGTCGCATATCAGGCGCTTGTCCCGCTGCCATTCCTGATCCTGGCCGTGGTGATCTGGCTGCTGCCCTTCAACTGGATCGAGCGAATCTTTGGCTACGCCGGGCTCTGTCTGATCGTGTACCTGGTCGCCACGCTGAAGCTCCACCCCGACTGGGGCTCGGTGGGCCATGGCTTCGTCCCCCACGTGCACAGCTCTGCGCTCTATCTCTACTTCGCCGTCGGGCTGATCGCCGCTGCGCTGATGCCGTACGAGGTCTACTTCTACTCGTCGGGCGCCGTCGAGGAGCACTGGGAGCCGCGCTCCGACCTGGGCCTCAACCGGATCAACGCGGTGCTTGGCTTCGGCCTCGGGGGCATCCTCTCCCTCTCGGTCATCGCCGTCGCCGCCCAGGTCTTTCATCCCCTCGGCATCCAGCCGGAGTTCATCGGGAGCACGGTGCTGGGGGCTCAGAACGCGCTGGGCGTCCCCGGCCTGGTCCTGGCCTCGATCGGCATCCTGTTCGCGGTCAGCGGCGCGGCCATCGACACCTCCTTCTCCGGCGCCTACACCCTGGCCCAGTTCCTCGGCTGGGAGTGGGGTAAGTACCGTCGCCCGAGTGGGGCACCCCGCTTTACCGTCGCCTGGATGATCATGCTGGCGCTGGGCCTGGTGATCGTCGCCACGGGCGTCGACCCCGTGATCGTCACCGAATACGCGGTGATCGGATCGGTGGTCGCCCTGCCGCTCACCTACGTGCCGGTGTTGCTGATCGCCGGCGATCCCACCTACATGGGCGAGCACGCGAACGGGCCGCTCGCGAACGCGCTCGGCTGGCTGTACCTCGGGATCATCGCGATCGTCGCGGTGGCCGCGGTCCCCCTGCTGATCATCACCAACGCCGGATCAGGCTGAGTGGGGTGTCTCATAACGTTCGCCAGGAAATGACGAGGCACAGGCGTCGCCAGGCCAGGACGCAGGGAGCCCGAATAGCTCGGCCTATTCGGGCGACTGAGGACGCAGCATGGCGGCGTCTGGGGCCGTCATTTTCGGTGAAACGTTGTGAGAGGCCCCACTAGATGCGCGAGGACCGCTTCGACGTCGCCTACCGCCTGCTGGACGACGAGCTCGTCGACAGTGACGGCCGCCGGTGCGGACGAGTCGACGACGTCGAGATCTCCGGCGAACCCGGGCGATCGGCTGAGATCACGGCGATTCTCAGCGGGCCGGGCCTCTGGGCGGAGCGACTGCCGAGGCCGTTTCGGCGACTCGCGGCGCGCGCCTTCGGCGACAGCTACGTCCGCGTCCCCTGGGACGCGGTGAAGGACATCGCCGAGGTGATCTACCTCAAGGGTCGCGGGGGGGACCTCGGGCTGGGTCGGGGCGACGACCAGGTCGGCCGGATAATCAGAGGGATCCCGGGCTCGTGATGCGGGTCTCCGAGCTTCTCGGCTGTCGGCTCGTCACCGAGTCCGGCGAGAAGCTGGGGCACGTCTTCGACGTTCGGGTCAAGCGCGACCCGCGGAGCTCCGGCCAGAGGGCCGACCAGAAGTGGAGAGTCGACGCCCTGATGTTCGGCTCGCGCGGCATCATCCACCGCTTCGGGATGCTGTCGATCAAGCGCTCGCTCCCTGCGTCGACGCCGCGCTGAGAGCTCCCGAACCGGCGCACGCGCCGCGACGCGACGCTACGTTGCGCTCCGTCGTGAAGGTTGCGAGGCGCACACCCGCGGCATTGGCCGCGGTCCTTTCCCTGGTCGCCTGGCTGGCGGCCTCGGTGGCGCAAGCGGCGGCGGGATCGAGCGATCTTCGGATCGACGTGGTCTCCAACCGGGCCGACGTGATCTCGGGCGGGGACGCCCTCGTGGCGGTCCACCTGCCGGCCGGGGTGAAGGCTTCCAAAGTCAAGGTGACCCTCGACGGCCGGGACGTCACGGCCGACTTCGCGATGCGGCCGAACGGCCGCTACCAGGGCCTGATCACGGGCATGAGGGTGGGAAGGAACGTCCTCACCGCCACCGCGCCGGGCGCACCCGCCGACCGAGCCGTCATTCGAAACCACCCGGCCGGAGGCCCTGTCCTCTCCGGCCCGCAGGTACACCCCTGGGTCTGCCAGAACGACTCCAAGCGACCGAAGTGCGATGCGCCAGCGTCCTATGAGTACGAGTACGAGTCGTCCGTGGACGGCCAGCTTCACTCCTACGACCGCCAGAACCCGCCGCCGGACGTCGCCACGACGACGACGCAGACCGGCGAGACGGTGCCGTTCATCATCCGGATCGAGACCGGATATGAGGACCGCGACCAGTACAAGATCGCGGTTCTCTACGAGCCCGGCAAGCGGTGGGCGGCCTGGGCTCCGCAGCCCCAGTTCAACCACAAGCTCCTGATCACGCACGGCGCGAGCTGCGGGATCGACCACGAGAGCGGCGAGGCGCCCAGCGTCACGGGCGACACGGTGCCCACCGGCAGCGGCGGCTCGACCTCGAGCCCCACCGTGGCGCTCGGCATGGGGTTCGCGGTCATGTCGACGGCGCTCGACAACGCCGGCCACAACTGCAGCCTGGCCACCGAGGCGGAGTCGCTGATCATGGCCAAGGAGCACCTCATCGAGCGCTACGGGACCCTGCGCTACACGATCGGCACCGGGTGCTCCGGCGGCTCGCTGGTCCAGCAGCAGGTCGCCAATGCCTACCCGGGCATCTATCAAGGGATCCTGCCGCAGTGCTCTTTCCCTGATTCGTGGTCCACCGGCCAGCAGCTGGCGGCCTACCACCTCGATCGCCTGTATCTCGAAGACCCGTCGAAATGGGCGCCGGGGATCGTCTGGACCCCCGATCAGATCGCCGCCGTCGAGGGTCACCCGAACCACGTCAACGCGATCGTCTTCGACACCGTCTACTGGACCGCGCTTGCCGACCCCACGAGCGGCTGCGCCGGCGTCCCCGAATCGCGCAACTACGACCCGGAGACGAATCCCGACGGCGTCCGCTGCACGCTGGCCGACTACATGATCAACGTCTTCGGCCCCCGGCCCAAGGGACTGTGGTCGAAGCCGGAGAGGCGGGTGGGCCACGGGTTCGCCGGCCTGCCGATCAGCGACGTCGGCGTCCAG
>WNGB01007790.1_pt1 | contig 15344 bp, 10 predicted proteins | sample 5400681 | NCBI WGS metagenome assembly WNGB01 (sample SAMN13153367, study PRJNA577476) | soil metagenome | isolation source: 115 cm soil or saprolite under grassland replicate 2 | place: USA:California | collected 2016-06-15
TACACCACGAGGGAATAGCCGCGCACGAAATCACGCTTCGCGTCGGTCTCGTAGAACTCCTGGCTGAAGCAGGGATTCGAGGTAATGCCGACGTGGCCATCCAGCCGCTCGGCGAAGATCCCTTCCACGTAGTGGCTGGGGTGCGCCATGTAGTTGCGCCCCACGAGACCGCTCGAGTTGGCGAGCCCATCCGGAAAGTGCCGCGACCGCGAGTTGAGAAGCAGGCGAGGCGTTCCGATTCCGTTTCCGCAGACGATCACGACTCGGCCGAGCTGCTCGTGGAGGGCGCCTCTCCGATCATGGTAGAGCACGCCGCGAGCCCGGCCGCGGGCGTCCAGTGTGATCTCCCGGACGCGCGCCCATGTGCGCAGCCGCGCGCCGGCGCGCAACGCCCCGGGCCAGTACGTCAGATCGACGGACGCCTTCGCCTTCCGAGGGCACCCGAAGTTGCAGCGTCCTCGGGCGTCGCACCCCAGTCGATCGTCGGAGTCGCGCGAGAGTATGGCGTTGTCGGAAGGCCACCAGTGCCAGCCGAGCTTCTCGAAGCCGCGCACCACCGCCTCGCCCCGCTTGCCGAGGGCGAGCGGCGGAAACGGCCGCGGCGCCCTTGGTGGATTGGCCGGATCGCCCGCCAGGCCCGATACGCCCATCATCCGATCGTTGACGTCGTAGTAGGGCTCTAGGTCCTCGTAGCGCAACGGCCAATCGGCCGCTACGCCGTCCGAGGAACGCGCCCGGAAATCCGACGGATGAAAACGCGGAAAGTGTCCCTCCCAGTGGATCGTGCTCCCGCCCACGCCGTTGAACATCACGATCTGCGCCGGGCTGATGCCGACCGTCGAGACCGGATAGTCCTGCGGGAGATGCCGGAAGTTCGGACTGAAGCTCGATGGTCCCCGTCGGAGAAACGTCTCGACCTCGCGGCGGGAGGACGGCAGGGCATCTCGAGAGATCCAGTCGCCCTGTTCGAGGCACACGACCTTCGCGCCCCGGGAGGCGAGCCGCCAGGTCAGGGCCGCGCCCGCGGCGCCCGAGCCCACAACGACGGCATCCGCGACTTCGGCCGGCATCAGGTCAGCTTGCGGTAGAGCGGCGGCCCTGCGCGGACCCGCACGACGGCGCTCTCATCAAACGCCGGCATGCCGGGCCCCGCTCGCTCCGGCCCATAGAACTCGAACCCAATGCGGCTCCAGATCTCAGGATTCGTGTAATAGCCTTCGTAGACATGATCTCTGAGTGAGCCGAAAACGGCCGGCTCCTCTTTCTCAAGCGCGTCCATTACTTCGACGCGCCGCGCGGCGGAGAGCGAAGCGAAACGGCGCGGCCGGCAACGCCGTTCGAGGGCCGCCGCAGCGCGGCGAACGTCCCGGCGGACGCCGCCGTCGCTCGCAGAAATCTGTTCGAGATAGCGAAGGACCCGGGCGTCGCTCGCCGCTGGCATTCCGTCCGAGGCGGGTATGATCTCGTCCATCGCGGCGGAGAGTGTCGCGCGCAGGTCGGCCGTGAACGGGGGGGAGGAAGCAGGCCGCGTTCCCGAGGACATGGCAGCGACCGCGCGGGCGGCTCCGGTCGCGGCGAACGTTCCGGCAGCGGCCGCCCGTAGGAACCCACGTCTCGTCCAGTTCCGGCGCATGGTGATCGATCGTCTCATGATGGGTCGGGCTCTCGCTTCTCGTAGTGCACCCTGACGAGTGTCAGCCCCTTCGCGGGCGCTTTCGGCGACAGGAGCCTCCTCTCGCCCGTCTCGAGAAGCTCCCGAGCGCGCTCCGGCTCGACCTTCCCGCGTCCCGAGTCGGCCAGCAGCCCGCAGATCGAGCGGATCATGCCGCGCAGAAACGCGTCGCCCCGGAAGAGAACATGGATCTCTTCGCCGCACTCTTCGACTTCAACGAAGTGGAGTTTTCTCACGAAGGACTCGCCGGAAGGAAGCTGCGCGCCGAAGACGCCGAAATCCCTCTCTCCCGGCAGCAGCTCCGCCGCGGCCCGCATCCGGCCGGCGTCGGCGTTGCGGGAGATGGGTGCGACGAAGAATGCGTCCCGGGGCGGGATGACGGCGGCCCGGCTCCACCTGTAGAGGTACTCCTTCCAAGCGGCGTCGCGCCGGGCGTCGAAGCCGGGGCTCGCCTCGTCGACCGCGAGGAGCTTCACGTCCCACGGAAGATGGGCGTTGACGCCGCCGCGGATCCGGCGAGGCTCCCGCCGCCGCTCGAGTGCAAAGTGCACGACCTGGCCATGGGCGTGGACTCCGGCGTCCGTCCGTCCGGCGGCGACGACGCGTGGCTGTTCTCCCGAGAAGCAAGCCAGGGCTTCCTCCAGCACGGCCTGCACCGTCCTCGGTGCGTTCGACTGGATCTGCCAGCCGTGGAAATGAGTCCCGACGTAGGAGAGCACGGCGCGGTAGCGGGTCACTTTCAGTCCTTGGTCCTTAGTCCTTGGTCCCTGGTCGTTGGCTTTTCAGGATGGTCCATCCCAACAGCAGAGCGAAGGGCACGTATTCGGCTGCCAGGACCAGCGCGGCCGAGACGCCGGGCAGCGGATAGAGGAGCGCGTAGGAGAGGGGCGCGCAGAAGGAGAGAAAGAGGAAGGCCGGCTCGCGTCTCCGTGCCGCGAAGGGCAGGACCCAGAGCAGATACCAGGGATGGAGAGTCGGCGAGAGGAGGAGCAACGCCGCAAGGCTCGCGAAGACGCAAGCCTCCAGGTCGTGGATGCGGATGGCGATGACGAGAAGCGCGCCGGCGAGAATGAGGCCCAGGAGGACTCGAGCGAAGAACGCGGAGTAAAAGTACGGAAAGATCCTCAGGGTCCAGGCGGGATGACCCCATCTTGCCTTCAGATCGAGAAAAGCGTCCTTTGCCACTCGGGGAGCGTCCGAGACATCCATCAACTTGACGGCCGCGGCGTAGACCGGCGAATTGAAGTCCCACCGCGCGGCGTACTGCCCGAGACCGCCCACCGGGGAAACACCCGGGCGCGATGCTGCCAGCCACAGAACCGCGGCGGTGAGCGCGCAAGCGGCCAGAAACTTGCTTCTTCCGCGTTGGAAGAGAGGGACCGCTGCGACGATTGAGATGTATTTCGTGAGGACGGACATCGCGAACGCGACGCCGGCCAGAGCGCGGCGGCCGCGAGCGATATGAGCCATACAGGCAATCAGCAAGGCGACCCCGAGGGAGTCCAGATGCCCTTCCCCCGCGGCTTCGGTGACCGCCAGAGGATGAAAGGCATAGAGCGCCGCCGCGGCAGCGGCTCCCGGGACGCCGCTCCACAGAATCGCCACGATCGACAGGTCGGCGGCGGCGGAAAACGCCTTCCAGACAACCAGATGGCCGCGCGAGCCGAAGACGCGGAAGGCCGCCTGAGCCACCGGAGGATAGACGGTCGGGACCTCGGGGTGCGCCACGTGCCGGGCAAGCTCCTGGGCAATGCCCGCGACGGCGGGATCGCTCGGAGGCAGGGCGTAGGGAGAAATCCCGGCGGCCGCCACCCGCGCGTCCCAGAGGTACCGGTATACGTCGTCGGACAGATCCGGCGCGCGGGCAATCAGGGTGATTCGCAGGAGAGCCCCGCAAAACAGCAGGAAAGTCAGACCCGATGCGGATAAGATCCTCGCGGCGAGAAGCGAGACTGCCGTGCCCGCCAGAAAGAGGAGCAGGTACGGCGCCAGATGAACCCTGGTATCCGGCAGGACGAGAAAACCCAGCGCAATGGTCTCCGCCGCCGCGAGGAGGAACCACCGGTTTGAAAGGGGAGATCGAGCATCATGGCGAGTGAGAGCGCGCGCGTCGCGACGCTGGCCGTCTATTACCTCGTCCTGGCTCTGCTGGCGATGTACGGGACCCATCGTGCGATGATGGTCTGGCTCTATTACCGGCATCGCCGCGACGTTCCTCGTCCGGCGGGGGATCTGCCCGTCTTGCCTCGCGTCACGATTCAGCTTCCGATCTACAACGAAGTGTATGTCGTGGAGCGGTTGATCGAGGCGGTCGCCGCCATCGATTACCCGCGCGAATTGCTGGAGATCCAGGTGTTGGACGATTCGACCGACGAGACGCGCGAGGTCGCGGAGCGGGTCGTCGCGCGCTACCGGGAGCTCGGTTACCGGATGGCGCATCTGACGCGGCAGGACCGGGAGGGTTTCAAGGCGGGAGCGTTGCAAGCGGGCCTGGAGGCCGCGCGCGGCGAGTTCCTGATGATCTTCGACGCGGACTTCGTCCCGACGCCCGAGATCCTGCGCGCGAGCCTTCCTTACTTCTCGGACCCCTCGGTCGGAATGGTCCAGGCGCGCTGGGAGCACCTGAATCGCGACTACTCTCTCCTGACCCGGATTCAATCCATCTTCCTCGACGGCCATTTCGTCATCGAGCACACCGCGCGCCACCGCTCCGGCCGCTTCTTCAACTTCAACGGGACGGCGGGAATCTGGCGGCGGCGCTGCCTCGAGGAGGTCGGCGGCTGGCAATCGGACACCCTGACGGAGGACCTCGACATCTCCTACCGGGCGCAGCTGGCCGGGTGGAAGTTCATCTATCTGAGAGACCTGACGGCCCCGGCCGAGCTTCCGGTGGATATGAACGGTTTCAAGTCCCAGCAGCATCGCTGGACGAAGGGCTCCATCCAGACGGGCCGCAAGCTCCTTCCGGCCATCTTCAGGAGCGCCTATCCCTGGAAGGTCAAGGCCGAGGCCTTCTTCCATTTGACCAACAATTTCTCCCACCTGCTCGTGGTGCTGCTGGCTCTCCTGATCGTTCCGGCGATCCTCATCCGGGAACAGATCGGCTGGACGCGCCTCGTCGTTCTGGATTTTCCCCTCTTCTTCGGCGCGACTTTCTCCTTCATCGCGTTCTACATCTCCTCCCAGACGGAGATCGGCCGCGACTGGAAGAGGACTTTGAAGTCCATGCCCCTTCTGCTGTCGCTTGGGATCGGGCTGTCTTTGAACAACGTCCACGCGGTGCTCGAGGCGCTGACGAACCGAAAAACGGATTTCACGAGGACGCCGAAGTTCGGAATCGAAGCGAGCGGCGGCGATTGGAGGAGCAAGAAGTACCGGGCTCCCGGCAACTTCTCGCTCGCAGCCGAGATCCTCCTCGCCCTCTATTTCTTCGGCGCGATCGTCTTCGCCGTGAAAGAGCACTACTGGGCAGGCGTGCCATTCCTGTTGATTTTCTTCAACGGCTTCGCTTACACGGCCTCGATGTCGCTCATCTCGCGCCTGGCCGGAGCCCAGCGTCCGGTGCTTCCCCGTATCCAGGTCCCGGGGTAAACACAAGGTCCTTAGTCCCTGGTCCCTTGTCCCTGGTCAGGCGACCAAGGGCTAAGGACCAAGAACCAAGGACCAGGACCGCAGAACGGTTAGAGTTAGTGTCGCCTTGGCAACCGATCCTGTGGCGACAGACCCCGTCTGCGGCATGACCGTCAAGCCCCCCTCGGCGGCGGCGAAGCGTTTCTACGAGGGGAGGACGTACTTCTTCTGCGCGAAGGGTTGCGCGGAGGCATTCGCGAGGGATCCCAAGAAGTATCTGGAGGGCGGGCCCAAAGCGATGCCGGGCCCGGCGAAGATCGCCCCCTCAACTCACACCTCCCCCGGGCCTGTCCTCCGTAGCTCAAAGAGCGACGGAGGAGGGAGAGGAGGAAAGCAAACAGCGCTCTTCGAGGTCAAGGGCCCCGCGTCCGCGTTCCTGCGCAAGCCGCCGGTCATGACGCCGGCGTCTCCCGGCGCGCTCCCGGCGCCTCCCACGCCCGCGCTGTCGCGCGTCGCGCTCTCGATCGAAGGAATGCATTGCGCCTCGTGCGTTGCGACGATTGAAGGCGCCCTGTCGGCGGTCGTCGGAGTGTCGGAAGCCGCCGTCAACCTCGCGACCGGACGCGCGGACGTGACCGGAAGAGGCCTGAATACTCGCAGGCTGATCGAGGCCGTGCGCTCGAGCGGCTACGCAGCAAGACCGGTCGAGGAGGAAGAACCTGGGACAGCCGAGGACCGCACCTCTCGCGAACTGCGCCAGGTCCTGCGGCGCATGCTCTTTGCCGCGGCGCTGACACTGCCCGTGCTCGTGGTCTCGATGGCGAACATTCATTTCCCCGACCGCGACCTCGCGCTTCTCCTCCTCACTCTGCCCGTGTATCTCTATTCCGGCTGGCCGTTTCTCTCCGGCATGGTCCGCACCCTCCAGCACCGCACGGCCAACATGGACACGCTCGTCGGCCTCGGAACTTCGGCGGCTTTCTTTCTCTCCGCGGCCTCCACATTCTTCCCGCGGGCGTTCGCCGCCGCCGGTTCCACGCACGTGTACTACGAGGCGGTGGGCGTCATCGTGACGCTCATTCTGCTCGGCCGCTATCTCGAAACGAAGGCGCGCGGCCGCACCTCCGCGGCCATCCGCAAGCTCCTGGATCTGACTCCGAAGAAAGCGCGCCTGGTGCGCAAGGGCGTGGAGACGGAAGTGGAGCTCTCGGAGGTTGCGGTCGGGGATCTGCTGCGGGTCAAGCCCGGAGACGCCGTGCCCGTGGACGGCAAGGTGCGTTCGGGGGCGTCGTCCGTGGACGAGTCCCTCGTGACGGGGGAGTCCGTCCCGGCCGAGAAGAAGTCGGGAGACCGCGTCATCGGCGGCACCCTCAATCAGCAGGGCGTGCTGGAAATCGAGGCCACGGCCGTTGGAAGCGATACGGCTCTGGCACAGATCGTCCGGTTAGTCGAGCAGGCGCAGGCGTCCAAACCCCCGATCCAGAAGCTGGCGGACCGGATCGCCGGAGTCTTCGTGCCGGCCGTCCTTGCCATCGGCGTCGTCTGCTGGGTCGCGTGGTACGTGGCGGGCCCCGAGCCGCGCGCCCTCTTCGCGACTGTCGTGCTGGCCTCGGTGCTCCTCATCGCCTGCCCTTGCGCGCTGGGCCTTGCGACTCCGACGGCGATCCTCGTGGGGACTGGGCGCGGGGCCGGTTCCGGAATCCTTTTCCGCAACGCGGACGCCCTGGAGCGTGCCAGAGCGTTGACGATCGTGCTGCTGGACAAGACGGGCACCGTGACGGAGGGCAAGCCGCGATTGACAGATCGGGTGGTCGTGGCCGGAACTGGCGAGGAGATGCTCGGTCTCGCCGCCGCGATCGAGAAGGGCTCGGCGCATCCCCTGGCAGAAGCCCTGGTGGCGGCGGCCAGCGAGAAAAGAATCCCTCTGCCCGCGGTCGAGAGCTTCGAGTCCAAGACCGGCCGCGGCGTCATCGGGTCGGTCTCGGGACACCGCGTGGTCGTCGGAGGTCCGCGCCTCTTCAAGGAGGAAGGGATCGATTTCGACTCGGTGCGGGAGGAATCCGAGCGATTCGCCTCGGAGGGAAAGACGCCGCTTCTCGTCGCGTCGGCAGGCCGGACGATCGGCCTTCTCGCGGTGGCGGACAGAGAGAAGGCGTCCTCGAAGGACGCCGTGCGGAAGATCCGGGCGCTTGGCCTGAAGGTCGCGATGGTCACGGGCGACCGCGCGAGGACCGCGCGCGAGATCGCGTCGAGAGTCCGCATCGAAGAGGTCTTCGCCGAGGTCCTGCCCGCCGACAAGGCGGCCAAGGTCAAAGAGCTCCAGAGCCGCGGAGAGGTCGTCGCGATGGTGGGCGACGGAGTCAACGACGCGCCGGCGCTGGCCCAGGCGGATGTCGGGATCGCGATCGGCGCGGGCGCCGACGTCGCGATCGAAACTGCGGACATCACGCTCGTGGGAGGCAATCTCGAATCCGTCGCCGACGCGATCGCCCTGTCCCGAGCGACGCTCGCGACGATCCGCCAGAACCTCTTCTTCGCCTTCCTCTACAACGTCATCGGCATCCCGGTAGCCGCCGGCGTCCTCTATCCCTTCACGGGATGGCTCCTGTCGCCGATGATCGCCTCAGCCGCGATGGCGGCTTCCTCCGTCTCGGTAGTGACGAACAGCCTGCGTCTGGCGCGCCGGAGACTGACTTGATTCTCCTCGCCTTCGTCTGGACCGCCGATCGTATGGCCGCGGTGGTCACGGGCGCGGCTCTCATCGTCTTCCTCTATGTCTTCTTCTTCGGAAAGCGCCCCGTCGTGGCCAGGCCTGTCCCCGCCGGCCCGCAGGAGGTCACGGTCGTCGTGGCCGGAGGCTACAAGCCGGACGTCATCGTCACGAAGAAAGGCATGCCGTTAAAGCTCATCTTTGATCGCCGGGAAACGAACCCCTGCAGCGATGAAGTCATGCTTCCGGAGTTTGAAATCCGCAGGGCCCTTCCCGCCCACCAGAAAACAGTCATCGAGATCACGCCGCAGCGCGAAGGCGAGTTCCCCTTTTCCTGCGGCATGAACATGCTCCACGGCAAAATCAGAGTCGTCCCGTAGCGGACTTCGTCCAAGGTCCAAGTCCCCCGAAGTGTCCGAGAGCTTCCGGCCTCCAGCCCGCCGGATGATGAATACGCCGGATTGACGTCACTTCTCGCGGAGCGTAGCGTCTTGAAGTCCCCCGAAGAACAGGGAACGATTTGACCATACGCTCCATCATTCTCGCCTCCGCGCTAGCAGTCACAACTGTCCTTCCCGGAGTTTCCACGGCGCTCGCACCGCCTGCCCCTACCTGGGTACGTACACTTTCCACCGGAGGAGAAGACCGCAACTTTTTTCAAGTTCTTTCCGTCCGTCGCCTCGTCGACGAGTCGCTTCTGGTCGTCGTCCGAGAGGGTTTTGGAGCGAGCGCCATTCGCTACGGCGCCGGAGGGAGGGTTCTGTCTGAATCGAGCTTTCACCCGTCGGGGCTCGTCGTCTCGGCTGCCGCCGATCCCTTCGGCTCCGTAGTCCTCGTGCTGGAGCTCTCCTTGCCGGGTCCAACGTACGACCTCGGTGTAATCAAGTACAACGCCTTGACCGGAAGAAAGGCATGGCCGGCGACGGCTCGCATCTGCGGAGTCCCCTTCCAATATCCGTCCGTCGCGGCGATTGCTCCCTCCGGAGATGTGTTCGTTACCGCGGCGGTTTACGGGGCTGTGGTCGGATCGGTTTCCTGGACCACTCTGTGTTACGACGGAAGAACCGGGAACGTCCTGTGGGGGCCGGCACTGTACGGAAACTCTGAGGCCTACCCGCAATTCGCGGGTCCCGTAGACCTCGCCATCGACCCGGCAGGCGATCTGGTGGTCACTGGATTTGCTGCGCCTTCCGACGGATCCCTCTGGGCGGCAATCAAGTATCGGGGAGCGACCGGGGAGCGTCTCTGGGGCCCCATCCGGCTCGGTGCGATCTCGTCCGCGCCTCCCCCGACGATCTGCCCTGGAGCCTGCTACAGTCCGCCGGCTGCCGCTAAATGCGCCTTCGACCGGAAGGGCAACGTCTTTCTGACGGCGTCGTCTTTCACGGGTCCCTACGAAGAAGCCTGGCTGACCGCGAAGTACGACGGCCTCACAGGAAACCTCATCTGGGGTCCCGTGTCACACAAGAGCGGAAACAATCTCGACGTCCCGAGCGCGATCGGAGTCAACGGAAACGGAGACGTCGTCGTCGCTGGATCGGCGATTCCCTCTGCAAACTTCGAGGGTGGAGAACTGGCCAGAGACCTAATCAAGTACACCGGCGCAACCGGGGCAAGGATTTGGGGACCCGCGCCGGCGCCGAGCACGATATCCATGCTCGCCTTCGACGGCGCCGGAGATGTGATTGTCACAGGATCCACCCTCGTCTCGGGTGGTCCGATGCGGACGACCGCGAGCACCTCGACGTTTGATGGTCGATCGGGGGCCAGACTCTGGACAAAGGAAGTTGGATCCGAGGACTCGTACTCTTTCTCTTCGCCGAGCTTTGTTGTGATCGGTTCCGACGGGAACATCACGACCATCGCAAGCGCGTACATCGGATCCGGGACGTCTCAACACCCCGAGTTGCAGGTGGTCAACTCCGCCAGCGGAACCGGCGCGACCGTCTGGGGGCCCGTCTCGACGCGGAGCCATGGCGCCGGCACATATCCTCTCGCGCTGCTCGCGGATGCGAACGGAGACACGGTGCTGGTCGCGGCATCTGGTGAGCAGCCCGGCCCGATCGTCAAGTATGCCCGCGACGGACACGATCTCTGGGGACCCGTCAAGTTCCCGAGCGACGAACCCGACGGCGGCTGGCCAACGGCCGCGGTCCTCGACCCGAACGGAGACGTCATCGTCGCGGGCTCTTCGCTGCTATCCAAGTTCTCGGGGACCAACGGAGCGCCTCTTTGGGGGCCGGTCCGGATCGAAAACCTCGACTACCCGCTGACGGCGGTAACGAAAGATCCGGCCGGAGATGTCCTGGTAGTAGGCCAGACCTCCTCGGGTTGGGAGACGCTCAAATATGGCGCCACCACTGGAGATCTCCTGTGGATTTCGGATTATCGGCCGTCGCCGACCGGTGCCGCGCCGGCTGACATCGCCGTGGACCCCAATGGTGACGTTTTCGTCGCCGGCTCCTGGTACCGGGACACGACGGGCTCTGTTTGGGTCACTTTCAAGTACAAGGGAGCGACCGGAGACGTTCTCTGGGGTCCGGTTCTCTCCGTCCGGAACGGCTCTCCGAAAAAGCTGGCGGTGGACGGAAACGGGGACGCGATCGTCACGGGGATCGAGAATTCGGTTCGCGGCAACTTCAGGAAGACGATCAAGTATTCAGGCCAGACCGGGTCCCAGGTCTGGGACGCCTCCGAGGTTGCAACCGGACTGATCAGCAGCCCCGCGCCGTCCGCGCTCGCGCTGGACCAAGCCGGCGACATCTTCGTTACGGGCAGCCGTGTCGCGGATCCTTTGGCGCCGTTTCCCAATCAGTACTGGAGCACGATTAAGATCCGAGGTCGCACCGGCGAACTCGTCTGGGGGCCCCGGGACTTTCCGGCTCCGACTCGCTCGGATACCGTTTCGATGACGATCGATTCGAGAGGAAACCCGGCCGTGGCAGGGACCGTCTGGAATCGAGCCAACGACGAATGGATGCTGGTTGAATACGACTCCTCGACAGGAGACATCCTCTTCGGCCCGGATGTCTACGACACCGGGAGCGACGAAAAGGTCATGCTAATCAAGTCCGCAGGATCCAACTTGGTCCTTTCCGGAACTTCCGAAGGACTCGCCCGGACTGTCGGATACTCGCAAACGCTCGGCATCATGACGTCTCAAGAGGACCTGGCGCCAGCGCCGGTCCTGTGCGGGACCCTATTTCATGTCTCGCTCAAAGCCTCCAACGCCCTGCCGCCGCTCCTGTGGGACATCTCCGCCGGCGAGCTCCCGCCCGGGATCGCCCTCGACTCGTTGTCTGGAGACCTTTCGGGCATGCCTTCGCGGCCGGGGAGTTTTTCGTTGGTCGTCCGCGCGCGCGAGGCCACGGGGGCGGCCGCGGAGCGGAGTTTCGTGCTCGACGTTCTCGACAGCGGGCCGTATGCCGCAATCAATGCCTCGCCGGAAGAGAGTTGCGTCGGCGGCGGGTACGTTCTCTCGGTCCCGGCAAGTTACGTTTCCTACCGTTGGTCGCCGGGAGGCGAGACCAGGCCCACGATTTCCGTCTGTCCTGCTCAGCCGACTCTCTACTCTGTCGTCCTGTCCGAGGAGAGGTGCGAGCATCGAGGAAGCATCGAGTTGCAGCCCTTCAAAATCGAATTAGTCCAGCGAGAGTCATTGGTGCCTCCCGGGCGAAAGCGTCCGCAGATCCCGTCGATCCCTGCACGCTAACGCAAGACTGATCAAACGCACAAGGAGGATGCGTCTGGCCCTCGGACCCCTCTACAATCGGCTGTGTGGAAGTGACGATTCGGGTCACGGAGATCTTCCGATCGATCCAGGGGGAATCCACGCGGGCCGGTTTTCCGTGCGCGTTCATCCGGCTGACGGGATGTTCGCTGCGGTGCGTGTGGTGTGACTCGGCATACGCGTTTTACGGCGGCCAGGAGATGGCGGTGTCGGAGGCGTTCGAGAAGGTCCTCACTCTCGGCACGGAGCTGGTCGAGATCACCGGCGGCGAGCCACTCGAACAGGAGGGCGTCTATCCGCTGATGAACCGGTTGCTCGAAGCCGGTAAAACAGTTCTCCTCGAGACCGGCGGGCACGTGCCGCTCGATCGCGTGGATCCGCGGGTCATCAAGATCGTGGACGTGAAAACGCCGGGCAGCGGCATGCGGGACGCAAACCTGCCGGAGAATCTCGCCAGGCTGACGCCACGCGATGAGGTGAAATTCGTCCTCGCGGACAGGAGGGACTTTGACTGGGCGTTGGAATTCGTGCGGACACGAGACCTCGGCTCGAGCAACGTCGTGACGTTCTCGCCGGTCTGGGAAGGACTCTCCGCATCGGACCTCGCGGAATGGATCCGGGACAGCGGGCGGCCGGTCCGCCTCGGCCTCCAACTGCATAAGATCCTGTGGGGAGACGTGCCGGGACGATGAGAAGGAAGAAGGCGATCGTGCTTCTCTCCGGAGGGTTGGACTCGGCGACCTGTCTGCTGATCGCCAAGCAGGAAGGATTCGAGGTCTTCGCGTTGTCCTTCGATTACGGACAGCGGCATCGTGTGGAACTGGAAAGAGCGCGGCAGCTCGCCACTCGTTACGGAGCGCTCGAGCACCGCGTGATCGCGCTCGATCTCCCGGCTCGCGCGGCTTCGGCGCTGACGGATCCTTCGAAGGCCATTCCCAAGGACAGTCTCGGCAAGCAAGCCATCCCGGTGACCTACGTGCCGGCGCGCAACACGCTCTTTCTCGCCCACGCCGTGGCCTGGGGCGAGGCCGCCGGAGCGGGCGATATCTTCATCGGGGCGAACGCGCTCGATTATTCCGGGTATCCCGATTGCAGGCCCGAGTATCTGAAGGCTTTTCAAAGGATGGCCAACCTGGGAACGAAGGCGGGCGTCGAGGGCAGACTCGCATTCCGAATCCACGCTCCCCTGCTGCGGATGACGAAAGCCGAGATTGTCGCTCGGGCTGCCGAGCTCGGCCTCGACTTCGGGCTGACTTCATCCTGCTACGACCCCTCCGAGGAAGGAGCTCCATGCGGCCGCTGCGACTCCTGCCTCCTTCGGGAAAAGGGGTTTCGCGAAGCCGGTTTGGCAGATCCGACCAGCGTCGCACGGCACCGTTAACACCCCCACTGACGGAATAAATACCGGCAGTACAGTAGTTTACAGATATGAGTATAAATGACTCATATCTTCTACTCATAGACTTGACATTTGCACGCTCAACTCTGTAGAATTGCATTCGACGGAGTGGAAAGGAGGCGATGAAGTTATGAATCTTAGTTTAACTCGTTGGGATCCGTTCCATACGACCAGCCTGCGTCCTTCCCTGACCGGTACCGACTTTCCGGTGTCCGGCTTGTTCAGGGATTTCCTGCGCAGCTGGGATGAGAACGACACTCTGACTTCGAGCGCTTGGCTGCCCCCGGCGGACATCTCCGAGGACGCGAATCAGATTTCCGTGACAGTGGAGCTGCCCGGCTTCAAGGAGAAGGACCTCAACGTCGAGCTCCATGGAGACGTGCTGACGATCTCGGGCGAACGCAAGCGTGAGTCCGAGAAGAAGGACCGCAATTTCACCCGCGTCGAGCGTTCCTACGGTCAGTTCTGCCGATCCTTCACCCTGCCGGCCTCGGTGGACCGCGAAAGCGTCAAGGCGAGTTTCTCCGACGGACTGCTGAAGCTCGAGCTGCCCAAGAAGCCGGAAGCCAAGCCGCGCCAGATCCCTATCGGCAGCGGCAAGAGCGAGAAGGAGCAGAAGTCGATCGCTTCGTAACCCGCAGCCAAAGACTGCGGAACCCCGCTCCGGCGGGGTTTCTTTTGGAAAGTTTCATCTGATGAGATTCGACCAACTCACAATCAAATCGCAGGAGGCCATCCAGGAGGCGCAGCGGGACGCCCGCGCCCGGGGCAACGCCGAGCTGACGCCCGACCACTTACTGCTCGCCCTGCTTCGCCAGAGCGAGGGGGTGGCGGCTCCCATCCTCCAGAAACTCGGCGTCAACCCGGAAACGCTCGCCGCGGAAGTCGAATCGGATCTGGAGCGTCGGCCCAAGGTCTCCGGCGCATCGGCCGACGCGGCGCCTTCGCGAGAGCTGACACGAGCCCTCGACCGGGCCTTCGAGATCGCTCGGGACTTCGGGGACGAGTACGTCTCGGCCGAGCACCTTCTGATCGCCCTCTCGGAATCGGATGCCGGCGAAACTTCCCGCCGCCTGTCGAAAGCCGGTGTCCAGAAGGACGCGCTCTTGAAGACGCTGAAAGAATTCCGAGGCTCCACGCGCATCACCGATCCCAACCCCGAGGACAAGTACCAGGCCCTGAAACGCTACACGCGCGATCTGACAGACCTGGCACGGCGCGGCAAGATCGACCCGGTGATCGGCCGCGACGAGGAGATCCGCAGGGTCATCCAGGTCCTGTCGCGGCGCACCAAGAACAACCCGGTTCTGATCGGCGAGCCGGGCGTGGGAAAGACCGCCATCGTCGAGGGCCTCGCCAGGCGCATCCACATGGGCGACGTGCCGGAGGGGCTGAAGAACAAGCGCGTCGTGGCGCTCGACCTGGGCGCCATGATCGCCGGCGCCAAGTACCGCGGCGAGTTCGAGGACCGGCTGAAGGCCGTCCTGAAGGAGATCGAGGAGGCGCAGGGCACGGTCGTTCTCTTCATCGACGAGCTGCACACGCTCGTCGGGGCGGGAGCCGCCGAGGGCGCCATGGACGCCTCCAATATGTTGAAGCCGGCGCTCGCCCGGGGCGAGTTGCGCGCGATCGGCGCGACGACCCTGAACGAGTATCAGAAATACATCGAGAAGGACGCCGCGCTCGAGCGGCGCTTCCAGCCCGTTTACGTCGAGGAGCCCTCGGTCGAGGACACCATCGCGATCCTCCGGGGACTCCAGGAGCGCTATGAGGTTCATCACGGCGTCCGCATCACCGACGCCGCACTCGTCGCCGCGGCGAAGCTCTCGCACCGTTACATCAGCGACCGGTTTCTGCCCGACAAGGCGATCGACCTCATCGATGAGGCGGCGGCCCGCCTCCGGACGGAGATCGACTCGATGCCGCAGGCGATCGACGAGATCGAGCGCCGGATCGTTTCGCTCGAGATTGAGAAGCGCGCACTCTCGAAGGAGAAGACCAGGGAAGCCAAGGAACGGCTGAGCGAGATCGAAAAGCGGCTCGCGGAGGAGCGTGAGACCTCGAGCCGGCTGCGTGCCAAATGGTCGGCGGAGAAGGAATCCATCCAGAAAATCCGCCAGACCAAGGAAGCGATCGAGGAGGCTCGCAACGCCGCCGTCGAGGCCGAGCGGGCGGGCGACCTCCAGCGCGCCGCGGAGCTGCGGTACGGGCGGCTGCCGGAGCTCGAGAGGGAGCTGGCGGCGCAGAACACGCGCCTCGCCGA
>WNGB01012153.1_pt1 | contig 15344 bp, 16 predicted proteins | sample 5400681 | NCBI WGS metagenome assembly WNGB01 (sample SAMN13153367, study PRJNA577476) | soil metagenome | isolation source: 115 cm soil or saprolite under grassland replicate 2 | place: USA:California | collected 2016-06-15
TCGCTGCGTGGGAGTTCACCGGCACCGGCAACGAGCCGCGCCTGCACAAAGAATCCCTCGTGTATGAAGAGCTGAAGTTGGCGACGAGGAGCTACAAATGATGAACCTGTCACGCCGAGCGTTAGCGAGGCGCCTGGCGGGCGGGGGCGACGGTGAAGCGGTACTACGTCTACATCGCGGTGAGCAGAAATCGTGTGCTCTACACGGGCATAACCAACAACCTCACGCGTCGTCACTCCGAGCATGTCAGCGGTCAAAGCCGGTTTACTGCGAAATACAAGGTCGATCGAATCGTGTATTACGAAGAATTCAACGATGTACGCATGGCGATCGCGCGCGAGAAGCAAATCAAAGGCTGGCGCAGATCGAAAAAAATCGCCCTCATCGAGTCTGTGAATCCCAATTGGAGAGAAGGCGAAACACCATGGTTACCGTAGCCGCCCGTCCCTCCAGGCCCCTCGCTCACGCTCGGGGTGACAGTTGAACCTCAAACTTCACGTCTGGCGCCAGGCAGCGGGCAGCAGCGAAGGCCGCTTTGTCGATTACGCCGCGAATGACATCAGTCCCGACGCCTCCTTCCTGGAGATGCTGGACATCGTCAACGAGCGGCTCATTGAACAAGGAGAGGAGCCGATTCACTTTGAACACGACTGCCGCGAGGGTATCTGCGGATCGTGCGGCATGATGATCAACGGCATCGCCCACGGGCCTCTCGGCGGCACGGCAACGTGTCAATTGCACATGCGCCACTTCACGGACGGCGATGAGATCTGGGTCGAGCCGTTCCGCGCGCGCGCATTTCCGGTGATCAAAGACCTCATCGTCGACCGCAGTCCGCTCGACAAAATCATTCAGGCCGGCGGCTATATCTCCGTCAATACCGGGAGCGCGCCGGAAGCGAACATGATCCCGATTCCGAAGCCGGTGCAGGAGCGTGCCATGGACGCCGCCGAATGCATCGAGTGCGGCGCATGCGTCGCCCAATGCCCCAACGGCGCCGCTCAACTCTTCACCTCCGCGAAAATCTCGCACCTCGGACTCTTGCCACAAGGGCAGCCGGAGCGCTTCGAACGCGTGCTGCGAATGGTCGAGGTGATGGAAGAGTACTTCGGAAGTTGCACGATGTTCGGCGAATGCGAAGCGGTGTGTCCGAAAGAAATCTCCCTCGATTTCATCGCCCGCATGAATCGCGATTACATCGTCGCGCGCTTCAAGAATCGCAAAGCCGGTTAGCGCAACTTCGACTGGAGCCGCTTCGCTGCTGCAAGGTGGTCTTGCAGCGTGGGCAGTGTCTTCGCCGCCCAGGCTCGTAAATCCGGATCTTTTGCGTTGACCGAAGCGGACTGAAAATCGCCGACCGCTTTCTGATGATCGCGAACCATCTGATTGATGTAAGCGCGATCGAAGTCGGCTCCTGCGATGTTCGATAGATCAGAAGTCGGAATCGTCGTCGGAAGTGCCACGCCCTTTCTGAGAGCGAGCTGCGTCAGTTCGCCGTTGGCATTCCCATGATCAGCGATCATGCGGCTTGCGAACGTCTTTACGTCCGCATTTGTGGCTCTGTCCATTGCCAACTGACCAAGACTCACTTCTGACAGGTTCGCAGCCGCTGCGGCGACGAAGAATTGCTTGTCTTCCGCGTTCAGAGAGCTGACCGTTCCACCGCTGAAGCCGGTACTCGTCTTCGATTCGGTTCCGGTCGTTTCCGTTCCCGATGTGCTGATCGTATCCGTCGAGGTGACGGTTTCGCGGCCTCTGCAAGCGAAGAGGATGAGAAGCAAACCGAAGGCAATGAAGAGACGATTCATTTCAGTTTCGAGTCGATCTGCTTCGCCATGTTCAGGTGGTCCTGAACAACAGGGAGGGTCTTCGCCACAAAGGCTTTCAAGTCGGGATCCGTAAGCTCCTTGGACGCTTTGTCCAAGTTCTTTGCCACCATGTCGTGTCCTTTGATCATCTCCGCAATGTACGCCTTGTCGAAAGCGGCGCCACTTTTCTGCGAAAGCTCATTTGAGAGTTTTTTCTCTTCGTCACCCGGTTGGGTCGGAACCGTCAGACCTTTTCCCGCTGCGATCGCTTTCAGCTCATCGTTGGCCTTGCCGTGATCGGTGACCATGCGGTTGCCGAAGTCTTTGACATCCTGGCTCATCGCTTTTGCCGCGGCGAGCTGCCCCAGGTCGACTTCCAACATGCCGCCTTCGGCGACTTTCATGACGAAGTCTTTGTCGGCCGCGCTCAGTGGTGCTGTCGATGTCACGGCGGCTGTCGTCGTCGGTGCGGTGTTGGTCGCGGTGACGCCGGTGGTCTCTGTTGCAGTCGTGCCACTCGTATTCGTAGTGCTCGGCTCTCTCTTGCAGGCGAACATTGCGATGCAGACGAGTATGAAAATGAAATTTCTTTTCATGTCCCCGACTCCTGCAAAAGCTGCCCCAGCGCGTCCGCCAACCGCTCGTATTCGTCAACAGTGTTGTAGAGCTGGGCAGAAATTCGCAAAACACGTTTCGGCGCTTTCGGCCACTGCATGATCGGCACCTCGATGGAGAACCGCTCGAGCAGCGCGTCCTGCAGCGGATCGATCGAAAGGGGCGACAGCTCGATCGGCGCGCCGTCGGGGAGGGGAACTGCGGCCATCGAGCCGAGCAGCGCGTCAGGCGCCAGCTTGTCGATGTGCAACGCATCGCAGAGGATGTCGCGCCCGCGCATCACCAATGCGTGATTGCGGCGCATGACCTCCGGCCACCCGCCCGGCACGAGCGTGGGCAGGAAGCGCAGCGCTTCGCCGACGCACATCCAGGGCGTCGGGTCGAAGGTGCCGGTCCAGTCGAACTCGAGATGAAATCGCGAGCGGTCGGTGCGTGGCGAATTCGCTCCGTGACTGATGGCCATCGGACGGACGGCGTCTCGCTTGTCTTCGCGCACGAAGAGAAATGCGGCGCCCTTGGGAGCGCACACCCATTTGTGCAGATTGCCGGTGTAGTACGCGGAGCCGATCGCACGAATATCGAGCGGCGTCTGGCCGGGCGCGTGCGCGCCGTCGACGAGCGTGTCGATTCCCCGCGCGCTCATCTCCGCGACGATTCGCGCGACCGGGAGGATCAGCGCGGTTTGACTGGTGATGTGATCGATCACCAGTAGACGGGTGCGATCGGTGGCCGCGTCGACCACGCGCTCGAGAACCTCGTCCGAAGAACCGACCGGAAATGGAATGTCGGCGACTTTGACTGTTGCGCCGCTGCGCTCGGCGACGAAGTTGAGGGCATTGCGGCAGGCGTTGTACTCGTGCGTGGTGACGAGGAGCTCGTCGTTCGCTGAGAGATCGAGCGAGCGAAGCACGCCGTTCACTCCGGCGGTTGCGTTGGGGAGAAACGCGAGATCTTCAGGCGCGGCGCCGACGAAGCTCGCCAGATCGCTGCGAGCTTCGTCGAGCAGAGGCTCGATCTCGCGAACGAGAAACCGCACAGGTTCCGCTTCCATGCGACGACGCAACTCGTCCTGCTTCGCGAGCACGATTTTCGGCGTTGCGCCGAATGAGCCGTGATTCAGATAGGTGATCGACGGATCGAGAAGCCAATGTTGTTTCATGAGGGATGAAGGATGAGGGATGAGGGATGAATCGTAAATAGCAGCCCTCATCCCTCAGCCCTCATCCCTTCGGAATCGAAGCCAGCAAGCGCTCGAGGCCCTCATCAAACGTACTTGGTTCGGTCAAGAGCGAGATCACCAGATATCCGTCGGAAACAAAGTCGAAAAAATATCCGGGATGAACCACGACGCCTTGCTGATCGATGAGGCGCACCGCGAGATCCTCGTCCGACTCGGTGCTCGGAACGCGAAGCACCGCCGACCACCCACCCTCGATAGGGAGCACGGTGACCGCCGGGATGAGCACGGATCGGAGGTGATCGAGATTGCGGCGCGTGCGAGCAGTGATCGAGTGGCGAATGCGCGGCGCGATCTGCAAGATTTCGGGAAGCGCGACCTGAATCGGTGTAGCGACGGAAAGGAAATTGTCGGCGATGAGCTCCAGTGCGGCGATGGCCCGCTCTTTTCCCGGACCGCTGACGCGAATCCATCCGAGTTTGTAGTGCGGCAAGCCGGCGGATTTCGAGAGACCTCCTAGGGTGAAGGTCAGCACGTCGTCGCGTATGAACGTCGATCCGCGCGACTCCAGCGGATATTCGAGAAACACTTCATCCGAAATGATCGGCAATCGAAGTTCTGAGAGCGCTTTCTGCTCGCTCGCGGAGACGAACGAGCCGGTTGGATTGTTCGGGTTGACCACGACGATGGCGCGCGTGCGATTCGTGATCACGTCGCGGACGCGTGCGACGTCGATCTCCCATCGCTTGTGAAACTCGAGCGCGAACGGCCGCAGCGTGACCAGCTCCAATGCGCTGAGGTGCTCGAGCAGCGGATACGACGGAATGGCAGTGACGATCTCGTCTCCGGGATCGCACAGCAGCTTGAATACAAATGAATATGCCTCGCTCGTGGAAGCGGTGAGGATGAGATCACCGCCGAGGGCTTCGCGCGCGGAGCGAAAGCCGAGTGGGTCGGGCGTGTAGGGGGCGCGGGAAGCGCGGGCGAAGATTTCCGCGAGCTCGTCGAGCGGGTAATCGATTCCCGCGCGCGTTGGATTCGATTCGGTGAGATCGAGGACATCATCTCCGCGGCGCTTTCGCGCAAGCGTGAGGCGATTGGTGGGTGCGTTCCAGTTTGTGCGATGGGAAAATGGTTGTCGGTGATCGGTTGTCGGTTGTCGGGACACGTGCAGAAGCTACAACTGACAACCGACAACTGGCAACCGGGAACTCACGAACACGAGCGTTGCGTCTCGCGAAGTGCGTTCTGCATGTCCGCTCGCGCCTGCGCCTGCGACGATGGTATCGCATCGATCGCCTGCTGGAACGTGCGCACCGCTTCATCGCACGAGCCCTTCGCCGCGAGCACGCGGGCCAGAGTGTCGAGCACGAGGTAGGAGTCGGGTCCGGGCTGCGCGACCGCTTTGCGCGCGAACCCCTCCGCCTCGTCGAGCCGCTTCTGCCGATAGAGCAGCCACGCGAGATTGTTCAGCGCGTCGCGTGAATTCGGATCGATCGTCAGCGCCTTTCGGAATGCTTCCTCCGCCTCCGCACGAAGGCCGAGCTGATCTTCAGCGTTCCCAAGATCAGTCCAGGCGACGGAGGAGTCTGGGTGTGAGGCGAGGATTTCGCGATATCGAGTCGCCGCTTCGGCGTACTTGCCGTCATCTTCGAGCGCGATCGCATTTCGCAGCGCATCGCGCACTTCGTCCTCCCGAGTGCGCGGATGAATGATGATCGCCGCGTGCCCGCCGCCGCTCCACGGTTTTTCCAGCCGATCGAGTGAAACCCATCGCCCCTGGCGATCGCCCCACTGGGTGCGGATGAGACCGCGATCGGAATCGATTCCATCGGCGATGACATAATGAAAGAAGTCGTACGCGTGACCGGGAGAATCGATGACCTGCAGCATCAGGATCACCGGACGGCCGTTGCGCAATTCGTTGGTGATCTGTTCGGGAGTTCCGGTGACGAGCTGCGCGTCAAAGCCTTTTTGCCGCGCGGCGATGAGCATGTCCACGGTCATCACGCCGCCGCGCGTCTTCGGCAGCGAGGAGTCCCACTGCTGCATCGACGTGGAGTCGCCGTAGTGCTGCAGGACAGTGGCCAGGGATCCGGCGCCGCACGATTCGATGCCCCACTTCAGCATGGGCATCTGCGGGATGGCGATTGCCGACGATGAGGGCGCCTTCGACCGCGGCGTCATCGTGATACACGACGCCAGCAGCAGCGAGAACGCACAAAGGGCGAGGCGCCAAGGCGGCGCGCTCGCCCGTTTCCAAACGAAAACCGGCACGTCAGCTCAACGCGATGAGTAGCAGCACGGCGAGAGCGCCGATGCCGATCCAGATCCACTGCTGCTGGGTGAGCCCAGCGGCCTGCACCTGATTCAGATTCTGCGCGAGCTGATGCAGATCCTGCGGCGAAAGCTGCGCCAGCTTCTGATTCACCTGCTCCTGGGTGAAGCCGTGCGATGCCAGAACCGCGGCGACCTGGTCGTTGGCGACGACGTCGCGAACCATCGCCAGATCGGCGGCTCGGGAGTCGAGGCTCTGATTGGCGAGGGCCTTGGAAGGCGTCGGTGCAGCGAATGCCGGGATGGCGACCAATGTGACGAGAGTGAGAAGAACAATCCAACGTTTCATGACAACTCCTATCAGCTCAGAGCGATGATGAGGATCAGAGCGGCGAGAGCGCCGATCCCGATCCAGATCCACTCCTGCTGTGTTAGACCGGCGGCCTGCAACTGGTTCAGATTCTGCGCGAGTTGATGCAGATCCTGAGCTGAAAGCTGCGCCAGCTTCTGGTTGACCTGTTCCTGCGAGAAACCACGCGCGGCGAGAACCTTCGCCACCTGCTCATTGGCAGCGACGTCGCGCACCAGCGCGAGGTCGGCGTCACGCGTCGCGAGGCTCTGATTCGCGAAAGTCTTCGAGGGCATAGGCGCGGCGAAGGTTGGAACAGCGAGGAATGTAACCGAGAGCAGAAGAACGACAAGGGCAGAACGCTTCAACACGAATACCTCCTTCTTTCTGGCGACCCCGGCGGGGCACACCATCCGCTGGCGTGGTGAGCAAGAGGCGGACCAGAGCGGCGGGTGGCGGGTAGCGGGTGGCGGGTGGCCCACCCGCCACCCGCCAAAAGCCACCCGCCGGAACTGTTAGCATGAGTGTTCTGTTACGGAAACAACCATGATTCGCTTCGAAGACATCCTCGACAGAGTCGAAGCCTACAAGCCCGATTTCGACGAGGAGCTGTTGCAGAAGGCCTACATCTTCTCCGCGCGCGAGCATCGCGGGCAGGTGCGCAGCTCGGGCGAGCCGTACCTCGTCCACCCCCTCAATGTGGCGCACATCCTGGCCGATCTTCACCTCGATGAGACCTCGATTGCCGTCGGACTGCTGCACGACGTCCTCGAAGACACGCTGACGACGAAGGAGAAATTGCAGGAGACGTTTGGCGAAGACGTCGCGGAGCTCGTCGACGGAGTCACCAAAATTTCCCGCTACGCATACGTCTCCAAGGAAGAGCAGCAGGCGGAGACGTTCCGCAAGATGTTGCTGGCGATGGTCAGCGACCTGCGCGTGGTGCTGGTCAAGCTTGCCGACCGGCTGCACAACATGCGCACGCTCGAGTTCCTGCCCGAAGAGCGGCAGTTGTCCATCGCCAAAGAGATGATGGAAATCTACGCCCCCATCGCCAATCGCCTGGGCATGGGCCGCCTCAAGAACGAGCTGGAGGATCTCTCGTTCCGCTTTCTGCATCCGCGCGAACACGAAGACCTGCAGAAGGCCGTCAGCGAGAAGCTCGCTGTGTCGGGCGATCTCGTCGATCGGCTCAAGAACACGTTGCAGACCAAACTGCGCGACAACGAGATCTCCGGCGACGTCAACGGCCGCGTGAAATCGATGCATTCGATCTGGTCGAAACTGCAGAAACAGGAAATCGACATCGGCCAGCTTTACGACTACATCGGCTTCCGCATCATCACCGGCAGCATCAAAGACTGCTACGCGGCCCTCGGCATCATCCATCAGATGTGGCGTCCGGTTCCGGGCCGGATCAAGGACTACATCGCCATGCCCAAGCCGAACTTCTATCAATCGCTGCACACGACGGTGGTTGCGGAAAAGGGGCAACCGTTCGAGGTGCAGATCCGCACAAGGGAAATGGATCTGATCGCCGAGCAGGGCATCGCCGCACACTGGAAGTACAAAGAAGGACGCGTCGAAGCGCAAGCTGACGACAAGAACTTCCTCTGGCTGCGTCAGCTCGTGGACTGGCAAAACGACATCAAAGATCCGCGAGTGTTCATGCACTCGCTGAAAATCGACCTCTATCCCGATGAGGTGTACACGTTCACCCCGAAGGGCGACGTGTTCGCCTTTCCGCGCGGCGCCACGCCGCTCGATTTCGCATACCGCATCCACACGGATGTCGGTCACCACTGCGTCGGTGCGCGCGTGAACGGCAAACTGGTGCCGCTTCGCAGCACACTGCGCAACGGCGACATCGTGGAGATCATGACCTCGTCCACGCAGACGCCGTCGCGCGAGTGGGTGAACATGGTGGTCACCTCGCGCGCCCGTCACAAGATCCGTCACTGGCTCAACACCGAACAAAAACAACGCTCCATCGACCTCGGCAAGAAACTGGTGGAGAAGGAAGCGAAGCGTTACCGCGTCGCCTGGCGGAAGCTCATCGCGGAGAACGCGCTGGACGGCGTCCTGTCGGAGTACGGATTGGCGCGCCTCGAGGATCTCTATGCCGACGTCGGCTACGGCAAAGTCTCGCCGCGATCGATCGTCGAGCGCTTCGTCACCGACGAGCAGAAAGAAACGGCGCTCACCGACGAAGGCGTGCTGCAGAAGGCCGTGCGCAAGATTTTCCCGTTCACCGGCACCTCGACGGCGATCAAAGTCAAAGGCTACGACGATCTGATGACCTATCTCGCCAAGTGCTGCAATCCGCTGCCGGGCGAACGGATCGTCGGCTACGTCACCCGCGGCAAGGGAGTCGCGGTGCACAGCGCGAATTGTCCGAACGTCAAGAACCTGATGTTCAACGCCGATCGGGAGATCGCAGTCGAGTGGGCCGAGCAGCGTCAGTCGCAGTTCCAGGTCGAGCTGGAGGTGCTGATGGAAGATCGACAGGGGATTTTGGCGCGCGTGGTCTCAACGATCGCCAATCTGAAAACCAACATCCGTCAGATGGACACGCGAACGTTGGATGGGCGGGCGACGGCGGAACTGGTCCTGGAGATCGCGGACATGAAACATCTGGAGAAGGTGACGCGCTCGATCGAGGGACTCGACGGCGTAATGCAGGTGGCGCGGAAGTTCAATGTGAGGCACGCCACGGCGTGAGGTCTCGCGGTCTCGCAGTTGCGGGGTCTCGCGGTGCAGCACTCCGAGACCCCGCAACCGCGAGACCTCGCAACCGCTATCGAACCGCCTTTTTCACCTTGCCGCTGCGCAAACAACGCGTGCACACGTTCATCCGCTGCACTTTCGTTCCCAGCTTCACGCGGACGCGCTGCAGGTTCGGCATCCACCGGCGGCTGGACACGTTGTGAGCGTGACTGATCCGGTTTCCGAACACCGGCGTCTTTCCGCAAACTTCGCACTTCTTGGCCATGGTTTGGAGCTCCTCAAATAACGTGACGGGCGCCGGATTGTAACCGAAGTCACCAATCGCGCGTAATCAATTCATTTATCTAATTCCTGTAGAGTTGACACCACTTTTAAAACCCTGTAATTTTGATTCACCTTTTCACGTCCGGAGCCAGCGAGAAGTGAGTGAGATGGATGGGGTGAGCGGTGTTCTTCTCAAAGAGCAAAAATGTCGTCGGCCTTGATATCGGCTCCTCAGCAGTCAAATTAGTCGAGCTGAAGGAGAAGAAGGGCGGATACGAGCTCGTGAAGCTTGGTATCCAGCGCCTGTCGCCGGAGGCCATTGTCGACGGGTCCATCATGGACTCCTCGATGGTGGTCGAGACGATCTCGCGGCTGAACAGCGAAAAAGCGGTCAAGAATTCCAATTACGCCACGTCGCTCTCCGGCCATTCGGTCATCATCAAGAAGATCAGTCTGCCGGCGATGTCGCCCGAAGAATTGGCCGAATCGATTCAGTGGGAAGCGGAGCAGTACATCCCTTTCGACATCAATGATGTCAACCTCGATTACGTTCCGCTGAGCACGCCGGGCACCGGCGACAACATCGATGTCATCCTCGTCGCCGTCAAGAAAGAGAAGATCAACGATTACACGTCGGTGATCAGCCAGACCGGGAAGAATGCGGTGCTGGTTGATGTCGACGCATTCGCGCTGCAGAACTGCTACGAGATGAACTACAGAGTTGACGAGGGGAAGACGCTAGCTCTGGTCAACGTGGGCGCGTCGGTCACCAACGTCAACGTCCTCAACGGCTCGACCTCACTCTTCTGGCGCGACATCACCTTCGGCGGCAATCAGTACACCGACGCGATCCAGCGCGAGATGAGCCTCTCGTTCGAGCAGGCCGAGGACTTGAAAAAGGGCCATCAGGTTGGCGATCACACGATCCAGCAGGTGATCCCGATCCTCAACTCCGTTTCCGAAGATTTCGCAGGCGAGCTGCGCAAGACGCTCGACTTTTTCACTACGACATCCGGCGCCGATCGGGTTGACGAGATCGTGCTCGCGGGCGGCGGGGCGGGGGTTCTGAACCTCGACGCCATCCTGCGCGACAAGTTCGGCATTCCGGTCACCATCATGGATCCCTTCCAGAAAGTCACCGTCGACGAGAAGGAATTCAACCCCGAGGAGTTGGCTGAAGTCGGGCCGAGTATGGCAATCGCCGTCGGCCTGGCACTCAGGAAATTGGGGGACGCGTGATCAAGATCAACTTAGTGCGGGAGGGGCGGGCGGTTCGCGGGGCGGGTGCCGCTCCGGGAATGGCAGCGGTCGCTGCAGTTGGTGCCGCGGCTCCCAGCAACATCAATAATCTGCTTGTCATTGGCGGCCTCGTCGCCGGCGTTGTCATCGGCGGCGGATGGTGGGTGATCGAACGACAGAAGCTCAGCGGAAAGCGCGACGAAGTTGCCAGCAAACAGGTCGAAGCGCAGCGGCTCGAAGCCATCATCAAAGAGGTCGAGGGATACCAGAAACAGAAAGACAGTCTGCAGAAGCGCATCGATCTCATCAATCAACTGAAGCAGAACCAAAAGGGACCGGTCAAGATCCTGGACCGGATCAGTCAGGACCTTCCCGACCTGGTCTGGCTCGACAAGATGACCATGAGCGGCGGCTTGATCACGCTCGGCGGCCGCGGACTGAATCCCAACGCGATTGCGAATTTCGTGGAGAACATCAAGAACGATCCGCTGTTCGAGGAGCCCGACCTGAGCTCGATGAATCAGGTCACTGTGAAACCTTTGGTCTACAGCTTTGACATGACGTTCCACTTCAGCTATGCGCCGAAGAGTGAGGCTGGCGCGGCCGGGGCAGCAACAACCACCGGCACGGCTGTAGGAACGGCGACAACCAGGACGACGTCGACCACGGGGTCGGCGAAAAAGTAGGAGAGGACGATGGCGGCGGTCACGCTCGAAGGCAAGCCGTGGTACTACGGGATCGGCATCGGGCTCGTTCTCGCAGGCGGTGTTATCTGGGGAGCGAACTACCTCTTCATCAACGACGTCGACAACCAGATCAAATCTGCAGAATCGCAGATCAAAGACCTCGACACGAAGATCGAGCAGGGTAAATCGGCGCAGCGCAAGCTCCCGCAGTTCCGCGAGGAAGTGCGCCGGCTCGAGCTCGAGCTGGAGAAACTCCGCCGCATCCTGCCGTCGACGCGCAACACCGAAGAGATCATCAAGAAGATCAAATCGCTGGTCGATCAGGGCGACTTCATCCTGCACAAGCTGACCTTTCCGAAACTCGTGCAGGCCTCCGGCGGCGATCCGTACGCCGAATGGCCGATCACGATCAACGTCGATGGCCGCTATCACAACCTGGCGATTCTCTTCAATCGCCTGAGCAACTTCTCGCGCATCATCAACGTCGAGCAGATCGGCATCAGCGCCCTCTCCCAGCAGGTCGATCGGACGATCACCTCGGAATTCATTGCCAAGACGTTCGTCTATGTCGAGCCGAAGGCTCCCACCTCGGAATTCATTGCCAAGACGTTCGTCTATGTCGAGCCGAAGGCTCCCGAGCCGGCCAAACCTGGCGCGGCGAAGCCCGGCGGCGCGAAATCGGGAGCGTCAGAATGAACATGAAACGCTTCACGCTCTCTTTGATCGTGGTTGCCGCGGCGCTTGCCGCGGCAATCGCGCAAACGCCGGCGGGGAAGCCGGGCGGCGGCACGACGACCGCCACCACCGCGACGACAGCCACCGCCACGACGACCGCCACCACTACGACGGCAAAAACCGGAACGGACGTGCAGCAGACGCTGCAGGAAATTCTCGAAGAGCCGACCGGTCCCGGGGCCTATCACTACGACCCGCAGGGACGGCGCGATCCGTTCCAATCGCTGATCGGCCCTGCGCCGAAGATTGCGCCGGGGCAGCGTCCACCCGGTCCTCCGGGATTCCTCATTGATGAAATCAAGCTGCAGGGTGTCATTCGCACCAAGCAGCAGGGCCTGATCGGAATGATCAATGGCCCCGACAACAGGAGCTACCTTCTCAAGATTGGAGACAAGGTTCTCGACGGCGAAGTCATTCGCATTACGCCCTCCTCCGTTGTGTTCCGGCAGGAGGTCAACGACCCGACCCGAATCGAACGTTTCCGCGAAGTCGTGAAAGATCTTTCCCCCGAGACTCAGAAGAAATAAGCGTGCTGAGTGCAGGCCTGGTGGCGTGGAGGGCTGTGAGATGGTGAAGGTGGGAAGTATGAGAAGAGCCAAGCGAATCCTGCTGATCGCAAGCATGCTCGTCCTGAGCGCCGGCGTCGCATCTGCGTCTCTGTGGAGACACCGCGCGCCGAAGAAACCGGAGCAGACGGCTCCCGCGACTGCTGCTGCGGCAGCGGCGATGACGCTCAATGCCATTGAAGTCGGATCAGCGGCGTTCCCACAGATCATTCTTCGGACCAGCGGCGCGCCGGCATTCACGTCACTCAGCCCGACTCCGGACCAGTTCATCGTCGACCTCTCCGGAACGACCAAATCCGCTGCACTGGCGATTCCGTCGCAACTTCCGGTGGGCGTCAGCGCGATCACCGCAGATGAAGTCACGGAAATGGGCAGCAAGCTCACGCGAGTGATCGTGCGGCTGACGCAGCAAGGAACTGCGCAGGCCGCGGCCGACGGCAACTCCGTCATCCTCACTCTTCCGGCAGCTCCGGCCCTGGCTGAAGTGGCACCCGCGCCCGCGGTTCAGGAAACCGTCAAGCCGGTGGCTGAGCCGGTTGTGAAGAGCGAGTCCAGACCGCTCCCGAAAGCGAAAGCGCTGAAGAAAATCGAGACGTCGGGCAGCGGCAACGCGACCGATGTGCAGATCGCAACCGATGGTGAGGCCAGCTATAGCGCGTTCAAACTGAACAGCCCCGCACGCGTCGTGATCGACCTCGCCGGAATTCACGACAAGCTGGCGAAGAACACGATCAACGTCGACAACTCGATCGTGAAACGAATTCGCGCCGCTCAGTTCAAACCCGATGTCACCCGCGTCGTCCTCGATCTGGCTGAGGCGACGACGTACACCGTCACGAAGAGCGGCGATCGCCTGCACGTCACATTCGGCGGCGCAGCACCTGACATCAAAATCGCCGAAGCGGCGTCGCAACCTGTAGCCGATCCGCCGAAGGCTGCGCCGATCGACGTGGTGTCGCAGGTGCCGGCAATCGCGGATAACGCCGCATGGAAGATGCCGCAGGATGCGTCGCAAGGCGCGACGGCGGTCATTCACGCGCAGACGCAGGTACCTCCGCCGCCAGCGCCGACCCCGCGGTCGACCACGCTCAGTCAGCAGCCGACCCCCCGGACGATCCCGACTCCGACAATGACGACGACCACGGAGAATGTGTTCAGCGAACCTCAGCCGACGGGTCCTGTCGGCGTACCGCTCGGCGGATCGCGCCAGTTGAGCGCCGGTGAAAAGGTGTTCACCGGCGAGCCAATCTCACTCAATCTGAAGGATGCCGACATCAAAGACGTGCTGCGCACATTCGCTCAGTTGACCGGATTGAACATCGCTGTCGATCCGAATGTCAGCGGCCAGGTCACGGTCGATTTCGTCGACGTTCCCTGGGATCAGGCGCTCGATCTGATTCTTCGCCAGAACCGGCTGTCGTACGTGCTCGAAGGAAACGTGATGCGCGTCGGCACGCTGGCCACTCTGGCGGAAGAGGCGGCGGCAAACCGCCGGCTGGCGGAAGAAGAGCGGCTGAACGTGCCGCTGACCACAGTCAGCTTCAAGCTTTCCTACGCGCGCGCGCAGGATGTCTCCGCGCTACTGAGGGACATTGCCTCGCCTCGTGCGCGAATCATCGTCGATGCGCGCACGAACCAGCTCATCATCAGCGAGATCCCGGGATATCTGCAGACGATGCGCAACCTGATCGAATCGGTCGACGTTCCGAACCGACAGGTGGTCATCGAAGCGCGCATCGTGCAGACCCGAAAGACCTTCGTGCAGCAGTGGGGCTTCAACTGGGGCTTCCGTGGCACGCTCGATCCATCCCTCGGCACCGGAACCGGACTGGTCTTCCCGAACCGCGTCGATGTCATCGGCGGTCCGTTCAATTTCGGTCAGGTCGGCAATCCGGTCCTCTCATTCTCGCTGGGTAACGTCCTGGGCACTTTCACTCTCGACCTGGCGCTGAACGCCTCCGAGAGCGAGGGTCTTGCGCGAGTCATCTCCGCGCCGCGCGTACAGACGCAGGACAACGTCGCTGCTGAAATTCAGAGCGGCGTTCAGATCCCGTTCCAGACGCGCGTGAACTTCACCACCACGATCAGCTACGTGGACGCCACGTTGCGTCTGTCGGTCACGCCTCAAATTACCGAGGCCGGAACGATCATCATGAATATTGCGGTGCAGAAGACCGATCCGCAGCCCGGCTTGATCATCGAAGGTGCGGCCGGCACGCCGCTGTCGACACGGCAGGCGCGAACCACGCTCATGGTGCGCGACGGCGGTACGGCAGTCATCGGCGGCATCTACGAGACGCAGGAGAACCGGGCCCAGACGCGCATGCCCTTCCTGCATCAGATTCCCGTGATCGGGGCGTTATTTCGGACACACGACATCAACAACACATTTGATGAACTGCTGATCTTCATTACACCGCGCATCGTGAGGGCGTCGTAGGAGGGGCGGTATGAATTTGAACGTGAACAAAATCGGCCTGGCGGCAGTCTCCGGAGTGCTGATGCTCGTCGCCGGCTCGTGCAACGACATCAACCGGCAGGAAGCGCCGGTGTTGCTGGTGGTTTCCAATACCCAGGAGCTGCACCGACTCGATCTGGCCGGCGATGCGCCCGGGTCGACGGCATGCCAGGGAAATATCGCCACGGTGCACATGCAATCGGTCGTGCTGCAGCCTGCGACCACGAATCCGAACGTGACCGCAGCCGATCTGAATCAGATCAGAATTGACCGCTATCAGGTCTCCTACGTTCGCACTGACGGCGGTCATCTGGTGCCTGCGCCGTTTGTCCGATCGATCTCCACGGTCATCGCTGCAGGCGCAGCGGCCGAGGAGACAAATTTTCAGGCGTTCGATCCAGGCGCAGTGAAGCAGGCGCCATTCGCCGCCCTGCTGCCGCAGA
>WNGB01016985.1_pt1 | contig 15342 bp, 15 predicted proteins | sample 5400681 | NCBI WGS metagenome assembly WNGB01 (sample SAMN13153367, study PRJNA577476) | soil metagenome | isolation source: 115 cm soil or saprolite under grassland replicate 2 | place: USA:California | collected 2016-06-15
CGCGCCATCGCAAATCTCGAATCGAACCTCGGAGCCGTCGACATCGGGCGGCCTGACCGCGTAATTGACCAAGAATCCTTGTGCGCGGCGCGCCTCACCCGGGTCGGCGAACCCGACCTCGACCACGGTGCCGCCGAGCCTGGACTTCAGCTGCACCGGTGAGCCGGAGGCGATCACCTGGCCGTGGTCGATGACGACGAGGTCGTCGGCGAGGCGGTCGGCCTCCTCGAGGTACTGCGTCGTGAGCAGGATCGTGGCCCCCTCGGCCTGGAGGTCCTCGATGACGGCCCACAGCTGGTTGCGGCTGTAGAGGTCGAGGCCGGTCGTGGGCTCGTCGAGGAACAGGACCGGCGGACGGTGGACGAGCGCGGCGCACAGGTCGAGGCGCCGACGCATCCCACCGGAGTACGTGCGCGCCGGCCGGTCGGCGGCGTCGATGAGGTCGAACTGCTCGAGGAGCTCGGTGGCGCGGTCCTCGATGAGCCGGCGGGGCAGATGCGTGAGCCTGCCGATGAGGCGCAGGTTCTCGCGACCCGTCAGATTGCCGTCGACGGCGGCGAACTGGCCGGCGAGCCCGATGCGTGCTCGGACCCGCTCCGGGTCCTGCGCGACGTCGAGGCCCAGCACGCTCGCGTGGCCGGCGTCGGGTCGGAGGATGGTCGTCAGGACCCGCACGGCGGTGGTCTTCCCGGCACCGTTCGGACCGAGGAGGCCGAACACGGTTGCCGGCGGGACCTCGAAGTCGATGCCGTCGAGGGCGACGACATCCCCGAACCGCTTCTGGAGGCCTTGGACTGCGATGGCGGTATCAGTCATAAGCAAAAAGTCTCGCGCTGATGCTTGAATTGGTCAAGGGTTGTGGGCCTCAAGTGTCATGGGTCACAAACTATTGTGGTGGTTGAACTATCCAGCCCGGTCACGTATCGTTTGGCCATGGCACGGACCCGCCCCGCGAGCAAGACGACGCTTGCGGCTGACGTATGGCGGGAGATGTTCTCCTTCTTCTGGAGCTCCGGGTCCCGCAACGCGATGGTGCTGGTGAGCCAGGAGCTCGACATCACACCCGGCCACGTCAAGGCGCTGCTCGAGCTCGAGCCCGATCAGCCCCGGCCGATGGGTGCCCTGGCCGAGTGCTTGCACTGCGACGCGTCGAACGCCACCTGGCTGGTCGACCGCCTCGAAGAGCGCAATCTCGTCGAACGGGGAACGGTGCCCACGGACCGGCGCGTGAAGACCGTCGTGCTCACGCCGCTCGGCGCGAAGACGCGCGCCGCGGTGATCGAGCGGCTGCACGAGCCGCCCGAGGACCTGCTCGCACTCGATCGCGAGGATCTCGAGGAGCTGCGTGCCGCGCTCGCCAAGCTCCCGCAGAAGCCGCCGCCGTTCGGCGAGTGATGCGTATCTGAGCGACGCCTGGCGTCGTTCAGATACGCACCGGGTAGGCTCCGAACCATGAGGATCGTCGTGGACCGCGACCTGTGCGAGAGCAACGCGGTGTGCATGGATATCGAGCCGTCCGTGTTCGAGGTGGACGACGACGACGAGCTCCAGATCCTCGACGAGCACCCGGACGAGTCGCTCCGCCCCAAGATGGAGGAAGCGGTCCGCCGCTGCCCCAAGCAAGCCCTCTCGATCGAAGAGGACTGACTGCCACCGGTCGCGCTCCGACCGACGGCGGAGATCGCGGCTCTCGCGGAATCTGTCGTCGCCGACGTCGAGTCTTCGTTACGGGAGCTGTTGCCCGGCTGCGAGATCGAGCACATCGGCGCCACGTCGTTGCCCGATGGGGTCACGAAGGGCGACGTCGATCTCAACATCCGCGTGCCCGCGGAGAGGTTCTCGGAAACGGTCGAGACGTTGGGTCGTCGCCTTCAAGTCGCGCAGCCCGACAACTGGAGCGAGACGTTCGCCAGTTTCTCCGATCCCTCGCGCGCATTGCCGGTCGGATTGCAGGTCACGGTCATCGGGTCGAAGGATGACTTCCTAGTACCGCTCCGCGACCTGATGCGCGCGGACGCCGATCTTCGCCATGAGTACGAGCGCTGCAAGCGAGACGCGGCCGAACTCGGCCCCGACGGCTACTGGGCCGCCAAGAACGAGATGCTGACGAGGATTCGCGCTCAGATGGCGCGCTCGCGGCCTTCCCAGTAGGGGTCACGGAGCTTGCGCTTGTAGAGCTTGCCGTTGGGGTCGCGTGGCATCTCGACGATGAAGTCGATCGACTTCGGCGTCTTGAACCGCGCCAGCTTGTCGGCGCAGAACATGAGGATCTCGTCGGCGAGCTCGGCGTTGGGCTCGACACCGGCGGCGGGCTCGATGACGGCCTTGACCTCCTCACCCCAGTCCTCGTGGGGGATGCCGAACACGGCGGCGTCGCCGACCTTCGGGTGGGTGAGGAGCACGCTCTCGATCTCGGCCGGATAGATGTTGGCGCCGCCCGAGATGATCATGTCGGACTTGCGGTCCCGCAGGAACAGCCAGCCGTCCTCGTCGAGGTAACCGATGTCGCCGACGGTGAAGTACTTGCCGCGGCGGTTGGCCTCGGTCTTCTCCTTGTCCTTGTAGTACTCGAAGTTCCCGGTCTGCATCGACATGTACACGGTCCCGATCTCGCCCTGCGGCACCTCGTTGCCGGCGTCGTCGAGCACGACGACTTCCGAGATCGGCCAGGGCTGCCCGACCGTGCCCGGCTTCTTCATCCACTCCTCGGCGAACACGATCGTCCCGCCACCTTCGCTGGCTGCGTAGTACTCGTCGATGACCGGGCCCCACCACTCGATCATCTGGCGCTTGATCTCAGGCGGGCACGGCGCGGCGGCGTGCACCATGTGGCGCAGCGACGACATGTCGTACTTCGCCTTCACGTCGTCGGGCAGCGCGAGCAGGCGGTGGAACTGCGTCGGGACCATATGGCTGTTCGTGACCCCGTACTTCTCCATGAGCTGCAGCATGCGCTCGGGTGTCCACTTGTCCATGAGCACGACGGTGTGGCCGGCGTGCATCGCGCCGCCCGCGAACACGAGCACCGCCGTGTGGTACAGGGGTGAGCCGCAGATGTGCACGTTGTCGTCGTGGGGCTGCAGCCCGAAGAGGAACAGCATCCCCGAGAAGCCGATCACGCCGTCCTCGGGTGCAGCACCGACCAGCGGCCGCCGCACACCCTTCGGCTTGCCGGTCGTGCCCGACGTGTAGTTCATCACCGCGCCGGTGGTGCGGTTCTCCGGCATGGTCGTGGGCTGGCCGACCTTGAGCTCCTCATAGGGCCGAAAGCCGGGGATGTCGCCGACGGCGAAGCGCTGGTCCTTCGGAAACCCGATCTCTTCGACGGCGGCCGCGCATTCGTCGGCGAACCGCTCGTGCCCGACGAACGCCTTCGCTTCGGAGTCCTGGACGATGTAGGCGATCTCGGGCCCGACGAGATGCGTGTTGATGGGCACGAGGTAGAACCCGGCTTGGAGCACGGCCAGGTAGAGCTCGAACACCTCGACGCTGTTCGGGAGCACCATCGCCACCGCGTCGCCCGGCTCGAGGCTCGCGGCGCGCAGGCCGTGCACGACCTGATTGCTCGACGCGAGGAGCTCGCCGGCGTCTACCTCGCGCTCGTCGGGGTCGACGAGGGCGAGCTTGTCGGGGTCCTCCTGTGCGATGCTCCAGAAACCGAGCTCGGCCATTACAGAGCACTCCTTACTGCTTCGTCTTCGTGCTCGCTTGTCGCGAGCTTCTTGGCGGCGCGGTAGTCGGGCTTCCCGACCGGGGTGCGCGGGATCGTCTCGGCCAGGAGGAGCCGGCGCGGCAGCTTGTAGCCGGCGAGCTTGTCGCGCGAGTGGTCCTGGAGCTCCTCGAGCGACGGCTTTGCACCCGGGCGCGCCTGGACGATGGCGGTGACGCGTTCGACGTACCGGTCGTCGGGGACGCCCACGACGACGGCGTCGAACACGTCCGGATGCGACTTCAGCGCCGCCTCGACCTCCTCGGGGTACACCTTCTCGCCGCCACTGTTGATGCACACCGAGCCCCGGCCGAGCAGGGTGATGGTGCCATCGGCCTCGACGACGGCGAAGTCGCCGGGGACGACCCAGCGGGCGCCGTCGGCGGCGGTCACGAACGTCGCCGCGGTCTTCGCGTCGTCCTTGTAGTAGCCGAGCGGGATGTGACCGCGGCGAGCGAGGCGACCGACGACGCCCGACCCTGGCTCGACCGGGCGCAGCTCGTCGTCGAGCACGGTCATGAACTCGCCCATCGTGAAGCGCGGGCCGGCGGCGGGACGATCGTTGTCGAACACGCTGCCGGCGGCGCCGGTCTCGGACGCGCCGAAGCTGTCCATGATCATGGCGTTCGGGAGCTGGGCGCGCAGCTGATCTTTCACCGGAGGGGAGAGGATCGCTCCACCCGACCCGACGATGATGATCGACGAGGTGTCGTACGTCGTCCCGGGCGCGGCGAGCGCTTCCGCGAGCGGGCGACCCATCGCGTCGCCCACGACCATCACCGAGTTGCATCGCTCCCGCTCGACCGTGCGCCAGATCCGGTCGGGGTCGAAGTGGCGGTCGCAGTTGAGAACGACGGTGCCGCCGGCATAGAGGTTGATGAACGCCATCCACTGGCCGCCGCCGTGCATCATCGGGGCGTTCACCATGGGGATGGCGCGCGCGTCTTCGGCCGGGATCCGGTCGCTGAGCTCCTCCGGCTTCGTGATCGGCGGTTGTCCGAAGCCGCCGCCGCCGAGGGCGGCGAAGAAGATGTCCTCGGATCGCCACATCACGCCCTTCGGGACGCCCGTCGTCCCGCCCGTATAGAGAAGATAGAGATCGTCGGGGGAGCGGGGCGCGAAGTCACGCCCTGGTGAGGCCTCGGCGAGGGCCTCCTCGTACGGGACGGCGTCGCTGTCCTCGTTCGTGCCGTCCTCGAACACGACGGCGTGGTGTAGCCGGGGAAGGTCGCCACGGATCGCGTTCACCACCGGCGAGAACACCCGCTCGAACACCACCGCCGCCGCGTCGGAGTCGTCGAGGATGTAGCGCGCCTCGTGGGCGACGTAGCGGTAGTTGACGTTGACCGGAACGGCGCGGGCCTTGTACGCGCCGAGCATCGCCTCGAGCCACTCGGCGCGGTCCCAGGAGTAGATCGCGACCTTGTCGCCCGGCCCGACACCGTTGTCGAGGAGGTGATGGGCGAAGCGGCTGGCGCGCTCGTCGAGCTGCGCGTAGGTGAGGCGGCGGTCGCCGGCAACGAGCGCCAGCCGGTCGGGGACCGCGTCTGCGACGATCTCGTACAGATCGGCGAGGTTGAACTCCATCCCGAGGCAAAGTAGAACACGTTCTGATCCTGATCGCGAGCGGCAAGGAGACTCGATGGCGCGAATCCGGATTCCAGACGGCGAGAAGCCGGAGATCGTGCGGGTGTGGTCGCTGCGGCCCGAGCTCGGGCGCCCGCTCGCCGAGCTCTCCAAGGCCGTGTACGGCGAGAGCAAGCTGCCGGCCCGCGTGCGCGAATCGGTGCGCATGCGGATCGCGGAGATCAACGAGTGCCCCATCTGACTGGGCTGGCGGATTCCGCAGTTGGCGGAACAAGGCGTCACCGAGGACATGTATGCGCACGTCGCCGAGCACCGCGACCATGAGGAGTACTCGGACGCGGAGCGGGTCGCGATCGAGTACGCGGAGCGGTTCGCGCTCGATCACCTCGCGATCGACGACACGTTCTTCGTCCGTCTTCGTGAGCACTTCGACGACGCCGACATCCTCGACCTCACGATCTGCATCGCAGATTTCCTGGCATTCGGGCGGCTGACGGAAGTGCTGCGGCTCGACCAGGAGTGCTCGCTCGAGTTCCCGTGAGCTCAGAGGCCCGGCGGCTGCTGTTCTCTCCGCTGCAGATCGGGCCGGTCACCGCGCCGAACCGGATCGTGTGCGGCGCGCACTTCACGCAGTTCGTCGAGCCCGGCGCGACCGTGGGCGAGCCCGGCTACTACGGCGCCCGCTATGGCCGGTACCTCGGCGAACGCGCCGCGGGCGGCGCCGGGGTCGTCGTCGCCGGGCAGGCCCAGGTGCACCCGACGACCGCGTACCAGATGCGCAACAACGCGATCGCTTGGGACGAGGCCGCGATCCCACACTTCGAGGAGGTGACCGCGCCCATCCGCGAGCACGGCGCGCTCGCGTTCCTCCAGCTCGCGCACAACGGCGGTGTGAACGACGGCACGTGGTCGAAGCTCCCGGCGTGGGCGCCGTCGGCGGTGGCCAACTACAACGAGCCGCCCAAGCCGCTCGAGCGGGAGGAGATCCGCGAGCTGGTGGAGTACTTCGGGCGGTCGGCCGCCAACGCGGCCGCGGGCGGGTTCGACGGCATCGAGGTGCACGGCGCCCACGGGTACCTGATCCACGAGTTCCTCTCGCCCAAGAGCAACCACCGCACCGACGACTACGGCGGCAGCCTCGAGAACCGGATGCGTTTCTGCATCGAGGTGCTCGAGACGGTGCGCTCGGCGGTCGGCGACGGCGTGGCCGTCGGGCTCCGGCTCGTCGGCGACGAGGAGCAGCGCGATGCGTCCGGGCTGACCGCCGACGACGCCGCCGAGATCGCATCCCGGCTCGAGGACAGAGGGCTCGTCGACTTCGTGCACGTGAGCGTGGGCGTGTCCGGCATGGGCATGGTGCGGCCGCTGTACGCGCCCCACCTGCTCGGCGTGTACGCCGCGCACACCGTGAAGAAGGCGCTGCGCGACACGCCCGTGTTCGCCGTGCACCGCATCCTCACGCCCGACGAGGCCGAGGGGATCCTCGAGCGGGGTGAGGCCGACGCCGTCACCCTCGTACGGGCGCTGATCGCCGACCCCGACTGGCCGGCCAAGGCGCGGGCCGGCGAGGACGAGACCATCCGGCTCTGCACCGGCTGCAACCAGGGCTGCTATCGCAACCTGATCCAGAGCCTGCCGATCACGTGCGTGACCAATCCTGCGGTCGGCCGCGAGGCCGAGCTCGGCATGGGAACACTGCGCCCCTCAGCGCGCGCCAAGCGCGTCGTGGTCGTCGGCGGGGGACCGGCGGGGCTCGAGGCGGCATGGGTCGCAGCGGCCCGCGGGCACGACGTGACGCTCCTCGAGCGCGGCGACGAGCTCGGCGGCAAGATCCGCCTGGCGCAGCGCCTTCCGGGACGCGCCGAGCTGGCCGACTTCGCCGACTGGCGCGCCGGCGAGTGCAACCGGCACGACGTCGACGTGCGGCTCGGCGTCGCGGCCACGGCCGACGACGTGGTCGCCTTGCAGCCGGACGCGGTTGTCGTCGCCACCGGCGCCCGTGCGACGACCACGGGCGCGTCGAAATGGCATCCGATGCCGATCCCGGGCTGCGAGCAGCCGTTCGTGATCGACCACGAGCGAGCGCTGCTCGAGGCCGACCAGCTCGACGGCCGCGTCGTCATCCTCGACGTCGTCGGCCACATCGAGGCGATCGGGGTCGGGGAACGGCTGGCGTCCACGGGCGCGGACGTGACGGTCGCCTGTCCGCTGCCGACGCCGATGCTGCTCGACCCGGAGACGATGGCCGCGGCACTGCCGCGCATGGCGCGCGCCGGCGCCCGCTGGCGGCCGAGCACCGCCATGGTCTCGATCGGCGACCACGAGGTGACGCTGATCGACACGCTCTCGCTCGCGATGGACACGGTCCCCGCCGACACCGTCGTGATCCGTACCCACGGTCTCCCGAACGACGAGCTGTACTTCGCGCTGCACGGTCGTGTGCCCGAGGTGGTGCGGATCGGCGACGCGGTCGCGGCGCGCCCGGCCGACCGCGCGATCTTCGACGGCCACCGCGCCGGCCGCGCGCTCTAGCCGTGGACGAGCCGGTCACTCTCGACACGGCCGACGGCGTCGCCGTCATCACCCTGAACCGCCCGGAGCAGCTCAACACGTTCACGGGCCAGATGGGCGCACACCTCGGCCGCGCCTACGCGGCGTGCGATACCGACGACCGCGTACGCGCCGTCGTGGTCACCGGCGCCGGGCGCGCGTTCTGCGCCGGCGCCGACCTCGAGCCGGCCGGCGACACGTTCGCCGCGCCGAGCAGCGACGACTTCACCGCCTCGCCCGTCCAGCCGCCGGCGTGGGACGTGCGCAAGCCCGTGATCGCCGCCGTCAACGGGCATGCCATCGGCATCGGGCTCACGCTGGCCATGCAGTGCGACCTTCGATTCGTCGCCGAGGACGCCAAGCTCGGGTTCGTGCACGTCCGCCGGGGCGTGCTCCCCGATGCGCACGCGCACTGGACGGTGCCCCGAGCTGTCGGCTTCGCCCGCTCCGCCGACCTCCTGCTGACCGGACGCACGTTCAGCGGACGGGATGCAGCCGAGCTCGGGCTCGCCAACCGCGCGCTCCCTGCCGATGACGTGCTCCCCGCCGCGCTCGACGTCGCCCGCGACATCGCGGTGCACACGGCGCCGGTGTCCGTCGCGCTCTCCAAGCGGCTGCTCTGGGCGAGCCCGACTCTCGACCGCGACGAGGTCGGCTTTCTCGAAACCGAGTACCACCGCCTCGTGATGGGCACCCCCGACGCCCGCGAAGGCGTCCTCGCCTGGCTCGAACGCCGCGACCCGAGGTGGACCGGCAAGCCCTTCTGATGCGAAATGCGCATCACAGGTTCTTCATGAGGATGTCCCAGCTCCCGTTTTGCTGCTGTTGCCAGACGACGCTCCGTCCGGAGACCTGGGCTGCCCCGGTGCCGCCCATGGCGACCGGGCTCGGGGTCCCGCCGGCAAGGTCGCGGGACCAGACCGCTCCCTGGCCGTCTTGCCAGACCACAAGCGTCCCGGAAATGTCAGGCATCGTCTGATCACCGACTGCGGTGGTGACCGTAAACGGCGTGCCGGTGCTGAGGTCGACGCCGAGGAGGTCGATACCGGTGTCAGCGCTTGCCAGCGCCTGCCAGACGACGCGGTTGCCCGAGATCGCGGGTCGCCATTCGTGCCAGGGTTGCGTCGACACCGGCGTGGTGGCGCCGGTCGTTCGGTCGAACATGGAGATGTCGGCGCCGGTCGTCGTCCCCGTGCTCATGTACACGACGCGATTGCCGTCGCAGTCCGGGTACGCCTCGATCGCCGGTGTGTTGGCGATCGGGAACGCCTGGCCTCCGGCGAGGTCGCGGCCGTAGATGTCGGTGTTCCCGTTCTGCGTGACGGTCCAGACCACGAGGCTGCCGCACACGGCCGGGTCGAACTTGTCGCCGTTCCCAACGGCGACGTTCAGGACGCTTCCGCCGTTCCGCGGTCGCGCCCGGATGGCGTTGCCGTTGTCGACCCAGACGATGTACTGGTCGGAAACTGTCGGTTGGCCCTGGTCGCCCGGCCCTCCCGCGATCAGCGTCTCGGATCCTGGCGTCGAGGTCATGTCGCGGGCGTACACGTCCACGCCGCCGCCAGCATCAATGTTCCGGTAGTCCTCCCAGGCCACCATCGTCCTGTTGATCGCCGGGACCTGCTGGTCGAACTCGTTGCCGACGACCGTGATGACGCTGCTACCGCAAGCGGTCAGCAGGGGCACCAGCAACAACGGGAGTAACCAGCGCGTGACACGACCTAGCCGTCCATGCATCGATGCCTTCTCCGAGAGTCGCGGAGGGGGCGCCCCTCTCGGGACGCCCCATCCGTGAAGTTACCGAGCTCCTTCCCGCCTACTTGGCGGTCCGGGTCTCAGTGTTGGTGTTGTTCGTGAGGTCGACGTCGTTCGCCACGCTCAGGGTGCCCGTGAAGTCCACAGTGGCACCCAATGACACCTCACCGGATCCGTAAGTCCACGTGAACCGGAAGCGATGGCTACTCCCCGGCCCCAGGTCGGAGCAGCCCGGGTTCTTCGGCGCGACCGTGCCCGTCGTGGGGCTGCCATTCACGCTGATGGCCCAGCTGATGTCGGTGTCGCACACCGTGATCGGGCTGGTACCCACGTTCGTAGCCTTGCCGACGATGGTCTTGGCACCGGCCGCCGTCCGAACCGGACCGTTGACGATCACGTCCAACGCGCCATCGACCACAGCGGTCGGAATGATCGTCACCGTGACAGTCGACGTGTTACCGGTGAGGTTCGCCGTGTCGGTGGCGGTGAACTGGAACGTTACCGTCGCACCCACTGTCGCCGAGCCGTTGTCGGTCAGCGTCGCCTGACACGTGCCCGCACCGTTCGGGTCCACGATGAGCCGCGGGTCAGACGGGCTTCCCACCAGCGAGCACGACGCGACCGGGGTGTTAATACCCGTTGGGTCGGTGTCCGTCGCCGGCAGCGTCACCGTTGTGGTGTTGCTGATGTTCCGGTCAATGGTGGCCGTCGCGTTCGACGTCACCGGGGCTGCGTCCACTGGCGGCGGCGGCGGCATTTGGAAGTTGGCCGTCGCCGAAATCGGGACCCCCGTGTACGGCGCGTTGTTGGCCGGGTGGGTGTTGGTCTGGGTGACCACCACGGGCTGGGTGCCGAACCCGACGCCGCTTGGGATGGTAAACGCCCCGGTGAGGTCGCCTCCGGTCAGCGTCCCTCCGGAGCCGAAGGCGCCGCTGCCGAGGGTGTAGGTAGCGTGCGGGACATTCGCCGTTGACGTGGTGGCCGGCACCCCACCGACGGTGATGGTCGGCGGGTTGTCGGTGGTCCCGCTACCCCACCAGCCGGTGCCCGACACGGCGACCGAGGTCCCGACGTCACCGCTGGTCGGGTTCAGGCTCAGGTTCGGGGTGGGAGGCGATGGCTGGCCCGGATAGTTGAGCAGCACGAAGCCCTCAGGGACGCCCGTAAGAGAGGCTACGGCCAAGGCACAGTTCGTTAACCCCACATTGACCTGCGCCTGCGACGGTGGGCACGTGCCATCGGTATTGCTTGACACCGTTGCCGCGGGGATGACGAAGCTGGTACTGAGGTTGCCGCTGGCGTCGCTGTTGGCCAACGAGAAGCCCATGGTCAGGTTCAGCTGGTCCTGGATGTTCCCAGTCGTAACCAATCCGGCCAGCGGGCTAGCGTCCGCGATGAAATGGCTAACGGAGGGCGTGAGCCCGGTACAGCTGATGGCGACCGACGTCACGCCCGGCGTCACGTCGATGGCGCCGTTGGCCGGTACCCCGTTGAACGTACAGGACGGGACCACCTGCGGCGCCGCCGGTGGAGCCGTAGCGACGCTCATTCCGATGAGCGCCGCGATGGATGCAAGAAAAGTGCCTACCGCCGTCCCGGCGGCGGCAAACCGAGTAGTTCGTTTGCGCTGAGTTGGCAGTCTCACGAAGAACCCCCCAGTAAGTGAGAGCTGCAACTCAAGTCACGATGCGACGAAGCTCGAACTCGCCCTGCCTGTCGAACCCCCATGCCCTTCGCACGCGACCCGAGTGACAACCGAGTGCGTGCTGGACCGGCCACCCCCCTTTCTCGAGATATCGAGCGCCGCGAAATTCCCAACGCGGCGTTCCCGCTACGCGCGTCTTAAACGACGGACGCGGCAGTTTCGTTACATGGGTCGTTCTTCCGAGGCGTCGGAAGTTCGCGACGCGCGCCCGGTCGCATTCGACCTGGGTCAGGAGCGGTTCAGGTCATGCGCGACGAATTCGAACTGACGACCGTCGTTGTGCCTCGAGCGACGGACGACCGAGTGCGTGCCGGACACGCCTCCGCCCGGCGATCCCACCTATTGCCAATTCCGCGCCGCATGTTCGTCACATGTCCGGTTCACGTCAACCGGGGTCATTTCGACAGAAGCCGCTTTGTTCCCGATTGGGAGATATCTGTCTGGGGTCGCAGCTACACGGCCGGGAGCGGCTCCGGGCCGGGGGCAGGGAGGCCGAGCTTGGCGGCGAGGAGGCGGGTGACGATGTTGTTGCGGTCCATGTCGGTCTCGGACGGGAGCAGCTCGAACTCCACCACGAGCGCGGCGATGCGCATCATCACAACTGCAAACCGCAGGCCGGCGAACACCTCGTAGAACTCGATGTCGTGGGGCTGCCACCCCGTCAGCTGTTCGTAGCGGGCCAGCATCTGCTCCCGCGTCGGGAAGCCCTCCATGCGCGGCATGCCCGGAGGGCCCGAACCGTACGCGCCGCCGTCGGCGTCGACACCCGGCATCCCTTCGTGGAAGTGCCGGTCGAGGAACAGCCACCACGCCAGGTCCATCATCGGGTCGGCGAGCGTGACCATCTCCCAGTCGAACACGGCCACGACGTTCCCGTCATCGTCGAACATCTGGTTGTTGATGCGGGCGTCGCCCCACGCCAGCGCGATGTGCTGCGCGCCGGTCGGCTTGTTCGCCTTCACCCACTCGAGCGCCGCCTCGGCGACCGGCTGCGGCCGGCCCTGCGCCGCCCACTCGAACGACCGCTCGTAGTACGCGATCTGCTGGTCGATACCCGGCGCGCCGTACTGCGGCTTGTCAAGGAAGTCGAGGCCGAGTTTGCGCCAGTCGGTCCGGTGGATCTGTGTCAGCGCGTCGAGCCCGCTCTCGACGACTCGCGTCCGCACCGCCGGCGTCGCCTCCTCCAACAGCCATCCCGTCTGCGTGTACGGCGGGTTGTCCGACGGGACGTGTCCCTCGACCTTGCCCATCACGAAGAACGGCGCACCGAGCACCGCCTCGTCGTCCTCGAACCAGTGCACCGGCGGGAGCGGCACGTCGGTGTTCTCCGACAGCGCTTTGATCACCTTGTACTGCGAGTCGAAGTCGGCTTCGAGGAAGATCGTGTGCGCGGTCGGCTTCACGCGGATCACGTAGCCGGCCGACCGTTCCTCGCCGCCCTCGCGCCACGAGGCGTCGAAGAGCAGCGTCTCGTTCGAGAAGCCGGTGAACGCCGGACCGACGAGCTCGGAGATCGTCAGGTCCCGGGCGTCGGGAAGCTTGCCCGCCAGCCAGTCCCGGATGATCCCGCGGGCCTTGTCCAGATCGCGCTGCTCGGGAATGGGCATGTTGCGTTCCTTAGAGCACCGCGCCGAGGTCACGCAACCGCGCCACCTCGTCGCCGTCGAAACCCCAGCCGGCGAGGACCGAATCCGTGTCGCCGCCCGGGTGCATCGCCGGCGCCGGCGTCGGCGCCGCGCTGCGGCTGAAGCGGGGCGCGGGCGCGGGCTGGGGCACGCCAGCGAGCTCGACGAACGTCCCACGGGCACGGTTGTGTGGATGGTCCGGCGCCTCGAGCGGCGTCAGCACCGGCGCGAAGCACGCATCGGTTCCTTCGAGCAGCTCGCACCACTCGTCGCGCGTCTTGGTCCGGAACACCTCGGCGAGGCGCTTCTTCTCGACCGGCCACCGCAACTTTTCGTACTGCGCCTCGATGTCAGCGTCGAGCCCCAGCCGTGCCATGAGCTCGGCGTAGAACTTCGGTTCCACCGTGCCGACGGCGACGAACTTCTCGTCCGCCGTCTCGTACACCTCGTAAAACGGCGCGCCCGTGTCGAGATGATTCGTACCCCGCTCGCCCCAGAACCCGCTCGCCCGCGCCCCGTAGAACGGCGTGAGCATGAGCGCAGCGCCGTCGACCATCGCCGCGTCGATCACCTGGCCTTGCCCGGTGCGCTCGCGCTCGAAGGCGGCGCACGCCATGCCGAACGCCAGCAGCATGCCCCCGCCGGCGAAGTCGCCCAGCACGTTGATCGGCGGCGTCGGCTTCTCGCCCGCGCGTCCCAGCGGCTCGAGCGCGCCAGCCAGCGCGATGTAGTCGATGTCGTGACCCGCCGTCTGCGCGTACGGACCGTCCTGGCCCCAGCCCGTCAGCCGCCCGTAGACGAGGCGCGGGTTGCGGGCGAGCGCGGCGTCGGGCCCGATGCCCAGCCGCTCGGCGACGCCGGGCCGGAACACCTCGAAGAACAGGTCGGCCTGCTCGAGTATCCGCAGGAGCGTCTCGACGCCCTCGGCCTGCTTGAGGTCGACGGCGACCGCCTGTTTCCCGCGGTCCATGGCGCTCGACGCCGGCTTCGAGCGGTCGACGGCCCGGGCGGCGTCGACCCGGTCGACACGCAGGACCTCGGCCCCCATGTCGGCCAGCAGCATCCCGCAGAACGGCCCGGGCCCGAGCCCGACCATCTCCACGGCTCGTAACCCCTCGAGCGGACCCGGCATTAGAACCGATTCTATTATTGGGGAGGCCGCACGCTCCCCGGGAGGAACCCATGGGCACGCCCGTCATCGTCGAAGCCGTCCGCACGCCGATCGGCAAGCGCAACGGCTGGCTGTCGGAGCTCAAGGCCACCGAGGTGCTGCGGCACGCGCTGGTCGAGGTCATCAACCGGGCCGGCGTCGACGCCGGCACCGTCGAAGAGGTCGTCGGCGGGTGCGTGACGCAGGCGGGGGAGCAGGGGAGCAACGTCACGCGCAACGCGTGGCTCTCGGCCGGCAACGACGTGCTCCCGTACACGGCAGCCTGCACGACGGTCGACTCCCAGTGCGGCTCGGCGCAGCAGGCGAACCACATGATCGCCGGGCTCATTGCCGCCGGCGGCATGGACGCCGGCATCGCGTGCGGCGTGGAGCAGATGAGCCACGTGCAGCTCGGGTCGAACGTGATCAACGGCCCCGGCCATTACAAGACCGAGCCGTGGCCGTACGACGACCCGCCAAACGGCCAGTTCGGCGCCGCGCAGCGCATCGCCGAGATGCGTGGCCTCACGCGCCACGACCTCGACGAGTGGGGGCTCGGGTCGCAGCAGAAGGCGAAGGTGGCGTGGGACGAAGGCCGGTTCGAGCGCGAGATCGCGCCCATCGACGCGCCCCCCAGGCCGACGGCTCCACGATGACCGTGTCACGCGACCAGGGTCTGCGCGACACCTCGATGGAGGGACTCTCGCAGCTGAAACCGGTCGTCGACGGTTACATGATCACGGCCGGCAACTCGTCGCAGATCTCCGACGGCGCCGCGGCCGTGCTGTGGATGGACGAGGACAAGGCGAAGGCGGTCGGGCTGAAGCCGCGCGCCCGGTTGGTGCACCAGCTCGTGACCGGGTCGGACCCCTACTACCTGCTCGACGGACCCGTGCTCGCGACGCAGAAGATGCTCGACCGGTCTCGCATGTCGATGGCGGACTTCGACCTGTTCGAGGTCAACGAGGCGTTCGCCTCGGTGGTGCTGTCGTGGGCGCAGGTCCACAAGCCCGACATGGACCGGGTAAACGTGAACGGCGGAGCGATCGCGCTCGGGCACCCGGTCGGCTCGACGGGCTCACGACTCATCACCACCGCACTGCACGAGCTCGAGCGCTCCGACAAGGAGTTCGCCCTGATCTCGATGTGCTGCGGCGGGTCGCTCGGTACCGCCAGCCTCCTCCAGCGCATCTGACGCCGCCGCCACATCGCTCCGTTGTCACAAAAACGGTCGTGAGAAGGCCGTTTTGGTGACAACGCC
>WNGB01017021.1_pt1 | contig 15340 bp, 12 predicted proteins | sample 5400681 | NCBI WGS metagenome assembly WNGB01 (sample SAMN13153367, study PRJNA577476) | soil metagenome | isolation source: 115 cm soil or saprolite under grassland replicate 2 | place: USA:California | collected 2016-06-15
ACGTGATCCACGGTGCGCCACGACGCCGAGAGGGAGCCCTCGCGCACGCGGATGGGCTCGTGGCGGACCTGCACGCGCTCCCATCCGTCCGCGGTGCGATAGAGGTCCGGGTCGCGCGGGTCGAACTCCTCGATGTAGAGGTCCGCGCTGTCGTCGTGCACGTTCGTGCACCCCCAGGCGATGCGCCGGTTGCGCCCGAGGGTCACGCCCGGCGTGCCCGGCAGGACCACGCCCGCGACGTCGATCTCCGGCGCGGTGAGGTGGACCGCGGCCCAGATCGAGGGCACGCCGAGGCCCAGGTGCGGATCGTTCGCGAGGAGCGGGCGCCCGGTCGCGGTGTGCGCTCCGGAGATGACCCAGTTGTTGCTGCCGCGCGCGGTCTCCGTCAGCGCCTCCCCCGGGCCGGATGGCACCGTCACGTCGCGGCCGACCAGGATCCGGTCCTGGGCGAACAGCTTGGGGAACAGCATCGCCTGCACGTCCGCGGGCAGGCGGTCGTACGCGGTGGCGCGCAGGGCCTCGTCCTCCCATCCCTGCGCGAGGTCGAGGGCGAGCAGCTTGCCGACGGCGAGGCTGTCCGCGGCCTCCCATGGACGCGCCATGGACGCGGCGCGTAGTGCAGGAGGCGGAACTCGAGGGGAAGCGCGTCCCCGTGCGTGGAGAGCCAGGCGTTGATGCCGTCGGTGTAGGCCTCGACGAGGACGCGGAGGTCGGGCGGGACGTGGGGCCAGGCGCGGCGGGAGGCGTCGCCGAGCCCGAGGGTGCGGACGTCGCGGTCGGCCACCAGCGCCGCCGGCCCGAAGGCCTCGGCGAGCTGACCCTCCGCCCGCCGGCGCAGCAGATCCATCTGCCACATGCGGTCCTGCGCGGTCACGTAGCCCTGGGCGCGCATGAGGTCGGGCAGCGACGAGGCCTGGAGGTGGGGCACGCCCAGCGCGTCGCGGCGCACGGCCACGGGAGCGGTCAGGCCGGGCAGCCGCACCTCGCCGTCGACCTGCGGCAGCGCGCGGCGCGACCAGCGCCAGTACACCCCGACGCCGAGAAGGACGAGGAGGACCGTGGCCAGGACGACCCATCCGGCCGCGCGCAGGACGCGGAGCGCGAGGGGACGGCGGACGGGCGCGGGAGGCGGCGCGGAGAGGGCGGCGGCGCTCGTCGTCGTCATCGAGGAGTGGAGCTTAACCCGCCTTGCGCCGGAGTGCGGACGACAGGATGTCCAGCGAGCCGGAGAGCGCGCGGGCCAGGCGGGAGCCGTAGGGACTCGTCTCGGGCACGTGCGGCAACCGGCCGGGATCTCGCAGGGCGATGCCATGACGCCGCAGCAGGCGCCGGTACTCGTCCTCGCGCGCGGTGAAGGCCTGCAGGGTGGAGCGGTAGGCGTGCGTGGCCACGATCTTGCGGGCGCTGTACCGCATGATGTTGTAGGAGAACATCCGGAGGTCGTCCCGGCTCGGCTCGATGAGCAGGATGTCCACCTCCGGGTGCTCCGCCTTGTAGCGCTCGAGCCCGTATTGCATCCGGCCGTGGAGCGCGATGCGCAGCACCTGGTCCAGGACGTAGGTGATGCCCTTGCTGCTGAGGTGCGAGCTCAGGGCCCCCGAGCGATTGTCGATGGGCACGATCGGGTTCACGCAGATGACGAGGTCGGCCCCGCTCTGGATGGCGAGGTTGATGTGCGCGGTCTTCTTCACGCCGCCGTCCACGTAATCGCGGCCGCCGATGCGCACCGGCCGGTAGAGGCCGGGGAGCGCGGTCGAGGCCTGCACGGCCCTGGACACCGTCGCCTCGTGGCCGCCGCCAGGGCCGAAGTCCACGGCCTCGCCGTTGTCGAGGTCCACCGCGATCACGTGCAGCGGCTTCGAGAGCCCTTCGAATTCGTTTCCGCGCCCGCGCGACGCGAACAGCGCGGACAGGTACTCCTCGATCCCCGAGTTGTCGAGCAGGCCCGCGGGCAGCAGCTCGAAGAGGGCCCAGGCCACGTCGCTCCAGTTGCGCCCTTCGCCGGCGAAGCGGGCCAGCAGCGCGTCGGTGACCACGCGCGGCGCGCGCAATGAGCGCCGCCAGAACTCCCCCAGGCCCACGCGGAAGAGGGCACCGGTGGGATCGTTCAGGGCGCCTGGGCGCGGAGCGGCGATGGCGTCGTACATCTCGCGCGGCGAAACGTCATTGGCGAGCAGCGACGTCACGAAGGCGCCGCCGCTCACCCCGACGTAGAGGTCGAGGTCGGCCACGCTGCGGTCGAGCAGGTCCTCCAGCGCGCGCAGGCACCCGATCTCGTAGACGGCCCCGGTGATGCCGCCGCCCGCGCAGACGAGCGCGACCTTCGACCGCGCGCCGCTGCGGGTACGCCGGGGCACGCGCCGCCGCGTCTTGGCCACCGAGCCTCCGCCCTTCCGAAGTCTATTGAGTGTTACGCGGACGCCGCCGCCGGGCCACGCCGCCGGGCGGGGCGTTGCGAGGACGAACGGCGGTAGCCATCGATCTTGCGCGAGAGCTCGTCGACCTTGCGCGTCAGCTCCGAGACCTCGCGCCGGCTGGGGATGTTGAGCGCGACCAGCGTGCCGCGCACGGTCTCGTCCACCACGTGGCCGAGGTCCTTGCGCTCGCGCTGGAGCCGTTCCTGGAGCGCCGAGAGTCTCGACTCGATCTCGCGCGCGGCCTTGCGCTGCTCTTTCTGCACGCGGGCCCGGAAGGCGGCCAGGGCGGTGCGCAGGTCCGCGGGCTTGATCCGCTTGCGCGCGAGGAGCTGGCGCAGCCGCCGCTCCGCACCCGCTTCCGCGGAGGTCAGGACCTGGACGGTCGCGTTCCAGGTCTCCCGGATCCGCTTCCCGGCCGCCCGCGCGCGGTCGGCCTTCACGGGGGCGCGCCCTCGCGCCCGGGACGAGGTCTTCTTCTTGGTCGGCATCGCTCTCTCCTTCGTCACTTCTTCTTGCGCGATCCCGCCGGCCGCCGCCGCGCGGAAGCGCGGGGCGGCGCCAGCAGGGTTTCGAACGCGGACAGGCGCTCTTTCAGCGCCCGCAGGGCCGGGGTCACGCCCGGGCCCTTCTCCGTCTCCAGCATCCGCCGTAGCCGCGACTGCACGCCGGCCTGGGCCTCGGCGACCAGGCGCTGGGCGGAGGCGGCGATGTCCTGGCGCAGGGCGAGCGCCTCGTCCAAGGTCAGGCGGCCGCGCGCCACCAGGCCGGACACGATGCGCTCGGCTTCGTGACGCGCGCGGGTGGACGCGTCGTGTGGATCGAGCCATTCGGTGAAGGCGGCCGCCGGGCCCGAGCCCAGACGGATCAAGCGGCTCAGCACCTGGTGCGGGATGGTCGCCGTGCGCTGCTTGATCCCCTCCAGGACGACCTGGGCCAGGACGACGGTGGTGATGTCCTCGCCCGTACGCTGCTCGACCACCCGCACTTCCGTCCCCCCGCCGATCAGGCGCGAGAGCTCGTCCAGGGTCACGTAGCGGCGGGCTTCCGCATCGTACAGCTTGCGGTTGTCGTAGCGCCGTATGGTGCGCTCGGCCGGTAGGGTCGCCCCTGCCTTCATGCCCCCCAATTTAACGCACTGCGTCATGCGTGTCAAGTGATTTGTGACGCGAGGCGTCAAGAGGAGACCAGGCGCGTCCGCGGCCGGAAGGGACGCCTCTCGGGCTACGGCGGCGGGGCTTCGAGCAGATGCAGGGAGAGGCGCTCGGCGAGGCTCTGGGGAGCGCGCCGCCCGCGGACGATGAACCCGACGCCCAGGACCGTTCCCAGGCTCAAGGCGACGCCGGCGCAGATGCCGGCCAGGCCCAGCGAGCTCAGGACCACGCCCACGAGGTCGAAGGTGGGCCGGGGGACCTTGATCCAGGTGATGGTCTGCTCGGTGAGCAGCAGGATCGTCAACGGCGGTTCCCTCCTGAAGCCACTGTAGATCTCGAGGAAGGGCCGGTCAACTGCCGCGTCCGGGGGCGGCCGAGCGAGTCGAGGTAGGCACGCACGCCCTCCAGGAGGCTGCGCGCGATGCGGTCCCGGTGCTCGGGCGTGCGGAGCAGGCGTTCCTCCTGGGGATTCGACACGAAGGCGATCTCGGCCAGGATGCTCGGCATGTTGGCGCCGATGAGGACGTAGAAGGGCGCCGTGCGCACGCCGCGATCGGAAACGTCGGGGGCGATGGGGCGGATGGTCTGGACGAGCGCCTCCTGCACGCTGGACGCGAAGTCCCGGCTCTCGTCGATCTTGCTGTTGAGCGCGATGGCCTTCACGAGGTTCTGGAGGTCCTTGAGGGTGGCGGGGGAGATCGCGTTCTCGCGCGCCGCCACCGCCTCCGCGTGCGGGTCCTGGGCGAAGTTGAGGAAGTAGGTCTCGATGCCGCGCACGCCGGGATTGCGGCTGCTGTTGGCGTGGATGGACAGGAACAGGTCCGCCCCCTGGGCATTGGCGACGGCCGTGCGCTCTTCGAGGGGGACGAACACGTCCGTGGACCGCGTCATCACGACTTCGGCCCCCAGCTCCTCGCGCACGAGGCGCTGCAGCCGCACGGCCACGTCGAGCACGAGATCCTTCTCCTGGAGCCCTCCGCGGCCGAGCGTCCCCGGATCGTGTCCGCCGTGGCCGGCGTCGATCACGATCTTGCGCGCGCCGAGACCGAGCTGGCGGGCCAGGCTGTAGGAGCCGGCGCGGTTGACCTGGGGCGCCATGGGCGGAGGGTCGGGATCGGTGCGCGCCAGGACGCGTGCGTCGCGCGGCGGGGGGGTCGCCGACGGCCAGGGAGAGGGCGAAGCGGCGGCGGCCGTGCGTCGCGGTGGTCCCTCGAAAGGGGCAGCGGAGGGACGAATGATGGGATCGGGGATCGGCGGCGGAAGCAGTCGCGGGACCTCCAACCCCTCGACATGGCGCACGGGCAGTGGCGACGCGGACTTCGCCGAGCGGGACCCCGCCGCGGCCCTCGGCGTCGGTGTGGGCGCCGGCGAGGCGGGACGATCGGGCGGAAGATCGAACGCCTCCGGGGACGCGTTCGTCGCCACCACCGTGGCCGGGGCCCGGCCGGCGATGACGGTCGCGGGCGGCGCCGCCGTGCCGCGCACGTCCACCACCAGCCGCGTCGGGTTCTCGAGATAGAAGATCGTGTGGTCCTTCACGTCCTTGAAGTCGAGGACCACGCGCACGGTCGTGTCCTTGTTCTGGCCGATGCGGATCTTCTCGAGCAGGCCATCGCCGACGGGAAACATCTTGCCCAGGAGGTTGGGATGGAGGCGTGTGCCTTCGAGGTCGACCCACAGGCGATCGGGATTGCTGATGCGGTCGTACTTGTAGTGGACCGCCTTCTCCACGTCGAGCACGACGCGGGTCGAGCTCGCGCCGCTCCAGAAGCGCAGGTTGAAGACCTGGGCCAGCCCGCGTGGCGGGGGAGTCGGCAGCGCCGCCTCCTGCGCCCGCCCTCCCTTCTTCACCGCCGCCTTGACCTCCGCCGCCCGCGGCGAGTCGGGGAACGCGTCGAGGTACTCGCGGGCCGCGGCCGCGATCTCCTTCCGGTCGCCCCCCGCGCGCGCGATCTCGACCACGTTGAACAGCGCCTTCTCGCCCAGGCTGCTGCTCGGGTATTCGGCGATGAGGCGGCGGTAGGCCTGCACGGCGTCGCCCGCGTACCCCGCGTTGAAGCGGCGCCCCATCTCCCGATAGAGGTCGCCGATGGCGAGGAGCGCGTTGTCGCAGTACCCGCTCTGCGGGTAGCGCGCGACCACGCGCCGGAAGCGCATCACGACCTTCTCCCATTCCGGCTTGCGCGCCGTCCGCGCGGAGGACGCCTCGAGCGAGGCCAGCGCCTGTTGCGCCTCCTGGTAGAGGACGGCGTCCGGCCGCGGGTCCGGCGTGCTCACCGTCCGCGGCCGCTTGGCCCCGCTCGCGCCCGCGCGCGCGTCGGCGCCGAGCGGCGCCGGTGCCGCCAAGGCGGCGGCGATCAGCACGGCCAGGATCCGCGCTCCGAGACCTCGCGCTACTTTTGCCAGTTGTCCACCGTTTCGTAATAGTCCGCCGCCACCAGGATCTCGCGCGGCTTCGATCCGTCCGCGGCCCCGACGATGCCGTCGCGCTCCATCATGTCCACGAGACGGCCGGCCCGGCTGAACCCGATGCGGAAACGGCGCTGCAGCATGCTCGTCGAGGCCTGCCCGCTCTGCACGACGAAGCGCACCGCCTCGTCGAAGAGCTCGTCGCGCTCGTCGACCTCCACCGCCTCCGTCGTGCGCTCCGTCTTGCCCACCGTCTCGTCGAAGGCCGGCTTGCCCGCCTTGCGCAGGTAGGAGGTCAGGCGCGCGATCTCCTTCTCGCTCACGAAGCATCCGTGGATGCGCAGGAGGCGCGCGGAGCCGGGAGGCAGGAAGAGCATGTCGCCCTTGCCCAGCAGGTGCTCGGCGCCGATGGAGTCCAGGATCGTGCGGCTGTCCACGCGCGCGGCCACGCGGAAGGAGATGCGCGAGGGAAAGTTGGCCTTGATGAGGCCGGTCAGCACGTCCACGGACGGCCGCTGCGTGGCCAGGATGAGGTGGATGCCGACGGCGCGCGCCATCTGGGCCAGGCGCGTGATCGACTCCTCCACCTCGTGCGAGGAGACCATCATGAGGTCGGCCAGCTCGTCGATGACGATCACGATGTAATGGAGGGGCCTCAGGTCTTCCGCCGCCTGCTCCGCCGTGCGCTCGCCGCGGATGATGTTGTTGTACTGGTCGATGTTCCGCACCCCTTCGGAGGCGAGCTTGCGGATGCGCCGCTCCATCTCCGCCACCGCCCACTTGAGGACGTTGGCCGCGATCTTGGGGTCGGTCACCACCGGGGTGAGCAGGTGCGGGATGTCCTCGTAGACGCCCAGCTCCAGACGCTTGGGGTCGATGAGGATCATCCGCACCTCGTCCGGCGTGGACTTGTACAGGATGCTCGCGATCATGCAGTTGAGGCCCACGCTCTTGCCCGTGCCCGTCGACCCCGCGATGAGCAGGTGAGGCATGGTGGCGAGGTCGGTCACGAAGGTCTCGCCGTTGACGGTCTTGCCCAGGCAGAGGGTGAGGCGCGAGCTCGCCTTGTGGAAGGCCTCTCCCTCGAGGATCTCGCGCAGGTAGATCGTCTCCCGGACCTCGTTGGGGATCTCGATGCCCACGGTGCCGCGGCCGCTGATGCGGTCGACGCGGATCGACTCCGCTTCCAGGGCCAGCGCGAGGTCGTCGGCGAGGCCGACGATCTTGGAATACTTGATGCCCGCGTCGGGCTTGAACTCGTAGGTCGTGACCACGGGACCAGGATGGATCTCGACCACGGTGCCGAGGACCCCGAACTCCCCGGACTTGCTCTGCAACGTCTTGGCCTTCTCGAACAGGCGCGTCTTGTCCATGGAGGTGGTGATCTTGATCTCGTCCATGATCGAGGTCGGCGGCAGCGGGAAGTCCCCGCGTACGACCAGGGAGCCGCTGCCCCGCTTGGCGCGCGTCATCGCAGACACGGGCAGCTCGGGGGCGGACTCTTCCGTCTCCTCGGCGTGCTCGTCGGCCTCGGTTTCCGTCTCCGCGTCGGGGATGGGCGCGAAGGGCAGCGGCTGCTGCGCGGCGCGCGCGCCCTCCGTCTCCCCGGCCGTCCCCGGCGCCTTCACCTTGCGCACGCGCGGGACGCTCTCCCCCCGGGCGAGAGCGGCCTCGTCGGCCGCCTCCTTCTCCTTGCTGTGCTTCTTGAGGACGTCGCGCCGCATCCGCTCCTTGCGCCGGGTCTCCAGGAAATGCGCCCAGGCCGTGCGCGCCGCCTGCACGCGCGCGGCCAGGAAGCGGCCCAGCGCGGAGAGGAAGGCCGCGAACGAGAACTGCGTGGAAAGGATCAGCGACACGAACAGCGACGTCGCCACCACGATGTAGGCGCCGGTGCGGCTGAGGCTCGCGGTGAGGATGGCGGCCGCGAGCTGGCCGGCGGCGCCCCCCGCGCGCACCGGCTCGCCTTCGATCGTCACCGCGCCGAAGGTGAGGGTCAGCAGCGCGGTGAGGGAGACGAGCAGCAGCGAGAGCCCCGCCACCTTCGTGTACGGCGCTTCGATGGGGCGGCACCAGAACAGCTTCCAGCCCGTGACCCCGAGCACGAGCGGCACCAGCAGCGCGGCCACGCCGAAGAGCTGCGGGATCAGCAGCTCGGCCAGGAAGGCGCCGATGGGCCCGATGAAGTTGCGGACAGGGCCGCTCGCCCCCGCCTTGAAGAAGGGCACGGGGTCGCCCGGGTTGTAGGTGGCCACGCTGATCAGGACCATCAACGAGAGGGCGAAGGACACGACGCCCAGGAACTCTGCCGTCTTGGTGTTTTTCGCCGCGGCTGACGCCATCAGACCTCCATGACGACGGGGATGACCATCGGACGACGCTGCGTGCGCTTCCGGAACAGGCGGCGGAGCTCCTGCCGCAAGCGTTCGCGCGTGACCGTGGGGTCGTAATGCTCCTCCGGCGGACGCGTCTCCACGATATCCGACAGGACGCGCGTGGCCTCGTCCATCAGGCCCGGCCACTCCCCTTCGTCCACGAACCCGCGCGTCACCATCTCGGGAGGCGACTCCAGGCGGCCGGACTGGCGGTCCAGGACGACCACCGGCACCACGATGCCGTCCGAAGAGAGGTGGCGGCGGTCGCGCATGACGATCTCCTCGATCTCGTCCACGCCGGAGCGGTCGAGGAGCACCCGGCCCGCGGGGACGTTCTCGACCTTGCCCGCGCCCTCGCCGGTCAGGGAGAGCACGCCACCGTCCTCGATCACGAACACGTGATCCGCGGGCACGCCCGCCTGCACGGCCAGCCGCGCGTGCTGGGCGAGCATGCGGTATTCGCCGTGCACGGGCACGAAGTAACGTGGGCGCACACGCTGGATCAGCTCGACCAGCTCGTCCTGGCTGGCGTGACCCGACACGTGCACGCGTGCCGTCCCCGCGTGCACGACGTCGCAGCCGCGGCGAAAGAGGTTGCCGATGAGGCGCGAGACCGCGCGCTCGTTGCCGGGAACCGGGCGCGCCGACAACACGACGGTGTCCCCCGGTCCCACCGCGACCTCGCGATGCTCGTCGATGCTGATCATGGACAGCGCGGAGAACGGCTCGCCCTGGCTGCCGGCGACGAAGAGGCACAGGCCGCGCGCCGGATAGTCGCGTAGCGAGAGCGCGGGCAGCCGGCTCGAGGGCGGCAGATCGAGCAGTCCCAGCTCCATGGCGACGTCGGCGTTGTCGGCCATGCGGCGGCCGACGAACCCGATCGATCGCCCCGCGCCCAGGGCGACGTCGGCGGCGCGGCGGATGCGGGGGACGGAGGTCGCGAAGCACGAGATGACGACCCGGCCGCGCGTACGCGCGAAGACGTCCTCGAAGGCGGGGATCAGGTCGTCCTCGGAGCCCGTCCGTCCGCGCACCTCGACGTTGGTGCTGTCGGAGAGAAGCACGAGCACCCCGCGGTCGCCCCAGGCGCTGAGGGCATCGACGTCGGTCTGCTCGTCCGGGGCCGTGCCGTGCGCCATCTTGAAATCGCCGCTCAGCAGGACGACGCCGACCGGCGTCTCGATGGCGAGGGCGAGGCTGTCGATCACGCTGTGGGCGACGCGAATCGGGTGCACGCGGAACGCACCCGCCTCGACGGGCTGACCCGGAGTGAGCAGCCGGAGGTCGGCCTCCACCCCGCGCTCGCGCAACCGGCGGCGCACGAAGCCGAGGGTGAGCCGGCTGCCGTAGACGGGGGCGTGGGGAGCCGCCTCCACCGCGAAGGCGAGCGCGCCGATGTGGTCCTCGTGCCCGTGGGTGAGGACGATCGCGCGCACGCCGCGGCTCCTCTCCGAGAGGTACTCGAAGTCGGGTACGACGGAATCGACGCCCGGCATCTCCGCGGTGGCGAAGCCCATGCCCGCGTCCACGAGCAGGCACTCCGCCTCCCACTCGAGGACGAGCGCGTTGAGGCCGAACTCGCCGAGCCCGCCCAGACCCACCAGGCGCAACCCGCCGTGATCATCAAAGCATTTGCGAGCTGGGCGAACTCCACCACGGATAGCGTCTCCGCACGGCGACGACCCTCGATCTTGAGCAACCTCAAGTGTTCCTTGAGGTTAGGATAGCTATCTTGCAGGTTGTTTTCAAGTGTTCGTCTGCGCCGGGCAAAGGCGGTCTGGACGAGGCGCTCAAAGCGCTCAGGGTCAGTCACTTGAGCGCGCGGGGAGGCCAGGAAGCGGGCGCGCAGGACCGCCGAATCCACCCTCGGCGGGGGTTGGAAAGCGCCGGGCGGAAAACGCAGGGGGATGTCCACGTCCGCCCAGAGCGCATAGAAGACGGAGAGGATCCCGTATTCGCGCGAGCCCGGCGGCGAGACCACGCGCCGTGCGACCTCGTCCTGCAGCATGACGTGCAGGTCGCGCAGGCGTGGACGCAGGTCGAGGAATCGGCGCAGGAGCGGGCTCGAGACGTAGTACGGGAGGTTGCCGACGAGGCGCGTGCCCACCGGCGTCAGCGCGTCGAGGTCGACGCGCAGCGCGTCCCCGCTCACGATGCGAACGTTGGTGGGCGCACGCTCGCGGAGGCGGGCGGCGAGCGACGGGTCGAGCTCCACCGCGACGACCTCGCGGGCGCGGGCGGCCAGGGGAAGGGTGAGCGCCCCCGCTCCCGGCCCGATCTCGAGGAACACGTCTCCCTCGCGCGGATCGATCACGCGAAGCAGGCGCTCGACGGACGGGGGGCGGAGGAAATGCTGGCCCAGGCGGCGGGGCATGCCCGGAGATTATGCGGCGTCCGTGCCGGGAAACCGCCGCGGGTGGGCCGCGAGCCCGCAGCGGTGGGTTATGGTAGGGCCGGCCAGCCCGGATGATGATCGCCTGAGATGAAGTCCCTCGAAGAGATCCGCGCGCGGCTGGGCCAGGTCTCCGATCCGCTCGCCCTGCTCGAGGGGATCTTCGCCTGCGCGCCCGTGGGCCTGCAGATCTACGAGGCCAGCGGCCGCTGCCTGCTCGTGAACCAGGCCTTCCGGAACCTCTTCGGCGCGGAGCCGCCGCCCGAGTACAACGTGCTCGAGGACGAGATCGCGGAGCGAAACGGCGTGCTCGATCTCGTCCATCGGGCCTTCGCGGGAGAAACGATCACCATCGGCCCGATCTGGTACGACCCGCGCGAGCTCACCCAGGTCCGCGTCCCGCAGGGGCGGCGCGTCGCCATCGCGTCCACCTTCTTCCCCCTGCTCGACGGCGCGGGCAAGGTGAGCCACGTCGCGATCGTCTTCAAGGACCTCACCACGGAGATCGAGGCCCGCGAGCAGGCCGAGCAGGAGCGCGACCTGCTGCGCGCGATCTTCCGCCAGAGCGGCGACGGCATCGTGGTCTGCGACGAGGAGGGCATCATCCGCGGGCTCAACCCCGAAGCGGAGCGCCAGCACGGCCTCGAGCGCAAGGCGGTGCCGCCCGCCCAGTGGTCGAGCGCCTACGGCCTGCTCGACATGCGCGGCCAGGCCCTGCCCCTGTCGGACACGCCCCTCTACCGCGCGCTCAAGGGCGAGCGGGTCGAGAATGCGCGCTGGATGGTGCGCCGGCCGGACGCCTCCGTGCGCATCCTCACCGGCACCGCGCTGCCGCTGCATCATCCGGACGGCTCGCCCGCGGGAGCGGTGGTCACCACCCGGGACGAGACGGAGCGCCTGCGGCTCGAAGAGGACCTGCGGCGCCAGAGCGCGACCACCCAGCGGCTCTACGAAGAAGCCCAGGAGCTGCATCGCATCAAGGACGAATTCCTGGCCACGGTGTCCCACGAGCTGCGCACGCCCCTGCAAGCGATCCTGGGTTGGGCGCGTCTGCTGCAGGAGACGGACGAGGGCCCCGCGCGGCGGATGCGCGGACTCGCGACCATCGAGCGCAACGCCAAGGTCCAGGCCAGGCTCGTCGACGACATCCTCGACGCGTCGCGCCTCGTGTCGGGCACTCTGCGCCTGGACTGGAAGCCCGTGGACCTCGCCGCGATCGTGCGCACGGTGGGGGACGGCTTCAAAGAGCCGGCCTCCACCAAGGGAGTCGGTCTCTTCCTCGACGTGCCGTCTGGTCCCGTCGTGGTGGGCGGCGACGCGACCCGTTTGCAGCAGATCGTCTGGAACGTCCTTTCCAATGCCCTCAAGTTCACACCGACGGCCCACCGGGTGGACGTCCGCCTGCGCGTGGAGGAGGGCCAGGCCGTCCTCCGCGTCGCCGACTCGGGCATCGGGATCCATCCGGAGTTCCTTCCCCACGTCTTCGACCCCTTCCGGCAGGCGGACAGCTCGACCACGCGCGCCCACGGCGGCCTGGGCCTCGGGCTCGCACTCGTGAGCCACCTCGTCGAGATGCACGGGGGCAGCGTGGAGGCACACAGCGACGGCAGCGGTCAGGGCGCGGTCTTCACGATCCGGCTGCGCCTGGAAGCGCAGGACGCGCCGGGCGCCGCGTCCGCTTCGGTGGCGCGTGAGGCCCGCGTCCCCGGCCGGCTGTCCGGCGTGCGCGTGCTCGTCGTCGAGGACGAGGCGGAAACGCGCGACCTCCTCTCCGCCGCGCTGGGCCACTCCGGCGCCCTGGTGGAGCCGGCCGCCTCCGCGGGGGAGGCCTTGGATGCGCTGCGCCGCCGCCGGCCGGACGTGCTCGTGTGCGACATCGGCATGCCCGGCGAAGACGGATATGCGCTGCTCGCGCGCGTGCGCGACCTGACCGCGGAAGAGGGGGGCCTCGTGCCCGCCGTCGCCCTCACCGCCTATGCACGCGCCGAGGATCGCGGCCGCGCCCTGGCCGCGGGGTACCAGGTCCACCTGGCCAAGCCCGTGGATCCCGACGAGCTGATCTCCCTCGTCGCGCGTGTGGCCGGGCGCCCGCGCCCCGCCGGCCGCGAATGAGCCCACGGCCGCTCCAGATCGCGTTCATCACTTCGGAGATGACGCCCTTCATGAAGACGGGCGGCCTGGCCGACGTGTCCGCCGCCCTGCCGCGCGCGCTGGCCCGCCTCGGCCATCAGGTCACGGTGTTCCTGCCGCGCTATGCGCGCATTCCTTTTCCGCCCGGCGATTTCGCGGGATCGGTCCACGTGCCGGTGGACGCCTCGCCGCGCAGCGCCGGTTACTATCGGCGGAAGCTGCAGGACGGGCTCGAGGTTGTGTTCATCGAGCACCCGCCCTTCTTCGACCGGCCGAATCCCTACGGACCGAGCAGCAACGAGGACTACGGGGACAACCGGCTGCGCTTCGCCTTCCTGGCCCGGGCCGCCCTCGAGTATCTCCGCAGCCGCGGGCAGCGTCCCGACGTGTTCCACGGCCACGACTGGCAGGCCGGCCTCGTCCCCGTCTACCTGAAATCGTTCTACTGGGACGATCCCGCGCTCTATCGATCGCCCTCGGTCTTCACCATCCACAACCTCGCCTATCAGGGAACCTTCGGCGGCGACACCCTGGACGTGCTCGGCCTGCCCTGGCACTTCGCCAGCGGCGAGGCCCTCGGCCACAACGGCGGGATCAGCTACATCGAGGGCGGCATCCAGTTCTCGGAGATGGTCACCACCGTGTCCCCGCAGTATGCGCGCGAGATCCAGGGCCCCGAGATGGGTTATGGCCTCGACGGCACCCTGCGTGGCCGGGGGGGAGACCTGGTCGGCATCCTCAACGGCGTCGACTACGGGGAGTGGGACCCACGGCACGACAAATACATCGCCGCGCGCTACTGGGCGGACGACCTCTCGGGAAAGAAGAAGTGCAAGCGCGATCTCCTCGCGGCCATGGGACTGCCCGAAGCCCCCAGCCTGCCCATCGTCGGAATCATCTCGCGGCTGGTGGCGCAGAAGGGGTTCGACATCGTCGTCGACACCTGGTACGACCTGCTCCAACGGCCGATCCGCATGGTGGTGCTCGGCACCGGCGAGCCGCGGCTGGAGCAGGGGCTGCGGTCGCTGGCCGAGCGCGCCCCCGACCGCTTTGCCGTGCGCCTGGAGTACGACGAAGGGCTCGCGCACAAGATCGAGGCCGGGTCGGACCTCTTCCTGATGCCGTCCCGGTTCGAGCCCTGCGGCCTCACGCAGATGTACAGCCTCCGCTACGGCACCCCGCCCGTCGTCCGCGCCACCGGCGGGTTGTACGACACCGTCGAGCCCTGGGACCCGTTGACGGGCCGCGGGACCGGGTTTCGCTTCGACAACCCGGACGGCACCGGGCTCATGTGGGCCCTCGATCAGGCCTTGAATGCGATGAAGGACCGCGCGGCCTGGAAGCGGCTCGTCCGCAATGGGATGGAGAAGGACTTTTCCTGGGACCGCTCGGCGGAGGCCTACGTCGCGGTGTATCGGCGGGCCATGGAGAAGGTCTGACCTGTCCCGGAATGGCCGGTCCGTTATACTGGGTGACGGGCTCATTGATACCGGAGGAGACCTTTGGCCGATACGATCCAGACCCTCACCGACGCGAACTGGGACGCGGACGTCATGAAATCGCAGCAGCCGGTGCTGGTCGACTTCTGGGCGGACTGGTGCGCGCCGTGCAAGACGCTGATGCCGGCGGTGGAAGCCGTGGCCGAGCAGTTCAAGGGCCGTCTCCGGGTGGGGAAGGTCAACGTCGAAGAGAACGAGCAGGTTCCCTTCCAGTACAACATCACGACGCTGCCCACGCTGCTCATCATCAAGGGCGGCAAGGTCTCCGAGCAGCGCGTCGGCCTCATCTCGCGCGACAACCTCGTCAAGCTGATCGAACCGCACCTCGGCTGAGCCGCCGGGCGGCCGCATGGACACCTTCACGGATGCGAGCTGGGACCGGGAGGTGCTCGCTTCTCCCGTCCCGGTCGTGGTCGGGTTCTGGGCCGAGTGGTGCGTTCCCAGCCACATGGCCCAGCCCGCGCTGGAAAGCGCGGAACAGCAGCACAGCGGCCGGCTCCGCTTCGGCCTCGTGAACTTCGACGAGAATCCGCGCTTGATCGAACGCTACGCCGTACAGGGACTGCCCATGATCCTGGTGGTGAAGGACGGGCAGCCCGCGGACCGGCGGGTGGGGCTCATGGGCCGCGCCGCCCTGCAGGACCTGCTGCGCAAGCACGTCCGATAACGTGCAGTGTGCGCTCGACCGCTACTCGCATAGGCCAGAATCGTTGCGCCCCCTGACCGCGTCCACGCTTGCCCGGATGGCCCGGACCACAACCTCTGGCTGACCGAGGGCGATGCCGTGTCCCGATTGCTCTGCGATGATCTGGCATCCCCGTTGCGACAAACCAACCTGGTCACGTTGCAGCTTGAGCCACGCCGCATCCGTCCCCTGTCCGGCCGTCACAACGACGACGGGAATGCTGAGCTGACGGCGAGTGGTTTTGACCTCGGCCGCACTCTGCCGCAGATGCGTCAATTCGTCCAC
>WNGB01010343.1_pt1 | contig 15339 bp, 16 predicted proteins | sample 5400681 | NCBI WGS metagenome assembly WNGB01 (sample SAMN13153367, study PRJNA577476) | soil metagenome | isolation source: 115 cm soil or saprolite under grassland replicate 2 | place: USA:California | collected 2016-06-15
TCCCGCCGATGGTCGGCCACATGGTCAAGATCGGCGAGGAGACCGGAGAGCTCGAGAAGATGCTCGGCAAGATCGCCGACTTCTACGAGGACGAGGTCGATTCGGCCATTCAGAGCCTGACCTCGATCATCGAGCCGGTGATGATGATCGGCGTCGGTCTGATGGTCGGCGTGATCATCATCTCGATGTACCTACCGATGTTCAAGATGCTCACGCTCGTCAAGTAGCGACGCTGGCGCATCCGGCGGCGAGCAGGATTCCGCCAGACACTCCTCGGCCGTTAGCCTCAGCCCGATGCGGGCGATCGTCCTGGAGGAACCCGGCCGGCCGCTGCGTGAGCTCGACGTGCCGCGGCCAGTGGTCGCGCCGGGACAAGTCCTGCTGCGCGTCCGTGCCTGCGGTGTCTGCCGGACCGACCTCCACGTCGCCGATGGGGAGCTACCCGACCCGAAGCTCCCGCTCGTGCTCGGATATCAGATCGTCGGCACGGTCGAACAGGTAGGCGAGGGCGCCTCCCGCTTCGGGCTCGGCCGGCGGGTGGGGGTGCCGTGGCTCGGTTGGACGTGCGGCGAATGCCGCTTCTGCCGCAGCGGCCGTGAGAACCTCTGCGACCGGGCCCGCTTCACCGGCTACCAACTCGACGGCGGCTACGCGGAGTACGCCGCTACTGACGAGCGCTTCTGCTTCCCGGTCCCCGACGGGTATCCCGACCTGCAGGCGGCGCCCCTTCTCTGTGCGGGTCTGATCGGCTACCGCGCGCTCCGCGCGGCGGGGCCGGCAGAGCGCCTGGGACTCTACGGTTTCGGCGCGTCCGCGCACATCGTCGCCCAGGTGGCGCGCCACGAGGAGCTACGGGTCTTCGCGCTGACCCGTCCCGGCGACGAGGAAGCGCAGGCGCTGGCGCTCGAGCTGGGCGCGGACTGGGCCGGGGCGACGAACGCCGGCCCGCCGGAGGAGCTCGACGCCGCGATCATTTTCGCGCCTGTCGGCGAGCTCGTCCCCCGGGCATTGCGGGCGGTCGGCAAGGGTGGGACGGTCGTCTGCGCGGGGATCCACATGACCGACATTCCGTCCTTTCCATATGAGCTCCTCTGGGGAGAGCGCCGGCTCGTCTCGGTTGCGAACCTCACGCGGCGCGACGGCGAGGAGTTCCTAGCGCTCGCGCCCGAGATTCCGGTCCGAACGGAGGTCGAGGTCTTCCGGCTCGAGCAGGCGAACGACGCGCTGGGCCAACTGCGCGGCGGGCGCATCCGCGGCGCTGCCGTACTCGCCGTGCAGAGCTAGATCGTCTCGAGCGTCGCGCGGCGGCGACCGTCGGCCTCGAAGAACCTGAGTAGGAAGTAGGCAGCAGCCGCGTAGCAGGCGCCGATCGCGGCCTCCGTGGCGACAAGGCCCGAGACGTCCGAGAAGGGGGCCCCGTCCGCCAGCTCGCGCGCAGCCTGGATCCCGTGTGTCAGAGGGAGGCCCTTCGCCACGGTCTGCATCCAGCCCGGCAGCGAGTCGAGCGGGACGTTCGCGCCACAGAAGAGGAGGAGGACGAGCGTGACCAGGTTGGCGAGAAAGAACACGTCGCGCGCGCGGAGCCCCACGGCCCCCGTCATCAGGCCCAGCGCCGTGCACGCGAACGAGCTGACGAGCACGACGAGCGCGATCCCGGGCACCTCGCCCGCGGAGAGCCGGAAGTCGAGGAGGGCCCAGCCGACTGCGAAGCCGAAGGCGGAGACGAAGACGCCGTTTGCGACAAGCGGCAGCGCCCGGCCAAGGAAGAGCGCGATCCGGTTGGCGGGCGTCGCCAGCAAGGGTGAGAGCGTCTGCGTCCACCGCTCGCCGCCGATCGTCATCGCCATCCCGAAGATCCCGGCCAGCGCCGAAGCCTGAACGGCGTTCCCGACGACGAAGAACTCATCGTTACGCAGCCCCGCGAAGCGGCCGATGTAGGCGAAGAAGAGGATCTGGAAGACCGGGCCTCCGAGCATGGTCGGGATGTAGATCGAGGGCCGCAGCCAGTTGAATAGCGCCCGGTAGGCGAGATAGCCGCCCACGAAGAAGATGCGCAGCGAGCTCACGCGATTGCCAGAGTCGCCCGCTCGCGGGCCAGCTTCTCGAAGTAGCGCAGGCAGAAGTGCCCGATGACGAGGTACACGATGCCAAGCGCGATCGACATGGCGACCGGAAACGCCGGATCGCCTCCGAGCGCGGCCTCGCGGAGCGCCTTCACGCCCCAGGTGGGAGCGAGCGCCCACGAGATCGGCCGCGTCCAACCCGGCAGCAGAGCGAGGCCGGTGAGGAGGCCGGTCACGAGCCAGACCGGATACTCGAGCAGGTTCGAGAGCGCATTCGCGTGCCGGTAGAGGACGAAGGTCGAAGCGAGCACGAGCCCCAGCAGCCCGAGCGCGAGCACGGCGGCCGGCAGCGCGACCACGAACCAGGCTGGATGGGCGAGCTCGAAGGGGACGTCGAAGAAGAGCCAGCCCCAGACGAGCGTCGAGGTCAGCGAGTAGAGCCCGATCGTCGCCGTCGCGATCGTCAGCGGGAGGATCACCCAGATGAAAGCGGGAGGAACGGCGATGCAGTACTCCAGGGTGCCCTGCCAGCGTTGCCACTGGATCGCGCCACCCGACCCAAAGAGGGTCGCCGACCAGATGCCCATCATTCCGGCGCCGATCGCCACGAAGAGCAGCGACCCAGGACGCGCGCCCGCTCTGAACATCAAGTACGCGATCGACGCGAAGATGACGGGCGAGATGACGGAGACGATGATGAAGAAGCCCGAGAGCGTGAGGCTTTTCAGATGGAAGGCCCAGCCCATGTAGAGGAGGCGTGCGATCCTCACGCCCGCTCCAGCGTGGCGTAGCGGCGACCCTGAGCCTCGAGCCAGCGCAGGAGCGCATAGCCGCAGAGCCCGTAGGCGAGCCCGACGAGAAGCTCGGCCCCGACCAGGCCGCCGACGTCGCCCAGGCTCGCCCCGTCGGCGAGCCGGCGTGCAGCGACGATCGCGTGCGTGAAGGGCATTCCCTGCGCGGAAGTGCTCATCCAGCCCGGCAGGGAATCGAGCGGCACGTTGGCGCCCGTGAAGATCAGCAGGAATCCGAAGATGACGTTCGTGAGCACGGCGTTCTCTCGGAGGCGCAGGCTGATCGCGGCGTTGATGAGCCCCAGCCCCGTGCAGGAGAAGGCGGCGATCAGGACGACGAGTGCGATCGGCGCGATCGACGACAGCGGAAGCCGGACGCCGAGGATGAGACAGCCGAGCGCCAGCGCGACGGCGGCGACGAACGCGCCGTTGACGACCACCGGCATCGAGCGGCCGAAAAAGAGCGGGATGCGTCCCGCGGGACTGACGAGAATCGCGCTGAGCGTGCCCTGGTAGCGTTCGCCGCCGATCATCTGGGACATAGCGAAGAGGCAGGGGATGGCCGCGTACTGGATCGCATTCCCGATCACGTAGAACTCGTCGGAGCGGAGATGGGCCGAGCGCCCGATGTAGGCGAAGAGCAGGATCTGGAAGATCGGCCCGACCAGGAGGCTCGGGACGTAGATCCAGGGCGTGAGCCAGTAGAAGAGCGCACGGAAGCTCGTCACCCCGCCGACGAAGAAGATCCGCGCCGCGACGGTCACGTCAAGGAAAGCGCTCCGCTCACCCGGGCTGCCCGCAGCACGCGCTCGGTGACGAGCACTCCGAGCGCGACGTACGCCGCCCCGAGGCCCAGGCACACCGCGAGATCGTTCAAAGGCGAGCCCCCGAGTGCCGACTCGCGGATCGCGTTCATGCCCCAGGTCGGCGCGAGCACCCAGGAGATCGGGTGAACCCAGTCCGGGAAGAGCGCGAGGGGGACGAGGAAGCCTCCGATCAGCCAGACCGGGTACTCGAAGAGATTGCCGAGCGCCCACGCGGCCCGGAAGCGCACGAAACAGACCGCGAACAGGAAGCCGAGCGCGCCGAATGAGATGACCGTGCCGAGGATCGAGAGCCCGAACAGGAATGGATGGACGATCGAGACGTGGATCCCGAACAAGAAGCGGCCCCAGAGCAGTGTCGCCGCCATGCAGTAGAGGCCGATCGTCGCCATGCCGAGCGTGACCGGGAGCAGGATCAGCGAGAAATGGGGCGGAGTTGCGACGAGCAGCTCGAGCGTCCCGAACCAGCGCTCCCGCTGCATCGCGGCGCCCGCCGTGGTGCTCGTTGCCGACCACATACCCATCACGGCCGCCCCGAGCGAGGCGTAGAGCAGCGTTCGAGGGCTGTCGCCGGCACGAAAGACGAAAAAGGCAATCGTCGCGAAGAAGAGCGGCCAGATGACCTGCCCGATGCCCTCGAAGGCAGACCGGCTGATCATCTTGAACTGGAAATACCAGCCCATTCCGAGCAGCCGGAGCGCCCTCATTCTTCGGTGACGAGCGCCACGTATGCGTCCTCGAGCGTCGGCTCGCGGCGGGAGATCCGGCCGACGTTGGCGCCGTTCAGGTGGCCGAGGATCGCATGGGTCAGCTCGACGTCTGCCTTGGTCTGCACCACGAGCACCTGCGCCTGGTCCCGCTCCTCGACGGAGACCGCAAGCACCCCGTCGAGGCCGCGCACGCTCTCGATCGTCTCGTCGGCGACGCCGTAGACCTCGACCTCGACGATGCTGCCCTGGGCGACTCCGCGCTTGAGGTCGCGCGGCGTTCCCTCGGCAAGAATCTTGCCGCGGGCGATGACGGCGATCCGGTCGCAGAGCGCATCGGCCTCGAACATGTAGTGCGTCGTCAGCAGAATCGTCTTCCCCGCGTCGGTCAGCGACGCGATCGTGGCGCGCAGCTCCCGCGCGCCTACGGGATCGAGCCCGAGCGTCGGCTCGTCGAGGAAGAGGACCTCGGGATCGTGGAGCAGGCCGCGGGCAACGTGCAGGCGCTGTTTCATCCCGCGTGAGTACCCCTCCGCACGCTCTTGCTCACGGCCCTTGAGCCCGACGAGCTCGAGCAGCTCCTCGATTCGCTGCTTCTGGACCCGGCCGGGAACGCCGTAGAGCTCGGCGAAGTAGCGAAGATTGTCGTAGCCCGAGAGGCGCTCGTAGACGCCGCGCTCGCCGCCGAAGACGTAGCCGATTCGCTTGCGCACCTCTCGCGCGTCCTTGACCACGTCGTAGCCGAGTACGCGCCCGGTCCCGGACGTGGGGATCAGCAGCGTGATCAGCATCTTGATCGTCGTCGTCTTGCCTGCCCCGTTCGGTCCGAGCAGTCCGAAGAGCTCGCCCTTCTCGATCCCGAAGCTGACTCCGCGGACGGCTTCGATCTCCTTCACCCGGCGGCGGATCGTGCCCGTGTGCGTCTTGTACGTGCGGTGGAGGTCCTGCGCCTCGACGACGGCCATGCCCGGAGACTATCGTCAGCCGTTGGGCGTTTCGAAGCCGCCTCCTCCAGGGGTCTCGATGCGTATGAGATCGCCTTCTTCGAGGTCGCGGGTCGCCTTCCCCGGGAGCTCCTCTCCGTTGAGGAGGTTCCGCCCGGGTGCTCCCGGCTCGCCGCCGCCGGCCCCGCGTGGGCTCCATGCGCGCCGCTCGGAGATGACGGAGAACCGGCACGCTTCGAGCGCGCGCAGCTCGCGAACTATTCCGTCCCCGCCGCGGTGGCGGCCGGCTCCCCCCGATCCGGAGCGAAGCGAGTGGCGCTCGACCCGTAGTGGATACGCCAGCTCGAGCGCCTCGGTCGGCGTCGTCAGCGTGTTCGACATCGTCACGTGCACGCCTGACGGGCCGTCCGCGTTCGGGCAGGCTCCCTGGCCGCCCCCGAGCGTCTCGTAATACGTGAAGCGCTCGTTCCCGAAGGTGAGGTTGTTCATCGTCCCCTGGCCCTGTGCAGGCACGTCGACGGCCTCGTCGAGCGCCCTGAAGAGGCAGTCGACGATACGGCAGGAGGTCTCGACGTTGCCGGCGGCGACTGCAGCGGGTGCCTGCGCGTTCACGAGCGAGCCGGCAGGCGCCCGCACGCGAACGGGTGCGAAAGCGCCGCCCGAGGCCGGAAGGTCGGGCGCGGTCAGACAGCGCACGACGAAGTAGCACGCCGATCGCGTGACCGAGAGCGGGCAGTTGAGGTTGCCCTCGTGCTGGGGCGCTGTCCCCGCGAAGTCGAAGGCGATCTCGTCGCCGTCGATCTCGATCACAACCCGCAGCTCGAGGTCGCCCTCCGGGGCTTCGAGCACCTCCGCGCCTTCGTAGCGGCCGTCGGGCAGTCGAGCGAGCGCGGCCCGCACGACACGCTCGGAGTGGGCGAAGAGCTGCTCCATCGCCGCAATGATCAGCTCTCGCCCTCGCCGCTCGCAGAGCTCGGCCAGGCGCTGCTCGGCGAGCCGGTGGGCCGCGAGCTGCGCGCGGAAGTCCCCGCGCCGCTCCTCGGGATTGCGCATCTGCGCGACGAGCTCCGCGAGCACCTGCTCGTCGAGGCGGGTCGGCGGGATGACGACGCCCTCCTCCGCGAGCGTGCGGGAGCCTGCCGGCATGCTGCCGGGCTCGCGGCCGCCGACGTCGGCGTGGTGGGCACGCGTGACGGCGAAGCCGGTCTCGGTGCGGGAGACGAGCGTGATGTCGGGGAGGTGCGTTCCGCCCGTGTAGGGGTCGTTGAGGATGAAGACGTCCTCGGGCGCGGGGTCGTGTTGCAGAACGGCCGCGACTGCGTCGGGCATCGCTCCGAGATGGACGGGAATGTGCTCGGCCTGCGCGATCATCCGGCCGCGTTCGTCGAAGAGCGCGGCCGAGCAGTCGCGCCGTTCCTTGATGTTCGCGGAGAACGCCGAGCGGACGAGCACGGCGCCCATCTCCTCCGCGATCGACCGGAGAGCGCTGCCGAGAACTTGGAGCTGAATGTTCACGCGCGCGTGAGCCTCCAGATGGAACCATCCCTAGCCCCCACCCACCCTTGGGGAAGCCAGCACGTCGACCCGTCCAGTTCGAGCACGTGCGGCCCGGACACCTCTTGCCGGGTCGACTTGCTCAGCTCGATGCGCGGGCCTGGCCGCACCTCGGCCGTGCGGAGGGCGACGAGCTCGATCGGCCGGCTGCGGTCGGCGTAGCCGTAGCGCTCTTGGTGCTCGCGGTGGAAAGACTCGGTGAGATCGGGGCCGAGCGGCACGGTCAGCTCGAACGACTGACCCTTGTAGCGAAGATCGGCCTCGCCTTCGGCTGGGAGCTTCCCGGCGTCCTCGAGCGGGACGACGTACGAGCGGACCTGATCGCGCCGCTCTTCGCTTGCGGCGAGTCCGAGTGCCGAGAGCATGCCGGCGGCCTCGGGAACGAGCACAGTCTGGACTCCGAGGTCGTCGGCGAGCGCACAAGCGTGCAGCGGCCCTGCGCCGCCGAACGCAACGAGCGCGAACTCGCGCGGATCGTGGCCGCGCTCGACCGAGACGACGCGGAGCGCCCGCAGCATCTCGGCGTTCACGACCTCGACGACTGCGGCCGGGTCGATATCGCCGAGCGCCTCCTCGGCGGCGCCCCGATCGAGCTCGAGACCGCCGACGAGCCGTGCGGGCACCCGGCCCAGCAGGAGGTTCGCGTCAGTCACCGTCGGGCGCGTCCCTCCGTTCGCGTAGCACGCGGGGCCAGGGATGGCGCCCGCGCTCTCGGGCCCGACGCGCAGAGCACCGCCCTCGTCGACCCAGGCGATCGATCCGCCGCCGGCTCCGACCGTGTGCACGTCGACGCTCGCCAGCCGCACCGGGTAGCCGGCTACCTCGCGCTCGACGCTGCGCTCGGCCTCGCCGCCCGCGACCAGGCAGACGTCGGTCGACGTCCCGCCCATGTCGAACGAGATCGCGTTCGGCGCGCCCGCGGCTCGGGCTATGAGCGCGGCGCCGACGACGCCGGCCGCCGGCCCTGAGAGAAGAGCGAAGGCCGGATGCGCGGCCGCCTCGGCGATGGTCGCGACGCCCCCGGAGGAGCGCATGACCAGCGGCTCGGGCAGGCCCGACTCTGCCGTCCGCTCGGCCAGCGCGTGCAGGTAACCCTCGAGCACGGGACCGAGATAGGCGTCGATAGCGGTCGTGGAGGCTCGCTCGTACTCGCGGAACTCGGGTGCGACCTCGTGCGAGGCGACGACGCGCGCAGCCGGCAGCCGTCGCCGCAGCTCGCTTACGACCGCCTCCTCGTGGCTCGAGTCGCGAAACGAGAAGAGGAGGCAGACCGCGACCGCCTCAGCGTCGATCTCGGGGAGCGACTCGAGATCGAGCGGGCGAAGCATCCCTTCCGGCCCAATGCGCTCACTGACTCCGAAGCAGCGCTCGAGGGGCACGAGCGGCTCTGGATGATCCTCGCACAGCCGGTAGAGATGTGCGCGCGCCTGGCGGCGGACGTGGAGGATGTGCTCGAAACCGGCCGTCGTCACGAAAGCTGTGCGCGCGCCCTTCCGCTCGAGCAGCGCGTTCGTGGCCACCGTTGTCCCATGCGTGAAACGGTCGAGCCGGCCGGCGCCGACCGCGCGGGCGGCGGCGAGCACGGCCTCTTCTTGACGCGCCGAGGTCGGCACCTTAGCGGCCGAGACTCGTCCGTCCGCCACGAGGACGGCATCGGTGAAAGTTCCGCCGACGTCGACGCCGAGAACGGCCACGGGTCGACTCTAGTGCGAGTAGCGCCAGACAATCATGCATCGGCAACGTCGAAGGGCAGGAATCTTCCGGCCGACACGCAGGTGCGGAAGGTGCTCGCCTCGTTACGAGCCGACGGTCACGATGAGGTACCCGCTTGAGCTGGGGCTCGCGGTCTGGGTACCACGGAAAAAGGAGCGCAGGCGCCAGCGTCCGAGCGCTGGCGGCCTCCACGAAAGTCGTGCAACGCCGTCGGCACCGGTCTCAAGGCTCACGAGTCGCGAGAAGACCCAGCCGTCGAGCGGAAGGAAGCGGTCGATGCGGATGTGCACGCGTCCTGCCGAGGCCGGCGCCACGAGTACTTCCACGCTCGCCGTCTGACCGGGGCGCAGGGTGACCTGCCTGCTTCCGGCAACGAGCGTCCGCGTCTGCGTGATCTCGCGAATCAGCAGCGAGAGACCATAGGAGCCTCGGCTGCCCTCTCGAGCACGCACGACGGCGAAGTAGTGACCGGCTGAGAGTCCGCGCCGGATGTAGGCGCGACGCGAGCCCCCGCACTCGCAGTCCAGAACGTGGCCGGTTTCCGAGAGCAGTACCAGGTCGAACTGTGCGCGCCCGCCTGCCCTCAGGTGTAGCGCCACGTCGCTCGGGCGGGCGACGTCGAAGTGGAAGAAGTTGACGACGTTGATGCGCGACCCGTTCAGCGACCCCTTCCGTGTCTGCTGGTTTGCGAGGGGGAGACCCGGCCCGATGTCCGTGGGTCCGGCCGGAGCGACCTGGAGCCGGTAGCGCAGCGTGACAGACCGACTACCGCGGGCCTCGACAAAGATGCTGTAGCGGCCGCCGAGCCCCGGACCGGGCGTGTAAGTCGCGTAGCCGCCGCATGTGCGCCGGATCAGCCTGGGGGCGGCCTCGAAGTCGGCCGTCCCGGGAGCGAAGACGCTGAAGGCGATGCATTGACCGCGAAGCGTTACGAGGTTGATCTTGTACGTCGTCCCGGCCCGCATTGCGGTCGACCATGCTTTGTCCGGGCGCTCGAGCGGGTCGAGCGTTGCTCGTACTCCCTTGGCAGGCAACCGCGTGCCCGGCGGCCTCGACCTGGGCCCTGGTGTCGTGGCCCTTAGCGTGAAGGTGCCGTCGACGGAATTGCGCAGGCGCCCGAAGAGAATGAAGTAGTTCGCGCCTTCCCTTCCACCGAGTGCAAACTCGGCGCGGCCGTTTGCATCCGTGGCATCGCATGTAAGTGGGATCAGCTGCGATCTTCGACTCTCGTAGACAGAGAGGACGCCGTCGAGGTCACCATCCGCCTGCACGCGAAGGATGATCCGCCCGCTTGGCGCATCGGCAATCCGGAACCAGACCGTCGACTGGACCGCGCCGCACGACGGGCGGGGATCGTTCATGTCGTTCGTCGCGCCGACGGTCGTACCCCTGACTGTGGCGGGAGGATGGACGAGGACCGCATTCGCGCGATTGTCGTTCGGCGGCGGTGGTAGTGGGTCGGCAGCTGCGGTCGGGCCTACGAAGACGATCACCGTTGCGACGACAAGTGCGGCTCGCAACATGCGAACCACGCTACACCGTTGCCGGCACTGGCTCAAGACTCGAAGTCGGCGATGACGACACCGGCCGCGACCTGCGGGACAACGGCTGGTTCGCAGGGGGCGCTGGGAATGTGTCAACCCGTGGCGCGTTCGACAAAGACGATGGCAAAGCGATGGTCGGCCGAGCTCGAGCTCGTCGGCGCCGGCGGGGAGCCCGTCGACCTGCGGCGCACGCTGGCCTCACACGGCGTCGCCGACCTGCCGCCGAACCGAATCGACGACGAGTCCTGGACGCTCGAGCTCACGTTGCCGCTCGACGGAAAGAAACCGCGGACGGCGCGGGTGTCGGCAGGCCGCAGGGGCTATGCGAGCCTCGACCTGCTCGGACGGGCCCCTGGCAAGTCAGACCTCGACGTCCTGCGGGCGAAAGTCGCCCACGTGCTTCGGCTCGACGAAGACCTGACGCCGTTCTACGAGGTGGCGGCAACCGATCCGGAGCTCGCCTGGGCTGCGGCCGGGGCCGGGCGGATGATCCGCAGTCCGACGGTCTTCGAGGACGTGGTCAAGACGATCTGCACCACGAATTGCACATGGACGGCGACCGTGCGGATGGTGAGCGCACTCGTCGAGCAGCTCGGCGAGCCGGCCGCCGGAGCAGACGGGCCCTTTGGACGAGCGTTCCCCACCCCGGAAGCCATGGCCCGAAAGCCCAGTGCGTTTTACACTGAAACTGTCAGAGCCGGCTATCGGGGCCCGTATCTCCGGGCGCTGGCCAAATCGGTCGCGTCCGGCAAGCTCGACCTCGAGCAGCTCGGCCGCGCGAGCCCTGAGGAGCTCCCCGACGACGAGCTCGCGGCGCAGCTCCTTGCTCTCCCGGGTGTCGGCCCATACGCCGCGGCCCACGTGATGATGCTGCTCGGGCGCTACTCGCGGCTGATCCTCGACTCGTGGACGCGCCCGAAGTACCTTCGCGTCTCGGGCTCGAGGCGGGCGAAGGACTCGACGATCGAGCGCCGCTTCCGCCGCTACGGCGACTACGCGGGCCTCGCGTTCTGGCTCTATCTGACGCGAGATTGGGTTGCCGAGGCACCGCTTGCGGTGCCGCGGTCAGGGCGCGCGGGCTCGGCCCGCGCGCCCGTCTGAAATGACCGGTCGATCCATCTCGGTCTCAACCGAACCGCGCGCTGGGAGCCACCGGGAAGGTGCCAAGCGGGTCTCGCCGCTCGCCCCGGCGTCGGCGAGCTTCGCCGTCGCCTACGGCGTCCTCGCAGTCACGGCGGGAATGGGCGTCGTGGCTCCGATCGTGATGTCGGCGACGACGTTTGCGGGCGCGGCGCAGTTCGCCGCCGCGTCGGTCCTGCGTGACGGCGGCAGCGTGCTCGCGGCGGTGGCCGCAGCCGTCCTGCTGAACGCGCGCTACCTGGCGATCAGCGTCTCGGTTGCCCCGGCCTTCCGTGGCTCTCGCCTGCGACGGCTGCTCGAGGGCCAGCTGATCGTGGACGAGTCCTGGGCAGTCGCTCAGATCGGTGGCGGCCGCATCGAGCGGCGCCTGCTCGTCGGAGCCGGGCTTCTGCTCTTCCCATGCTGGGTCGGAGGGACAGCGCTCGGGGTGTTCGGCGGAGACCTCCTCGGAGATCCGAAGCGGCTGGGGTTAGACGCCGCGTTCCCGGCCCTCTTCCTCGCATTGCTCGTGACTTTGCTCGTCAGTCGACGGGCGTTGTTGGCAGCCGGTGCAGGCGGGCTGACAGCGCTCCTGCTCCTGCCGTTCGCACCGGCGGGGGTGCCCGTGATCGCGGCGAGCGCCGTCTCCCTCGCGGGGCTCATCCGGCGATGAGCGCGACCTGGCTCGTCGTCGTGTTGGTCGGCATCTTCACGATCGCCTTCAAAGGAGCGGGCCCGGTCCTGCTGGGCGGTCGCGAGCTGCCAGCGCGAGCACTCGCTGTCTTCGAATTGCTCGCGCCATCGCTCCTGGCCGCGCTGGTGGTCACGCAGGCACTCGGTGGAAACAGGAGCCTCGTCGTCGACGAGCGACTCGTCGGTGTGGGCGTCGCAGCCGTCTCGATCCGCCTCCGCGCGCCGCTGATCCTCGTCATGATCCTCGCCGCAGTCTCGACCGCACTCGCGCGATGGGCGTTCTGACCGAAGAGATGAAGCGGGTCGTCCGCGAGCAGAGCCTCGGCCTCGTGGCCACCGTCTGCCCGGACGGCACTCCGAACCTCTCGCCGAAAGGGACGACGACCGTGTGGGACGACGACCACCTCGTCTTCGCGGACATCGCGTCACCGCAGACGATCGAGAACCTGCGCTCGAATCCCGCGATCGAGGTCAACGTCGTCGACCCGATCTCGCGCAAGGGCTTCCGCTTCAAGGGCATCGCCGAACTCGTCGGCGAAGGCAAGCTCTTCGACAAGGTCATCGCGTGGTACGGCACCGGCGAGGCGGGCATCGAGCGCGATCTCGCGGGCCGCGTGCGGACGATCGTCCTCGTGCGCGTCGAGCGCGCGCAGCCACTGCTCTCTCCGGTCTATGCCGAGGGGAAGAGCGAGGAGGAGGTCAGGGCTTGGTGGGAGCGCTACTGGGAGGAGCGCAGGACTGAGGCTCGCCCTCGCAGCAGCCGAGCTTGAATCTGCAACGAGCGCATTGCCAGGTCCCGTGGCGCCATTCCATCGGCGCCGAACACCGTAAACAGGGTTCGATCGCGCTCATTGCACTGCTACTCTTCTTCGGCTCGGCGGCGTAGCTCAGTTGGTTAGAGCAGCGGAATCATAATCCGCGTGTCGGAGGTTCGAGTCCTCCCGCCGCTACCTCCTCGTAGACTGGGAACAATGGCAACCGGAGTCAGAGACGCAATCACGCTTGCCTGAAGCGAAACACGCCCGACCGCGTCGAGCTCAAGAAGTACTGCCGCTGGTGCGGTCGCCACACGGCCCATAAGGAGACGAGGTAACGCGGATACTGATGCGAACCCATATGGCAACTCAACGTAACTTGGACGCGTAGCGTGGCGAGGAACACCAGGCAGCGACGGCGCCAGCGCCGGCGCGCTCAGAGCGGGGAGCAGCAGCAGAGCGTCAGCCAGCGCGCGCGCACCCGCCAGCAGCAGGTTCGCCCCGCCGCGCAAGTGCCCAAGACCCAGACGGGCGCGCGTCGCATGCCCGGGGGCGGCTTTCGCCGCTTCGTCGGCGAGGCGATCGCCGAGCTCAAGAAAGTCGAATGGCCGAGCCAGGCCCAGGTCATGCAGGGGACGATCGTCGTCATCATCGCCTGCGCGATCGTCGGCGCCTACCTTTGGATTGCCGACCTCTCGTTCAAGCCCTTCGTCCGCGACATCCTTTTGAAGTAGCCGTGTTCCGCTGGTACGTCATCAACACCTACTCAGGGCACGAGAACAAGGTGAAGGCCAATCTCGAGCACCGGATCGTCTCCATGAACCAGGGCCCGCGGTTCCGGCGCGTGGTCGTGCCGACCGAGCAGGTGATCGAGACGAAGGACGGCCAGAAGGTGCAGACCGAGAAGCGGGTCCTCCCCGGCTACGTGCTGGTCAACATGAATCTCGACGACGACGCCTGGTCGGTGGTGAAGAACACGCCCGGAGTGACCGGGTTCGTCGGCGCAGGCAACACCCCGGTGCCGCTCTCGCAGCCCGAGGTTGACCGCATCCTGCGCACCGGCGCTGCGCTCGGTGAGCGCCAGCGCGCGCAGGTCGAGTACTCGCTCGGCGAGTCCGTCAAGGTGACGAGTGGGCCGCTGTCCGATTTCGACGGCGAGATCGTCGACGTCAACCCCGACGCGCAGAAGCTGAAGGTGCTCGTCGATCGATATCTTCGAGCGCCAGGTCCCGGTCGAACTTGGCTTCGATCAAGTGAAGAAGCTCGACTAAATGGCGAAAAAAGTCTTAACACTGATCAAGCTCCAGATCCCCGGCGGCCAGGCGAACCCGGCACCGCCGGTCGGCCCTGCTCTCGGCCAGCACGGCGTCAACATCATGGAGTTCTGCAAGGCGTTCAATGCCCAGACCGCCCAGGAGAACGGCCGCATCACGCCGGTCGAGATCACGGTCTACGAGGACCGCTCGTTCAGCTTCATCACGAAGACGCCGCCGGCAGCCGTGCTGATCAAGGAGGCCCTGCGGATCGAGAAGGGCTCGGCGGAGCCGAATCGCGAGAAGGTCGGGCGGCTCTCCAGGGATCAGGTGCGCCAGATCGCCGAGGCCAAGATGCCGGATCTGAACGCGCGCGACGTCGAGCAGGCGATGAAAGTCGTCGCCGGCACGGCGCGCTCTATGGGCGTGGAGACGGACCTGTGACCCAGCACGGCAAGAACTATCGGAACGCCAGGTCGACCTTCGACCGCGAGCAGCTCTATGCCCCGGTCGAGGCGATCCGGCTCCTCAAGGGATTCGAAACCGCGAAGTTCGACGAGACGATCGAGGCGCATTTCAACCTCGGCCTCAACGTCCGCCACGCCGAGCAGCAGCTGCGCGGCACGCTCATGCTCCCGCACGGCACCGGTCGCGAGGCGCGCGTCGCCGTCTTCGCCGAAGGCGACAAGGCGAAGGAGGCGCAGGAGGCCGGCGCGGACGTGGTCGGCACGGCCGACCTCGCCGGCCAGATCGAAGAGGGCTTCGACGACTTCGACGTCGCCGTCGCGACTCCCGACCAGATGAGCGTCGTCGGCAAGCTCGGCCGCATCCTTGGTCCGCGCGGGAAGATGCCGAACCCGAAGACCGGCACGGTCACGATGGACGTCGGCAAGGCCGTGCGCGAGGCGAAGGCGGGCAAGCTCGAATACCGCACGGACCGCGGGGCGAACGTGCACGTCGCGATCGGCAAGAAGAGCTTCGACGAGCGCCAGCTCGCGGAGAACTACGCGGCGCTGATCGACGAGATCATGCGCGCGAAGCCGGCGGCGGCGAAGGGCCGCTACATTCGTTCGGTTACGCTGACGAGCACGATGGCGCCGGGGATCCATGTCGATCCCGGCCGCACGAAAGGAATCGTCGAAGACCTGGAGGTCGAAGCCGAAGCAGTTCCAGCGTAGAGCCCGCAGCCAGAGACAGCCGGCAGCTCGAGAAACCGAGCAGAAGCCCGGCCGAGGTGCGGCCGTAGGGGAATCGCCTTCCTCTGGCCCGCCCTGTCGCGGGCCTCAGTCGTTCTGAGGAGGTGATTCGATGCAAAAAGCTGACAAGGAAAGAGTCGTCACCGAGCTGACCGATCGGCTCAAGAGCGCGGAGTCGCTGAT
>WNGB01007796.1_pt1 | contig 15338 bp, 14 predicted proteins | sample 5400681 | NCBI WGS metagenome assembly WNGB01 (sample SAMN13153367, study PRJNA577476) | soil metagenome | isolation source: 115 cm soil or saprolite under grassland replicate 2 | place: USA:California | collected 2016-06-15
CTAGGGTCTCAGCGTGAGCTGGCCCTCGTACGGACCCCGTCCGGTGAGGCAGGCCGCGCCGCATCGAGCGGCGAGGTCCAGGGCTTCCTCGACCCCGTAGCCCGCCCCCAGCGCGAACGTGAGGCCCGCCGCAAAGCTGTCACCGGACCCGTAGGTATCGACGATGGGACCGGGGAGGGGGGTTGCCGGGTAGCGCCCCGACCGGCCCTCGTCGGTCTCGTAGGTTCCTCCCTCCTTCCCTTCGGTCCGGACCACCAGTCGAGGAGGGGGATCCAGGTCGCCCCGGCGATACGCTTCCGCGGGATCGACGGCGCTCCCCACCAGGGCATCGAGTCTCACCGCCGCCCGGGCCAGGTCGCCCAGGATCCGCGAGGTGGCCACCACCACCCTGGCCCGACGGGCCGCTTGCAAAGCCCCGGGGTCGCCGGCGGTGAAGTAGACCGCGCCAGTCTCGGCGAGGTCGTCCCACGGCAAGGGGTCGTCTCCGGAGGGGTTCAGCCGCTCGCCGATGGTGGTGATGGTGCGCTCGCCGCCCGCGTCGATGTATGTAAAGCCCCGACGTTGGGGAATGGGGTGGAACACCGCCTCCACCCGAACGCCCAGCCTCTCCAGGCCCTTCCGGGAGGCCTTTCCCAGCCGGTCATCACCCAGAGCCGTGAAGAGGGTGGCGTTGCCCGCGAGCTTCGCCAGCTGGACCGCCGCCACCCCTCCGCCTCCGGCCGGGAGCGCCCACGAGTCCTCGGCGTGAACGATCTCGCCCGGATGAGGAACCCGCTGCACGTGGACGAACTCCACCCATTCGACATGCCCGATCACGGCCGTCCGCACCCGGTGTCCCCTCCTGCGTCGATGGGCACAGCGACCTTCATCCTGAGAGACTAAGGAACCCGCGCCCGAAGGGGTGCGGGGGCTCATGTAGCGAAAGCGGTAGCCCCCGCAGAAGGAGCCTGCAAGTGACCAAGAAGAACATCGATCTCAGCCGCGAGGAGGCCATCGACCGAGCTGCCCTCATCCGCGACCCCCGCTACAAAATCACCCTCGACCTGACCCAGGAAAACACCTTCACGTCCGACACCGTGATCCGGTTCGACTACGTCCGGGCCGGCGTCGAGACATTCGTCGACATCACGGCCCCATCCGTTACGACCATCCAGCTGAACGGCGAATCGGTCCCTCTGGACACCTTCGACGGGAACCGCGTCGTGCTTCGCGGCCTCGCCGAGCAGAACGAGGTTCGAATCGTGGCCTCTTGCGCGTACAACCGCACGGAGCTGGGCATGCATCGCTTCGTCGACCCCGCCGATGGCAACGTCTACGTACACACTCACTTCGAGCCGTTCGGGGCGCACCGTGTCTTTCCATGCTTCGACCAGCCCGACCTCAAGGGGACCTTCGATTTCACGGTGGTGGGTCGGCCTGGCTGGGTGGCGGTGGCCAACTCCCGTCCGGCCGGCGAACCGGCAACCGGAGACGAGAACGTCCAGTGGACCTTCGAGACCACGGGGCGGATGCCCACCTATATCACCTGTGTCGCCGCAGGGCCTTATCACGAGGTCCGGGAGCAGCACGGCGACATCGATCTCGGGCTGCTCTGCCGCCAATCGCTCGCCCAGCATCTGGATGCCGAGGAGCTGTTGGAGATCACGAAACAAGGCTTCGATTTCTTCGAGCGAGCCTTCGGCTATCCGTACATGTTCGGAGGCAAGTACGACCAGATCTTCGTCCCCGAGTCCAATTCCGGAGCGATGGAAAACGCCGGCCTGGTCACCTTCAACGACCTGTACCTGTTTCGCTCGCGGGTGACCGACGCGGCCCGGGAGCGCCGGGCCGAGACGATCCTGCACGAGATGGCTCACATGTGGTTCGGCGACCTGGTGACCATGCGATGGTGGAACGACCTGTGGCTGAACGAGAGCTTCGCCAGCTTCATGGCCGTCCTGTCCCAGGTGGGGGCAACGCGGTGGAAGGAAGCCTGGACGACTTTCGCGGACACGGAGAAGACGTGGGCGTACAGGCAGGATCAGCTGCCAACCACGCATCCGATCGTGGCCGATGTCCCAGACGTTGAATCGATCCATCTGAATTTCGACGGCATCACCTACGCCAAGGGCGCCTCGGTGCTGAGGCAGCTCGTGGCCTGGGTGGGGGAAGAGCGATTCCTCCGAGGCATCAAGGCCTATTGCAGGCGGCACGAGTTCGCGAATGCCGAGTTGGCCGACTTCCTGGACGCGCTGGAGGAGGCGTCCGGGCGCGACCTGCACGTCTGGTCCAAGGAGTGGCTGGAGGCCGCAGGTGTCAACACCCTGCGGGCCCGGTTCGACACCGAGGAACGGGAGGGGCACGTCCTCTTCGGCACGTTCGCCCTCATGCAGGAAGCTCCGCCGGACTGGCCGACCCTCCGGTCGCATCGGGTCGCGGTTGGTCTGTTCGATCTCACCGAGGCTGGACTGGTTCGCCGGCGCTCCATCGAGTTCGACGCCGTCGGGGCGAAGAGCGACGTGCCAGAGCTGATTGGTGAGCAGGTCCCCGATCTGGTGCTGGTCAACGACCACGACCTGACGTTCGCGAAGATCCGGCTCGACAAACGATCGCTCGCCACCGTTGTCGAGCACCTGGGGGATCTCGATGACTCGCTGGCCCGAACGCTCTGCTGGACCGCCTGCTGGGACATGACCCGGGACGCCGAGATGCCGGCCCGCGAATACCTCCGCCTGGTGATCGGTAACATCGGGAAGGAGACCAAGGTGGGCGTGGTCCAGAGCCTGCTGGCCCAGGCGTCGGCCGCCATCAACGTGTACGGGGACCCCCGCAATCGGAAGAAGGCCATGCAGACATTTGCGGAGGCCACGCTCGAAGGGACTCGCGGGGCACGACCTGGGAGCGATCACCAGCTGGCGTGGGCCCGCGCGCTCATCTCGGCGGCTCAGAGCGAGGAGCACCTGGCCCTGGTCAGGGGTCTCCTCGAGGGGAACAACCCGTTCCAGGGGCTGATCGTGGACACCGAGCTTCGGTGGCACATCATCCGCTCGCTCGCTGCCGCCGGAGCTGCCGGCGCCGACATCATCGACGCGGAGGAGATGCGCGACGCCACCGACCGCGGCTCACGCCATGCCGCCGCAGCCCGTGCCGCTCGGGCCACGCCGGAGGCCAAGGAGGAAGCCTGGCGGATCGTGGTGGAAGAACTCTCTCAACCCCTGGCCATGGTCGACGAGATCATGGTGGGGTTCCAGCAATACGGACAGGAGCAGCTCCTGGAGCCCTTTAGCGAACGGTTCTTCGACACGCTGCCCAAGGTGTGGGAGGTGAAGGACCTACCGGACGCGCTCGCGTTCACTCGCCGGATGTACCCGCAGATGGTGAATACCAGGGAGACAGTGGAGCGGACCGAGCGGTACCTGTCCAGGAACTCCGTGCCGGCGCCGATCCGCCGCCTTCTGTTGGAGGGCAAGGACGGTGTGGAGAGGGCGTTGCGGGCCAGAGCGACCGACGCAGCGAGCGCTTCGTGACCCGCACCGAGCCTTCTATTTGAACAGGTCAGGACCAACGCGCACTTCGTGCATGGCCTGGAGATCGTGGGCGCGGTCCAGGACCTCCGGGCACAGGGAGTCTTCGACCATCTCGTAGGAGTCTGCGAACCGGCGGAGGATGGCCTCCGCGGCATCCCCCCATTCGATACCAGGGACCTCGTCCTCCACGCTTCCCGCCGTGGCCGGGTCCCATTCCAGATCCAGCGCCGCGTACACGGGGATCAGCACGTCCCGTACCCGGTCGCTCTGCCCCACCACCACCACACCCCCGACGTGAGCAGCGTGGAGCAGGATTCGCTGCCCCACTCCCATGAGCTTCCTCTTCCCCCTGGCGTTCACGCTGTGTTCGCCGGGGCAATACTCGCCGGGAACCTCCCCGATGCGCGCGTCCACGCCGAGGTCTCGCAGCGCCGTGACGATGATCGAAGACAGCTCTTCGAATCTCCTCTCGATGTGCAGCCGAGGCTGGCTATCAGGAATGGCCCAGGAGAAAGCGATAGTCTGCCCGTGGAACACCGCCGCACGCCCCCCGGCCAGGCGCTGAACGGGGCCGAACCCCCGAGCATGCGCAGCGTCGACGGCGCGTCCGTAACCGGGGGAGAGACGGTCGAGGGGACCAAACGCCACGATCGCCCCCGGCCGGTGGATCCGAAGCGTCTGCGGCTGCGTCCCCTCCGAAACGCCCCTCAGGATGGCGTGGGAGACGGCAGTATCCAGGGCGGGCGGATCGGGGAATGAGTCGCGAACGAGGCGGACCACCGTCGGCGACGAGGTGCGCGGCCGGGTGTCCATTCGTTCATCGAGTCTAGCGGCGAATAAGGGGGCTCGGCCGGATGGCCTAGGTTGCCGGAGGCCGGAAATGGCTCGGCCGGGGGATTGTGTGGGTTCACGTCTCCGGTTAGTCCTTGAGTGGAACGTGGCGAGCCCGGAACGCGCGCTTCGTAACCTGGGAGCAAGCGGTCCGGACCCGGTGTAGCCGCACCGAGCGCCCTGCGCCGAGTTCGCGGGCGGGAGGGGCCGCCGGCCTGACGGCCTCTCCCGTCTTCCAACGCTGGGTCGGGGTCTTCCGATCATGGGTGACCTATCGACCTCTGCCCACCCCCGTGGATTGACAAGGCCATCGTGTGAGTGGAAGGGTTCCCGCCTGTGCCTGTCGTAGACCGGCTTGGCCGGTGGTGCCCCCGCAGGCAGGCCGTTGCGATCTGCACCGGCCTGTTGGTCGCGCTCGGCGCGATCCCAGGAGGAGCGGCCCCGACGCCACCCACCGTGAACGTCTCCTCTCGCGCCCTATCCTCTGAGACGCCACGAACCCCGGTCCCGGGCAGCTCCTGTTCGGTCTTCCCGTCGAACAACGTCTGGAACACGAACATCTCCAAGCTTCCGGTGGCCTACCGGAGCCGGACCTGGCTGCGAACCATGAAGGCTTCGAGCAGCAAACTTCGCCCGGCCTTCGGCCCGCCTCCGTACGGCAAGCCGTTCGCAGTGGTGGGCAACTCCCATCCAAAGGTGTACATCAAGTTCGAGTACCCATCCGGGAGCGACCCCGGCCCCTATCCGTTTGGTCCGGACACCCCCATCGAAATGAGCGCGGACGCCCACGCTCTGATGGTCAATAGGGACACGTGCATGCTGTACGAGCTCTTCCGAGCAGACTGGAACGGTGGTCACCCCCTCGCGGGAAGCGGGGCCATCTTCAACCTCGGATCGAACAAGCTACGGCCGAATGGTTGGACGTCAGCCGACGCCGCCGGCCTTCCCATCTTCGCCGGCCTGATTCGCTACGAGGAGGTCCTGTCCGGCGCTATCACTCATGCCATCCGTTTCACCACGCCGCGCACGGACTGCAGGCATATCTGGCCGGCCCGCCACGACTCGGGAACGTGCAGCCGAACCTACCCGCCCATGGGAGCCAGGTTCCGCCTCAAAGCGAGCTACGGCCTCTCCCGGTTCAGTTGGAAGGTTCGAGTGATCCTCCGAGCATTGAAGCGCTACGGAATGTTCGTGGCCGACCAGGGACCGAACTGGCAGATCTGGGGAACCATGGACTCGCGCTGGACGGACACCATTCGCAACCAGCTCAAGACGGTCCCCGCCTCCGCGTTCGTCGCCGTGAACGAGTCAGCCTGCCTCATCGACAGGAACTCAGGAGCGGCGAACTGTCCATAGGACGCCCGAAACAGCATCCTGCGCGAGACTTGCACCGGCATCCTCAGTCCTACCTGGGAGGACAGGCGATGATCGGACTCACGGTATGGGCCCTGCTGATCGGCGCGGTGCTTGCCTACCAGGGCCTCGGCCTCGTGCACAACGATGATCGGTGGCCGGCGCTCAGCGATTTGCTGCGTGTTGTCATGCGCTATCCCCTCGGCCGGTGGGTGCTGTTCGGGCTCTGGCTCTGGTTCGGCTGGCACCTCTTCGTCCGAGGATGGCGCTTCTTTCTGCGCGCCTGATGGGGTTTAGGTTCAATCCGGGGTGGGCGCCGCCGCTCCTCGCTCAGGGGGTGGCCGGCGCGGAAGCGCACGGATGGTGGGACGTGGTTCGCCACGACGTCATCCCGGTCGCCGCGGCCTACCTGCTGTTCCTGGGGCTCCTCATCACCTACCACCGGGCGACGCGGCGGAGGGTCGCAGAGCCCGGCAACCACGAGGAGGGGCAGCGGGGGGACGTTCCAACCGATCTCGCTCCGGGCTGGGGCCACCTCGTCCGGTACTTGGCAGGCACCGTGTTCGGAGGCTATCTGGTCTTCCTCTCCATCGTGGTGGTGTTCTATTTCGTTTTGGGCGGCGAGGATCGCGAGTTCATCCGCCAGGCCCTCGTGGAGGGCTCATTCCTGGCTTTCGCCCTCGTCGTGCCCGCTTTCCTTCTGTTCTCGGCTATCGCGGAACTGTGGTCCGATCGTGGGGGGCCACACACACTGAGGGGGCGCCGGAGTGGCGCCCCCTGAGTGGTGGGGTGGAGTGCTGCGCGTGTCGTGGTGCCGCGAGATCGTAGTGGTGGACGCTCCTTCAGTCGTCTCCCTCGCTTGAGCCGCCGTCGCCAGGCTCGTTGTGGTCATCGCCGCCCTGGTCGCCGCCCTCGTGCTCGCCCTGGTCGTCGCCGTTGTCGCCCGACTCCTCTTGGTCGTGGGACTCGTCGGAGCCCTCGTTCTGGTCCTCGCCCTGGTCGTCGCCGTTCTCGCCCTGGTCGTCGGACTCATCTTGACCTGGGGACTCGCTGGGCTCGGGGTCGGGTGACTCAGTCTCCTCGGGCTCGGGGGACTCGGACTCCGTTGGTTCCGGGCTCGGATCGTATGAGGTCATCGACGGTGCGGGTGCCTCGTGATGGAAACCGAGCAGGCGGCCGACGCCACCGCGAACCGAGGCACTCGCGCCCGTCGCGGCGGCCAGGGCCAACACGATTCCTGCCACCACCACCAGCAGCTTCTTCCTAAGCAACGCAACTCCTCCTTTCACTGGCCCGCGGGGTTCGGACCCGGGGGCCCACTCGCGTGGGAGCCTGTCGACAGATGTATCGCTCGGCTGGCTTGATTCCCTTCGGTCGAGTAGGCCTTCTGGAGGAGAAGGCTCGGAGCCGCCCCCCCGGCGGCGAGGCATCGCGGCCAAGCTGCTCGCTCGCGCCTGACCTCCTAGTCATCAGAAGCTTCCCTGTCCCCGGGCCCCCCATCCTCGCTGGACCTTTCGCCGGGACCGGACGGCTCACCCTCGCCATTCGAGTCCTCATGGGAGTCGGACCCCTCGAGGGAGCCCGAGCCCTCATCCTCGCCTTCATGACCTTCTTGCTTCCCGCCCTGCTCGCCACCCTGGTCATCAGCATCGTGACCTGAGCCCTGGTGCCGCCCCGGCTCGGCGGGTTCTTGCTTGTCGCTCGGGGTCCCTTCGCCGGTCTCCGGCGCGGCAGCAGGCCCTTGAGCCGGTGAGGGCTCTTCGGGCGGAAGCAGATCACCGAGGATCGTCCGGACAGAGGCAGCGATGGAGGACGGAGTTTCACTCAGGGCCGGCGGGACCTCGAGGGCGATGCGCAGGTCGAGATCGGTCAGATCGGCTCCCGCTCGCCCGGCAGCAGCCCTGTTCACGACGAGCGATCGAGCCAGGCCCGGAGCCGCCCGGACCGGGCCCATCCGCAGCGAGACCAGCAGGTCGCCGAGCCTGGCCTCGGCCACGCGAAGATGGATGGAACCGTCTCTCGGGGAGAGCGCCAGTGCGGTTCGCTCGATGGTGAGCCGTACGGGGTAGAGGGCAGATCCCGGCCTGGCATGGAGTGACACCGTGGCCAGGGCCACCGCTGCAGCCACGGCCGCGGCGGCGACCCGGAGCGTCCATCGAAGCGGGGGCCGAAGGACGGCCACGGTTGCGTCGGGCGTCTCGCGGGGCTCGTCCGCCTTCGGGGCCGCTGGCACCCAGGCCGGCAGGGTCTCCATGTCCAGTCGAGCCGCCACGCCAAGCCACAGCGCGTCGAGATTCACCGCCGGGATCGCCTCGACGGAACGGCGAAGAGCCGTGGCCGTGGCCACCACCCCAGCCAGCTCCGGCCGGGGGGGTAGCGACTCGGCAGCAGGTCGACCAGGCCTTTCGACCTCGGCCCAGTAGCTTTCGAAGGCCCTGGCCGGGTTCATGCCAGCCTCCCCAGCCGTCGCCGGAGCGCCTCCAGTCCCCGCACTTGCAGGGACACCACGGCGGCCTCACTCTTGCCCACAGCGGTCCCCACTTCGCGAGCGGGAAGCCCGGCCACGAAGCGCAGCATCAGGACCTCTCGTTGGGTCTCGGGTAGTCGGCCCAGCTCTTCGAGCAGGACGCGCTGGGACAGGAGCCGTCCTTCGAATTCGACGGATCCTTCAGGAACCTCGTCGAGGCCGACCCATCGCCGCCGGAACGCTCGTCGGTGATGCTCCGCCACCACGTTGCGGGCGATCCCAAAGAGCCACCCCGGAAAAGACCCAGGATGCTCGTAGTGGAACGAGGGAAGCCCCTGCCACGCAGCGAGGAAGACGTCCTGGGCGGCATCCTGGGCGTCCTCGGCCTTGCCCAGTCGCGAGTGGGCATAGCGGTAGACTCGCTGCCCATATCGTTCGAAGAGTTCCCTGAACGCATCGACGTCACCTTGCCTCCCCCGCTCGACCAGTTGCTCGAGCGTCGGGGACAGGGTTTCCTCCTGCCCTTGTATCGGTGGCGTGGTGCGTTTCCCTGCGGCCATGGTCATCCCTTGCAGGGTTATCGGACCGTCCGTCAGGGCCGCTGAAGACGGCCATTAGGCCGAGGGGTGGCCGGGTTGGGGGGTCTAGCCCGGCTCTTCGGAGGAGATGTTGGCGGGCTCGGCGGCCCCAAGGAGCTGGGCGAAGCGGCGGGCACCGACGTTTCCGCCGGAAAGGATCGCTCCGACCCGCCGCCCCGATGCGTCCAGCTTGCCCGACATCAGGGCGGCGACGGGAACGGCCCCGCTCGGCTCGACCACGACCTTCAGCCGTTCGAACAGGAACCGCATCGCGTTCACGATCTCGCCGTCGGTGACCAGCACGACCTCGTCCACGAGCGTTCTGTTGACCTCGAACGTGAGCTCGCCGGGGATGTCCAGCTGGAGGCCGTCTGCGATCGTCGAGGGAACATGGGGAAGGCGCACCCGCTCGCCCCGTTCCAGCGAGCGTTTCGTGTCGTCGCCGGCCTCTGGCTCGACGCCCATCACACGGATCCGGGGGCGAAGGGCCCTGGCGGCGGTTCCACAGCCGGCAATCAGGCCTCCTCCCCCGACCGGAGCGATCAACACGTCCAAGTCCTCCGCATCGTCCAGCAACTCCAGGGCGGCGGTGCCCTGACCGGCCATCACGAAGGCGTCGTCGTACGGGCGGACGAGAGCGAGCCCCCGCTCGGCCGCCAGCTCTCCCGCCAGCTCAGCCCGATCGTCTCGATAGCGGTCGTAGCGGACGATCTCGGCGCCGTACCCGGCGGTCGCTTCCACCTTTGTGGACGGGGCGTCGGCGGGCATGAGGATGATTGCTCGGATCCCCTTCAGTCGGGCAGCGAGGGCAACTGCCTGGGCGTGATTCCCCGAGGAATAAGCGACCACGCCCGCGTGACGCTGCTCGGGGGTGAGCGTGCAGATTCGGTTGTAGGCGCCCCGGAACTTGAACGCGCCGCCTCGCTGGAGGTTCTCGGCCTTAAGGAAGACCGCGGCACCTGTCCGCTCGTCGAGGGTTCGGGAGTGCAGGACGGGCGTGCGGTGGGCCACGCCGTCGAGCCGTTGGGCCGCCGCCTCGATGTCTTCGAGCCCGATCACAGCTGCCTACGGTACGCGAGTGTCCTGGGCACTTCCTGGACTGGCGTCGTGCGAACCGGGCATGACGATCTACCGTTGCACCGCGGCAAGGCTCCTCGCTGGCTGTTCGACAGGATGGTCCAGCTGCCCCGGGAGATGTCGCTGGCGGTGGTGTCCGAGGAGGGCCCCGCGGGACTGTTGAGGCGCCTCAGCGATCCCATCTGGTTCCAGGCGTTCGGCGGCGTCCTCGGGCTGGCCCTCGTGGCCGAGCTCAACTACGGGCAGCCAGCCTCGGTCCGAGACCCGGTCTCGTACGCCTTCGCCCACGGGAGAAAGGACGGCACGCCATTCGCTGTGGATCGCCCCACGTATGACGCCACGATCCGTTCGCTGCGCCGGGCCCTCGCCGAGGCCAGGACCGGACGGAGCGAGAAGGTGGCCGCGTTGAAACGGCTGGCTCGGTTGGAGACCATGCCCGTGGGGAGACCCGACCAGATGTCTGGGCCCACGGGGTAACGTCACCAGATAGGCTTCTGACCGCCTCCACCTCCGGGTGGAGGAGCTACTCGGTCCAAGGACTGACCGAGGTTCCGCCTTCACCCCGATGGTCGATCCCGAGACCCTCACTAGCGTTGGATCGGGTTCCCAAAGACGAGGAGCTGAGATGGACGGATCGAACGGGGAACAGCCAATGGCATCTGGTCGAGACAGGCCCGTTGCCCTGATCACAGGGGCCTCTCGCGGTCTCGGTCTGGCTCTGGCTCGGGAGCTGGCCCACCGAGGATGGGCGCTGGTGATCGATGCCAGAGGCGGGGCGCGTCTGGGCGACGTCCTCACGGAACTGAGCGCCGCCACGGAGGTCAGGGCCATCCCAGGCGACGTCTCGGACGAGCAGCATCGGGACGACCTGGTCCGAGCGGCCGAGGAGCTTGGCCGCCTGGACCTTCTGGTGAACAACGCCAGCACCCTCGGACTGAGTCCCCAGCCGACCTTGGATCGCTACCCGCTGGAGGAGATCGCCCGCGTCTACGGCGTGAACGCGTTGGCCCCGCTCGGCCTCTTCCAGCGGGCCCTGCCGCTGCTTCGCAGCTCCGGCGGGCGGGTGGTGAACGTGACGTCGGACGCGGCCATCGAGGGCTACCCCGGATGGGGCGGGTACGGCTCGTCCAAGGCAGCCCTGGAGCAGCTTTCCAAGGTGCTCGCGGTCGAGCATCCGGAGTTGAAGATCTGCTGGGTGGATCCAGGGGACATGAACACCCAGATGCAGCAGGAAGCCTGCCCCGGTGAGGACATCTCGGATCGCCCGCCACCCGAAGCGAGCGTACCGGGCATCCTCAAGCTGATCGAGGAGAACCTCCCCAGCGGCCGATACCAGGCCCGAGACCTGGTGCCGCCGGTCCTCCTGGAAAAGGCGGGCAGCGCGGCGTGAGCGCCGTCCTGGAGGTCTCGTCCTCGCTCCGATTCGAACTCCCGCCGGAGCTCGAGGCGGGAGAGCCGGCCGAAGCCAGATGGTTCCGTCGTGACGAGGTGCGCCTGTTGGTGGCGTACCGGCACGACGGACTGCTCGTCCACGCACAATTCCATGACCTTCCTCGGTTCCTGGTACCGGGAGACCTGCTGGTGATCAACACGTCTCGGACACTCCCGGCGTCGGTCCCGGCTTCCACGCCCGAGGGAATCCGGGTGGAGCTGCATCTGTCCACGCTGCTTCCGGACGGGCGGTGGCTGGTGGAGCTTCGACGTCCTCGGGCTGTCTCGTCGATCCCATTCCTCGAGGGGAGGGTGGGCCAGCGGATAGTGCTCCCCGCGGAAGGATGGGCGTGTCTGGCCGCCCCGTTCGATCCGGCCGTCGCGGCGGATGAGTCGGGGAAGGCCGAGAGCGGAACCCGGCTGTGGGTGGCGGAGGTGCACCTCACCTCAGACCTTTTCAGCTATCTCGAGCGACATGGGCAGCCGATCCGATACGCGCACGCCCGCCGGGCCTGGCCGATCTCTGCGTATCAAACCGTCTATGGCATCCAGCCCGGCAGCGCAGAGATGCCCAGCGCCGGCCGGGCCTTCACCCCCGAGCTCATCACCCGGCTGGTGGCCGGCGGGGTCGGGATCGCCCCCGTCGTGCTGCACACGGGGGTGTCGTCCCAGGAAAGAGGGGAGCTACCGTATCCCGAGTTCTACCGCGTGCCTGACACGACCGCCCGGCTTGCCAACGCCGTGCGGGGCTGGGGCGGCAGGGTGGTCGCGGTCGGGACGACGGTGGTCAGGGCGCTCGAGACCGCAGCCGACCAGAACGGGTTGCTGGCGGCGAGTGAGGGCTGGACCGAGCTGGTGGTGACACCCGAGCGCGAGGTTCGGTCCGTAGACGGTCTGGTCACCGGCTGGCACGCCTCAGGGACGTCGCACCTGCTGCTCCTGGAAGCGTTGGCCGGACGACCCCTCGTGGAGGCCTCGTACCAGGCCGCCCTCCAGAAGCGGTATCTGTGGCACGAGTTCGGTGACCTCCATCTGATCCTGCCCTGACGTCGGGGCATCCCTGCGCCCGTTTCTCGGACGAGGGGCGAATCTCAGGTCTGGCCGACCACGAACCCGCCCATCATCTGCGTGGGGTGGAAGTCGCAGTGGAAGAAGTACTTGCCGGCGTGGATGGGCTGCACCTCGTAGGTCTCGGTCTTGGGGCCAATGACCAGCTTGCCCTTGAACAGGGACCGGGCGTTCGGATCTTTCCCGGGATCGGCCGAATAGATATGGATGTCGTGAGGCGTGGCGGGATCCTCGTTGCGGAACTCGATGGTGAAGGGTTGGTCGGCGGGCGCTGCCAGGCAGTTCTTCTGGTAGGTGATGCCCTTGACCGTTTCCTGCAGCCGGGTTCCGCTCGGCGTGCACGAGTAGCTGACCTGCTGCGCGGATGACCCTCCGGCTCCTGGAGCCGAAGATTCAACCGTTGACCCCGAGGCCTGCTGCCTGGCCGGCTGGAAGACGGCCCAGGCAGAGAGCACGGCAATCCCTGCCACGACCAGGCTGCCGGCAAGGAGCACGAAGGCCGGCGTCCGCCGCCTCACGCCGAGGGCAACCACGACCCCGATGGCCAGGGGGATGCCCAACACAACGGCCAGCGTGACCCGCGACGAATCGAGCAGTCCCAGCACGAAACGCACCCCCGACGAAGGGTATCCCGCCCGAAGGGCGGATCTCAGGCCACTCCGAAGGATATCGCCCCGGCCGTGGGCCCGCGAGGGGTTCCCCCGCCGGAAACGTCGCTCGCACTGCTGGTTTGGTACCCTCCTTTGACATATTCATGATCGAAGCCTCCGGAAGTGCCCCAGCTGGTACGCGCTGGTCCCGACGCGGTCCGGTCAGGACCGCGGGACTGGCGTTCGTGTGTTTCATCACAGCCCTGGCTGTCGCCCCCACCGCCGAGGCCGGCAATGGAATCGGCAATGGCAGGTTCCTCCGCCTGAAGCTTCCCCCGGAGGACCAGATAGCCCGGGAGGGGCCGGCGGCAGCCCAGGAGCGCCCGGCGCGGCTCCTGGAGGTCTGCCCGGTGGATCGGCCCAACCATTACATCGACGACTTCGGCGCCCCTCGGTGGGGAGGAGGCTTCCACCGCCACCAGGGGATCGACATCATGTCCCCACGGGGCACTCCCATCCGAGCTCCCTTCGATGGAACGGCCAAGGAGTCGGCGAGCTGGGCGGGAGGACTCGGTGTGTACGTCTACGGCGAGCGCGGGTTCGTGTTCAACGCGCATCTGATCCGCCTTGGGAAGCTTGGCAAGGTAAGGGCTGGCGATGTGATCGGCTACGTCGGCAACAGCGGAGACGCCCGGGGTGGATCAACTCACGACCACTTCGAGTGGCACCCGTCGGGGGGCCGGGCGGTCGATCCCTTCCGGCTCCTCAATGCGGCTTGCCAAGGTATTCCGAGCAGGCCGAACCCGCCTCGCAGGAGCACCACGTTCATATAGCCCAAACGTCCGAAGGCCCTGTTCAAACCGATCCGGCACAAACCGACGGCCACGGAGGGTGATGGCCTGGCCAGCCCTTTTGACCCACCGCCCAGGCCTCGTTAAAGTGCCGGCACCCGATCTGAGGGACGTGAAGGGAGGAACATGAAGACGCGCAGGAATCGTCTGTTGCTCGTGCTCGCGCTGACGCTGGTCGCGGGAGTGACGGCCCTGATCAACGCCCCCACAGCCCACTCCAGTGGGACAGGGACCTTCATCGTCGTCTACAAGGGGAACTCCGTACCGAAGGACGCGGCGAGCGTCATGAGCAAGGCCGGAGGGACCTTGGTCTACAGCTACCAGGCCATCGGCGTGGCCATCGCAAAGTCCACCGATCCTTCATTCCGGGGCAACCTGCTGAAGGACAACCGGATCGACGGGGCGTCGAGAACTGACAACTTCGGGGTCCAGCTGGGCGAAGCCGGCCTCGGTAACGACAACGGTGCGCCGGAGAGCCCGGCCCCGTCGAACTCGGGCGACAGTCTGTCGAACCGGCAGTGGGACATGGACCAGATCAAGGCTCCCGAGGCGCACGAGATCTCGACGGGAACGGGGGTCCTGGTCGGCGACATCGACACCGGGATCGACTTTACGAATCCCGACCTGGTGGCCAACATCGACGTCGCGAACAGCGCCAACTGCGTGAGCGGTGTGCCGGTCCCTGGGACCGCAGCGCAGGATGACAACGGTCACGGGACGCACACGGCCGGGATCATCGCAGCGGCCCAGAACGGCAAGGGGATCGTCGGCGTGGCACCAGGCGTGAAGATCGCCGCGATCAAGGCCGGGAACGCGGACGGGTTCTTCTTCCCCCAGGCTGTGGTCTGCTCATTCATGTGGGCGGCGACCCACAACGTGCAGGTCACGAACAACAGCTACTTCGCCGACCCCTGGTACTTGAACTGCAAGAACGACCCCGAGCAGCGGGCCATCTGGAACGCCGAGCGGCGGGCTATCAACTTCGCCATGCAGAGTGGGACCGCCGTCATCGCGGCCGAAGGGAACTTCGCCGACGACCTGGCGCACCCCACCATGGACCTGCAAAGCCCGGACGACACCGAGCCGGTGCCGCGTGAGGTTACCAACGCTTGCGCCGACATTCCGGCCGAGGTCCCGGGGGTGGTCAGCGTGACGGCATCCGGCAACAGGGTGCAGAAGTCGTTCTACTCGAGCTACGGAAGTGGGGTAACGAATGTGATCGCCCCCGGCGGCGACTCGATCCTGTTCGACCCGTCGCCGGACGTTCCGAACGGGCGGGTGCTATCCACCTGGCCGCAGGATCTGGTCGCGGCCTGCGCCCTCTCTCGGAGGGTCTTCGACTCCGACGGAACGCTGTACTGCTACCAACAGGGGACCTCGATGGCAGCGCCACACGCGGCAGGAGTGGCGGCCCTGATCATGAGCCAGCGTTCGGGCATCTCCCCCACCGCGGTGACGGCGATCCTCGAGGACACGGCCTACAAGATCGCCTGCCCGGCCGACCTGTCGCAGTACGACTTCTTCCCGTCGGTCAACAACGGCGCGCCGCAGGTGTGCACGGGTGGCACCGGCTACAACTCCTTCAA
>WNGB01027510.1_pt1 | contig 15333 bp, 16 predicted proteins | sample 5400681 | NCBI WGS metagenome assembly WNGB01 (sample SAMN13153367, study PRJNA577476) | soil metagenome | isolation source: 115 cm soil or saprolite under grassland replicate 2 | place: USA:California | collected 2016-06-15
GACGTCCGGCGCCGCCAGATCGCACCCGGAGTGACTCCCGGCGCCACCGCCACGCCGCCGGCGGTCGGTCTGTGAGGAAACGGTGTCTGAGTCCCGTCTCGCGGCCGTGTCCGGCTTCGGCCGGGGCGAGCTCGAGTTCCCCGACGGTCCCGTCAACTGGCTCACCCTCGGCCCTGAAGAGGCGCGCACGGCCTTTCTCGATCTCGACCGCTGGGTGAACTTCGTCAGGGTGGCCTACGGCCTCCCACCGACGGTCATCCCGCCGTTCTGGCACCGCCACGACGAGCTCATCTGGGAGCTGTCCGCGCTGCATCTGCATTGGGTCAACGCCTACGACGCTCACGCGTCCCTGTCCGGCCCGAATCACTGGCATCAGGACTTCGCCGCCGCCCGGGTGCGGCTGCGCGAGTGGGTGGCGACCAACGGCACGCGCCTCGACCGCGACCGGCCGACCCGGGTCACGGCCTGGCCCGGCGAAACCCGGGTCGCCCCGGCGAACGAAGTCGTGATCACCGACCGCGCCGAGGACTTCCGGAACTTCCTTCAGGAGGACTTCCACCAGCGCCAACGGAGGCACTGCTGAGTTCCACACCGGCGTCACCGGCACACCTGTCCACAGCCGGACAAACCTGATCGGCGACTCCGCCGTCCGAGGGCCGACGGTGAGGCATCCACCATCGAAGGGACCCGCCCATGTTGCTCGCCCACGCAGTGGCCCTCGCCGAAGCCCGCACCTACATCGCCGCCCTGGCCGACCTCGCCGTCTCGGCCGACGCCTCGCTGGCCTACGAGCGCACCCTGCTCTACCTCGACGCGATTCACGGCGACGACGTACCCACCCTAGACCGAAGTTACGGCGGTCTTGAGCGGCGATTCTGTGCGTGACCTGCGTGTTCGTGTCTTCGCGGTCTTGTGCTGTAGTCAGAATATTCGGCGTGTTCAGCGGATCTGATCCGTGTAATGCCGTTACTGTGTGTTCATGGGTAGGCAGGGTGGCGCGGTTCACGTAGTCAGAGTGCGGAAGTCGCATGTGGACAAGCACGGGGAGCGCCGCGAGTACCAGTCGGCCTACCTGCGCCGGACGTTCCGCGAGGGCGGCAAGGTTCGCAACGAGACGGTCGCGAACCTGTCCGCGCTGCCGGCTCATGTCGTGGACTGGGTCGAGGCCGGGTTGAAGGGCAAGTCGCTGGTGCCGGCCGACCAGGCGGCCACCATCACCCGCTCGGTTCCGCATGGCCACGTCGCGGCGGTCCACGCCCAGGCCGTCGCGCTGGGTCTGCCCGCGCTGCTGGGTCCGGCCGGGCGGCACCGGGACCTGGCGCTGGCGTTGATCATCTCCCGGGTGGTGCACCCCGGGTCGAAGCTGGCCACCGCGTGCTGGTGGGACGACACCACCCTCGGTGTGGATCTGGACGTGGCCGGCGCCTCGACCGACGAGGTCTATGCCGCGATGGACTGGCTGCTCGGCCGCCAGGACGCGATCGAGGCCACCCTGGCCAGGCGGCACCTCGGGCCGCAGGCGAACCCGTCGCGGATGGCGTTGTTCGACCTGTCCTCGGCGTGGATGGAGGGCAGCCACTGCCCGCTCGCCAAGCGGGGTTACTCCCGGGACGGGAAGAAGAACCGGACCCAGATCGAGTACGGGCTGCTCACCGACCCCGCAGGCCGCCCGGTCGCGATCAGGGTGTTCGGCGGCAACACCGCCGACCCGAGTGCGTTCATCGAGGCGGTCAAGATCGTCCGGGACAGGTTCGGGCTCACCGCGATGGTGATGGTCGGTGACCGCGGGATGGTCACCTCCGCCCGGATCGAGGCCCTGCGTGCCGACAACGCCGACCCCGACACCGACTCCGACCTGGGCTGGCTGACCGCACTACGGGCACCCGCGATCGCCAAGCTGGCCGCGCAGGGCGGGCCCTTGCAGCCGACCCTGTTCGACCAGCAGAACCTCGCCGAGATCGCCCACCCCGACTATCCCGGGGAACGGCTGGTCGCGTGCCGCAACCCGTTCCTGGCCGCCGAGCGGGCCCGCAAACGCGACGAGCTGCTGGCCGCCACCGAGACCGTCCTGGCCCCCGTCGTCGCCTCGGTGACCGCCGGTCGGCTCCATGGTGCGGACCGGATCGGACTCAAGATCGGCAAGATCCTCAACACCTACAAGATGGCCAAACACTTCGAAGTCACCATCACCGACACCACCCTGACCATCACCCGCAGGAGCGAGCAGATCGAGGCCGAGGCCGCCCTGGACGGCATCTACGTCATCCGCACCACCGTGCCCGAGCACACCCTGGACGCCGCCGGCGTGGTCGGCGCCTACAAGAACCTCGCGAACGTCGAACGCGACTTCCGCACCATCAAGGTCGACGACCTCGACCTGCGCCCGATCTACCACCGCCTCGAGGACCGGGTCCGCGCGCACGTGCTGATCGTGATGCTCGCCGCCTACCTGACCTGGCACCTGCGCCGATCCCTGGCCCCGCTGACCTTCACCGACCAAGATCGACCCACCCGCACCGATCCCGTCGCCCCCGCACAACGCTCGGCTGCGGCGACCCGCAAGGCCTCCCGCCGCAAAGACCCCGACGACCAGCCGGTGCGCTCCTTCAGGACCCTGCTCGACCACCTGGCCACCCTGACCCGCAACGACATCCAATACGGCCCCGACGGACCCGTCGTGCCCACCCTGGCCGTCCCCACCCCAACGCAGCGCCGCGTCTTCGAACTCCTCGGCACCGTCATCCCGCTGAACCTGAAGTAGACAGAACCCACACACCCCGAAACCACGAACCCCCTGCTCAGCAGGGGGTTCGCCATGTCACAGCAGACGTAACTTCGGGCTAGAGGGAGTCACCTTCCACACCTTCCGTCGGACGGTGGCCACCCAGATCGACGCTGTGTTGGACGCGGAACGCGCCGCCGGCCAGCTCGGCCACGGCTCGACAGCGGTGACCGAGGCGTCCTACATCAACCGGTCACCGGTGGTGGTGGATGCCTCAGCGGCGACCGAACTGCTAGGACCGAGGTCGGCGTCGACCTGACTAGGCGATCGCCGCCCCACGCGCTATGAAGCTGAGAGGGGCGACCCGAAGGTCGCCCCTCTTCACGTTGTGAGTGCCGCACGGCCACACGTACTCAAACCCAAAGAGACCAAGACCGCGCAGCACTCCCCAGCCGGAGCCGGGCAACCGGTCGACGCCGGGTCTCGCCAAGATCCGGGAACCACCCCGGAGCGGACGCGATGCCGCCGACTGACATCTATTTTCGGGGTCCGACCACTGGGCGCTCAGCCGGGCCACGCGGGGAGGCCCGGGGTCACTTGACCCCTTCGTGTGGCCCCAAAGTGGGTCCAAAGTGGGTCCTAACGGAACCTTCCAGTTCGACGGACCACTTCACCGCTCTTCTGTTGTCGCAGGTCAGACCTGCTTTTTCGGTCGGGCTGACAGGATTTGAACCTGCGACCCCTTGACCCCCAGTCAAGTGCGCTACCAAGCTGCGCTACAGCCCGAAGCGCCCCGGCAGATCGCCGAAGCGCGGAGTGAACCCTACCGCAGGCTCCCGGCCATCGCGGAATCAGGGCCGGGAGTCCGGGTCCGGCACGGCGTGAAAAGTACGGCGGCGGGTACTGCATCCCGAACCCCTCCCGGCCGTCGAGGTAGAGGAGGAGACTGTGCTCACCATCGTGTCCATGGACGTCGTCGAGCTGATCATGCGCGACCACCGGGAGGTCGATCGGATCTTCGACGAGCTGCGCAACGACCCGGGGAGCCGGCCGGTTCTGGTGCCGGTGCTCGAGATGCTCCTGACCGCCCACAGCCGGGCCGAGGAGGCGGCCGTCTACCCGGCCGCGGCCAAGGAGGCGGGCGAGGTCGGCGAGGTGGCGCACAGTCATCGCGAGCACCTGCTGGCCGACCAGCTGGTCGCCCTGCTGGCCGACACCGACCCGGAGGCGGCGGAGTTCGACGACGTACTCGACGAGCTCGTCGACACGGTCACCCACCACGTCAACGAGGAGGAGTCCAAGCTGCTGCCCGGCATGAAGGCCCACCTGGGCGAGGACCGGCGAGCCGAGCTGGGACGGGCGTTCCTCGACTCTCGCTCCGAGCATCTCGGGCTGCCGGTCCGCGAGAACGCCGAATCGTGAGACCCGTCGTACGCCGCGAGGTCAGCGCTTGCGCTTTTCGCGGGGCTTGACGGTGATGTTGATCGGCGTACCGACGAAGCCGAACTCCTCACGCAGCCGCCGCTCGATGAACCGCTCGTAGCCGGCGTCCAGCTTGCCGCTGGTGAACAGCACGAACGTCGGCGGTGCGGTGGTCGCCTGGGTGCCGAACAGGATCTTCGGCTGCTTGCCGCTGCGCACCGGATGTGGGTGCTCCTGGACCAGCCGGCCGAGGAAGCCGTTGAGCGCGCCGGTCGAGATCCGCGTCTCCCAGCCCTCCAGCGCCTTGTCGAGCGCGGGCACCAGCCGGTCGATGTGCCAGCCGGTGCGGGCGGTGACGTTGATCCGCGGCGCCCACTGCACCTGCACCAGCTCGCGCTCGATCTCGCGGTCGAGGTAGTAACGGCGCTCCTCGTCGACCAGGTCCCACTTGTTGAACGCGATCACCAGGGCCCGGCCGGACTCGCGCACGGTCTGGATGATCCGTAGGTCCTGCTCGGAGATGTTCTGCGACCCGTCGACCACGAGTACGGCGACCTCGGCGCGCTCGATGGCGGTCGCCGTACGCAGGGAGGCGTAGTACTCGTGACCGGACGCCTCCTTGACCCGCTTGCGGATGCCGGCGGTGTCGATGAACCGCCATTCGCGGCCGCCGAAGCTGATCAGCTCGTCGACCGGGTCGACGGTAGTGCCGGACGCGTCGTCGACCACGACCCGCTCCTCCCCCGCCAGCTTGTTGAGGAGCGAGGACTTGCCGACGTTCGGGCGGCCGACGATCGCGATCCGCCGCGGCCCTCCGATCTCCTCGTACGTCGCCTCCGGGGTCTCCGGCAGCGCCTCGAGTACGGCGTCGAGCAGGTCGCCGGACCCGCGACCGTGCACGGCCGAGATCGGGTGTGGCTCACCCAGCCCGAGGTTCCACAGCGCGTAGGACTCGGCCTCGATCCGCTCGTCGTCGGCCTTGTTGGCAGCGAGCACGACCGGCTTGTTGGACTTGCGCAGGATCCGGACCACGGCCTCGTCGTGATCGGTGATGCCGACCGTCGCGTCGACCACGAACAGCACCGCGTCGGCCAGCCCGACCGCGACCTCGGCCTGGGCGGCGATCCGTTCGGCGAGCCCGCGGGCGTCGGGGTCCCAGCCGCCGGTGTCGACGACGGTGAAGGCGCGGCCGTTCCAGTTGGCGTCGTAGGAGACGCGGTCGCGGGTCACGCCGGGGACGTTCTCGACGACCGCCTCGCGGCGACCGATGATCCGGTTGACCAGGGTCGACTTGCCGACGTTGGGCCGGCCGACCACCGCTAGGACCGGCGCCGGCCCGCTCGCGACGACGGGGTCGGGCATGTCAGTCATCGGTCTGCTCCTTGGTGTCGGCACCCGGGACCAGCGCCACGATCTGCCCGATCACCTCGTCGAGGGTGAAGTCGGTGGTGTCGATGTGGACGGCGTCGTCGGCCATCGCCAGCGGCGAGAGGTCGCGGCCGGAGTCGATCCGGTCGCGGGCGGCCAGCGACTGCTGGGTCGCGGCGACATCGGAGCCGCCCTGCTCGGCGGCGCGCCGGGCGGCGCGGGCGGCGACATCGGCGGTCAGGTAGACCTTCAGGTCGGCGTCCGGCGCCACCACGGTGCCGATGTCGCGGCCCTCGACGAGGATGCCGCCCTTGCCGATCAGCTCGCGCTGCAGGATCAGGATGCGCGCCCGCACCTCGGGTACGGCGCTGACCGGGCTCACCGCCTTGGTGACCGCCTCGCCGCGGATCTCGACCGCGACGTCGACGCCGTCGACGTGGATGGTCGGCTCGAGAGGGTCGGTGCCGGACTCGATCACCGGCTCCGCGCACCTCGCGGCAACCGCCGCCGGGTCGTGTACGTCGACTCCGTGGGTCAGCATCCAGTGGGTCATCGCGCGGTACTGCGCGCCGGTGTCGAGGTAGCGCAGGCCGAGCCGGGTGGCGACGCCACGCGACGTACTCGACTTGCCGGAACCGGAGGGACCGTCGACGGCGATCACGATGTCGGCGGGGACGCTGCTCACGAGACCTGCTTCCAGAAACGGGGACCTGACCGGGGAGCAGACTACCGGTGAACGGCCCAGTTCCTGGCTTCGAGAGACGTCAGCAGGTGCTCGGCGCGGTCCTCCGCGACCACCAGCTCGACGAGGCCGACCGGACGACTGGGGTCGTGGTCGATGTGGACGTCCTCGATGTTGACGTCGCTGGCGCCAGCGTCCGCGAAGAGCCGCGCCAGCTCGCCCGGATGGTCGGGCACCGACACGAACACCGACCGCATCGGTCGGACCGGGCCGCCGTGCTTGCCCGGGATGGCCCGGGTGCCGGCCACGCCGGCCTGCAGCACCTTCACCAGGTCGTCTCGGGACCGCTCCCCCACGGCGGACATCAGCGTGTCCAGCTGGTCGCGAACCTGCTCCAGCAACGCGAGTACGGCGTCCGCGTTGGCCGTCAAGATCTGCTGCCACAGCTGCGGGTCGCCGCCGGCCACCCGGGTCACGTCGCGGACCCCTTGCCCGGACAGCGCGAGGTGCTCGGGCGGCGCCTCGGCCAGCCGGCCCGCCACCAGGGAGGCCAGCAGGTGTGGCAGGTGCGAGGTGCGAGCGACGGCCAGATCGTGCTCGGCCGGGCTCATGACGAGGGGTACGGCGCCGCACAGCTCGGCCAGCGCGGTGACCAGCTCGACGGCGTCGGGATCCGACCCGTCATGTGGGGTGATCGCCCAGGGGCGGCCGTCGAAGAGTCCGGCGTTGGCGCTGGACGGGCTGGCCGGCGTACGCCTCACCGGCGCCGAGACCGCCCGCCGTGCGCACGTGGTGAGGGCGGATGTCAGAGAGGTACACCGTCATTCCGGCGCGCCGACAGGCCAGGCCGATGGAGGTGCCGAGCAGGCCAGCGCCGATCACGTGCACCGGGCCGGTCAGGGCGGACATGCAACTCCTCGTTCGCGGGAGCTCTGTCGCGCCCCCTGTCGGGCACAGGCTACTGACCGGTGTCGCTCCTGCACGCAGGGGACCACGCACTGGGCCGGTCGCGTTGGGTCGGGTGGGGTGGCTGGCCGGGTGGAGCCGGGGTCGGGCATTGGTGTTGCCGAGGGGAGGCGCCCACACGTCGGTGGTCTAGAGATTGGCGCCGTCGAGCAGGGTGCCGAGCTCCTCGCGGGTCAGTTCGCGCAGCTCCCCGGCCTTCAGGCCGCGCAGGGTAACCGGGCCGAAGGCGGTGCGGGTGAGGCGGCGTACGGGATGGCCGACATGGTCGAGCAGCCGACGGACGATCCGGTTGCGGCCCTCGTGGATGACCAGCTCGACGATGGAGCGGCCCTTCGCGTTGCCCTGCCCGGCGCCGACCAGCTTGATCTGGGAGACCGCGACCGGTCCGTCCTCGAGGGTGACGCCGTCGAGCAGCCGCTTGAGGGTGTCCTTGCCGACCTCGCCGTCGACCTCGGCGACGTAGGTCTTGTCCACTTCGTATGACGGGTGCGCCATCCGGTGCGCGAAGTCGCCGTCGTTGGTGAGCAGGATCAGCCCGGAGGTGTCGGTATCGAGGCGGCCGACGTGGAAGAGGCGTTCGGGCCGGTCGGCGACGAGGTCCGCGAGAGTACGACGGCCCTCGGGGTCGGACATCGTCGACACCACGCCGCGGGGCTTGTTGAGGACCAGGTAGACGTGGTCGCTCACCGGCGGCAGCCGCTTGCCGTCGACCCGGATGACGGCCGTGCGCGGGTCGACCTTGGTGCCGAGCCGGGTCACGATCTCGCCGTCGACCTCGACCAGGCCCTCGAGCATCAGCTCCTCGCACTTGCGGCGCGAGGCAACGCCCGACTGGGCCAGCAGCTTCTGCAGCCGGATCAGGCCCTCGTCGTCGGTCTCGATCACTCGGTCGCTCCCGGCCAAGTGTCGGGGACCAGGTCCGAAGCGCGAACTGTGGCCGTCTGCCCCGTCGGCTCGGAGCGCGCCGGCTGCTCCGACTCCGCCGAGTCACCGGCCGAGTCACCGGCCGAGTCACCGGCCGGCTCACCCATGGCCTCGGGCTGCGTCGACGTACCGGACATGGCGGCGAGGTCGTCCTCGAGGTCGTCCATGTCGGGCAGGTACGGCGCCAGCTCGGGCAGATCGTCGAGCGAGGTGACGCCGATGCGCTCCAGGAAGTAGTTGGAGGTGCGGTAGAGGTTGGCGCCGTTCTCGCCGTCCTGGCCGGCCTCCTCGACCAGTCCGCGGGTGATCAGGGTGCGCATCACGCCGTCGACGTTGACCCCACGGATCGCGGAGACCCGGGCCCGCGAGACCGGCTGCTTGTAGGCCACCACCGCGAGCGTCTCGAGTGCGGCCTGGGTGAGTCGCGCCTGCTGGCCGTCGAGCACGAACGCCTCCACGACCGCGGCGTACTCCTCACGGGTGTAGAACCGCCAGCCTCCGGCGACGTTGCGCAGCTCGAAGCCGCGGCCGTCGCGGGTGTACTCGGCGGCCAGGTCGGCCAGCGCCGCGGTGACCTCCTCGACGGGGTAGCCCACGGTGGACGCAAGCGTCACCTGGTCGAGCGGCTGGTCGGCCACCATCAGCACCGCCTCGAGCGCGGGACGCAGGTCGGCGACCGCCACCGCCAGCATCTCCCCCTCGGGGGCGTCCGGCAGCAGGGTCTCGGTTGTGCTCTGGTTCCTTCGCCGGCGGCTGCTCCGCCGTGGCGTCCGGATCACGCTCGGACCCGACGTCGGCCTCACCCTCGGCCTCGGTCTCAGCGTCGGCCTCACCCTCGGCCTCGGTCTCAGCGTCGTCCTCGGTCTCAGCGTCGTCCTCCGGAGGCGCCCCGTCGAACTCGTCCTTGATCTCGATGTCCTCGTCGCCGCCGGTCCACCGCACGGTCAGCTCACCGAGCGGAGTGACCTGGTCGAACGACACCGCGCCCTCGCGGAACAGCTCCAGCAGCGACAGGAACCGCGCCACCGTGGTCTGCGTATCGGGCGAGTCACCGCACAGGGCCCGGAAGGTCAGCGTGCCACCCCGGCGCAGCCGCTCCATCACCAGGGCGCCCTGCTCCTTGACCGACACCCGGGTTGCGTGGATGTGCTGGAGCGAGACCTCCAGCACCGGCTTCGGCTCCATGGCCTTGGCCGCCAGCCCGGCGAACTGTTCCAGCCCGATCCCGATCAGCACCTCGGGCAGCAGGGTCGCGAACCGCTCCTCCAGCCCGACCGCGCGCGGGTGGCGGCGCGACTCGTTCGCCAGCCGCGTCGCGAGTACGCCGGCGACCTGCTTGAAGGCGCGGTACTGCAGCAACCGCGCGAACAGCAGGTCGCGTGCCTCGAGCAGCGCCAGATCCTCCTCGTCCTCGACGTCACCTTGGGGCAGCAGCCGGGCCGCCTTGAGGTCGAGCAAGGTCGAGGCGACCAGCAGGAACGACGTGGTCTGCTCAAGGTCCCACTCGCGGCCGATCGCCTTGACGTGCGCGAGGAACTCGTCGGTGACAGTCGAGAGCGAGACCTCGGTGATGTCGAGCTTGTGCTTGGCGATCAGGTTCAGCAGCAGGTCGAAGGGACCCTCGAAGTTGTCGAGGCGGACCTCGAAGCCGGGCGTCTCGGTGCCGGGCTCGGTCACAATCGCGCTGCTTCCTGGGACGGACCGGTTTGGGGCGACCGTCGTCATGCCTGGTTGAGCCGCTGCACGATGACGCTGTCCTCGCCATGTGCCTCGAAGTCGGCCAGCACGATCGCGACCGCCTCGCGGACCAACCGGCCGCGGTCGACGGCCAGCCCGTGCCCCGACCGCAGCGCCAGCCTGGCGTGCTCGATGTCGTGCAGCTCCCCCAAAGTGACGTAGACGGTCATCTTCTCGTCGTGCCGCACCCGGCCGCTCGGCTTGCGGACCGAGGACTGCTCGGCCTCGGCCTCACGCTGGGTGTCGCGGTCATCGACGGCCCGCACCGGCGAGCGCCGCCGGCGCTTCTCCTCGTCGGTCCCGTCGGCGGCCGCGCCGCCGGCGCTGGTCGCCCGGAACAGGTGGTCGGCGGTCGGCAGGCTTACTCGGCGTGCCAACGCGCGAGCACCTCCCTGGCCAGTTGCCGGTAGGAGTCGGCACCCCCGGACGTGGAGGCATATGTCGTGATCGGCTCGCCGGCCACGGTGGAGTCGGAGAACTTGACGGTACGACGGATCACCGTGTGGAAGACCGTGTCTCCCCACGCCGACACCAGCCGCTCCATCACCTCGCGGCTGTGCAGCGTGCGACCGTCGTACATGGTGCCGACGATGCCGTCGACGACCAGCTTGGGGTTGAGCCGCTCCTGCACCTTGTCGATGGTGTTCTTGAGCAGCGCGACCCCGCGGAGCGCGAAGTACTCGCACTCCAGCGGCACGAGTACGCCGTCGGAAGCGGTCAGCGCGTTGACGGTCAGCAGGCCCAGGGACGGCTGGCAGTCGATCAGGATGACGTCGTACGTCGCCATCGCGGGCCCGAGCACCCGGGTCAGCGTCTGCTCGCGCGCGACCTCGTGCACCAATTGCACCTCGGCGGCCGACAGGTCGATGTTGGAGGGCAGCAGGTCCATGCCAGGGACCCGCGTCGGGACGACCACCTCGTCGACCTTGACGTCGCGCTCCATCAGCAGGTTGTAGATGCTCAGGTCGAGCTCGTGCGGGTTGAGCCCGAGTCCGACCGACAGCGAGCCCTGGGGGTCGAAGTCGACGAGCAGGACCTTGCGGCCGTACTCGGCGAGCGCCGCGCCCAGGTTGATCGCGGTCGTGGTCTTGCCGACGCCGCCCTTCTGGTTGCAGAGCGAGACGACCCGCGCGGGGCCGTGCTCGGCCAGCTTCTCCGGCTGGGGCAGGTGCGGCATGGGGCGTCCGGTCGGACCGTACTCGACCTTCTCAAGGAGGGCCGGCCCGGAGTCCTCCAGGGGCAGTGGCTGGGTCACGCGATCCTCTTCTTCCGTGTGCGGTCGGTGCGGCGGCGGCAGGTCGGGTGCCGTGGTCCCGGAGCCGCCGGGGAACTGGCTCTCGGGAACGTACTCCACGCTTTCCATGCGAACGCCTCCGCCTCGTCGTCGCCTGTTGTCGCCTGTTGTCGCCTAGCCGTCCCAACGTCTCGGGCTGGGCCTGATCACGATCACTCACCACGATCCCGCACTGTGGTGCCGTCACCGCGAGCCACGCCGTACGGTCCGGTTGCTTTGTCGACACGGCGACTTCTCGACGGACTCTAGGGCCGGTGTTTCCGTGCCCACAAGCCGAGCCGACCCCAGCACGCAAATCTGTTGAGGGCCTGTGCACTCGCTCCCTCGGTGGGCGCACAGGCATTCCCCCACCTGTGGAAAAACCTGTGTACGACGGCCTCGGCCCCTCGAGCGCCCCTCGCCCATTGACACGCCCGGCGCGGCACAGCCCGGTCACCCGCTACCTCAGGTGACGGCGCCGGTCCCAGAGGATCCAGGGACCACCCCTGCCGGTGCAGAAGCGGCGTCCGCGCAGGGTCTCGAACCATTCGCCCGGGTCGCCCAGTTCGAGCCGGACCAGCTCCCGATCGCCACTGCACCCGATGCTGCTGCTCCCGTCGGTTGGGGGCTCCTCCGGCACCGGCCCTCTGTCGAGGGCGAGCGCGGTGATGTCGGCGCCGACCCCGACGTAACCGCAAACCGTGGCGACGAACGGCACCGATCCGTGTTGCCCAACCCTCAGCTGCAGCAGCAGCCGGGTCCAGGGCGACAGGTCCCAGCTCCGCCCTGCGGCCTCGAGCTGTTCGGGTCGCGGGCTCAGCAGGTCAAGGCCGCGCGTCGGACCCAGGCGCGCCACGAAGAGTTCGCGCGGGCAGGCCCCGGTCAGCTCGAGCTCGTCGACCCGCGGCCAGTCGACGAGGGCTTGCACCAGATGCCCGTCGTACAGGACAGATCCGGCGGTGCGGATTGCCGGGCCGGCGAACCCGGCCCGAACCAGGCGGGTGGCCTGTGGCCGGGTCAGGCCCACGTCCGCCAGGATCCGAGCTGCTTCTCGAGTGCTGACCAACATGCCGCGAAATTAGGGTCGCCGACCTGACACTCACCACATCGATCGGGACGCCTGTGGACAGCCGCCTGCGCGACCGGCACAGTCAGTCCGAAGGAGTCTTCCGGGCAGTCGGCCCATAGTGCCAGGCGGCACCATAGACCGACTGCACCAACCGTTAGTTCCGGCTACCCGCCAGGGCAGGACCAGATCCGAAAGCGCCACCCCAAAGCGCCCACCTGAAAGCGACCGTGAAAGCCGGTGAAAGGCCGGCGAGCCCGCGTGAAAGCGCCGTGAAAGCGGCGCCGGTCACCGTAGGGCCATGACGAACTCACTGAACCCCGACCTCGCGGTCCGCATCGAGGGTCTGGTCAAGACCTTCGGAGAGCAGCGGGCCGTCGACGGCATCGACCTGGAAGTACGCCGCGGCGAGATCTTCGGCGTTCTCGGCCCCAACGGCGCCGGCAAGACCACCATGCTGCGGATGCTGGCCACCCTGCTGCCGATCGACGCCGGCCGGGCGGAGATCTTCGGCGTGGACGTCCGGCGCGAGCCCCACGTGATCCGCCAGCTGGTGGGTGTCACCGGGCAGTACGCCTCGGTCGACGAGAACCTCACCGCCATCGAGAACCTCTGGCTCTTCGGCCGGCTGCAGGGCCTCTCCTCGACGAAGGCCCGGAGCACCGCCGACGACCTGCTCGGCCGGTTCGGGCTCGAGGAGGCGGCCGACAAGGCCATCTCGAACTTCTCAGGCGGCATGCGCCGGCGGCTCGACCTGGCCGCCAGCCTGATCACCCGGCCGCCGCTGATCTTCCTCGACGAGCCCACCACCGGTCTCGACCCGCGCACCCGCGGCCAGATGTGGGACACCATCCGCGACCTGGTCTCGGACGGGTGCACGGTCCTGCTGACCACCCAGTACCTCGACGAGGCCGACCAGCTGGCCGGCCGGATCGCGGTCATCGACCGCGGCCGCAAGGTCGCCCAGGGTACGCCGGATGAGCTCAAGACCGCGGTGGGCAACTCGACGCTGCAGCTGCTGCTGACCGACCCGGCCGACCTGGCCGCGGCCACCACCGTCGTACGCCGCGAGCTGCGGGAGGAGCCGGTGCTCACCCCCGAGCACGGCCGCCTCAACGTGGCTCTCGACCGCGCCGACCAGGCCGCCGACGTACTCATCGCCCTGCGCACGGCCGGAGTCTCGATCTCCTCGGTCGCCGTGCAGAAGCCCAGCCTCGACGAGGTGTTCCTGGCCCTCACCGGCCACGACACCCACGAGACCGACACCGACCTCACCCCGGAGGTGACCCGATGACCACCCTCGCCCCTGAACAGACCACGAACCACTCCGCCGACCCGGCGGCCGGCCTGCGCCGCCACGTCAGCCTGCACGACACGCTCAGCCAGACCATGACGCTCGCCTGGCGGGCCGCGAAGAAGATGCGCCGCAACCCGGAGCAGTTCTTCGACGTGACCTTCCAGCCGATCCTGTTCACCGCGATGTTCGCCTATATCTTCGGTGGCGCGATCTCCGGTGACGTGGAGAGCTACCTGCCGCTGATGATCCCCGGCATCCTGGCCCAGACCACGCTGACGGCCTGCATGGCGACCGGCGTACAGCTGCGGGAGGACATGGACAAGGGCGTCTTCGACCGCTTCAAGTCGCTGCCGATCTCCCGGATCGCGCCGCTGGCCGGCCCGATGGTGGCCGACCTGTTGCGCTACGGCATCGCGGCGACGTTGACCTTCGGGATGGGCCTGCTGATGGGCTACCGCCCCGGCGGCGGTGCGGCCGGCGTACTCGGTGGGTGGGCGTTGGCGATCTTCGCCGGTTGGTCGCTGGCCTGGGTCTTCACCTGGGTCGGGACGATCTCCAAGAGCGCCCAGGCGGTGCAGGGCATCAGCCTGATGATCATGTTCCCGCTGACCTTCCTGTCCAACGCCTACGTGCCGGTCGACACCCTGCCCGGCTGGCTGGAGTCCTTCGTCAAGCTCAACCCGGTCTCCCACGTGGTCTCCGCGGTCCGCGACCTCGCCAACAACGGTGCGGTCACCGCCGAGGTCGGCTGGGCCCTGCTCGGGTGCCTGGCCGTGGTCGCGATCTTCGCGCCGCTGTCGGTGCGGACGTTCCGCAACCGGATGTGATTTCGGATCTCGAGCCTCCGGGCGATGTCGACCGACATCGCCCGGAGGCTCGTTCGTCGCGGGTCAGGCTTACGGCGCGCGGTCGTAATGGTGCTCCTCGACGGTCGCCGCTCGGCGGGACCGGATCACGGCCTGGATGAGCGCGAGAAGGATGGCCGCCGCCCCCACGATGACGAGCAGCCACCCCAGCTGGTCGTCGTTCACATTCGGGATGTCGTAGGTGACGACGTCGAGGACGAGAACCAGTCCGGCCAACAGCAGAACGATTCCGAGTCCGATTCCCATGGTGGGCCCCTTCCTGTCAGAGCTGTGCCTGGTCAGGGATCAGCGGACCGGTACCCGGCTCGCCGTACATTCATGCGTGCGCCGACAGCGGGCAGCAACCCCGGCCATCGGCGGCCCGCTGCCCGCAACCGGATCTGAGGGTCAGCCGAGTAGCTCGCGGACGGCCGCCCGGGCCTCGTCGAGAAGGTCGGGTCCGCGGCGGTCGCCGTACTCCTCGAGCAGCTGGTCCAGCAGCCCCGGCGCGAGTCTCTCCGCCGGGGCTGCGGCGTTGTCCCAGGCCATCGTCGGCACCAGCCGGTTGTAGGCGAACCGGTTGGCCAGCGCGAGCAGCCGGCAGGCCATCGGCGCCGGTACGGCGTCGCGGTGCAGCCCCCACATGGCCAGGCCGAAGAAGACCAGCCCGGCCACCGGGAAGTCCAGGTTGACCCGCTGGGAGTCGAGGACGGCGAGAGCCTTGCTCCGGAGTACGCCGTAGATGTCGGCGCCGTCGTCGCCTCGACCGTGCAGGGCGTGTGCGCTGACCGCGGCCGCCTCACCGAACAGGATCCACGGCTCCAGCCCGGTGGCCTCGCCAAGGCCCGGGAACCGCAGCGCGCGCAGCTGCTCCATCGCGGCCCGGTAGAGCCGCAGCCCCTCGGCCAGGTCGCCGCTGGCCAGCGCCAGCTCGGCCTTGCTGGTGGCGACGACGACTCCCCCGCCGAACCCGGACCGCCGCTGCTCCGCGGCGGCGATCCGGTCGATCTCCTCGGAGGCCTCGTCGAGGC
>WNGB01009292.1_pt1 | contig 15332 bp, 10 predicted proteins | sample 5400681 | NCBI WGS metagenome assembly WNGB01 (sample SAMN13153367, study PRJNA577476) | soil metagenome | isolation source: 115 cm soil or saprolite under grassland replicate 2 | place: USA:California | collected 2016-06-15
AGGCCGAGGGCCACCGAGCCCAGGCCCGCGCCCGACCTGCCCAGGAACCCGCGCCGCGTGAGGCGCTCCCCCATCGCCCGAACGTCGTCGGTGAGAATCTCCATGCTTACCTCGGCCTATGACCGCGTGATGACCTCGGGCAGGTTCAGGATCGCCCGGGCCACCGAGGTCCAACCGGCCAGCTCCACCACGTTCAGGTCCTTCGCCGCGGGGGCGAGGCCCGCGGCCACGAGCCGGCCCGCGGCGGCCCGGTTCGTCCCATACTCGGCCCGGTGCTTCCGGAAGAGCTCCCCGAGCACGCGCACCTCGTCCTCGCGCGGCGCCCGCGCCAGGACCCGGGCGTAGGCCCAGCGCAGCCGGTCTTCGAAGCTCGCCCCGCCCTCGCGCAGGATCCGCGCCGCGAAGACCCGCGCGGCCTCGACATAGGTCGGGTCGTTCATCAGCACCAGGGCCTGCTGGGGGACGTTGGAGCGTGTGCGCTCGGCCACGCACTCCTCCCGGGAGGGCGCGTCGAAGGCGAGAAGGCTCGGCTGGGGGAAGGTCCGCTGCCACCAGGTGTAGATCCCGCGGCGGTACTGGTCCTCGCCGGCCGAGTCGTCCCATTCGCGGGGCGGGAAGTTGAGGAAGGCCCAGTATCCCCGGGGCTGGTAGGGGTGGACGCTCGGCCCCCCCATGCGGGTGGACAGGAGCCCGCTGACCGCGAGCGCGTTGTCGCGCACCGTCTCCGCGTCGAGCCGGAAGCGGCTCTGGCGCGCGTAGAGCCGGTTGTAGGGGTCGCGCTCCAGCAGCTCGCGGGGGCCTCCCGAGGCCTGGCGGTAGGTGGCCGAGGTGACGAGGGTCCTGATCACGTGCTTCATGTCCCAGCCGCTCTCCATGAACTCCACCGCCAGCCAGTCGAGCAGCTCCGGGTGGGTCGGCCATTCGCCCTGCGAGCCCAGGTCCTCGAGGGTCCGGGAGAGCCCCTGTCCGAAGAAGAGCTTCCACAGCCGGTTCACGAAGACGCGGGCGGTGAGCGGGTTGTCCTTCGAGGTGAGCCAGCGGGCGAGATCGAGCCGGGTCGCGCGCCGCCCGCCGGAGTCGATCGGGGGGAGGAAGTGCGGGACGGCGGGCTGCACCACCTCGCCGGACTCGTCCAGCCAGTTGCCCCGCGGCAGGATGCGCACCGGCTCCGGCTCCTCGGCGGTGGTGATGAGCGACTGCGAGACGTCCTTGAGCAGCTCCTCCCTCCGTAGCTCCGCGGCCCGGAGCCTCGCGCGGAGGGGCGCCCGCTCGGGAGCGATCCGCCGGTAGAGGCTCGCCAGGGTCTCCTGCTGCTCCTTCGTGCGCTTGGTGCGGTCGATGGCCGCGATCTCGAAGATGTCCTTCGTGATCCCGACCCCGGGCTCCGTGCGGACCGGCCAGGGGTCGGTGGTCGCGTTCAGGCGGAAGCGGCCGAGCGTGCGGCCTCGTCCCGCGTTCTGGTGGAGCACGAGGGTGAGGGTCGTCTCCTCGCCGGTGCCCACGGGCTCCGCGGCCTCCACGACCAGGCGGTGGTCCAGGCCGTCCGCCGCGAGGAGCGCCCAGCCTCCCTCGGTCGTCCGCCCGTCGATGGCCGCCGCGGGGCTGAAGCGCGCCCCGGGCTCCGGGAGGGGGGTCGAGGCGGTCGCGTTGCGGAGCGGGACCTTTCGCCCCGCGGCATCCTGGAGCACGAGCTCCGAGACGACGAATCCGCCCTCCGGGTCGCGACCCGGTCCGCCCTTCGGCAGCTCCTCGAAGGTCCGGCCCTCCAGACGGAACGCGGTCATGCCCTTGAGGACGGTCTTGAAGCTGACGGTGTAGGTGTCGCGGGCCGGCTTCGGGCCCGCGGCGGTGGTGGCGATGAGCGAGAAGTCGTTGCCCTGGATCAGGACCCGGGTGCCGTTCGCGGAGGACGCTTCGACCGGCTCGAGGACGTTCCAGGTGTAGCCGTGCTTGCCGGCGAGGGTCTTCTCCCAGCGTTCCTGGGCCGCTTCGAGCGCGGGCGTGCTCTCCTCCCCTTCCTTGCGGAGGCGCTCGATCTCGGCGTTCACCGCCTCGAGCGAGGGACGCTGCCGCTCATCCGGCAGGTAGTCCGGCAGGCGGCGTCCCACCGGCTTCTCCCTCACGTCCGCGAAGAAGGCCTGGAAGCTGTAGAAGTCCTTGGCGAGGTACGGATCGAACTTATGGTCGTGGCACTGGGCGCAGCCCACGGTCGCGGCCAGCCACACCGTCGACGCGCTCCGCACCCGGTCCGCGAGGTAGATGGCCCGGTACTCCTTCGGCTGGGCCCCTCCCTCCTCGGTGGTCTGGAGGAGCCGGTTGTAACCGGAGGCGATCTTCTGCTCCAGGGTGGCGCCCGGCAGGAGGTCGCCCGCGAGCTGCTCGGCCGTGAACCGGTCGAAGGGCAGGTTCCGGTTGAAGGCGTCGATCACGTAGTCGCGGTAGCGCCAGACCGTGCGCGGGTTGTCGCTGTGGTAGCCGACGCTGTCGGCGTACCGCACGAGGTCGAGCCAGTAGAGGGCCAGCCGCTCGCCGAACCGCGGCGAGGCCAGCAGGCGGTCCACCTGCCTCTCGTACGCGCCGGGAGTCTTGTCCTCGAGGAAGGCGCGGACCTCCTCCGGAGTGGGCGGCAGGCCGACCAGGTCGAAGCTCAGGCGGCGGAGCAGGGCGCGGGGGTCCGCCTCGGGAGAGGGCAGGAGGCCCTGCTTCTCGATCTCGGCCAGGACGAAGGCATCGACTGGATTCTTCGGCCAGTCGGCGCGCTTCACGGGCGGCGGCGCGGGCCGACCGGGACGGATGTACGACCAGTGCGGCTGCCACTCGGCGCCCTCCTCGATCCAACGGCGAAGGGTCTGGATCTGGGCCGCGCTCAGCCGGTCCTTGCCGCTCGAGACGTGGGGCATCCGCTTCTGCTCGTCCGGGTCCGTGATGCGCTGGACGAGCGCGCTCTTCTCCGGGCTCCCGGGGACGATCGCGACGTGGCCCGAGGGGAGCGGCGCCTTGGCGACCTCCTCGCGGTCGAGCCGGAGGCCCATCTGCCGGCGGTTCCGGTCGGGACCGTGGCAGGTGTAGCAGTTGTCGGCCAGGATCGGACGCACGTCGCGGTTGAACGCGAGCCGGGGGCCGCCGGTGTGAGCGGCCGCGGGCCGGAGGGCGGGAGGGACGAGGGGCACGGGCGAGGCGGGCGCCGCCGACGCCATCGTTACCACCACCCCCTCCGGCCAGGGAGCGCCCGCGTCGATCCAGCGCCGCACGGTCTCGATCTGGCCTGGCGTCAAGGGGTCGGAGAGCCACGGCATGCGCTTCTGCGGGTCATCCAGCACCAGCCGCTGGTAGAGGAGGCTGCCCCTGCCGTCGCCGGGCACCAGGGCCGCGCCCGTCGCCCCGCCCTGGAGCACACCCTCCCGGGTGTCAAGGCGAAGCTTGCCCTGGGGGAGGGCCGCGCTGTGGCAGCGGACGCACGAAACCGCCAGGATGGGCTGGACGTCGCGGGCAAACTCGGGGGAGGCGGTGGGTTGGGGCGCGGCGGGGCCCCGCGCCGCAGCCAGGGCTTCCACGGAAGCCAGCAGGCCAGCCGCCGCGACACCAGCTCTCGCGAGGCGATTCATTCATCGACCCCCCACCCTGTCCCTCCCCACGCAGGGGGAGGGGAACTCTGGTGCGCGCCCGGCCCCGCGCCGCCTCAGGGGTCGTGCGGCGGTGACCTGCGGACCGAAGGGCCTTGACCGCATCCCTCGGGGTCCTACATAGGGCTTTGCGGGGACGCTGTCAACCCCGGCCCAGGAAGGCGAAGGCTGCCTCGCTTTCCCCAGGTGACGGTGCCAGGGTCCCATGGGATGATCGGGTGAGGCTTCGGTGTGTTTCGCCCTTCTATAAGGAGACCCAGAGTGAAGAAGACGGCCTTTTCCGTCCTGGTCGGCGTGTCGTTGATGTGCCCGGGGGCCCCCGTCCGCGCGGCGGCGCCCGCGAAGAGCGAGCCGTATCACCTCATCAAGGAGATCCCGATCGGCGGAGAGGGAGGCTGGGATTACCTGGCCGTCGACGCGGCCGCCCGTCGGCTCTACGTGGGCCACGCCACGAAGATCGTCGTGATCGACCTGGACAAGGACGCGGTGGTGGGCGAGATCGCAGACACCCCGGGGGTGCACGGCTTTGCCGTGGCCGCGGACCTGGGCCGCGGCTTCTCCAGCAACGGCCGGGAAGCCAAGGTCAGCATCGTCGATCTCAAGACGCTGCAGACCATCTCGAAGGTCGACACCGGAGAGAACCCCGACGCGATCCTCTACGAGCCCGCCCGGCAGGAGGTCTACGCCTTCAACGGGCGAGGACGCTCGGTCACCGTGTTCGAGGCCCGGTCGGGAAAGGTCACGGCCACCATTCCCCTCAGCGGGAAGCCGGAGTTCGCCGTGGTCGACCCGCAGACGGGACGCATCTACAACAATCTCGAAGACACGCACGAAGTCGCGGTCATCGACAGCAAGGCCCACGCCGTCGCCGCCCGCTGGCCGATCGCGCCGGGGGAAGGCGCGTCGGGCATGGCCATCGACCTGGCGCACCACCGGCTCTTCCTCGGCTGCGACAACAAGCGGATGCTCATGCTGGACAGCACGAACGGCAAGGTGGTGGCCAGCGTGCCCATCGGCGAGGGCGTAGACGCCAACGCCTTCGACCCGGGCACTCAGCTCGCCTTCAGCTCCAACGGGGAGGGGACGGTCACGATCGCTCGGGAGGAAGCGCCGGACAAGCTGACCGTCGTCCAGACGCTCGCGACCGCGCGGGGGGCGCGGACCATGGCCGTCGATCCGACCACCCACCGCATCTATCTCTCCACGGCGCAGCTCGCGGCACCCTCCGGCCCCGGGCGCCCGACCGCGGTGCCGGGCACGTTCAAGGTTCTCGTCTACGGGACCGAACCCAGGAAGGCCCCGCAACCCTGAGGCGGGCCGGCTTCCGCTGGACCCGCCCCTTGACTAACTCGACTCGCTGGAGTATCTTAGCGGTCGATCGGGATGGAGTTGTGGCCGTCGCTCGCGTGCGCCGCCTGGGCGCACGCCGTTGGACGAGCAGCCCTCTCAGGTTCTTCCACCCAGAAACCGCGGATCGACGTTGGGCTCGCCGAGGCAGCGAGCGGCTCGGGTCAGGGGGAAGCCCATGATCAGGAATGAGCAAGCCGGGAGGCCGAGCGATTTCAGCGACCGCCGGCCGCGACCTCTGATCGCTCATTCTCGGGAGGAGCCGGAGCCGCGGACGATCGTGATCCGCCAGGGCAGCGCCTGGCAGTCGCTGGCCTTCCTCTGCATCTGCCTGCTGCTCCTGGCCGTCGTGATGATGGGTCATCAGGCCCTGCGCGGGATCGACGGGCAGAACCAGGAGGCCTCCGCCACCATGGCCCGGGTCGAGCGAAGGGTGCAGCAGCTCGAATCGGGAATCGCCTTCGACTCCAAGCGCCGACGCCTGCTCCTCGGCATGCGCAACCACATCCTGAAAGCGAACCCCCGGGTGAGCCTGGTCGACGCGTACCGCTATTCCGAGATCGCGCTCCAGGCCAGCGAGAAGTACCCTGCGGTCGACCCCCTCTTCCTCCTGGCGATCGGCATCGTCGAGAGCGGCTTCGACCCCCAGGCCCGCAGCCGCGCCGACGCCCGCGGCCTGTATCAGATCCGGCCCTCCACCGGGCGCCTCCTGCTGCGGGCCCTCGGTTGGGAGTACGACGACGCCGCTCTCTACGACCCCGAGAAGAACACCCACGCGGCGGCCCTCTATCTGGACATCCTCTTCTCCACCTACAGCGATCCGCAGATGGTGCTGGCCGAGTACAACGGCGGGCCCCTGAACGCCGGCTACTTTCGAGCCGGGGTGGGCCAGCTCGCCTCCGAGACCCGAGACTACGTTCCGCGGGTGCTCGAGCGCCACGAGCGGCTCAAGGCGGAGTTCGAGAAGGGAACGGAGCTCCCGCCCGAGCTGATGCACCGCGATGCCCAGCGTGAGGGGAAGACCCTCGCCGGCGCGGCGGCCGCCGGCAGCCCGGCGTCCGGTCCGGCGCAGGGCTTGCCCGGAAAGGGGGCCGTCACTCCGGCGAGCCGGCCCAAGGGGAACCGGTAGGCCACCGCCCCGGGACGCGGCCCGGCTTCCGTTCCCAAAGCGCCTGGTGTAGCGTGCCCGTGCACCCGACCCCCCCATGGGCGACGTCTACGACGAGTTCGAGCGGGAGCTCCTCGACTGGCGCCGCCGCTACGCCCGCGACCCGCGGGGGGAGATGGTGCGGCTCTTCCTGCTGGCCCTGGAGCGCGAGCAGCTCGTCAGCGTCGGCTACCGCGAGACGCTGATCGCGCAGCGCCTCGGGGCGCTGTCCGTGTCCGAGGAGGCCCGCGAGGTCATGCGCCACGCGCTCCTCTGGGCCTGGAAGGACGAGGAGATTCACGCCATCTACATCCGGGGGGTGCTGCTCCGGCTGGGGGGGCCGCGCCTCAAGGCCCGGGCTTTCGCCCAGCAGCTCAGCGGGGCGGTCGCCGGCTGGGCCGCCTCGGTGCGGCAGCACCTGCCGTGGCGGCAGGCCCCGCTCTCGAACGCCCTGGCCACCGCGCTGACCACCTTTGGCCGGCTGGCCGGCAAGGTGCCGAGGGCCGTGCGGACCCAGCTCGAGTACGGCCCCCTTCGCGACTTCTGCCTCTTCCAGGTGGACGCCGAGCGCACGGCCGCCCGGTGCTGGGAGCGGCTGGCGGAGCTCGCCGGAGAGCAACCGGGCGTCCCGGCCCTGGCGGGTGACTTCCGGCGCATGAAATGCGACGAGGACCGCCACGCGCAGGTGTTCGCGGTGCTCGGGGCGGCGCTGGACGGGCAGGACCGCCTGGCTGAGGGAGAGACGGCGGACTCCCTCGCCGCGAAGCTCGCGGCCGCGGGTGAGTTCTTCCTGCCGCCAGAGCGCCGGCGCCGGGCGGGGAGCCCCGTGGGACGTGGAGGCGCCGTCCACGTGGCGCGGGGAGGGACGGCCGAGGAGAAGCGGCCCCTCGTGCGGCGCCTGCTGCAGGAGGCCGGGCTGCCCGAGTCCCTGCAGGAACGGGCGCGGGTGAGGGGACGCCCCCTGGCCGAGCTGAGGGTCGCGGTGAAGCCGACGTTCATGATCGGCTACCATCGAGCCGACCCCTCCCCTCTGACCGACCCCGAGCTGGTGGACGAGCTGGCCGCGTTCCTCCGCGGGTGCGGCGTGGCCGACGTGGCCGTCATCGAGGCGCCCACGATCTACGACCGCTTCTACCGCAACCGCAGCGTCCACGAGGTGGCGGCGTACCTGGGCTTCACCTCCCCGCGCTACCGCGTGGTGGACGCCTCGCAGGAGCAGGCCCCCCACGAGTACGCCCGCGGGATGGCCCAGTACTCGGTGAGCCGCACCTGGAAGGAGGCCGACTTCCGGATCAGCTTCGCGAAGATGCGGAGCAATCCCGTGGACGCCGCGACCCTCAGCGTCAGCAACCTCGAGGGGCTGGGCCCACGCCACGACCAGTTCTTCTTCGCGGAGCGCCAGGCGCACCGCGACACGGCCACCATGATGCTGCTCGACGAGTTCCCCCCGCACTTCGCGCTCATCGACGCCTACGACCGGGCCTCGGACGGCCTGCTCGGGATGATGGGCAATCCTCGGCCGAAGGTGCCGCGGCGACTCTACGCCGCCGCGGACCCGATCGCCCTCGACATGGTCGCCCTGCGGCACATGGGGATCGTCGACCCCGATGAGTCGGGCATGCTCGAGGAAGCGCGGCACTGGTTCGGCGATCCGCGCCCGCGCACCACCGTCGTGGGCGTGGACGAGCCCATCGCCGGATGGCGCGGACCCTACAGCCACGAGTGGTCGACCCTGCTCAGCCTGCTCGCGTACCCGGTGTACCAGTTCGGCAGCGGCCGAGGCGCGCTGTTCGTGCCGGAGATGGACGAGCAGGCCTTCCCGCCGGTCGAGCCGCCGGGCCTCCTGCTGCGCGCGGGCCGGCGCGCCGTCCAGACGCTGTTCGGCCTGCGGCTCCCCCGGTGAGCCGCCGTGTCCTGGTGGTGGGGGCCGGCGTCGGCGGACTCGCCGCCGCCCTTCGCCTGGCGCAGGCCGGCCTCTCCGTGCGCGTGCTCGAAGCCCGTGCCGAGCCGGGCGGCCTCGCCTCACAAGTGGAAGCGCACGGCCTGCGCTTCGACGGCGGGCCCTATGTCCTGCTCGACCGCCCTGGTCTCGACTGGGCCTTCGCCGCGCTGGGCATCGACTTGTCGGCGCGCCTGCCCCTCCGGCGACTCCTCGAGGTCTACGAGGTGGCCTCCCCCGGGCAGGTCGTACGCGTGCAGGCGGACCTGGAGGCCACCGCCGCCGGTTTCGAGCGGATCTCCGCCGGGGCCGGGGACCGCTACCGCCGCCTCGTCGAATGGGGCCGCGGTGCCTACGCGCGGCTCACCCCCGCCCTCTTCGCGTCACGCCCCGGCCCCCGCGTCCTGCTCGGAGCCTGGCGCGAGTTGCCCCTGCTCTTGTCCTCGCTCTCGCGAGTGCTCGCGCGCACGGGCCTCCCTCCGTCCATCCTCGACGCGCTGGCCATCTGGACGCACGTGGCGGGTCAGGACCGCGCCCGGGCTCCCGCGTTCATGGCTCTCCTCCCCGCCCTGATCCACGGACCGGGTGCTTTCTACCCGGAGCACGGCTTCGCTTCGATCCCCGGCACGCTCTTCGATGAGTGCCGGCGCGCCGGCGTGGAGGTCGCGCTGCGGGCTTCGGTGCGCGCGATCCGCAGCGCGAAGGGCAGGATCGTCGGGGTGGAGACGGAGGCCGGCCTCGCGGAAGCCGATGCCGTGGTTTCCGACGTGGGCGTCGCCACCTACCTGGAGCTGCTCGCCCCGGCTCCGGCGGCCTGGCAAGGGCGCCTCGCGCGCCTGCCGCTGCAGTCGCCCGGGGTGTGCGCCTACCTCGCGGTGCGGGGCACCCCGCGGCCGCCCTACCTGCGCTTCCGACTGGACCAAGACGGCTGTCGCGTCTTGGTCGCGCCGAGGGTGGTGGTGCCCGGCCCCGACCCCTGGCCCGCACGTCTCATCGCGCCCCTCGACCACGGCCTCGCGGCGCGGCTGGGGCGGGCCGGCCAGGAGGAGCGCCTCGATAGCCTGCTCGAGGAGACGTGGTGGCGGGACGGGCTCGACGGGGTCAAGGTCGTGGCGCGGCGCGTCCCCGCCACCTGGGGCAGCGAGTTCCGCCTCCACCGCGACGCGATGAACCCGGTGATGACCGCGCGGCTCATGCGCAAGGGCCGGCTCGCCCACCGCAGCCCGTTCGCGCGCGGCCTCTACCTGTGCGGCTCGGCCACCCACCCCGGCCAATGGGTGAGCTTCTGCGCGGTCTCCGGCGTCCTGGCCGCGGACCTGGTTCGTCGGGACCTGGTCTGATGCTCGTGGCCGGCTTCGAAAACCATCAGGGCCGCCGTCTCCGGGTGGCCCGCGTCGGGAGCGGGCCGCCCCTCGTCCTCCTCCACGGCTATCCGGACAACCTGCAGCTCTTCTGCGAGCTGGCTCCCCGCCTCGCGCAACGCTTCACCGTGATCGCCTTCGACTGGCCGGGAACGGGCGAGAGCGACGAATGGCCCGGGGGCACGACCCCGCAGCACATGGCCGAGCACCTCCGCGCGCTCCTCGACGCCTGGGGCCTCGCGCGGGTCAGCGTGCTGGGCCTGGACATGGGCGGCCAGCCGGCTCTGGTGCTGGCCGCGCGCCATCCGGAGCGCGTGGAGCGGCTCTGCGTGATGAACTCGCTGGTCATGCCCGGGCGCGACACCTCGTGGGAGATCCGCCTGCTGCGCCGCTACCGATGGAACGAGCGCCTGATCCGGTGGCTGCCGCGGCTCGTCTTCCTGCGCGCGGAGCGCACGTCGCTGCCCCAAGGCGTCCGGCTCCCCCGGGAGCTGCGCGCCGACCTCTGGGGAGCGTTCCGCCGGCCGCAGGTGCGCCGCTTCGTCTCCCGGATGTGCGGCGGCTACCAGGGGTCGCTGCCGCGCCTGCCCGAGCTGTACCCGACGATCCGCTGCCCGACCCTCGTGCTCTGGGGCGAGAGGGACCGCCACTTCCCGCCCGTCCACGCCCGCGATCTGCACCAGGCCATCCCCGGCTCGCGCCTCGCCCTCGTCCCCGGGGGCGAGCACTGGATGGCCTGGCACGCCGCGGCCGCGGTCGCGTCACGCTTCCTCGAATGGGCCTGACCTCGGCCCTAGGCCGGGGGCGCAGACCGGCCGCGGCGCCAGAGCGCGTGAGCGGGAAAGCCGGCCGCGGCCAGGACCAGGCCCCAGACGGGCGACCAGTTCGCCGTGGCCTGGTCGATCTCGCCCCCGACGATCGCCGCGAGGCCGGCCAGGGTTCCGACGAGGAACAGCGCCGGCACCCAGGGGTAGCCGGGCGTGCGGAACGGCCGATCCGCTTCCGGCCTTCGCCGGCGCAGGACGAAGACGGCTCCCACCGCGAAGAGCAACGCCGACCACTCGGCCACCACGAAATAGGTGGTCAGGCGGTCGAAGTCCCGGAGGACCCACACCAGGAAGACGGCCGCCGCGCACTGGATGAGGATGGCCGCGTAGGGCGTCGACCAGCGGGGATGGGCCCGGCCCAGGAAGGCGAAGGTCAGGCCGTCGCGGGCGAGGGCGAACGCCACCCGCGGCTTGGCCAGCACGTTGCCGTTCAGGGCCCCGAAGGCGCTGCACAGGATGCAGACGCCGATGAGGACGCCTCCCGCCGGTCCCAGAGCGCCGGCCAGGATCCGCTGGGGCACGCCTTCCGTCGCCTGTGCCATCTCCTCGAGGGGCAGCACGTAGAAGTAGGCGACGTTCGCCCCCAGATAGAGAAACGTGATGGTCAGCATGCCGGCGACGATGATCCGCCGCATCTGCTTCTCCGCGGCCACCACCTCGCCCGCGATCATGCTCACCGCGATCCAGCCATCGAAGGCCCAGATCACCGAGGCCGCGGCCCGCCCCAGAGCGCCCAGCTCCACCTCCCTCCGGGGAGCCGCGACGAGGTGAGCGAAGGCGCCGTCGGCCAGGAGCAGGCCCACCGCCATCACGAGCAGCAGCGCACTCACCTTGATCAGGGTGAGCGCCCCCTGGATGGCGGAGCCGAGGCGGGCGCCCAGGACGTTCGCGGCGCTGAGGGCGGCGACGGCCACGGAGGCGATCGCGGGGACGGCGAGCGGCGAGAGGGTCTTCGGCTCCGATCCGAGCAGCCCCAGCAGCAGCTCGGCGAAGAAGGTGGCCAGGGCTCCGATCGCGGCCGGAGTGGTGACGAGGAGGTACAGCCAGCCGAAGGTGAAGGCCGCGGCCTCCCCGTAGGCCGCGTGCACGAAGACGTAGGCCCCTCCCGTGCGGGGCAGCATCGAGCTCAGCTCGGCGAGGGCGAGCGCCCCGCAGAGGCTCACCACCCCGAAAGCGACCCACAGCGCGAGGATGACCCGGGCATCGGGGACGAGCTCGGCCAGGATCTGGGGCTTGCGGAAGATCCCGCTCCCGATGGTGATCCCGACGATGAGGGCCGTGCCGCCCCAGAAGCCGACGACGCGCCGGAGGTCGCCGGGGGCCCCGCTCACGGGGCCGGCGTCCCGCGATCGCTGGTCAGGCCGCGCCCGGGCGCGACACCCTCGACGATACGACCCCCGTCCACCACGAGCGTTCCCGCCACGAGAAGGAAGCGGACGCCGACGCTCGGCTCCGACGGCGCGCGGTAGGTGGCCCGGTCGGCGATCACGGCGGGATCGAACGCCACCACGTCCGCGTCCGCCCCTTCCTGGAGCCGGCCCTTGCGCCGGGCGGCGGCGACGGCGGTCTCCAGACGCCGGGCCGGCAGGAGGGTCATCTTGCGGAGAGCGTCCATGAGGGTGAGGCTCTGCTGGGCGCGCACGTAGCGGGCGAGGACGCGGGAGTAGGTCCCCGCGTTCCGCGGATGGGGCCCCAGGCCGTCGCTCGCGATCATGACCAGGGGATGCCGGATGACGGCGTCCACGATCGCGTCGGGGTTCACGTGGACGAGCACCAGGCGCGGCTCCGTCGCGGCATGGAGCGCTTCGAAGCGCTCCCGGGTCAGGCGCTCCCCGGAGTCGGGCAGCTCCAGATCGGCGTAATCGAGGCCCATCTTCTCGCGCCAGCCGGGGTTGAAGATCGCGGAGTTGATGGCCGTCATGCCGGCCCCGTAGGGATACGCCTCGGTGGTGACGTCGAGGCCGCGGGCGCGCGCGCCTTCCACGAGGGCCAGGCATTCCAGGGCGTCCTTCGCCCCGCTGCTGTTGATGTGCACGACGTGGAGGGCGGCCCCCGTGACGGCCGCGGCCGCGATCACTTCCGCCACCGCTTCGATGCTGGACCCCGGTTCCACCCGGCCCGCGCTGCGCACGTGGGTGAAGACGGGCACTCTCCGCTCCGCCGCCAGGCGGAACGTCTCGATCACCTCGGAGCGCGTGGCGCCCGGCGTGTAGGCGATGCCCATGCCGATGCCGAGCCCGCCCGCGATCACCTCCGCCCGCAGGGTGTCCCGGATGCGCGCCACCTGCTCCGGGCTCGCCGGGGTGTCGGTGGCCGGGCCGGCCGGAGGGACGACCGCTCCCGCGGGCAAGGGAGCGCCCAGCACGGCGACCCGCGCCGCCGGGTGGCTCGCCGAAGCGCCGTGATGGACGAGCGACCACCCCTCGCGCTCCCGGAGGAAGCGCGCCACGTCCGGCACCCCGATCTCCAGCTCCAGGGCGGTGGTGACCCCGTCCAGGGCCTTCAGGCGATAGGCCGCGGCGTCCTGTTGGTGCTGGTGCAGGTCGATGAAGCCGGGGGCCACGACCAGGCCGCGGGCGTCGAGGACGCGCGCTCCCGCGAGCGGCTCGGCGGAGATCCGCGCGATGGTGTCGCCGCGGATACCGACGTCGCGGACGGCGTCGAGGCCGGTCTCCGGGTCCATGACCCGGCCCCCGCGGAGGACCACGTCATAGCGCTCCGGCGCCGCGTTGGCCAAGAGCAGGAGGAGGCCGAGGGGAGGGGCGAAGGGCACCGCTCAGCCCTGCCGCAGGTAGGCGTCCGTCCCGTCGAGCCAGTCCTGCCGGGGCGGGCTGAAGACGTCGAGGGCCAGCGAGTCCTCGAGGGCCTGGACCTTGTGCGGCAGGTTCGAGGGAACGTGCAGGACCTCTCCGGCGTGCACCACCCGCTCCTCCTCCTCGCGCTCGCCGAGCCAGAACCGCAGGGCCCCCTGCAGGACGTAGGTGACCTGCTCGTTCTCGTGGGCGTGCCGCGTGACGACGCAGCCCTTCTTGAGTCCCACCTGTGCGAGCATGACCCGCTCGCAGGTGATGAACCGGCGGTCCAGGAGCTCCGTCAGGTCTTCCTTCGGCATGTCCTTCCAGCGGTACCACTTCGCTTCGCCTGCCTTGGTCACGGCTCGCCTCCCTGCGATCGGTGGATTCTATGGCGAGGAGCCCCGGGAAAAGGGCCCCGGCACCGATCGAGGCTGAAATCCGGACAGCGCGTGCGCCAGACCCGCCTTGGGCGTGCTTCGGGCGGTCAGCTAAGCCCGTGGATTCAACGCGTGCCCCTAGGCTCGGAACTTGCACGCTGCCTCGCCGCACCGCCGGCTTGCGGTGCGTGCTGGAGGCGCCGCGCATGTCGAAGACGGGGAGGGCGTCGATGGACGCGGACAAGGACAGCCGCCTCGGCTCCGTCGTGGCCGAGTGCATCATCTCCCTCCTGGAGGAGGGCCCGCTCGACCCCGGCGGATGGCGCGACACGATGGACGAGCTGGGACGGGAATGGGGGCCGGAGGCCTATTCGGTCCTCTTTTTCGTCCTCGCCCACCTCGACGCCGTCCTCCACTACTTCCTGCGCATCCAGAGGAAGCTCAAGAACCCCGCGATCGTCGAGCTCAAGATCCTGAAGAAGACGGAGGATTCCGCGATCTTCGACGGCCTGACCCGTCTCCACAACTTCCGCTACTTCCAGGATCGGGTGGGCAACGAGGTGAAGCGGGTCAGCCGCTACGGCTCTTTCCTGTCCCTCCTCCTGGTGGACGCCGACGACTTCAAGCAATACAACGACACCCGAGGACACCTGGCGGGCAACGTGGCCCTGCGGCGCCTGGCGCGGGTCCTGGCCCGGAGCGTGCGCGAGGTCGACGTGGTGGCGCGGTACGGAGGCGAGGAGTTCGCGATCCTGCTCCCGAACACGCCCAAGCTGGCGGCCCTTCAAGTCGCGGAAAAGGTGAGGCGGGCCGTGGAAAGGGCGGCGATCGGGCGAGAGGGAAACGAGAGCCGCCCGCCCCTGACCGTGAGCCTCGGCGTGGCCTGCGCCCCCGCCGACGCCGTCGACGCCCAGGGCCTGATCGACAAGGCGGACCGCGCCCTCTACCTGGCCAAGAGCCTGGGCAAGAACCGGGCGCAGCCCTTTTCGGATCAGCGCCGCGAGTTCACCCGGATCGATGCCGCCCTCATGGGCAGGTTCAGCGCCCTCGCGGACCAGACCCACCCCCTGACCACCCTCAACCTCAGCGAGGGGGGCATGCTGTTCCTCTCGCGACATCCCCTGCCCGCGGGCAGCATGGTGCAGGTCCAGCTGGGCCTCCCCCCCGCCGGCCAACCCATCGAGTGCGGGGTCCGGGTCATTCGCGTCGTCGAGGAGCCCGAGGGGTACGAAGTCGCCGCTCGCATCATCGACATGAGCCGGCCCCACGAGCGGCGCCTCCACGCCTTCCTGGCCGAGATGCGCGCGCCCGAGGCCGCGCTCGCGGCCGCCGCCCCCCGCTCGGCCTGAGGGGTGGGCCGACCGCGGAATCATTCGTCCTTGAAGCGCACCGTCGCCAGGATCGTCCTCCCGACGCACTGGCCGGAGGCGAGCCCGTCCCGGTTGTCGAAGGAGAAGTGGATCCCGGCGTAGAGCCGGGAGACCGCGGCTTCGGCGGCGGCTTCGGCGAAGGACGCGAACGTGCGCGGGGCGAGGGCCGGCGTCAGGTGGTGGTCGGCGCGAATGGTGTCGGTGAAGCTCCGGGTCCCGAACAGGTCGGTGAGCACGGTCGCCGCCGCCCCCGACTGGGTGGAGTGGCCCGAGGTGTAGGTCGGGAAGGCCGGGGTCGCGAGGTACGGTAGCCAGCCGGCGGCGAGGTTGTCCTGGATGTAGGTGACGGGCCGCTGGAGGTTGTCGGCGTATTTCGTGTTCCAGCACTGGATGAAGGCGTCGGTCACGGCGATGCCGACCCTCGCGTAGGCCTCGGCCGCCGCGGTCAGCGAGAGCCCGTCGTTCCTCGCGATCTGGCCCACGAGGGCGATCCAGTGGCCGGGCGGGGTCCCGGTCGCCCCGGCGTTATCGGCCCAGAAGTCCGCG